>WNFE01004678.1_pt1 | contig 19273 bp, 18 predicted proteins | sample 5400451 | NCBI WGS metagenome assembly WNFE01 (sample SAMN13153344, study PRJNA577476) | soil metagenome | isolation source: 200 cm saprolite under Douglas fir tree site 2 hole 2 | place: USA:California | collected 2015-04-18
CTCACCCTTGGCGATCGGCAACACGGCACCGCGGCCGATGACGGAAGATTTCAGATGAAAACAATTAGCCGGCAGGTCGACGGCGGGGAATCGTACCGTTTTCACGTCGCGGTCTTCTACCTTGGCCCCCACCGCAATGTCATTGGCCGCGACCACCACCTCGACGCCCGGGGGAATGTCGCCGCCACTCCGCGATTGCAGGGCGCGGTAAACGGCGAAACTCACGATTGCGCCCAGTGCGAGGGCCACAAAGCCAATCATCAAAAGCCGGGTGCGATTCATGAACTACTCCTCAGAGTCGAAATCGCCGCGCCTGTGCGCGACACCATGACCCGGAACGGCGATGCCTGCCTGAGCACGCCGAATTCCGACTTCCAATTGGGGGAGGTTACGAATTGATTCGCGGGCGCTGACCCTACCCCGGAATAATATCTGCCGCACATTCGCCGGAAAATGTGTCCAGGCAAAAGGATTCCCGGCAGTCATGGCCTTGCTATCCAGAGCGAACTCCCAACCGAGCGCCGCCCGCACGCTAGCATCGCGGAAATGTCCGCTATTTAATCGAACTGGCGACGGAAGAGAATACGTTGTTGGAGTTGGAACCGATGAGCCGGATGGTTCCGACGACGATCACCAGAATCACTGCCAGCATGACGGCGTATTCGGCGATGTCCTGGCCCTGTTGGTCGCGCCATAGACTCACAACTTTATCCCGCATTGACATTAGTGTGTCCTCCATCAGACCCCGCGCGGACGGCCACCAGCCCCAGCCTGAGACCCGCGATAGGGGCATCCGTTTCCGTTCCCGGAGGCGATTTTGTTGTTGTTTCCGAATCAACAGCTTACGCGGCCAAGGAATGGTACTCTCGGATGCCTAGCCCATAATACCCTGCTGTCAAGGTACCAAGCGACACTTTCTTTTGCAGGGCGGGCCCACCCGTTGCCTAAATAGTGTCTGGAACGGGGGCATTTTGAGTCCGTCCAAAAGAGGTACGACCGACGCAAAGCGCAAAGGCAAAGCGCAAAGAAGGAAACGCCAACAGCTGGGGCGCTCGGGCTGATTCGTCCGGCATGACCAGGTACGCTGGCTACTGGATGGCGCTACCCACCGAGGAAAAGACGTTGTTGGCGTTCGACCCGATCAACCGGATCGTGCCGACCACGATCACCAGAATCACTGCCAGCATGACCGCGTATTCGGCAACGTCCTGTCCGTCGTCCCCCAGCAACCTGCGCAAAAGATGCATCATCTTGAGCCTCGCTGAAACAAGAGATTTTGGGGTTTAACCGCCCCGATCCAAAGGCGAACGTAATCATACGGTCGAATGTGCAAAGTTTTGCAGCTCAAAGTCGTGGCAGCATGTTAACTGATATGGTACACATCCAACGAAGGTCCTATTGACGCTTGGTCAGGATAACTGCCTGAGAATCGGCATATATCTGCTTCCAATCCGGACTGGGTCGAAGGGCGGTTATCAGTGGAGCGTCGGGTGGCAGAATCAGAGTGCGGATTTCCCATCGATTGAAGGGCATTCTCCAATCGTCTGTTAAGTAATAAGTGGCCGCGAAATCGTCCATGAACCGGTCACCGTAAACGTCTGCGCGTCCATCGGTAAAAACGCGGTACTGAGGATAGAGCTTCCACGTGAAATAGCCACCAAAGTTGTAGTGGTTCAGAATTGGTCCAGGGGGATGCTCCCGGCTCAGGAACGCGGCCGCAGCCTGGGGAAAGTGTTGCGCCTCTGTTTCTTCCTGATTACGTATAACCTGCCGTATGCGCAACAGGGTGAAAGCGGCAAGAGCAACCAGCACCAGAACATTGGCCAGGACAATTCGCATGGAGGGTTGGTTTTGCCCCGCCTGGAGAAACCGCTCGGCACCGAGCTGCTGGAACCACGCCTCGGCCAGGCCCGCGAGAATCGGGGCCAAAACCAGCACTAGAATCGGGATGTGGCGCATAGAGCGCAATGCTGCGGGAACCGTGGCCAGCAAAAGCGCGAGATCGCGAAGCCGCGGGTGCCGGGGTGAGAACGCCAGGCCGGCCAGGAGAGCCAGCAGCATGAGCAGCAGGGGCAGATACATGGGATTGTGGAAGTCGGGAGAGAACCACTCCTGGATAAACTTCTGCATGGCGGGGGAACGCAGTGTCTCAAACGGGTAGCTGTAAATTCGCAGACCGTTAGGATTGAGTGGTACCAGGGCGAGGCACAGCGCGAAAGCCAGGGACAACTTTTTGAGGCGGGTCGCCGACTGCGCCCACCGTCCAGCGTACACCGCCGCCTCAAGCGTTTCGCCGAGCAAGAAGAGTGCAAGGAAAGTGAGTCCGATCGGATATCCAGCGTGGAGATTGACCCACAGCAGCATTAAGGGAACGGTCCACCACAGCAGTGCGGGTCGTTTGGCCGAAGTTTCGAGCAGTATCAGGAAAATGCTGGCCAGAACGAGTGAAAACATCTGCGGGCGTACCCCCCAAGCAGGCGCTGATGCAACGGCGCCCCACAGGGTCACCAAAGCGGCCAGGTAAGGGCGTCCTGGGCAACGCACGAAAACCAGCAAGAGCGTTGCCGCGATCACGACCGCGAACCCCACAATCAGCCCTCCGAATCCGGAGACGCGATATAGGCTGAAGATCAGGATCTCCGAAAGCCATTCGTGGTTTACCCACGGCTGCCCGAAGCGGGTAAATGAGTAAGGGTCGGTATGAAACAGGCTGTGATTCTGAAGCATCAGCTGCCCGGTGCGCAGGTGCCACCAGACATCGGGATCGGTGACACCGCGAGCGGCCATGGTGAATAGACCCAGGGCGACAACGAAGACGAACACCTGGCGAGTTTGGAGGAGCCGGGTCATGGTTGAGCTGTAACCGCGATTGTAGCGCCGGATGCCCGTTTAGCTGCAAAGCAGCGCGTCCAGCCAGATCGCGTGGCTGGCGTCGGAAGTCTCCGGGCAACACACAAGCCGGATACAAGAGCGCAGGGATGATACCTTGTGATTGGTCGAAGCGTAAGATGTCATTTCGTTATCGGGCTGCTAGCTCGCGGTCGCTCTGGCCAATGACAAATTGCGTGAAACGCCCCACTGCAATCTTCGGCGCCGGACTGGTTCTTCGTATCATTGCGGTTGCGTATCTCACACGGGTAGCGCCCCATATGCTCACATGGGGTACCAACGAGTCTGGAGGCATAGCGCGTTGGATCATAGCGAACCATACGTTTTCTTCTCCCTTCCACGATGCCCATGGACCGACAGCGTGGTTAGCACCGATCTATCCCGGCATCGTAGCTGGTATGTTTTTTATATTCGGCGTCCAAACTTCGGGCTCGGCTCTCGCCGTGATGTGCTTTAACTCGATTTGCTCAGCCGGAACGGGAGTGATTGTCTACCAGATCGGCAAGGAAATTCACAGCGAGCAGGCGGGCGTGTTCGCGGGCTGGATGTGGGCATTGTCTCCGTACGTGGCGATCTTGCCATACATCCTGTGGGACACGGCCTTGTCGGCCCTCGTGGGTGGACTAGCTCTTTTGCTAACCATGAGGTTAACCTCCTCCACCAAGGTTGCGGACTGGAGCGTATGCGGAGCAACCTGGGGTGTGGCCGCTCTGGTCAATCCGGCGTTGGTCACGCCATTGCCGATTCTGGCATTGTGGCTGTCCGATCGAGGAAGTAGGTGGAGACAGGTTTTCGTAATGGCTGTTTTCACCGCTATGTTGATCGTTCCCTGGACGATTCGGAATTACGTTGCCTTCCGCGAGGTGATGCCGATTCGCAGCAACGGCTTGACTGAAGTGTATTTCGCCAACTGCGGATTTGGGACACATCCGCTCGGACCGAGCATGGAGTATCAAAATCTTGGCGAAGCCGCATTCACTGCCCAGGCAAGTCGTCGGGCCGGCGAATATATCCGGACTCACCCGGTGACTTTCGTCGATGACTCTCTTTGGCGAGCGATATGGTTCTGGATTTACCCAGTCAACTTTTGGCCGCTCTCAGTTGTGATCGACCTGGGCGCACTCGCTGGTTTGATCGTTGTGTTCAGAAAATCCAGAGAGGTGGCGCTGCCCCTGATCGCGGTGCTGGCTGTGTACCCGCTGATCTACTACGCATCGCAAGTCGTGTCACGATACCGCCATCCAATTGACCCTATTCTTTATGCCCTAGGCGGCGTGGCCTTGTCCCAAATCGTTGACCGCCGTGCGCCTCGCCTTTCTCACGTGAGCATATAATCCGTTTCCTCTAAGCCATGTTTTCCAAGGCGACGCAAACCAGACTCGCACTCTATTGTTGCGCCATGATTGTATTGCACGGCCATGTGCTGTGGCAGGCCCGATCGTCCATCCCACAGGGGCTTCCCGACTTCAGCATCTTCTACACCGCCGGACGAATCCTGCGGGACGGACAGGGCAGCCGCCTATATGACGACGCGCTGCAGGAATCGATGCAGCGATCGTTCTCGCCGGTGGCCGTGCATAGACGCGGTGTGATTCTTCCCTACAACCATCTTCCATTCGAAGCGCTGCTGTTTGTTCCACTCGCGCATCTCTCCTACGTCACCGCGTATTTGACCTGGCTAGTTGTGAATGTGGCTTTATTGTGCTCCATTCCATTCCTGCTTCGAAGGCGACTTACGGCGCTGGGCAAAGTGCCTCTGTATTTATGGTTACTAGCCTGCTTCGCTTTCTTTCCCGTTTTCGTAGCACTCATTCAGGGCCAGGATTCCATCTTGCTGCTGTTTCTCTATTGCCTGGCATACTCGTGTTTGGAGCGTCGTTCAGAGCTTGCGGCGGGAGGCTGGCTGGCATCGGGCTTGTATAAGTATCATCTCGTCCTCCCGTTTGTTCTGCCCTTGTGGCGGCGCAAGAAGTTGATTGCCGGCTTTCTGCTGGCCGCTGGAAGCCTAGGCCTGATCAGCGTTGCCATAACCGGATGGCGTGGTCTTCTCGCCTACCCACGCTACGTGTGGGGGACTGAACACGACCCCAAGTACGTCTTGAATTCGCCGCTGGGACTTACCGCGAACCTGCGAGGGCTGATTTCGGCGATCATCCCCGCGGCGTACCCTGGGATCGGGGCCAGCTTGATGGTGTTGCTCTCGGTGATCGTGTTGCTGATGATGATGTACGCGGCGGGCAAGGCCTCATGGGCAGACTCCGGGTGGCGCCAATCCATGCTCGCTGTGAATTTGGTGGGAACGATTCTGCTCAGCTACCACATTTTCGTGCACGATCTGAGTTTGTTGTTTCTGGCGATCCTTCTGGTTCTGGAAATACTCCTCTCCGATCGTCCCATTCCAAACTGGACGAGGACAACACTTTCCGTATGTATGGCCATCCTGTTTTTCAGTCCGCTGTACCAGGTATTGAGTTTGCGCTATCGCCAGTTGCAACTGATGGCGATTGTGCTGGTGGTGTTCTTTCTCGGCCTGCTGAGCCTGATCCATTCTCTGCCCGCGAAAACTGACGGATCAGTATCACAACGAGCATCGGCAAATAGATGAACACCACAGCGCACTGTCCCACTTCTGTAAAACTGCGAGGCGTGTGATGCCAGCGCCACCAGCCTGCGCCCCAGCTGAGGAGCGCCGTCCACAAAATTTCTTTCCGGGTTTTCGGAATCAACCACAAGATCAGGGTGTCATAGAACCAGCGCTGCGGCAGTAGCGCGGTGAGCAAAAGTAGCGGAGTGTCCGGATCGCGATAGCGAAATAACGCCAGCGCCAGCAGGGGGCCGGGCAATATCAGAAGCGGGTAAAAGTGTTGATAAGCACCTAGTTGGCGGAGCCACAACCCAAGCCAGCTGGGCATCCAGAAGAAGGTGGCCAATGCGACCAACACACATGCGATCAGGCCCCGCCTGGTGAGATGGGTGAGCGCTATGGGGATACCCGTTTGCGGTTTAGCCATGGTGGCGGGCAGCAGCAGAGGAAAGAATGCGCTCGCCATCAGTAGCGGGCCCCACTGCGCCGCCAACATGCCTGCCCAGTACGGGTAAGCGAAGAACACCCAGAGTCGGTGATAGCCGTGCCGGGTCAGTCCGAAAGCCAGCAGGGCAGAGCTGATGCCGTAGAACATTCCGGCGGCAACATTCGGAGGTATTCTTACGAAAGGCAGGCCGAACAACGCAGCGGGAAGCGGATAGAGTTGCTGCGGTTCAGAATAGGGATTCTGGTGCGCAAGACGATATTGAGCAGCCTCAATAGCCCAGCGGAAGTCGCCCGCCCCCTGGTGAAAATGAGCCAGCAGGAACCAGCAGAAGATTCCGGTGGCGAGTCCGATGGCTGCGGAGACCAGAATTCGCAATCGCATGGAGAGTTCGACTCGCATAAGTTGTAACATGGAGCGACTTTCGTTTTCGCCACGCGATTGTTCAAAGACTACAGACTCGCGATCTTTCTCGCGCTGCTCTCGGCGGGAAGCATGTGGTTCTACGTGCAGCAAGTGCTCGTGCCTCACCAGCGGGCTGAGGCTGCAGCCCACGGCTGGCCGCGGGGCAATCTTTCCGATCTTTATCCGCGCTGGCTGGGGGCGCGCGAATTGCTGCTGCACCATCGTGATCCCTACAGCCCCGAAGTCACGCGTGAAATCCAAAGCGGATACTATGGGCGACCCCTCGACCCCAGCCGTGCGGAAGATCCCAGGGACCAGCAGCGTTTCGCTTACCCGGTGTACGTCGTCTTTGTGATGGCACCGACCGTCGGTCTGCCCTTTCCAGCAGCACAAACCTGTTTTCGCTGGCTGCTTGTGTTTCTGACCCTGGCCAGCGTACCGCTGTGGCTGCGGGTAGTGCGCTGGCATGCTTCGTTTGCGGTTACCTCGATTCTGGTAATCCTGACGTTTGGCAGCTTCGCTGTAGTGCAGGGAATCAAACTGCAGCAATTGAGCCTGGTAGTAAACGGGATTATGGCGGCGTCCGCTGCGGGAATTGTGGCGGGGCATTTCGCGCTGGCCGGCTTTCTGTTGGCGATTGCAACTTTCAAGCCGCAACTGGCGTTACCGATGGCAGCGTGGCTTTTGCTCTGGGCGGTGAGTGATTGGCGTCGCCGGCAAGTTTTTGTCTGGAGCTTCGGTGTGACCATTGCGCTTCTGTTGACTGCGTCGGAATACGTCCTGCCGGGATGGATGGGGCGCTTTCGCGAGGCGGTCTCCGCTTACCGCAAGTACACACAGGGGGCGAGTTCGCTGCTGGAGGTGTTGACGACGCCAGCGATTGGGAAAATCATGGTCGCCGTCACCATAGTCATGGTGGCCGTCGTCGGCTGGCGCCTCCGGCGGGTCGAGCACGGTTCTGTCGCGTTCAGTGCGATGCTGGCTTTGGTTCTGGCGGTGACGGTTGTGATCGTTCCCAGCTTCGCACCCTACAACCAGGTTCTGCTCTTGCCCGCAGTGTTCCTGATCGCTACTTCATGCCGAGGTCTTTGGAGACGTAGTTGGCTCACTCGATTGGCGTGTGCGGTAGGCGCTTTGGTGGTTTTCTGGCCCTGGCTGGCCTCCTGCGGACTGCTGCTGGCCTCGCTAGTGCTGCCTGCGGATTCAGTACAACGGGCATGGTCCGCACCGCTCCGCAACAGCCTGTTCCTTCCAGTGGTGGCTTTAGGTCTGCTCGTACTATGTGCCAGGAATCTTCTAAAAACGTCCCCAACCGTGCCTCAGGACGCGGCTCAAATCCCCTTGAAACCGTGACCGGAACGGACCTGTCGGCCTTGCATTGGGCCGCGATCATGTTAATCTTTTCGCACGCTCTGGCCACCCGCCGATGTTTCGGAGGATGATATGAACCTCAAAATTGACAAGCGCGTGGTCGACGGAGTCGCCATCATGTCTTGCCACGGCCGCATCATGTTCGGAGAAGAAGCCACGGTTTTGCGGGATAGCCTCAAAGACGCTCTCAAGACGACCCCGCGATTGGTCCTGAACCTTTCCGACGTGACCTATATTGATAGCGGCGGACTGGGGACGCTGGTGGGCGTCTATTCTTCCGCGCGGGCGGCCGGCGCCGATATCAAACTCACTGGCTTGGGCCAGCGTTTGCGCGACGTGCTGCAGATTACCAAGCTGGCAACGGTTTTCCAGGTTTTTGACACGGAGCAGGAGGCGCTCGCCGCCCTGGGCCGCGGGGCAGCTTGAGCCTGTGACTTTGTCCCCCGCGTCCGGGCGAGTTGGCCCGGCCGTCCTGTCATTACCATTTTTAAGTATTGAAGAGGAGTAGGGAAGCTCGGCATGGCTTTTCAACCCATCACGGGTCCGGTCTCGTCTCCAGGGTCTGGAATTTTCCCCACGTTGGTCTTCGTGCAGGGGAACGATCAGCGCACCATCAATCTCGACCATACTCCGTTCACCGTCGGACGCAAGGTTGATAAGGATCTGGTTATCGCCGACCCTCGCGTCTCCCGCGACCATGCACTAATCACGTCGGAAGACGGGCAATTTTGCGTGGTAGACCAGGGCAGCAAGCACGGAACCTTCGTCAACGGAGAACGCGTACAGCGCAAGACGCTGGAGCGGAACGATCGGGTGGAGTTCGGCGTCCGCGATGTGTCCTACGTCATATTTCATCCCCATCATGCCAGCTCCAACACCGCGCGGGAGTTTCTGAGCCAGATTTCCGGGATACAGATCTCTACGGACGCCACCGACCTGGAGAAGCTGACGCTTTTTCTGGAAGCTGCGCGCAAGCTCAATACGACAGGCGTGCTCGACGAGATTCTCGTGACTTTGCTGGACGCGACCTTAAAACTAACCCGGGCCGAGCGCGGTTACGTGTTCATGCGTGACGAGGAGGGCAAGTTGCGGCTGGCCGCGGGGCGCAACTCCAAGGACGAGCCCCTGCTGGACGACACCACGATTTCGCACTCAATTCTGGACGAGGCGCTCAAGTCCAATTCCGAGTTCGTCATCACCGATACCAGCCAGTCGCTTGACCTGGCGGGCCGGCATAGCATCGTGGCGTACGATCTTCGCACCGTGATCTGTATTCCGTTGCGCAAACCTCAGGTGCAGGCCACGCGGGAGGCGCAGGCCGCGGCCACCGAAAATTCGGCCGAAGTGATGGGCGCTCTGTATGTCGATTCGCGTTTCGCCTCGCGCGATATTTCAAGCGTGAGCAACGACATTCTTAGAGCGATCGCGACTGAAGCCGCCTCGCTGATCGAGAATGCGCGACTGGTGCAAGCCGAGGAGGCGTCCCGCCGCTACCAGCAGGAGCTTTCCATCGCCGCTTCCATCCAGCAAAGGCTCATGGCGGTGACGATTCCCGAGGTTCCGTTTGCAACGCTGAAGGGAAGAAATCTTTCCTGCAAGGAAATCGGAGGCGACTTCTTCGATGCCGTGAACACCGACGAAGGCCTGGCTGTGGTGCTCGCTGATGTGAGCGGTAAGGGAGTTTCGGCGGCATTGCTGGCTTCCACGCTGCAGGGAATGATCTACTCCCAACTTACCGCCGGGATGCCGTTGATTGAAATTGTGACCGCCGCCAACCGGTTTTTCACTCACAAACACATTGGAGAAAAGTACGCCACGCTGATCATTGCGCGCATACGGCGCGACGGGGAGCTGGAATACGTCAACTGCGGTCATGTCCCTCCGTTGCTGGTTTGCAACCATGAGGTAATGCGGCCGCCGCACGGCAACTTGCCAGTGGGACTGCTGGCCGACGCCACTTACGAAAGCGACCACGTCAGTTTGCATGCAGGCGACCGATTGATCCTGGTCACAGACGGAGTCACCGAAGCAGAAAACGCTCGCGGCGACTTCTTCGAGGATTCGCGTCTGGAAACGGTGGCGGCCAAGAGTTCCTCGCTCGAAGATATTTTTACCGCGGTGGCCAACTTCTGCGGCGGCACTCCGCTCAGCGACGACTGCACGGTGGTGGAACTTGTGTATTCGGGGTAGAGCTTTGAACGCGGGCGCACGTCTAAGAAGCGGGAACTGAGGGTAGCTACGTCCGGAGTTGTTGAATGACCGACGAGCAAGCAACAGAGACAAAGAAATTGTTCTGCAATACCTGCAACGGTCTCAGAAACCACTTCCTGCAAGGAATACATCAAGGCTCGGATCGAGATCCCGACTTCGACGAACCACCAGAAGACGAGCCAATTTTCGAAGTTTGGACTGATTCGCTATGGATCTGTGCAGGATGCTCTACAGCTACTTTGGAACATAGGTCTAGCTTCGGGGGCCTACCGGGCGAGCAAATCCCGCCAGACATCACTTATTACCCGCGCAGATCTTCGTCTTCCGCGGCCCCCAGAGCGTTTTTAAAGCATTAAATTCTTGCCGAGTCAAAATCTCATCGACTGTTTGCATGGGTTTCGATTCACGGGAAACGAAGCAGCACACAAATTGGCAGCTCTAACGCGCAGCGAGGCTGAGGAAGCTATCGGTGTGATGGAGGACCTCCTGAATTTTCTCTATGACCTCGACTATAAAGCTTCACGAATCAAAAATGCATCGAAGAGGTCATCTCAAAAAAGCATCGCCAAACGAGGCTCGATTCAGTAAGGGAGTCGATATGTCTGTGCAACGTGGAGGCGCGACTCGGTGAAGAAGTTTGTCTCGCGGCTGAGTGTCATTCTTCTCATTGTGGCTGCCTCCGCTCTGGGCCAGAGCCTGGACACACACTTCGGAGCGGTGGAAACTTACGTGAAGGGCGAGATGGACACCCAGCATATTCCTGGCCTGGCTCTTCTGGTTGCGCGTGACGGGAAAATTTTGCGAGCTCAGGGTTTTGGCTTCGCCAACCTGGAGCATCGGGTGACGGTCAAGCCCGAAACGATCTTTCAATCCGGGTCTGTGGGCAAGCAGTTCACTGCTACTGCCGTCATGATGCTGGTCGAGGAAGGGAAGATCGGGCTGGATGACTCCATCACCAAATATTTTCTCGAGGCTCCGGCCAGCTGGAAGCCCGTGACCGTCCGCCATCTGCTGAGTCATACCGGGGGGTTCACGGACTACCCCAAAGGCTTTGATTTCCGCAAGGACTATACCGAGGCCGAACTTTTCAAAGTTGTGGCTGCGATCCCGCTGGCCTTTCCGCCAGGCGCGAAATGGAGTTACAGCAATCTTGGGTACCTGACGCTGGGTATCCTGATCCACCGGGTTACCGGCAAGTTCTACGGTGACGTGCTGGAAGAGCGGATCTTTCAGCCGCTTGGGATGCAGACGACCCGCATCATGAGCGAGGCGGACATTATCCCCAACCGCGCGGCCGGCTATCATCTGGTAAAGGGTCAAGTAAAAAACCAGGAGTGGGTCTCGCCGACTTTGAATACCACCGCCGACGGCAGCCTCTATTTCTCAATTCTGGATCTGGCGAAATGGGATGCGGCGCTGTACACCGAGAGGCTGTTGAAACGTTCGAGCCTGGAACAGATGTGGACTCCGGTCAAGCTCAACGACGGTCAACCTAATTCCGGTCACTACGGGTTTGGCTGGGAGATTACGGCCCCCCACGGCCATCGCCTGATTGCTCACGAGGGCTCCTGGCAAGGCTTCGAGACGCAGATTTCCCGCTACGTGGATGACAAGCTGACCGTGGTTGTGCTGTCCAACCTGGGTGATGCTCACCCCGGGAAAATTGCCCAAGGAGTAGCGGAGATTTATTTGTCCTCGGTCCACTCGGAATCGAAACCTGCACCGGTGCAGTAAAGTTTGGTGCGATTGTGAGCTCAAGAGTAGCGCCACAGTCCCCGGCGGCCGTCCGGTGGGTGTCCCGCACACCGCGCAGGACAGGATCCCACCACTAACAAACCGCTATATATCACTTTTTTGTCCGAACGCCGCTACCCGGTGGTATTCTTTCCCGCCATGAACTTCACCCTGCTCGATTGGTCGGCAATCGTCCTGTACCTCGGCATTACTTTGATGCTGGGTCTTTATTTCCGCTCGCGTTCGGGCAAGAGTGTGGACGACTATTTTGTCTCCGGACGCAACGTCTCGTGGTGGCTGGCAGGCACTTCGATGGTGGCCACCACCTTTGCCGCCGACACGCCGCTGGTCGTGACCGGCCTGGTCTATACGCAGGGAATTGCCGGAAACTGGCTGTGGTGGGCGTTTCTGCTGTCTGGCATGATGACGGTGTTTCTGTTCGCCCGCCTGTGGCGACGCTCCGGACTGCTGACCGACGTGCAGTTTGCCGAGATGCGTTACTCGGGCAAGCCGGCGGCGTTTCTGCGCGGCTTCCGCGCTATTTACCTCGGGCTTCTGATGAACTGCCTGATTCTCGGCTGGGTGACGAAAGCCATGACCAGCATCGTGGCGGTCACGCTGGGGGTGAGTGATCGCAACGCGTTGGCGATCTGCGTTCTGTTTCTGATTCCGTTCACTGGCCTCTACGTCGCCCTCGGTGGACTGTGGGGCGTGCTCTGGACCGATCTGTTTCAGTTCGCGCTGAAGATGGCGATCGTCATCGGAGTGGCGTGGTATGCGGTGGCGGCTGCGGGCGGCATGAGCACGCTGCTCAGTCGACTGGCGGAAATGCGGGCTGCCGCAGGTCCGAGTGCGGGCGACGCTACCGCCTTCTTTCCTGATTTCTCCCGTCCATTTTCACAGGAGGGAATTTGGCTTCTGCCGGTGATCACGTTTGTGGTGAATATCGGACTGCAGTGGTGGGCTTTCTGGTATCCGGGGGCGGAACCGGGTGGCGGCGGCTACATCGCGCAGCGCATTTTCAGCGCGAAGGATGAGCGCAATGGCTTGCTAGCAGTGCTCTGGTTCAATGTCGCGCACTATGCCTTGCGTCCCTGGCCGTGGATTCTTACCGCGCTGGCTGCCGTGGTGCTCTACCCGCACCTGGAACATCCGGAAACCGGATACATGCTGGTGGTGAGCGAGCACGTGCCACCGGCACTTCGCGGAATCGTGATCGCGGGATTCATGGCGGCGTTCATGTCCACCATCGCGACCCAACTCAATTGGGGCGCTTCTTACCTGGTGTCGGATTTCTATCGGCGCTTCATCAAGCGCGACGCTGACGACAAACATTATGTGCTGATTTCACGCCTCGCCACCGTGTTGCTCGTGATTGCTTCGGCGGGAATTTCCGTTCTTTTGTCTGATATTCGTTCAGGATGGCAGGTGGTTTTGGAAGTCGGCGCGGGCACGGGTGGTGTCTATCTGCTGCGCTGGTACTGGTGGCGGATTAATGCGTGGAGTGAAATTTCCGCGATGGCCACGGCGCTGGCCGTAACCGTCTGGCTGCGTTGGACAGTGCCTTTTTCCGGCACGAACCCGGTGGTTTTCGCCAAGACCGCTTTGACTACGACCGTTATCACAACGTTGGTATGGCTGATCGTGACCTATACAACGAAAGCGGAGCCGGAGGATGTGCTGGTCAAGTTTTACCGTAGCGTTCGGCCGCATGTTTCTGGATGGCAGCCAGTTGCGCGGCTCGCTCCCGAGGTGCCGCCGACCCGCGATCTGGGACGAAATCTGCTGTCATGGGTTCTTGGCTGCTTTATGGTTTACATGGCTCTGTTTGGTCTGGGGCATGTGCTGCTGGGGCCGTTCTGGGAAGGGATTGGGTTGCTGACTGCGGCCGCGATTTGTGCGGGTGCGTTGTATTCCAATATTTCGCGGGGCGGGTGGAGCGAGGAGAGGCCTGCGCAGATTGCTAAGGCCGGTGGGATAATCGGCCACTGAACGCTCTTCCGCACGACTGTCATCCTGAGCGGATTTGGCCGATTCGCTTGCGAATCGGTTAACGGAGTCGAAGGATCCCTGGGGCTGATCGACGGTGGCGGTGCAGTGAGGATTGGCTAGATTGCGGCGGACGTAAGTGAGTGCGAGAAGAGTAGAGATCCTTCGACTGCGTGTTTGCTTTGCGAAGCGAAGCAAACACTTCGCTCAGGATGACAAAGCTTGGGGTGTTAGGGCCTTGGGTGACAGAGCTTGGGACGCTCGGAATAACGTCTTTGACAGTGTACGACGCTCACTTCGCCACAGACGACGCTCACTCCACTATGACTGAATAGTTTGTCCCTTCCCATCTCTCTCCTTGTTGCCAGTAGAACGTAAAGACAATTTCTCGCCCAGCTGTCAGCGGGTCACTGGGCAGATCTGCGATGTACACGCCTAACGGGTCGCGCGAGTTCGTATCCTGCGCGGTCTGCCATCCATCGAAGCTCCAGTGCACTTGTGCCGGGGCGGGCAACAGCAGTCGCAGCTTCTTTCCTTGTGGCATACTCCGGCATTTGTTGTTGAAGCGCCATTCGAAGTGCGTGGCTTTCTGCTTTTCTACCAGGTACCGCTGCACGGTTTGCGGCGGCTGATCGAAGATTTTCCCGTCGCGCAATGACCGTCGCAGCTTGACGTACTCCGAATGCGCCCAGACCAGCGGGCACGCCGAACCTGAGGGTTTGCCGCGGAACAGTTCGAGTGCCAGGATATCCGCCGAGTCCCAGACTTGCTCGGGAATCAGGCGGCCGCCCTCGGTAGAAAGCTCCATGACCTTGAGCAACTCCTCGGCTGCCTTGGGACGTCCCGCCGCGAGTTCGTAATGTGCCCGTTCGCCCGCGAGCAGCGGCCATGCCCGCCCGATGCCGGTACCATCGAAGGGCGAGCCGTCCTCGTGCTCGCCGTAACCGTCACCGTTGTAGCGATACCAGCAGGGGCCCTGCGGCAGGTTGACTTTGAGCAGAGCGTCGATCACTTTCACCGTGCTCAGAATCCGGGGATCATCGGGCGCGCGCAAACCAAACCGCACCAGGGCCAACGAGTCCGGGCTGACCAGGTGGGCGGCGCGTTCGGCGTTTTGGCCCGGCGGGCGGTTCTTGATGGGGACAAAGCCTTCCAGCGGAGACGCCGCACAGTCGGAGTCAGGCGGGGCGATCCGCACGTAGTAGCCCTCCACTCCGAGTTGCCGCGCCAGGTCGCTATCTTTGGCGTAGACCCAGCGCTCAATGTTGTCGTTCCAGCAATCTGCCGTCTCGCGCAAGTGGGTGGCAAGGTCAGGTTGTCCGACCGCGTCGGCAAGATCGGCGGCGGCGAGCAGGCTGGAGATTTCGACGGCCAGGGTGAAGGGCGAGTAGCCGGCATCTTCTTCCCAGCGATCCTGCTGAGTCACCGGCCCGTTGCGAACGATGAAGCTTGCGGCGCGACTGACCAGAGTCCACCAGCGTTGCGGATCGCCCAGAACAAATCGCGAGTGCCGCCGCATGACGTCAACCAGCAGAATGGGGAAGGCGGTCTCGTCCATCTGCATCCCGCTCCAGTAAGGGCGGCCGTCCAGCCACATGTTTTGTGCCCAGCGTCCATCCGCTTCCTGGGTGGCTTCAAGATAGCGAAGGATGCGTAGCGCGTCGGGCTCGGCGCCGGCGGCGAGGAAGCCAAACGCGGTTTCCACCAGGTCGCGTGGCCAGACGAGGTGATATCCGCCGAGGTCTTCATCGCCTTTGTTGAAGCCCCACGGAATCGAAAGACTGGCGATTACTCCTCCCAGAAAATCTTTCGACTCATGCGAACGCATCACCGCCGCGCTGGTTCGATAGAGGTCCGTCTCGCGGGGAGGCTGGTCGAGTTTCAGCAAACTGTCCTGCCAGTTCTTCCAATGCCAAACGTAGTGAGAACGCAGTTCGTCATAAGGCTCGACCAGGCTGGCACGTGTGTGCAGTCCGGCTTCTGTCCAGATGTCACCGAAGCCGAGCGCCAGGGTAAACTCGCCTCCACACGCCACCAGGTCGATCTCGCCGGTGACCGCGACGTTGCCGTTTTCCGCGCGAGTGTAGTCCCAAGTCATCCGGTAGTGCTGGGAGATGTCTTGCCATCCATCGGAAAATCCGGCAAAACCGACCGCCATCTTTCGCCATGGGGTGGAGCAGGCGAAGGCCAGCGCGCAATCGTTGCGCTGGGCAAACAACATGGGAGTGCCCTTGTAGTCCCCGACCCAGCCGGTATTTTCACGGCCACAATTGGCGAGATGGGGAGCCAGCAGGGCATACACGTGATAGTCGGCCAGCGCGCCTTGCAGCGGGATGAAGCGAATCCTTTGCAGGACGACGTTCCGGTAAGGATCGGAAAAGACTTCTTTCTCGATCCGGTAGCGCCCCTGCAATTCGGTGTTAGTCAGCTTGTAAACCGGAACACCAGGTTCAATGGGCACATTTTCAAACTTGCAGTGCCGTTTTTCTTCGGAGAAAAAACTGGAGCCGTCGGTGACAATCAGTCCCTGATCCCGGGTACAGGCCTGATCTACCCGCGGAAAGTAGACTTCATTCAGAATGCCATGGCTCAGCGTGAACCATACCCGGCTGTGCAGGTTGAGGGCGGTGCCCACACCACTCTTGGCACTCGACGTCCAGCGCGCAGAGATTCCGGGCCAGCCGGGCGCAAAGCGTTCTGCTGAGCCGTTACTCACGAGCGTTCCATATGGACCCTGGACTTAATTTTGTGGTGCTTTGGGCAGGAATGCGCATCTCAGTTGACAAGATTCTACCAAGTCTCGGGACTGGGGCAGCGGCCTGATCCACACATTTTAGGGGGACAGATGAAAGCTCAAGGGAGATGCTTTGCGTTGTGGGCCGCGACACTGGTTTTTTCGGCGGCACTGTGGGCCGCGGACAAGGTCGCGCCTGGAGAAATCGATACCCAGAAATCCGTGATGACCGTGCGGGTGTTCAAGTCGGGGCTGTTTTCGGCTTTCGGGCATGAGCACGAGATCAACGCCCCCATCGGACACGGGACGTTCAACGAGAGCCACCCGTCGGTGGAACTGGCCGTGGATGCTCGCAAGATGCGGGTGATGGACAAGGATGTGTCGGAAAAGGACCGTGCAGAGATACAGGAGACCATGCTGGGATCCAAGGTTCTGGATACTGGCCAGTTTCCGGAAATACGATTCCGGTCGACCGCTGTGGAAAGCAGCGGAGAGGGCCACTGGAACGTGCGTGGAGACCTGAGCCTTCACGGGCAGACCCATCCGGTGAGGGTGCAGGTCCAGGGAGGGAATGGACACTATCGTGGTACGGCGGAGTTGAAACAACGGGACTTCGGGATTGAGCCCATCAGGGTGGGGGGCGGAACGGTGAAAGTAAAAGACGAGTTGCGGGTGGAGTTTGAGATTGTCGCAGCAGGTCAGCGAGATTGACCACAGAGGACACTGAGTGCGCTGAGAAATTGTCCAGGCGGCCGCCTTGGTGGTTAACCGGCACATAAAGCAGCCATTCAGGTAACCTTGTCGACGAAATCTGCGTCCAACCCCTTAGGGAAATCTGCGGTATTGCCGTTTCCGGGCGGGCGTATAATCAAAAAGAGTCCTGCTGGGGCGGGCGGAATAAGGGAGTCCATCATGAAGTTACGGCTCTTAGCATTGACGGCTGTTTTACTTGCGTTCAGTTACGCGACGCCACGGGGCTTCTCGCAGGATCAAGGTGGCGCCAAGCCAAGCGACGCGGCTTCGGACGGCGCCGCGCCAAAAAGTTCGACCGCGCCTGGCGTCGAGCCAGCGGACCCGGACAAGGTTAAACATGATGGCGGCAAAACCGACGTCGAAGCTGTCGGAAACCGGAATGTGGGCTGCAAGACCGGGCTGGGAAACTGGTATGGCGTGGAGAAGCAAATCGCCATGGGCAAGAGCTACTCCCAGCAGGTGGAATCCACGGTAAAGCTGGTGCAGGACCCGGTGGTGACGGAATACGTCAACCGGCTGGGGCAAAACCTGGTGCGCAACTCCGATGCGCAGGTACCGTTCACCATCAAGGTTATTGATTCCGACGACATCAATGCCTTCGCTCTGCCTGGCGGTTTTTTCTACGTCAATTCCGGATTGATTCTGGCGGCGGACGAAGAAGCAGAGTTGGCCGGTGTGATGGCACACGAAATTGCCCACGTGGCGGCCTGCCATGCGGCGCGTGAAAATACCCGCGGAAACTTGATGAACATGGCTTCAATTCCTCTGATCTTCGTGGGCGGAGCCATTGGCTATGCCGGGTATGAGGCGGCGGGGCTGGCCTTGCCGATGACCTTCCTGCATTTCTCGCGCGGCTTCGAGGCTGAAGCCGACTACCTGGGAATGCAGTACATGTACAAGTCGGGATATGACCCGCAGGCGTTTATCAGCTTCTTTGAGAAGGTGCAGGCACAGGAAAAGAAAAAGCCAGGAACGCTGGCCAAGGCGTTCTCTACGCATCCTCAGACCCCGGACCGGATCGCGAAATCGCAGGAAGAGATCGCGCAAATCCTGCCGGCGCGGGCGCAGTACGTGGTCTCAACTTCCGAGTTTGACGACGTGAAGGGGCGGCTGGCGGCGATCGAGAACCGGCATAAGGTTCTGGAGAAAAAGGATGACGGCAAGAAACCGAGCCTGCGTCGGACCTCTACGCCGGACAAAAACGGCAGCGACGACAAGACCAGTGACGATGGCCGTCCCACGCTCAAGCGGCGCGATGACAGCAGCAACTGAACCTAAATAGACGTTCTTGCACGATTGAATCCGGCGGCCTCGGCCGCCGGTTTTATTTTAGTCTGCTCCCGCGCAATGGAAAAGCCGCGAGCAACTCGCGGCTTGGCTGTAAAACGTAACTCCAGGGATGTTTCTTATGCAGCTTCCTTAGGAGCTAATGCGTGTACACGGTGACTGGTGGCCGCGACCGACATGATCACCTTCATGTCCTGCCAGTCGTAAGGAAATTCCTTGCCGCAGTCCAGACATGCGACATAGGTGCCAGTTAACGAAGCTGCGGAATTGCGGCGGCGCGATCGCGATCGAACCGTGATAGGAAAAGTATAATTGGAATGTCTGCAACCGAATAAAGCTTCGAACACGTTCGCCATGATCGTACCCTCCCCGGAAGCTCTCTACCACCAGGACTGTCCGGTGTCGCTTAGTTAGATTCAGTTTTGCCCAGAAAGGTTCGCAGGTAGTACGCAGCCGGCGCTGGGATGGATTGGAACGGCGGAAGTGCTTGCTGGATCAAGGATTACAGGTTCCGAAGACCTCCAATCCAGCTTTCATTTTGGGGTTTATTTGGGCAGAGCACGAGCGTGGACGCTCGCGCCTACATTCAGGCTTCGCGGGGGCCGGTTTTCTTGTGGGCCTCGCATTTGGCCACAATGGCGCTCCGAAGGCGGTTGCGCAGATCGTCAGGAAGTTCGTAGAGCTGAGAGTCGCGGTAGATCTCGATCGTCTTCTTGGTGGTGTCGCAGACAACGTAGCAGTTATGGCACCAGGCCAGATGGTCTTCCAGCTCGGCTTTGGTGCGGTCGTCGAGGACCCCGTCCAGGTAGTTAGTCAGTTCCTGCAGAAACTCAGAACACTTCACTGTTTGCCATCTCCGCTATCACGCTTC
>WNFE01001168.1_pt1 | contig 19270 bp, 12 predicted proteins | sample 5400451 | NCBI WGS metagenome assembly WNFE01 (sample SAMN13153344, study PRJNA577476) | soil metagenome | isolation source: 200 cm saprolite under Douglas fir tree site 2 hole 2 | place: USA:California | collected 2015-04-18
GTCTGCGTTGACATCCCCGCCATGGATTGGATGTATACCTTGCTCTGGCGATCGCGGTTCACCTGATCCTGGCTGTTCCGCAACTGATCCCGGAGTGTGTTCATGGCTTCCAGGTGGTACTGCTTGGATTCTGGCAAATCCATGATGTAGCGGCTCTTGACGTCCTGCAAAAGGTGCTCTTTCTCTTCGAGCTGACGCTTCGTTTCTTGCAATTCGGTTTCGAGGAACTGGGACGTTCCGTTGAAATGCTGTTGCCGGGCCTTGAGGTTGCGCTCGATGAACAGCGATGCGAGCCGATTGGCAACGCGCGCCACTTGATTCGGATCCGTGTCTGTGAACGCGATGCGAAACGCGCTGAGCCGCTGCCCCCCGGAGTCCACCACCTCAATGGTCGTCGACTTTTGCATGCGGGAGACGAGTTCCTGTTCGGACACTTTGTCTCCAATTCGGGATAGAGATTCATTTCCTTGGTCAGCAACCCCAGCTGCGTGGGAGACATCAAGGTAAGCAGGATAATCCACAATTTGCGGCGGCGGGCCAGATCTAAGTACTCTCGAATCTGTGTGTTAATCCCCGCAACGCCGGATACGGTGAGGGCCGGTTGCTCGTTCAAAGATCTTCCTCCAAGTCGCTGGTCGCTCGGTCAACAAATTGCCGACACTACCCTACTAGCAAGCTATCTTCCAGAGATTCGCTTCGGGGCTTGATAGAGCTAAAATTTAAATAGCCCATTTTCATATAGTTACGGGTAAAGCATCCGCTCGGCCACATGATGATCGACTGAGGACTTGCGCCCATGGGAAACCCATTTCCCATATATCTCCGCATGTTCCCTTCGAGCGCTAATCTATAGATACAGAATGAGTTAGGTCCCTGGGCCCCGGATAAGGCCCACGCAAGAAGCAGACACTGTTAGATTCGATGGCAAGAGCATCTTCCGGCAGGGACCACGCAATTTCTTTAGTGGGCTACGCGACCGGGTTGCCAGCGCAGTCCGAAGGAATAGATATTCCGATTGCCACTGAACAGGTTATTCGCGTTTGCTCCCTGATTCTTCCGGTAGTAATCGAACGTGGCAAAAAGGCCGGCTCTGGGCGCCAGCAGGAATTGCACATCGGATGTTGCATACCAACCAGCGAATCCTCCAGATTGAACCTGTCGCAGATAGCCGCCCCCGACAGACCAGTTAAGCCTTGTGCTAATCTGGCTTTGATACGTAAGGTCGACGCGATCCGCATATTGATTGGCGATCAAACCATTTGAGAGTGTGTCTCCGCGGGAGTAGTTGAGGCCGATGGAAGATCGCCCCAACTGCTTCACTAATCCGAAAGTTCCGTAAACAGACCACTGCCTCATGTTTTGAGCCAGCGCAGAGGTTGTGACGCCTAAAGAACCTCTCGCGAACAAGGTCGCGCTGAGTTGACGTCCCACCGTGCCTGCGATGGTGTGAAAGATCGTGTCCGTCGGTGCGCCTGTCGTCGGAGTGGAAGTCCCCAGCCCCGCCTCATGGAGAAGCTGGCCCGTGTATTGGACACCGACTGTTTGCCTCTCGCTTGTACGATAGTTCCAACTCACGCTGCCGCCGTAGGAGGAACCGCGGGTCAGGTTCACACCCGCTCCAGCTTCCGAAAAAGTGTAGTTCGGAGTGATTGCAATCGATGATCGCCTGGACAAGGCGTAGGCAACGGACATATAGGCATGGTTCGAGAGCCAACGACCGGGCCCATCGAGGAAATTGTTGGTGGCCACGCCCGACGTAACGGTGTTCACGTCGAGATAGGACAAACCAACCGACTGCTGGGTATAGTAGTAACGAAAACCATCGCTGAATCTCACGTTCCATCGTGGACGGGTGTAAATCAGCCAGTCCAAACTGGTATTTTGATTTGAAAAATTACCAACAACCTGTCCTTCGGCGATGGCCATACTCGGCTGGTATTGGAGAGCGATCCTGCTGGCGCCAATCTTGTGATCGTAGACCACAGTAGTCTGGAGAACGGCTGCTGTATACGTAGCGCCGGGCGTGGTGTTCGTTCCCTCAAACTGGTCCACAATTCCACTGACTCCCGCTGATGGGATGTATAGACTGCCCCAGCCGATGCCTTCCCGGTTTCCAGCCAGCAATCCGGAAGTTCCGATTTGCCGGATATACGAATCCGCCCAAGCCAACGCATAAGGACTTGCGGGCTCGGCATCCTTGTTGTCCGCATCCTTTGATGCGTCCTGTGCCGCAGGCTTCTGATTTCCTGTGGCCTGACCTGCTTCTTGAGCCGATACCAGATTCGGCAGGAAAAAAGCCGCAAGGATCAGAGAAAAGATCAGCCAGATACTTATGCGAAGATGTTTCTTGGACTGCATGTTTCTCACTCACCTCGAAGAATTCGGCTGAGGCAACACACCATCAAGGAACCACAACCACGTCACCGGGCTGGAGCGTGACGTTTTCGCTTTTACCCGCTACTGCTTTTTTATAGTGGAATGGGATGCGTATTTTTTTGCCATTCTGTTCGCGGAGAATATAAATGGAGTCGGCTTTTGCAAAAGGTCCAACTCCTCCCGCCGCGGCGAGTAACTCCAGAGCCGTCATATCCCCATTGAGAGCATAAGTTCCCTGATGTCCGACTTCTCCCACCAGATAGACTTTTCGGCTGCGTATGGCTCGAACGATCACAGTAACTTGCGGTTCGTTCACAAAGTTCTTCAGCTTGTCGATCAGGACACTCTGCAATTCCTCGGTCTTCAGTCCCACCGCCTTCACATCATTTACCAGCGGCAGCGTGATCATTCCGTCCGGGCGGACAACCACCAAGGTGGAGAGCTCCGGCTCCCGCCATACGGAGATCTGAAGTTCGTCTTCAACTCCGATGATATACGTCAGTCTCTGTTCCGGAGTCAGCGCCGATTGGGGTAGGGATTCCGGCTTTGCGACCTGGCCCGTCGACTGTTTTCCGTCTTTATCCTTTGCGTTCTTGTCGGCCGCCCGAGTTGGACTCGCGCCGGACTGCGTCGATTGTTGAAGCGCTGGAGAAAGATTGCCAAACGGCCCTGCCACGAGCACTGAAACCGGGAAGCTAAACCAAAGGGAAACGACCACCCCTCCAAAAACATGCCGAGAATACAAGCGCTACCTCCGTTCCGTAGTACCTAGACTCAAGAGCAAGGCTCCAGCCAAACGTTCTCTGCTCGTATCTGTTGAAACGATGACGTTTAGAGGATACTCGCAGGACACACCCAACACTACAGGAAACCAGTTTCCCTGATTATGAAGTCATCTCCACGACCTAGAAAGGCTGCCGACTAGATACCTATGCACTGAATATCCCCTCGGTCGCGAAACGTCCTGCTCGATGACTTAAGTCCGGCGAGCCCCTTTAGTGCTCTCCCGTTTGGAACCAGCTAGAAGCCGCTCGACTCGCTGCAATGCCGCAAAGGACCGAATCAGCGCGTGATATCCCATTACCCATATCGAAAGCAGCAGGGTGTCTGTGGCCCGCCGCCGCTGTCTCTGAAGTGTCATATCTCGAGTCTGCGAAGGCCTACTGAGGTGCTCCTCTGAAATCCACCAGCATCCCTGCTCCCTGTCCCTATTTCGCTCCGCGCTGCCACAAGACAACTTTCGCGGTTTCAAAGAGAATGGCCAGATCCAAGGTCAGCGAAAGGTGTTTGATGTAGAAAAGATCGTACTCAAGCTTCGTCTTTGCCTCTTCGATGCTCGCCCCGTATTGATACTTTACTTGGGCCCAGCCGGTAATTCCCGGACGAACCGAATAGCGCAAGGCATAAAATGGCGTTTCATTTTCGAGCATCCGGCAGAAGATCGCCCTCTCAGGACGCGGCCCCACAAAACTCATCTCGCCCCGCAGTACGTTCACAGCCTGTGGAAGCTCATCTAGGCGCAGTTTGCGGATGATGCGGCCCACCCGGGTGACGCGTTGATCGCCTTCCGCTGCCCACTTCGGACCATGCTCCTCGGCATTGTGATTCATCGAGCGAAACTTCAGGATTTGGAACGGGCGTCCGCCCAATCCGATGCGTTCCTGTCGGAAAAGAATTGGACTGCCTGACTCCAGCCAAATCGCAAGCGCCACGATTCCCATGATTGGCAGGGCAAAGAGCAGGAGAAGCAAGGAGGCCAGGACATCCAGCATGCGCTTTGCCGCGAGTAAAAGTGAGGACTTGCGAAAACCTTCCGATAGAATCATCCAGCTTGGCGACAAATGCTCCAGACGAATTTTTCCATCGATCTGCTCGCTTACCGTGTGAGCATCTTCTACTGCTACGCCAGCGAACTTCAGGTGCAAGAGTTCTCTTACAGGTGTCTGGCCACGTCTCTCTTTGAGGGAAAGCACGATGCGATCAATCTTTTCGCGCGCCGTTATCTCCTCAAGGTCAGTCGTCGCACCAATGATGCCGGGGTTGACCAAGGACTTGCCAATGTTCTCTGCATTCTCGTCGAGAAAGCCCACGACCTTGAGGTGAAGCTCAGGCCGATGGAGGATCTCACGAACCAAAGAAATCCCTAGAGGCCCCGTACCAACGACGAGAACGCGCTGTTGTCTTGGCAAAAGAAAATCCGCTTCAAGCAAAATCAGGCGCCAGCTTAGCAAGAACACCAGAACGGTTGGAGCGGATAGGACAGCAATTCCCCTCCCGAGACTGTGGTCCGGGATCAAGTAATACAGAATGGCGAGAATGACCCAGGCAGTCCCCACAGCCTGGAAGAGATAAACAAACAACTCGCTGCGCCTATTCACCACGCGCGATGCGTAGAGATCGTTGTAATAGAGAGAGATTCCGCATGTCACTAACACGATCCCGAAACGCAATGGCATGTCGGGAAGGCGGAGATAGTACAAAGCTGATCGGAAATCATGTAAACGGATCAAAATCGCCAGACAGAGACCGAGTGAGATCAGACACGCGTCGCCCACGACCAGTACCCTGGTCGTCATGGGAATGTTTTGGCCACCGATCTTCAGCATGGGTTCTTTCGGGGCGCTATGGGAGTAGCGCCGGGTTCATGAAATCGAGTATTGATTAGTTCGAAGCTTAAAAATGAGGAGACCGGCTTTCCGATGGCACACTTGGCCACCGTCCTCGCGTTGAGAGAAGGCAACTCACCATCCAAAGGCGCATCTCAGATCCTGCGAACTGGCACTCTATTAACTATATTTATTTTCATTAACTTAGAGAACCGCACGAGTCTTGGATGCACTCCCTCACGGCCCTTTAGTTTCTTTTCCAGGGAAACGACTTACTCACATGGGAAATACTTGTTCCCAGCCAGACCCTTTGTTCGGACTGCTCCAACCTCACCTCTTTGGATTGAAATTGAAGGGTTTAGCCCGGAAATCAGCTGAAACTCGCGTCCGCGGCCTACCCGGAGCCAGAGCTCGATCGTCGAGGACGCCCCCACTCTTGGACCTGCGATTCACATGCGGCCGCCGAGTTCGGCTAAGCGTAATTCCATGAATAACATACGAGCACAACACGCTTTGGCAGGCAGCGTGCTCCCCAACCAGACGAGCCTACCTTCGTGTGGGGAGAGGTGTCGCGTTATCTCCTGCCAGCATATGGAGCAGTGGCCCGGAATTCTACATCTCAGGATATTCGGATCTGCGTGACCGTGAAACTGAATCGAAGTGTCCCACAAATGGCCAACGTAGTTCGTTTCGCAGATGTCAATGGGGAGAGAGCGACCCTCACAGCTTTTCTATCAACCTATCTCTCCCCCGATGCGAACGACGCCCGTTACGAGTGGTTGTACCGTAAGAATCCCGAAGGGATGGCACGGGCTTGGGTGGCCTGCGAGGCTGAGACAGGCCTGATCGTCGGAGTTGCGGCTGCATTCCCCCGGCGAATCTACTGCCGTGGAACAGAAGTGCGCGGCTATGTCCTGGGCGATTTTTGTATCCATCCGGATTATCGAAGTCTTGGCCCGGCCCTCGCTCTGCAAAGAAGCTCCCTGGAGGATCTCTCCAGGGAAGGCGCGGGATTTGTTTTTGATTTTCCCAGTACATCGATGCTGGCCATCTACAAACGACTCCGAATCGAACCTCAGGAATCTACGATCCGTTTCGCCAAGCCTTTGCGCGCGGACCGCGAGATCCAGAAGCGGATTCCCAACAAAGCGGCCGGCCGCACTTTGGCTGTTGCTGCGAATGCAGCATTGCGTTTACGTGATGCCGGCTTGGGCCGATCCAGCGCGTGGACGATTACGGAAGAGGCGGCCCCGTGCGGTGAAGAGTTCACCCTTGCCACCCGCCGATGGGCCCCCCGGATGGGCATCTGCGCTTGCCGCTCCGCCGATTATCTGAATTGGCGATTCTTGCAGCATCCGCAACGACACTATCAATTTCTGACGGCCCGTGAGGACGGAAGGCTTTGTGGCTATCTGATTTATCATTGGGCGGGCGAGGATGCGACAGTAGTTGATCTGCTCGCGGAAGAAGACCAGGTTTGTAAGGCGCTGCTCGTTGAGACTATTGCAATCATGCGGCGCTGTGGCGTCAACACCCTGAGCGCCCCGTTTCTCCGATCGCATGCCGGCCGAGAGATTCTCGAAGATTGCGGATTCCAACCGCGGGAGTCAACTCCCGTCATTGTGCTCACCTTGCCCTGGGCAGCGAATCACGTGGTGGATCAGGGTGACGATCATTGGTATCTAATGCATGGAGACAGAGAAAGTTAGCATCGAGGACGAAGGAATGGATCAGACCACAATAGGCTCAATCGAACAGAGAATTCACTCCTTTCTGCTGGAAAAATTCCCACTTTCGCGGAAGGCTGGAGTCGGGAAAGACACGGCCCTGCTTGAAAAGGGAATCCTGGATTCCCTTGGGATTCTGGATGTGGTGAGCTTTCTCGAGACCGAATTCTCGATGGTGGTCAGCGATGATGAGCTGGTGCCGGAAAATTTTCAAACACTCGGCACTCTCTCTGCGTTCGTTCTGAAAAAGACCGGAAAGACTGAATGAACCTTCCTCTGGCAAAGACCGAAGATCAAATTACCAGCGTGGCGCCCGCGGACTTCACGGCGATCGCGGAGGGAGTCCTCCGTCACGTCCGTGTCTACTCGGGATTGGAGGAATTACCGGAGTCTTTCCTGAGTCTCTTTGAGGAAGGGGGGCGTAAAAGTATCTTCCTGTCCCTGCCTTGGTTTCAAAATTTCATTCAGACCGCGATGGCCCCTGAAGATCGCGTGCGGATTTATGGCGCCGCCGCGGCAGGCGCAGAAGGGACACCAGGGGGAATGCTGCTCATGCGCAGCTCGAGCAATTCGAACTCAATCTCTTCTCCCCGAAAACTTGAAGCGCTGGCCAACTATTACACCTGCTTTTATGCACCGCACCTTACTGCTTCCGCGGGTGAATCACGCGAAACCCTCCAAGCCCTCACTCAAGCAATCGCGCAGGAAAAGCCGCGTTGGGACGCGGTTGAAGTCAAACCTATGGACGTCCACGCGAGAGAATTTCCCGAACTCGTCGAGGCGTTTAAGGCGGCCGGCTTTGTCGTGCAAACATTCTTTTCTTTTGGCAACTGGTACCTGCCCGTGAATGGACAGAGTTTCGCACAATATTTGGAAAGCCTGCCCTCCGTGCTGAAGAACACACTGCACCGCAAAAGAAAGAAACTTGAAAAGACGGGCCGGGCGAAAATAGAAATCGTGACCGGGGGGCAGGGGCTGGATGCCGCAATTGATGCCTATATGAAAGTTTATATCTCAAGCTGGAAACAGCCTGAGCCCTACCCACAATTCGTTCCGGGACTCATCCGCATGTGCGCGGCGATGGGAGCGTTGCGCCTCGGAATCCTCTACGTGGATGGCGAGCCGGCCGCAGCTCAGCTTTGGATCGTGCACCACGGAAACGCGTTGATCTACAAACTTGCTTACGACGAACGTTTCGGGGAATTGTCCGTGGGCACAATTCTTTCCGCCACGCTTTTTCAGCATGCTCTGGACGTGGACAAGGTCACAGAGGTGGATTACCTGTCCGGAGACGATGCCTACAAGAAAGATTGGATGTCTCAACGGCGGGAGCGCTGGGGAATTCTGGCGCTGAACCCGCGAACACCGCATGGTGTTCTTGCCATCGCACGTCACATCGGTGGACGCGCCGTGAAGCGCGCAGCCGTGTCGTTGGCGAAGCCATTCCGGCGCGGCAAATCGCGGAACAGCACTGCGTAAACAGAAATCGCTGAATTGAAGGGGAAAGGGTTTTCGAAAAGTCGCTATGGACTTCCTGATCTGGCATCTACTGCGTGAGAGCGCCCGGCGTTGGCCGGAAAAAGAAGCCCTTGTACACGGAGAGGAGCGGCTGAGTTACGGTGAAGTCGCCCGCCGCGTGAACGGACTCGCCGCTGGATTGAGAGACGCCGGATTGCGCCGCGGCGACAGAATGGGCATCTATCTGGAGGCTTCCGTCCCCCAGGCCGTTTCCATCTTCGGTATTTCGCGCGCAGAAGCTGTCTATGTCCCCATCAACGCACTTCTGCACCCCGAACAGGTAATGCACATCGCTCGCGACTGCGGGATGAAAGGTCTCATCACCACGGCAGCGAAGCTCGCTTCGCTTGCCGAAGTGCTCCCGCAGATTCCTTCGCTCGAGTTTCTGGTCGTGGTCGGTCCAGGAGAAGTGACTGCGCAGCTCCCTGTTCATCGTTTCGAAGAGTTCTGCGCACGAACTCTCCCCACAGACTGGCGTGAGACCAGCATCGAAAAGGATCTCGCGGCCATCCTCTACACCTCCGGTTCAACGGGCAAGCCGAAAGGCGTGATGCTGAGCCATGCGAACGTCGTTGCAGGCAGCCGGATCGTCTCCACTTATCTCGGCATCACCAAGAGCGAGCGCATCCTCGCGGTTCTGCCTTTCAGTTTCGACGCCGGAATGAACCAATTGATGACCGCGTTCGAAAAGGGCGGCACCTGCGTGCTCATCAATTTCGTTTTTGCGCGCGAAATCGTGCAGGTCCTGCACAAGGAACAAATCACCGGTCTCGCGGGCGTGCCCACGCTATGGAGCCTGCTGGCGCAGCCAAATTCGACGCTCGCGAAGCAGCCGATGCCTCACTTGCGCTACATCACCAACACGGGCGGCGCGATGCCACAGGCGGTGCTTAAAGTGTTGCGGGAAGCGCTTCCCACAACAAAAGTATTTCTGATGTACGGGCTCACCGAAGCTTTCCGTTCGACTTATCTTCCGCCGGAAGAACTCGACCGGCGGCCGACCTCGATGGGCAAAGCCATTCCAGACACTGAAATTCTTGTGCTCAACGAGCGAGGGCAGCTTTGCAAGCCGGGCGAGCCGGGTGAACTTGTGCATCGCGGGCCGACGGTTTCGCTCGGTTACTGGAACCGGCCGGAAGATACGGCGCGTGCGCTCCGGCCAAATCCGCTGCTGCCGCCGGAACTCGGAGACTGCGAGAAGGTGTGTTACTCGGGCGATTTGGTGAGGATGGACGAGGACGGCTTTCTCTACTTCATCGGGCGACGCGACACGATGATCAAGTCCAGTGGTTTTCGCATCAGCCCTACTGAAGTAGAAGAGGTGCTTTTCCAATGCGGCAAGCTGCGCGGCGCAGCGGTGATCGGCATTCCAGATGAAACCCTCGGGCAAACCATCAAAGCGTTTGTGGTAGCGAAAGACGGCGATGCCCTGGACACCGACGCAATGCTCGCGTATTGCGCGGAGAAAATGCCCCGCTACATGGTTCCGAAAACTTTTGAGGTATTGAGTGAATTGCCGAAAACTTCGAGCGGAAAAGTGGACTACCCGGCGTTACGGCGCCGCGAAGGTCTGTAATGGGCGATTTGGCCGCATCGCTGATGGCAAAATACTTTCCGAAGTCCGGGGAGTCGCTCGTCATCGGTGATTCATCGGTGGTTCAACTCGCTCACACCTATGGGACCCCCATATTCATTTATGATCGCGCGGTACTCGATCGGAAGTACGACGCACTACGCGCAGCGCTGCCGGGACGCTTCTCGATCTACTATTCCATCAAGGCCAACCCGGCCTCTGCCGTCGTAAAACATTTCCTGGGCCGCGGATGCGGAATCGAAATCGCTTCGGCCGGCGAGTTTCAGAAAGCAATGGATGCCGGCTGCGCGCCGGAACACATCCTGTTTGCCGGTCCCGGGAAATCCGAGGCAGAACTTGAACTGGTGCTCTCACGGAGCATCGGTGAGATCCACATGGAGTCGCTCACAGAAGCCAAGCGCATCGCGGCGATTTGCCGGCGGCTCGGCCGCCGTGCGCAAGTTGCCATTCGCATCAATCCTGCGGGTGAGGCTGAAGGCGGAGCGATGCGCATGGGCGGCCGTCCGGCGCCATTCGGCATGGACGAAGAAATTCTGGATCAAGTATTGGACTATGTTCTTGCCGAGCCGGAGCTGGATCTGTGCGGAATCCATCTGTTCACTGGAACCCAGATTCTGGATGCGGCGGTTTTGCAGAATCAGTATCGCCACGGTTTAGAGCTCGCCCGGCGCGTGGTGAAGCGGCTGGACCGGCCACTCCGCACGCTGGATTTCGGCGGAGGCCTGGGAATCCCCTATTTTGCGCACGAGCAGGAGTTGAATCTCGAGTGCTTGCAAAAAAAGCTGACCGCACTATTCCAGGAAATCGATGGCGATCCCGCTTTCAAGGGGACGCAGTTTCTTGTGGAGCCGGGCCGGTTTCTCGCAGGCGAAGCAGGAGTCTACCTGACGCGCATTGGTGACATCAAGACGTCGCGCGGGAAGAAATTCCTGATTGTCGATGGGGGTATGAACCATCATTTGGCGGCTTCCGGAAATTTGGGCCAGACCATTAAGCGCAACTATCCGATCGCGCTGGTTAACAAGCTCAAAGCACCGGCCGATGACACCGTGGATATTGTCGGACCCCTTTGCACGCCGCTCGATACCCTGGCGCGCGCTATCGCTCTTCCGGTCGCGGAAATCGGGGATCTCGTGGGAATCTTTCAATCCGGCGCGTACGGCCGGTCGGCGAGCCCCGTGGGGTTCCTGAGCCACCCGTTGCCGGCGGAGATTTGGGTTGATGCAGGGCAACACGCGAGGATTGAACAGTGAGCAGACGCGCACACGAACGCATGCAACCACTTTAAAGGGTTTGCCGCAACCCGGTATAGTGAGATTGGTCTCTTGGGAAATGTACTGATTATCGCCTACCACTTTCCGCCCCAGGCGGGTAGCAGCGGGTTATTGCGTTCTTTGAAGTATTGCCGATATCTCCCCGAATTCGGTTGGCACCCTGCGGTGCTCACTCCGCATCCCCGAGCGTATGAAAAGATTGACGAGAAAAGCCTGAATTCGATTCCAAAGGGTGTGCCGGTCATTCGCTCCTTTGCCATGGACACGAAAAAGCACATGGGCATCGGAGGCCGCTATTTGAGATATATGGCCCTGCCGGATCGTTGGGTGAGTTGGGTGTTCGGAGGCGTCCCCACCGGGCTGCGTGCGGTCCGTGAACACAAGACAGATATTCTCTACTCCACGTTTCCCATCATGTCGGCGGCCGTCATCGGGCTTTGGTTGCAGCGTTTCACGGGATTGCCCTGGGTGCTTGATCTTCGCGATCCCATGAGCCAGGACGATTATCCCCACGATCCTCTGGTCCGCCGGGTGTGGAGCAAAGTTGAGCGCGCCTGCATGCGCCGCGTTTCGCGGGTGATTTTTACGGCCGAGGCCACGCGCCGGATGTACCTCGAGCGCTATCCGGAATTCCTTAAACCGGAAATGTGCGTCCTGATATCGAACGGCTACGACGAGGCTGATTTTCGTGACCTGGAAGTCCCTGCTATCGGTCCTGTTCCTGCGGGCCGCCGAATTCGGCTGGTTCATTCTGGGCTCATCTATCCCGTTGAACGCGATCCGAGGCCAATGTTTAGCGCCGTGGGGCGGCTCAAGAGGATGGGCCGCCTTAGCGCGGATAAAGTTCAAATCGTCTTTCGTGCTCCTGGATCAGAAGATTTGTACCGCAAGCTTCTGGCCGAAAGGGATATCGAGGATTTGATTGTCCTGGAGCCACACATGCCTTACAGGCAGGCGTTGCAAGAATGCGCGGAAGCCGATGGCTTGTTGCTCTTCCAGGCCGCGGACTGTGACAAACAGATTCCCGCAAAAGCTTACGAGTACCTTCGAATCGGCAAGCCAATTCTTGCGTTGACGACCCATACGGGCGACACGGCGGCACTTCTGCGCGAGGTAGGAGGAGCGACCATCGTCAACATCGCCTCCGAAGACGAGATTTATGAAGGACTCTCGTCCTTTGTGGATGCTTTGCGCGTAGGCACTCATCCGGTGCCAGACAAGGAAAAGATCCAACGCTATACTCGCGAAGCTCAAGCGGGCCAGTTGGCAAAGGTTCTCGATGAACTGAAGAACAAAGGGCGCTACGAGGAAAAGGCACGGATCGAGACGGTTGCAACGTAATGGTTTATCATCGCAATGAAAAAGATTGAAACACTAGACCAGCCATGTGCGGAATCTACGGCATCCTAAATTTCGACCGGCCAGAGCAGCCCGCTGACTCCATTCTCGCTGCCATGGGCGGCGTCACCACCCATCGGGGTCCGGATGACTTCGGACAATACCGCGGCCGCGGCGTCGGGCTGGGCATGCGCCGGCTTTCCATCATTGACGTTTCCGGCGGCCACCAGCCCATCAGCAACGAGGACGAGAGCATCTGGATCGTCCTGAACGGCGAGATCTACAACTTCCAATCGCTTCGGGACGAGTTGGAATCAAAGGGCCACAGCTTCCGCACGCGCACCGACACCGAAGTGATCGTCCATCTCTACGAAGAAGAGGGCCTTGAGTTTTTCAAGCGCCTCCGCGGGATGTTTGGCCTCGCGATATGGGATGCGAAACGCGAACGACTTGTCCTCGGGCGTGACCGCATCGGCGAAAAGCCGCTCTATATCCGCCGCGAGCCGGGACGGCTCCTCTTTGCGTCGGAATTGAAGTCCATTCTGCAGGTAGAGGGTGTTTCGCGGCAATTGAACCACGCCGCCCTCGAAGAATACCTTGCCCTCGGTTATGTACCGGCCCCGTTGTGTCTCCTCGATGGGATGGAAAAGCTGCCGGCCGGCCACTATCTCGTTGCCGAAAAAGGCCTCACGGAAATCCGCGAATACTGGAATGTGCCCTTTGGCCAGCCGGAAAAACACAGTGAAGAGGAATGGATCGAACAAATCCGCGCGAAGATTCAAGAAGCGGTGCGGATGCAATTGGTCAGCGATGTGCCGTTGGGTGCATTCCTGAGCGGCGGGCTGGATTCAAGCACCATCGTCGCCGTAATGGCGGGCCTGACCGGCCGGCCCGTGAAGACATACTCAATCGGGTATCAGGGAGAGCACAGCTACTACAACGAGCTTCCGTACGCGAGTGTTGTCGCAAAAGCATTTAGCACCGACCATCACGAGATAGTGGTGCAGCCCACTGTGAGCGAACTCCTGCCAAAGCTAGTCTGGCATCTCGATGAGCCTGTGGCCGACTCCGCGTGCCTCACCACCTATCTCGTTTCGAAACTCGCGCGCGAAAGCGTGACGGTGATTCTCTCAGGCGTAGGCGGCGACGAACTCTTCGGTGGCTACCGCCGTTACCTCGGCAACAGTCTGATGCGCTATTACAGTTTCCTTCCCGGACCCGTGCGCAGAAAATGGCTTCCAGCGCTGCTCGATCGGATCCCTCAAGACCGTCATTCCACTTGGAAAGACTACGCGCGGTATGCGGCGGCATTCGTGAAGTCAGCCGAGTTGGAGCCCGCTTCGCGTTACATGGGCTACGTCACCCTGTTCGCTCCTCAGGTGCAGCACGAAATACTCCAGCGCGAAACGGCAATGGAGTCCCGCATCTCGAATCTGGCTGCGGCTGCGCTGCAAGACTGCTTCACCCGCTGCACTGATCCGGACAGCCTCAACCGCGTCCTTTACGCGGATCTTAAGACTTCCCTGCCGGACGATCTCCTGGCCATGACCGATCGCATGAGCATGGCGGCGTCGATCGAGTGCCGCGCACCGCTCGTGGATTACGAACTGGTCGAACTGATGGCCCGCATGCCTTCGTCATTCAAGGTCCGCGGCTTCACCATGAAGTATTTAATGAAGAAAGCGGTAGCGCCCTGGCTGCCCCGCGAAATCCTGGAGCGAAAAAAGCGCGGGTTTGGTGCACCGATTGGCGCATGGCTTCGCAAGGATCTCCAGCCAATGGTTTCGGAACTACTTTCCGAGGATCAAATCCGCCGACGTGGACTCTTCCACTGGCCGGCAATTCAGCGGTTGATTTCTGATCACGCGGCAGAACGCAGCGATCACACCGATCACTTGCTTGCTCTCGTCATGCTCGAGCTCTGGTGCCAGATCATTCTGGATGGGAATGAATGGGAATCCGTTCGGACGCCTCAAATCGCTTACGCCGGTCACATGTAGCGGTTGTGTAGCAGGTTCACGGTCAGCGTTTGCTGATAGTGCTGTGGCCTTCTCTATGGGGCCGCCGTGGGAACAGGCGGCGCAATCGGCTTCGTGGAAACAATCAGCTCATCGTACCAGGCATAGGCAGTCGGCAGATTCCTCCCCGCATCCTTGTTCGTCATGTACGTGAGGAGCGTGAGGCAGTCGTAATCGTGTCCGGAGTGATCGTTCTTCAACACGAAATTCTGCATTTTGATCCACTGCCGCAGCGGCTTCCCATCCAGACCTACCCACGCATTGATCGAGCTCTCCGGCTTGCCCCAGGGCCCAATGGAAATTTCATAGTAAAACGTCACCCATTGATTCGCGGGATATAGAAAGCAATCTTTCGCATTGGTCTTCCCGTACCAGCAATTGTAGTCCCCTTGCTCCAGCTTGTAGGGTGGGTTGCCATTATTGGTCACGAGGCCGCGCCCGCCGCAGTCCGTGTACATGATCGGAAATCCCGCGTGATAGTACTGCGCCGTTGTCAGTTCCACCTCCCCGCAGGTGGCGCTTTCATTGTGAAAAATGACCTGCTTCCACGTCGTGTCGCCCCAATCGTTTTTCAGCATCTCGGGCGAAAATCGTTGCCGGTACTGCACATAAAACGTGGACCCGGGACCAAAGTTTCTGCCGAAAGGCTGCCGCCAGGACCCTCCCGCATTCTGGCCGGTATGGCTGAGGATCTCAAAGCGCAGCGAACCTTCTCCCGAAGCCTTTTCGGATCGATCGAATTTTCCATGAATCATACTGTCGCCTCCGGGATACAGGCCCGGGGCAGGCCACCGTGCCGAGATGTTAATCAGAGGCGAATCGAATCCCTGGCAGACCACAACTCCGGCTGAGTGGCACCGTGTATTGAAGTCCTGTGGTTGGCTTTCCGCAGCTCCTTGTTTTGCAGATTCCTGAACTTCCGCTTCCTGGGCCTGCGCTGGCGACTGTAACGCGACGCTCCTGGCGATTCGTTCCTGACCGGATTTTTTGCCGAAGGCGATGCCAAAGACAAACAGCCCGGCTGCCACGGCAACTCTGAAAGCTTTCATCGTTCCGCCGGTCTCACACTCTTCTGTGTTCTTGAATTATTGCTTTGCGGGACAGGAGTCGCAACTGGTTTTGTCCTCGGTGTCAGTCGCAGGAGAAAGGCATTTTGCTTCCAGTCATTCACAAGCGCGAACACGCCCAACCTTGAAAAATATTGGAATCGTCCGAACGTCCCGTTCGGTTGCGCGGCTCCTGGCCCCCCGGGATACGTCTCAGTGGAGCATGTACGCGTCTCCGGCTGAAAAAGATAAACAGTATCTCCGCCGGCCCAGCCCACGATCTCTCTTCGTTCTGCATCGTACGCAAGTCCTGGCGAGCGTGCATAGCGCAGGAGATCGCAGCCTGTGACTTTTCGCGACCAGTCCTGGACTTCAAATTTGGAATTTTTCCCGATGCCGATCGCCCAGAATTGTCCCGGTCCCCCGATCATGAAAAATAGTTTTCGATCCGGATCAATCACGCCAGAGAGCCGATAGTCCACACCGCTGAGCGGCCTGAGTTTCTTGTAACTGTTTTTGACCGGATCGTACCGAAATAGATTGGCTGTATCCGTTAAAATCACCGTGCCGGTGTTGGGGTCATGCTCGGCAATTGCCCCTGGATTGTTCGCCGGACTGTCCCCCTGGTGAGGATCGAGACTCTTCCATTCCATCCTCCCTAGATCGAAAACCCAGGTAGCCGCGCTCATATAACCGCACGCCGACTTACTGCCTCCGTAGACAAACATGCTGTCTTGTTCTGAAAGGTAGGCGAGCCCTCCATACGTATGGCGCGCAGATGGCCGGCCATCGGTGTAGGCTTCTGGACAACTCCTCACATTCGCTACCGGGCTCGGTTCCGTGAGCCGTGACAATGCCGACTTGTTCAGATCAAGCGAGTACACCTCATTCCCGAAATAATCGCTATGCCCGCCGCCCCAGATGATCAACCGGTTGCGCTTTGTATCCGCGACTCCGCCATTCCAGGCATTAACGACTGCCCTGCAACCGCTATTCCCTTCAATCGCTGGATCTGCGGGACAGAGTCGCGCTATTTGAGTATTAGGGATTTCATACCAGCCAGCTTTCGGCGGGATGCCCGCTCCCGGGGCGGTTTCAGCGGCTTTGCCCTGCCCCCACGCGAGAGGTGATAGCCAAAGCATTGCCGTCAAGACGAGCCAATGACAAATCGAACTGAGTCTGAACACTCTTGCAAACATCGAAATTCCAAATTTCGGCGTTAGCGGCGCCGCAGCGGAGTGTGCCGTAGAATGCTCCATCTCTCTCTTATCCAAGACTTTGCTGCTTAAGGGATGTTACCGCAGAAGTTTGCTTCTGATGGGCAAACCGCTAACTGTCACGGCCTGACGCGGATGGACTTCAAAGCAAGGAGCCCGAAAATAAGAAGGCGCTGGTTTCGGCGAGCAAACCGAAACCAGCGCCTTCTTGAATCGAGTTGTTCTTAGTTGTTGGGCGCCGCAATCGGTTGACCGGAGACGATCAACTCGTCGAACCAGGTGTATGCCGTTGGCCCAGCGGAGATGGTCGAGCTTCTACCCGTCATGTAGGTCAGCAGCGTGACCATGTCATAGTCAGCGCCGGCCGGCGTATCTTCATACAGAGTGTGATTCGTCATGTTGACAAACTCCGTGTATGGTCCGCCGCCCACCGAGACCCAAGCCTGAATCGTGCTGTTCGGTTGGCCCCAGTTTCCGATGCTCACCTTGTAATAATAAGTGACCCAAGTATCGGCCGGATAGATGGCGCAGGAGGTCGACGTGTTGTTTGCTGTTTGATAGTGGCAGTTGTAGCCGGTGGTTGAAGTGTCTCCCTGCTCCTCGAGGTAGTCACCGTTGTTTAGATTGACCGCAAAGCCGTCGGCGCCGCATTGGCTATACATTGTCGGATACCGCCTCTGGTTCCAATTGACGGTCGTCAACTCAACGTTCCCGCAAGTCGAGTTGTCATTCGACATGATGTCCTGTTTCCAGAACGTCTTCGAGCCGCTGCCCGTCACCCAGTTGTTCGTCAGGTATTCGATCGAGAAGCGCTGGCGGAACTGGAGATAGAACGTGGAGTTCGCGCCGTACATCTTCGCACTCGTTGGACCAGCCGACAGATTGGATGTAAAGAGTTGCCGCCAGTAGCCGGAGGAGTTGGCCGAAGCGAGCGAGGGCACAGTGAACTTCAACGAACCTGCGCCGGACGCAGCGATCGTCGTGTCCATGGCGCCCTGAATCGTCCCGTTGGCGTCGGGATACAACCCGGACGCAGGCCACTTTGCCGGAGTGAAGACCGCCGGGTCATCGAAGCCCTGGCAGACGATCACACCCGTTTGTGCGCAGCGCGTCTGGAAGTCTTGCAGCGCCGTCGAAGTGGTATTGGAGACCGTCACACTCACGGCCACGGCGTTGCCCACGTTGCCAGCCGCATCGCGTGCCTGCGCTGTCAGCGTATGAGCACCGTTCGTCGTGGAGGTTGAATCCCATGACACGGAATACGGCCCGGTAACGAGCTGTAACCCGAGGCTCGCGCCGTCGAGGAAGAACTGCACACCAGTCACGCCCACGTTGTCGCTGGCGTTCGCCGACACGGTAACGGTGCCGGAAACCGTCGCCCCATTCGCCGGAGCCGTAATGGAAATTGTCGGCGGCGTGGTGTCCGTAACGCTGTTCGTCTGGAACACGAAATCGCCGCTGATGGTTTCGACGCCGCCCGAGTTCTTCGAGTGAACGCGGTAGTGATAAAGAATGTTGGTGGACAAACTTGCCAACGACACCGTGTGGCTCGTCGCCAGGCTGGAATTGAGTGTCGTCAGGGTTCCGTACGCAGTCGTTGTTCCGTATTCGACCTGCGAGGTCGCGGCCACATCCGTCGTCCATGTAACTGTTGCGCCGCTCGTGGTGATGCTGCCCACACTCACGCCGGAGATGACCGGTCCGCTGGAACCCGTGCCCGTCCCGCCGGATTGCGTCAGGCGCAGCGTATAGGCGTTGGTGTCGATCGAGTTTGCCACCACGAATACGCCGAGTGCCGGCGAGTAGTTGAATCGGCCATAGGTGCCGTTCCCCTGAATGACGGTCGGCCCGCCGGAGTACGTCACCGCATTGCAAGAATCGGTGTCCGGATTGTAGATGTACGCAGTATCGCCGCCGGCCCATCCGACCATCAGTTTCTGCACTGGGTCGTAGACGAAGCCTGGGCCCGCTTTGCTGATGATCGCGGAGCAGCCGGTGCCGGTCAGTTTCGTCGCAGTGTAAGGCGCAGTGAGGCTGACCTTGCCGAATCCGCCATTGCCGATGCAGAAGTAGAAGCGGCGGCCGTCGTCGATGGCCGTGGTCATATTGAGCACGTTGGTGCAGGCCGTGACGCTCTTCAGATTCGTCCAGGTGTTCGTGGCCACGTTGTACTGCCAGAAATTGCCGGTGTTGTCCTCGACCTCGTAGATATTCTGCGTCGTCGGGTCATACGCGAATTGCGGCACGCTGCCGTTCACAGCGTGACTCGGGTGCGTCGCAGGAGTCTGCTGTGTCCAGGCTCCCGAGGCAACGCTGTATTGCCACTGGCCGTCCGTGTCATTGCCGCACGTGGACTTGAACGCGCCATACAGAAAGTAGGTGTCTTGAACCGGCAGGTACAACTCCCCGTTGTAGATGTGCCGTGAGTTCGGCGTGCCGTCCGTGAACGCTTCCGGGCATGTCGATAAATTCGAGATGGCCGTCCCGTGAGAAGCGTCCTTCACCAACACCGGTGCAATGGGATTCGCATTCAGGTCGATGGCATAGATTTCGTTG
>WNFE01001131.1_pt1 | contig 19267 bp, 13 predicted proteins | sample 5400451 | NCBI WGS metagenome assembly WNFE01 (sample SAMN13153344, study PRJNA577476) | soil metagenome | isolation source: 200 cm saprolite under Douglas fir tree site 2 hole 2 | place: USA:California | collected 2015-04-18
TGGACTGTGAACGGCAGCGGCCCCAGCGCCACCGTCAACCTCACCTGGACCGCGACCACCTCGAGTTGGGCAACTGGAACCCGTGTCTTTCGCGGCACCGTCTCGGGTGGGCCGTATACGCAGCTCACTCAGATCGCGGGGCTCGCCACGACCAGCTACCTCGACACCCCCAACGGCGGTGGCACCTTCTACTACGTCGTCCAGGCCTACTACTCGGGGAACGGGGCCAACTGGACCAGCGCGAACAGCAACCAGGTCACCGCGGTCGTTCCCTACACCGCCTATGTCGGCAATTTCGGGTCGAACACGCTGACCCCGATCAACACCACCACGAACACTGCGGGGACAACTATCGCAGTGAGCGCGCCGGATGCGATCGCGATCACTCCCGACGGGACAACCGCCTACGTCACCAACTACAACTCGGGCACGGTCACTCCGATCACGTTGGCGACCAAGGTGGTGGGTACGGCGATCACGGTGGGCACCAACCCCGATGCCATTGCCATCACCCCCGACGGGGCTACGGCCTATGTCGCCAACTACACGTCGGGCACCGTGACTCCGATCACGTTGGCGACCAAGACCGCGGGTACCGCGATCACGGTGGGAACCAACCCGGCGGCCATCGCGATCACTCCTGACGGGGTCACGGCCTTTGTCGCCAATCGCGGATCCAACACTGTGAGCCCGATCACGTTGGCGACCAAGGTGGTGGGTACGGCGATCACGGTGGGAACCGCCCCCGACGCGATCGACATCACTCCCAACGGGGCTACGGCCTATGTCGCGAACTACACGTCGGGCACGGTGACTCCGATCACGGTGGCGACCAAGACCGCGGGTACCGCGATCACGGTGGGGACCAACCCCGAAGCGGTCGCCATTCGCTGACAGCCGGCCCAAGGACAGCCGGCCCAAGGGTGCCGCGACCTGACTGTCGCCCGGGCTGCCTCGGATCACTTCGGATCTCGCTGCTATCCTGACCGTTCCGGCCCGACCGCGCCCGGAGGGCAGTAGCTCAATTGGTAGAGCACCGGTCTCCAAAACCGGCGGTTGGGGGTTCGAGTCCCTCCTGCCCTGCAGCGACTGACGACCCGAGCACCAGGCCGAACAGAAGGACGGCGACGCGGTGGCAATGAATCGACAGACCAAGCGCATGATGGCGCGTCAGGGCACCGACAAGCCGCGCGCGCCCGAACAGCGCCGTCAGGCCGTCGTCGCCCAGCAGGGGCGGCGGGAGAAAATCGGCCCGCGCGAGTACTTCGGCGAGGTGAAGGGCGAGCTGCGCAAGGTTGCGTGGCCGACCAAGAAGGAAGTCATCAACTCGACGATCATCGTGCTCATCGCGGTGGTCATCATGACGTCGCTGATCTTCGGATTCGACTACGTCTCCGGCAAGTTCGTGCTCTTCCTGTTCGACTGAGAATCCCATGGACGATGTGACACTTCCCCCCGAAGAGCCCGCGCGCGAATCGGCGCTGCCGGCGTGGGCGACCTCGATACCCCCTTCCGCGGAGGAGGAGGCTTCCGCGGAGGAGGAGGCGCCGGTCGCCGACGTCTTCGGTCTCACCCCGGAAGCCGCCGATGTCGCCGACGCTGCCGAGCAGGTCGAAGCGATCGAGGGCGACGGACCTGAAGAGCTTGCGCCCGAGGTCGATGTGACCCACGGCGATGACGGCGATGAGGAGGTCATCGAGATCGCGCTGCCCGATCTGGCGGAGGCCGATCTGCTCGACGTGATCGACGTCGACGAGGATGCGGAGGTCGTGACCCCCCGCGAGCCCAGTCCCTACGACCGCGTAGGCGACTGGTTCGTGGTGCACACCTACGCCGGTTACGAGAACAAGGTGAAGCAGAATCTCGCCAGCCGCGTCCGTTCGATGAACGTCGAGGAACAGATCTTCGAGGTCGTCATCCCGATGGAGGACGTCATCGAATTCAAGGGCGGCCGTAAGGTCGTGGTGCAGAAGAAGGTGTTTCCCGGCTATCTCCTCGTGCGCATGGCCCTCGACGACGACTCCTGGTACGTGGTACGGAACACGCCCGGCGTCACCGGTTTCGTCGGTAACGGGGCGCGCCCCACGCCGCTGTCGCGCAAGGAAGTCGAGGGCATCCTCGGCGTGGGCGGCAAAGAGGAGCCCGGCCACGAAAAGAAGGTCCGGCCTCGGCTCGAGTTCGAGGTGGGCGAACAGGTGCGGGTCACCACCGGCCCGTTTGCCGATTTCAACGGCGCGATCTCCGACATCGACGTCGCTCGTTCGAAGCTCACGGTCCTGGTGAACATCTTTGGTCGCGAGACCCCCGTCGAGCTCGAGCTCGGCCAAGTAGCGAAGCTGTAGGAACAGGCACAGAGCCGCAGAGAACCCGAGTTGATGCGGCGTACGAGCGAGCGGAGCGAGCGAGGAGCTCGCCAGCGAGCGAACGGCCGCGAGTGAGCGTGAAGCGGCGCAGGTAACCTGCGCCGCAGCGAAGGAGCAAAGAAGAGATGGCGAAAAAGAGACTTGCGGCGATCGTCAGGATCCAGATCCCGGCGGGGCAGGCCACTCCGGCACCGCCGGTGGGCACGGCCCTCGGTCCGCACGGCATCAACATCATGGATTTCTGCAAGGCGTACAACGCCGCTACCGAGAACCAGCGCGGCATGGTGATCCCCGCGGAGATCTCGATCTTCGAGGATCGTTCGTTCACGTTCGTTACCAAGACGCCGCCCACGCCGTTCTTGCTCCGGCAGGCGGCCGGCATCGAGAAGGGTGCGGCCAATCCCCGTACCGACAAGGCCGGGCGCGTGACGCAGGACCAGGTTCGCCAGATCGCCGAGACCAAGATGCCCGACCTCAACGCGGTCGACCTCGAAGGTGCTGTGGCGCAAGTGGCCGGCACCGCTCGTTCCATGGGAATCGAGATCACCCGATGACGACTCACGGCAAGAAGTACGACGATGCGCTCGAGCATTTCGATCGCGAACAGGTGTTCGCGCCCACCGAGGCGCTCGCGCTGGTCAAGTCGCTCGCGGTCCGCAAGTTCGACGAGACGGTCGAGGTGGCCATCCGTCTCGGCGTCGATCCCCGCAAGGCCGATCAGATGATCCGCGGCACCGTCTCGCTGCCTCACGGGACCGGCAAGACGGTCAGAGTGGCGGTGTTCGCGCAGGGTGACGCGGCGCGCGAGGCGCAAGAAGCAGGGGCCGACGTGGTGGGTTCCGACGATCTGGTTGCCCGTGTCGAGGGCGGCTTCCTCGACTTCGACGTCGCGATCGCCACGCCCGACCTCATGGGCCAGGTGGGGAAGTTGGGCCGCACACTGGGGCCGCGCGGTCTCATGCCGAACCCCAAGACCGGAACTGTCACCAACGACGTCGGGAAGACGGTCGCCGAGTTCAAGGCCGGGAAGGTCGAGTACCGCACTGACCGTCACGGCAACGTGCACGTGCCGATCGGCAAGGCGAGTTTCGATGCTCCCGCGCTGCTGGAGAACTACCAGTCGGTCCTCGACGAGATCCTGCGGGCCAAGCCGCCCTCGGCGAAGGGCCGTTACATCAAGGGCATCGCCGCCTCGTCCACGATGGGTCCCGGGGTGCGCATCGATCCGACGATCACCCGCAGCGAGGAGCCGCACGTCGCGACGGTGTAGTAGCGTCGCGATCCTTCCAACTGAGCTGCTTTCCAACTGAATTCGCCACAGACCTCCGGTCTCTACCGAGGTAATGGGTCTCCCGGTATCACAGGTACCGCCGGCCCGCCGGACGAGGCGCCCTCGCAACGGGACGTCCCGCGTGTCTGCGGCGGCGTCCTGTTTTGTTGAGCGAGTGACCCGAGAGGCAAGAAGTATGCCCAGGCCCGAAAAGGTCGCGGTTGTCGAGGAGATCCGCATGAAGGTGGCGGAGGCCGACGCCACCGTGCTCACCGAGTACCGGGGTTTGACCGTCAAGGATCTCGCCAACCTGCGTGGCGCGCTGCGTGACGCCGGGACCGAGTACAAAGTGTTCAAGAACAGCCTGGCCCGCCGCGCGGTCGACGGCGCAGGGCTGGGAAGTGTCACGTCGTTGTTCGAAGGCCCGGTGGCGATCGCGTTCGTGCGTGGCGATGCGGCCGCGGCCGCGAAGGCGTTGCGCGATTTCGGACGGACGAACCCCGCGTTGGTATTGAAGGGCGGCTTGCTCGGTCAGCGGATCATCACCGCGGCGGAGATCGAAGCCCTCGCCGAGCTCCCTTCGCGCGACGCGCTGCTCGCGCAGATCGCGGGCACGTTCCAGGCGCCCCTGGTCAAGGCGGCCGGCTTGTTCCAGGCGTTCACCCGCAACTTCGCCTACGGGGTGAAGGCGTTGATCGACCAGCGCATCGCGGGAGGCGAGGCTGCTCCGGTAGCTGAGCCCGAAGCACCTGAGTCTGAAGCACCTGAGCCCGAAACACCTGAGTCTGAAGCACCCGAGCCCGAGTAACCAGAGAAAGAGAAACCCATGGCAAACCTGAGCACCCCCGAGTTGTTGGACGTGTTCAAGAACATGACCGTCCTCGAGCTGAACGACTTCCTCAAGGCATTCGAGGACGAGTTCGGCGTCACCGCGGCGGCCCCGGTCGCAGTGGCGGCGGCGGCCCCGGCTGGTGGCGGCGACGCGGCCGCCGCGGAGGAGAAGGACGAGTTCGACGTCATCCTCACCGCGGCCGGGGACAAGAAGATCCAGGTCATCAAGGAAGTCCGTTCATTGGTGTCGGGCCTGGGCCTGAAGGAGGCCAAAGACCTCGTCGACGGTGCACCGAAGCCGGTGCTCGAGAAGGTGGCCAAGGAAGAGGCCGAGAAGGCCAAGGCCCAGCTCGAGGAGGCCGGCGCCACCGTCGAACTCAAGTAACCGCCTCCATGCGGTCGCTCGCTGCGGGCCGGGATACCCGGCCCGCGGACGCTCGCTTCCTCGGCGAGCACCCTCCGCTTGCGCTCCGGGTGCCGCTCCCCGTGGGGCTGGCTAACCCTTGACCAGGGGGAGGTGCTGTCGTATCCTCGCGACCACGACAGGCCCCCTCGGGGTCTGGTTTCTGGCGTCCCTTGCAGGTGTCCCATCGGGGGCGCTATGCTCCGAGTAGTCGTGTGTCGCCGGCCGTGTGCTCGCTGATCTTCTCTTGATCTGGTCCTCGCGCGCCCTCTTCTAGGAGTGACATTGGCCTCTCTCGCGTCCCGCGAACGTCTGTCGTTTTCCAAGCTGCGCGAAGTACTCGAGCTGCCCGATCTGATCGCGGTGCAGCGGAGCTCCTTCGAATGGTTTCTCGAGCAGGGCGTCGCCGAGGTGCTCTCGGACATCTCGCCGATCGAGGACTTCACCGGGCAGCTCAAGCTGGAGCTGTCGGATCACATCTTCGACCCGCCGAAGTATTCCGAGGACGAGTGCCGCGAGCGCGACATGACCTACGCGCGGCCGCTGTTCGTCACCGCGCGCTTCATGAACGCGCAGACCGGTGAGATCAAGGAGCAGACCGTCTTCATGGGTGACTTCCCCATGATGACCGACCGTGGCACGTTCATCATCAACGGCACCGAGCGCATCGTGGTGTCGCAGCTGGTGCGGTCGCCCGGCGTGTACTTCGGTATCAACCCCGACAAGACCTCGCCCGAGAAAGACGTCGTCGACGCCAAGATGATCCCGGGCCGGGGCGCCTGGCTCGAGTTCGAGGTCGACAAGAAGGACATCGTCTACGTCCGCATCGACCGCAAGCGCAAGCAGCCGGTGACGGTGCTGCTGAAGGCGCTCGGTTTCGGCGACAGCACCGAGGAGCTCCTGGGCCTGATCCTCGACCCGCAGGGCAACCCGTATGACTCGATGCGCAACACGCTCGAGAAGGACCACACCGAAGACGCCGACGCCGCGTTCATCGACATCTACCGCAAGCTGCGTCCGGGCGAGCCGCCGACGCCCGACTCTGCACGCGCCCTGCTCGAGAACCTCTTCTTCAACCCGAAGCGCTACGACATGGCCAAGGTCGGGCGGCACAAGGTCTCGAAGAAGCTGCGCGACGAATACGCCAAGCTCCCGCTCCAGAAGTACGACCTCGTCGTGCCCAACGCCGATCCCGAGGCGGGTCCGGTCGACTTCCAGCTGTCGAAGGCCGACATCCTCTCCACCGTGTCGTACCTGATCAAGCTGCACAACAACGACGCCGATTACTTCCCGGACGACATCGACCACTTCGGCAACCGCCGGGTGCGTTCGGTGGGTGAGCTCATCCAGAACCAGGTTCGGGTGGGGCTCTCGCGCATGGAGCGCGTGGTCCGTGAGCGGATGACCACCCAGGACGTCGAGGCGATCACCCCGCAGACACTGATCAACATCCGACCGGTGGTTGCTGCGATCAAGGAGTTCTTCGGGTCCAGCCAGCTGAGCCAGTTCATGGACCAGACGAACCCGCTCGCCGGCCTCACCCACAAACGCCGCCTCTCGGCCCTCGGGCCGGGCGGTCTGTCGCGCGAGCGCGCGGGCTTCGAGGTGCGCGACGTGCACCCGAGCCACTACGGCCGCATGTGCCCGATCGAGACACCGGAAGGCCCGAACATCGGCCTGATCGGCTACCTCGCCACGTACGCGCGGATCAACCGGTTCGGTTTCATCGAGACGCCATACCGCCGGGTGGTCAAGGGCGTCGCGGGCGACGACGTCGAGTATCTCGCCGCCGACGACGAGGATCGCTACGTCATCGCGCAGGCGAACGCCAACATCGACGACAAGGGCCGCTTCCTCGACGACAAGGTGCTGGTCCGCGCCAAGCGCGGTGAGCTCGCGTACGTCGACCCGCACGAGGTCGACTACATGGACGTCTCACCGAAGCAGATCGTGTCGGTGGCCACCGCCCTCATTCCGTTCCTCGAGCACGACGACGCCAACCGGGCGCTGATGGGCGCCAACATGCAGCGCCAAGCGGTGCCCTTGCTGCGCGCCACCGCGCCGTTCATCGGTACCGGCGTCGAAGGCCGGGCGGCTCGCGACGCCGGCGAGGTGATCCTCGCCAAGGCCGACGGGACCGTCATCGACGTCACCGGCGATTCGATGGTGGTCGACTACGAGAACGTGCGGGGCAACACCACCCACCGGCTCTCGAAGTTCCGCCGCTCCAACCAGGGCACCTGCATCAACCAGAAGCCGCGCGTCGAGATCGGCGATCGGGTGAAGGTCGGCGAGGTGCTCGCCGACGGACCGTCCACTCATGAGGGCGAGCTCGCGCTCGGCAAGAACCTCCTGGTGGCGTTCATGCCGTGGAAGGGCCACAACTACGAGGACGCCATCGTGATCTCCGAGCGTCTCGTGAAGGACGACGTGCTCACGTCGATCCACATCGAGGAGCACGAGATCGACGCCCGCGACACCAAGCTCGGTGCCGAGGAGATCACCCGCGACATCCCGAACCTCTCGGAAGACATCCTGAAGGACCTCGATGAGCGCGGGATCATCCGTATCGGCGCCGAGGTCGGGCCCGGCGACATCTTGGTGGGGAAGGTCACCCCCAAGGGCGAGACCGAGCTCACTCCCGAGGAGCGCCTGCTGCGGGCCATCTTCGGTGAGAAGGCGCGTGAGGTGCGCGACACGTCGCTCAAGGTCCCGCACGGCGAGACCGGCAAGGTGATCGACGTCCGCGTGTTCTCCCGCGAAGACGGCAACGAGCTCCCTCCGGGGGTCAACCAACTGGTGCGCGTCTACGTGGGCCAGAAGCGCAAGATCAGCGAAGGTGACAAGCTCGCCGGCCGGCACGGCAACAAGGGCGTGATCTCGAAGATCCTCCCGATGGAGGACATGCCGTACATGGCCGACGGCACACCGGTCGACATCGTGCTGAACCCGCTCGGCGTGCCGAGCCGCATGAACGTCGGCCAGGTGCTCGAAGCGCACTTGGGATACGCCGCGCGCAACGGGTGGGAAGGCACGCGCCCGGCGCCGGAGGCGCTGCGCAAGACGCGGACGGTCACCGAGCCCGCAGTGTGGGTGTCGAGCCCGGTGTTCGACGGCGCGCATTGGGACGAGGTGGAGCAATCGGGCGTGCAGGGCACCATCCAGCACCTGTTCGAGACCATGCACCCCGATGGTGCCGGAGGGCGCCGGCTCGTCGGCACCGACGGCAAGATGACCCTGTACGACGGTCGTACCGGTGAGTCGTACGACCGCCCGGTGACGGTGGGATTCGTCTACATCCTGAAGCTGTCCCACTTGGTGGACGACAAGATCCATGCCCGTTCGACCGGCCCCTACTCGATGATCACCCAGCAGCCCCTCGGTGGAAAGGCGCAGTTCGGTGGCCAGCGCTTCGGTGAGATGGAAGTGTGGGCACTCGAGGCCTACGGCGCGGCGTACGCGCTCCAGGAGATCCTCACCATCAAGTCCGACGACGTCCTCGGCCGGGTGAAGGTGTACGAGGCGATCGTCAAGGGCGAGAACATCCCGGAGCCGGGAATCCCCGAGAGCTTCAAGGTGCTCATCAAGGAGATGCAGGCGCTCTGCCTCAACGTCCGCGTGCTGAACGAGGCCGGCCAAGAGGTGGAGATCCGCGAGCTCGACGAAGACGCGTTCCGCACCACCGAGTCGCTCGGTATCGACCTCTCCCGCCCCGAGCGGGGCACCGACGAAGAAGACGAACAGCGACGCCGCCAGCCCGCCTACTAGCCCCACCCGTTTTGGCGTCAATACGGGTGCGTATTCCGCTGCCAATTGACGCCAAAACGGTGAAGCCCGACAAGAAGTAGAACCGAGGGACCAGTGCTCGACGTCAACGACTCCGCACAGCTGTCGATCGCGCTCGCGACCGCGGACCAGATCCGGACGTGGTCGAACGGCGAGGTGAAGAAGCCCGAGACGATCAACTACCGCACGTTGAAGCCCGAAAAGGACGGCCTCTTCTGCGAGAAGATCTTCGGGCCGACCAAGGACTGGGAGTGCTACTGCGGCAAGTACAAGCGCGTCCGCTTCAAGGGCATCATCTGCGAGCGCTGCGGTGTCGAGGTCACGCGTTCGAAGGTCCGTCGTGAGCGCATGGGCCACATCGAGCTGGCGGCGCCCGTCACGCACATCTGGTACTTCAAGGGCGTGCCGAGTCGCCTCGGCTACCTGCTCGACATCGCGCCGAAGAGCCTCGAGAAGGTCATCTACTTCGCGGCGCACATCATCACGTGGGTCGACGACGAGCGTCGGCACAAGGACCTCGCCCAGCTCGAGGGCGACATCCGCGCCGAGATGGCCGACGTCGAGAAGGACCGCGAGCTGCAGATCCGCAAGCGCGACGAGGAGTACGAGGCCGAGCTGTCCGAGCTCGAAGGCCGCGACGCGAAGAAGAACGAGCTCGAGCGGGCCGAAAAGGCGCGCAACAAGGACTACGAGGACATCCGCGCTCGCATCGACGCGGAGCTCGACTTCCTGAAGACGGTCTGGGACACGTTCAAGGGCCTCTCGCCCAAGCAGCTCGTCGACGACGAGCGGGTGTGGCGCGAGATCCAGGATCGTTACGAGGAGTACTTCTCGGGCGGTATGGGCGCGGAGTCGATCAAGGATCTCATCTCCCGCATCGACATGGAAGCCGAGGAGGCGTTCCTCAAGGAAACCATCATCACCTCGAAGGGCCAGCGCAAGGCCAAGGCGATCAAGCGCCTGAAGGTGATCTCCGCGTTCAACCGGGTCGACGACGACAGCCGCAAGATCAACTCGCCCATGGGGATGGTGCTCGACGCGGTTCCCGTGATCCCGCCCGACCTGCGGCCGATGGTGCAACTCGACGGTGGTCGCTTCGCCACCTCCGACCTCAACGACCTCTACCGCCGGGTGATCAACCGCAACAACCGGCTGAAGCGCCTCCTCGACCTCGGCGCGCCCGAGATCATCATCAACAACGAGAAGCGCATGCTCCAGGAGGCGGTCGACGCGTTGTTCGACAACGGCCGTCGTGGCCGGCCGGTCACCGGCCCGGGCAACCGCGCGCTCAAGTCGCTCTCCGACATGTTGAAGGGCAAGCAGGGCCGGTTCCGTCAGAACCTGCTCGGCAAGCGGGTCGACTACTCCGGCCGTTCGGTCATCGTGGTCGGTCCGCAGCTGCGCCTCCAGCAATGCGGTCTGCCCAAGCAGATGGCGCTCGAGCTGTTCAAGCCGTTCGTGATGAAGCGCCTCGTCGACCTCGAGTTCGCGCAGAACATCAAGTCGGCGAAGCGGATGGTCGAGCGCTCCCGACCCCAGGTGTGGGACGTCCTCGAAGAGGTGATCAAGGAACACCCGGTGTTCCTCAACCGGGCCCCCACCCTCCACCGCCTCGGCATCCAGGCGTTCGAGCCGGTGCTGGTGGAAGGCAAGGCGATCCAGATCCACCCGCTCGTGTGCACCGCGTTCAACGCCGACTTCGATGGCGACCAGATGGCTGTCCATCTGCCGCTGTCGGCGGAGGCTCAGGCCGAGGCCCGGATCCTCATGCTGTCGGCGCACAACATCCTGTCCCCGGCGCACGGGCGCCCGATCACGGTGCCGACGCAAGACATGATCATCGGCGCCTACTACCTCACCGAGGTGGTCGAGGGCGCCTCCGGCGCGGGCCGTGCGTTCTCGTCTCTCGACGAGGCGGTGCTTGCGTACGATGAGCGGCTCGCGCCCGGAAAGACCACCGAAGGCCAACTGGCGCTGCATGCCAGGATCAAGGTGCGGGTTCCCGCGGCGCGGTTCCCCGAGGAGCAGTTCCCGCTGCGCGACGACGAGTATCCCGACGCGCTCGTCCTCCGTCGTAGCAGTGCCAACGGCGACTCGACCGTCCTGGTGGAGACCTCGCTCGGCCGCCTGCTGTTCAACGAGGCGTTCCCGCCCGACTTCACGTTCCAGGACCGCCCGGTCAAGAAGCGCGATCTCACCGAGATCGCCGGCGTGCTCGTGGAGCAGTACCCACGTGCAGTGGTGGCCGACAGTCTCGACAAGTTGAAGGATCTTGGGTTCGACTACGCGACGCGCTCGGGTCTCACCATCTCGATCGCCGACGTCAAGACTCCGGCCAGCAAGGCTGCGCTCCTCGAGAAGTTCGAGGCCGAAGCCGACAAGGTGGAAGGTCAGTACGACCGCGGTGTCATCACCGACGACGAACGACGCCAGAAGGAGATCGAGGTCTGGAGTGAGGCCACCGCTCGTGTCCGTGACGCCATGCAGGCCGAGATGCGCCAGGAGGTCTTCAACCCGATCGACATGATGGTGGGTTCGGGCGCGCGCGGCAATGTCATGCAGGTGCAGCAGATCGCCGGTATGCGTGGTCTCGTGGCCAACCCTCGCGGTGAGATCATCCCGCGGCCGATCAAGTCGAACTTCCGCGAAGGTCTCTCGGTCCTCGAGTACTTCATCTCCACCCACGGTGCCCGCAAGGGCCTCGCCGACACCGCCCTGCGTACCGCCGACTCCGGCTACCTGACCCGCCGACTCGTCGACGTCGCGCAGGAAGTCATCGTCCGCGAAGACGACTGCGAGAGCTCACGCGGTATCTGGGTGGAGGGCGTGCACGACGACCCGGAGACCATCCGCATCCTGGATACCAAGCTCCTCGGCCGTTGTCTCACCGATGCAGTCACCCTCTCCGACGGCAACACCCTCGACCGCAACACCGAGATCACCGAGGTCGAGGTGCGCCAGCTCGCGGCCGACCCGACGACCGACCGAGTGCGGGTCCGATCGGTGCTCACGTGTGACTCGCTGAGCGGCGTGTGCGCGCTGTGCTACGGGATGATGCTCGCCACCGGGAAGCTGGTCGACCAGGGCGAGGCAGTGGGCATCATCGCCGCCCAGTCCATCGGCGAGCCGGGCACGCAGCTCACCATGCGTACCTTCCACACGGGAGGCATCGCCGGCGAGGACATCACGCACGGTCTGCCGCGAGTGGTCGAGCTGTTCGAGGCCCGTACGCCGAAGGGCGCGGCGATCATGGCCGAGAGCTCGGGCGTGGTCCGTATCGGCGAGAACGAGAAGGGGGAGCGGATCCTCGCCATCGTCGCCGACGACGGCACCGAGGAAGAGCACGCAGTTATGCGCCGTACCCATCTGTTCCCGGGTATCGCCGATGGTGTCGAAGTGGTGGCCGGCCAGCAGCTCACCGGCGACGTCAAGACCCCACTCGATCCGAAGAAGATTCTCGAGATCAAGGGCATTCGCGAGACCCAGCAGTACCTCAGCGACGAGGTGCAGAAGGTGTACCGCGAGCAGGGCGTGTCGATCCACGACAAGCACGTCGAGGTGATCGTGCGCCAGATGCTGCGCCGGGTTGGCGTGTCGGAGTCGGGTGACTCCACCTACCTGCCGGGCCAGAAGGCCGACGCACGCGGGTTCGCCGACACGAACCGGCGGTTGGTGTCGGAGGGCAAACAGCCGGCGGAAGGCCGGCCGGAGCTGATGGGTATCACCAAGGCTTCGCTCGCCACCGACTCGTGGCTGTCGGCCGCGTCGTTCCAGGAAACCACCCGAGTGCTCACTGAAGCCGCCATCGAAGGCCGCAAAGATGGGCTGTACGGGCTCAAGGAGAATGTGATCATCGGCAAGCTCATCCCCGCCGGCACCGGGATGAACCGCTACCGCGACATCATGACCCACGCGCCCGACTACGAACCGTTGCCCTTCTACTCCTCCGACACCGACACCGGCTCCGACCTCGACCTCGCCGCCTGGCTGGCCGACACCAGCGCCAGCGCGTACGAGGCAAAGGCTCCGGTCGAGGCTCCGGCTCCGGTGTTGGGTGTGGCAGGATTCGGCGCGGCAGGTGAGGCCACCGCGGCCCCAGAGGACGACGAGGCATCCAGCCTCGGCGACGTGGCGGCGCCGTGACGACCACGGTGGTGCAGACGGTCGTCACGGAGGCGGGCTTGCTTGGCCTGCGCTCCGACCCGCTATCGTGGTTCGTCGACCTGAAGTCGCACTCCGCGCGACCGCGGTCCGACGGTCGTTCTGTCCGCGAATCTCGCCGAACTCGACGCGCAAGTAGCTGAGGAACCACGTGCCCACCATCCAACAACTCGTTCGCAAGGGACGAGAGACCAAACCCGAGAAGTCGAAGACGCCCGCACTGAAGGGTTCTCCCCAACGTCGCGGTGTCTGCACGCGTGTGTTCACCCACACGCCGAAGAAGCCGAACTCCGCGCTCCGCAAGGTCGCGCGTGTGCGGCTCACCTCCGGTATCGAGGTCACCGCGTACATCCCGGGTATCGGGCACAACCTCCAGGAACACTCGATCGTGCTCGTGCGAGGTGGACGTGTGAAGGACCTTCCCGGTGTGCGCTACAAGATCGTGCGCGGCGCCCTCGACGCGAGCGGCGTCGCCAACCGCAAGCAAGCGCGTAGTCGCTACGGCGCGAAGAAGGGCTCCTAATGCCCCGCAAGGGACCTGCCTCCCGGCGCGACCTCATGCCCGATCCGGTCTACCGATCGGTCGTGGTCACCCAGGTCGTGAACAAGATCCTGCAACGAGGCAAGCGGTCGATCGCCGAGAAGATCGTGTACGACGCGCTCGCTGACATCGAAAAGCGCGCCGGCGGCGACCCGGTCGCGGTGCTCAAGCGCGCGGTCGAGAACGCTCGCCCCGCACTCGAGGTGCGCAGCCGGCGCGTCGGCGGTGCCACCTACCAGGTGCCGGTCGAAGTACGGCCCCGGCGCGCCACCACGCTGGCGATCCGATGGATCGTGGGGTACTCGAGGCAACGCCGCGAGAAGACGATGGCCGATCGGCTCGCCAACGAGTTGATGGACGCGAGCAACGGGATCGGGGCGTCGATCAAGCGCAAGGACGACCTCCAGAAGATGGCCGAGTCGAACAAGGCGTTCGCGCACTACCGGTGGTGATGCCTTTGTTCTGCGTTCTCATCTGTCCGCTGCTCTAGTCGCGGCTTCCGCACTGCGGACGCTGCTCGTCGGAGCGCCGGCTGCGGCCTACCTCGGCCGAGCCCCTGCCGGTTCCGGCTGCGCCGGAACCGGGCCCTTCGGGCCGGGTCTCTGCCGACGGCCGCAAGCGCCGGCTTCCGACGCTCATCGTCCGCAGCGCTGGTGTGTTTGCGACCGGCGATCCTCCGTTGCGAAGGCGTCATCGCCGAGAATTCATTGTTCGTGAAAGTGGAGTTCCCTGCACCTTCCCTCGGTGCTCGAGCAGAAGACGAGAATCAAGCCATGGCAATAGAAGCGAGCCAGGTCAAGACGAAGAGTGGTGCGGTGATTCGTGGCGTGCCGCTGCAGCGGGTGCGCAATATCGGGATCATGGCGCACATCGACGCGGGGAAGACCACCACGACCGAGCGCATCCTCTATTACACCGGCAAGACGTACAAGATCGGTGAGGTCCATGAGGGCGCCGCGGTCATGGACTGGATGGTGCAAGAACAGGAGCGCGGCATCACCATCACGTCGGCGGCCACCACGTGCAAGTGGCGCGACACGTGGATCAACATCATCGACACGCCCGGCCACGTTGACTTCACTGTCGAGGTGGAGCGCTCGCTGCGCGTCCTCGACGGCGCGGTAGCGGTATTCGACGCGGTCGCGGGTGTCGAGCCGCAGACCGAGACGGTCTGGCGCCAAGCGAACAAGTACAACGTGCCGCGGATGTGCTTCGTCAACAAGATGGACCGCGTCGGAGCCGACTTCTACCGCTGTCTCGACATGATCAAGGACCGCCTCGATGCCACGGTGGCGGTCACCCAGCTCCCGATCGGCGCGGAGAGCGAGTTCCGCGGCGTCATCGACCTCTTGACCATGCGCGCCCTGGTATGGGAAGACGGCATGGGCGAGAGCTACGAGGCGATCGACATCCCCGCCGATCTCGTCGACGATGCGGAGACGTGGCGTCACGAGTTGATCGACGTCGTGAGCCAGTTCGATGAGAATGTCCTCGAGAAGTACGTCGGCGAGGAAGAGATCACTGCGGTCGATCTGCGGAATGCCGTGCGTCGTGCCACTGTCGCGGGCCAGGCGGTGCCGGTTCTCTGCGGCACCGCGTTCAAGAACAAGGGTGTGCAGCCGCTTCTCGACGCGGTCGTCGACTACCTACCCAGCCCGCTCGACGTGCCCGCGATCATGGGCACCGACGTGAAGCTGGAGCAGGAGCTCGAGCGCAAGCCCGACGATTCGGAACCGTTCGCCGCGCTCGCGTTCAAGATCATGAACGACGAACACACGGGCAAGCTCACCTACTTCCGCGTGTACTCGGGGAAGCTGGCCGCCGGGAGCGCAGTGCTCAACGCCACCAAGGACAAGAAGGAGCGCATCGGCCGTCTGCTCCAGATGCACGCCAACCACCGCGAAGACATGGAAGCGGTGTTCACCGGCGACATCGTCGCCGCCATCGGGCTCAAGGGCACGACCACCGGTGACACGCTCTGCGATCCCGCGCACCCGATCGTGCTCGAGCGCATGGAGTTTCCCGAGCCGGTGATCTCGGTGGCCATCGAACCCAAGACCAAGGCCGACCAGGACAAGCTGGGCAAGGCCCTCGGGCGGCTGTCCGACGAAGACCCCACCTTCCAAGTCCACACCGACGACGAGACCGGCCAGACCATCATCGCGGGCATGGGCGAGCTGCATCTCGACGTGCTGGTCGACCGGATGGTCCGGGAGTTCTCGGTGGCGGCCAACGTCGGGAAGCCCCAGGTCGCCTACCGCGAGACGATCACGGTACCGGTCGAGAAGATCGAGGAGCGCTACATTCGCCAGACCGGCGGGCGCGGCCAGTACGGCCACGTCGTGCTGTCGCTGGAGCCCACCGGGCCCGGCGGGGGGTACGAGTTCGTCGACAAGATCACCGGCGGGGTGATCCCACGCGAGTACATCCCCGCGGTCGACGCCGGTATCCAGGAGGCCATGGAGGGCGGCGTGCTGGCCGGCTACCCGCTCGTCGACATGCGGGCCATCCTCACCTTCGGGTCGTACCACGACGTCGACTCGAGCGAGATGGCGTTCAAGATCGCCGGTTCGATGGCGTTCAAGAAGGCGGTCCGGGCGGCGAAGCCGGTGCTCCTGGAACCGATCATGGCGGTCGAGGTGGTCACCCCTGAAGACTTCATGGGGGACGTCATCGGCGACCTCTCCTCTCGGCGTGGTCGAGTGGAGGGTATGGAGCAACGTGGCACATCCCACGTGGTACGGGCCCAGGTTCCGCTGGGTGAGATGTTCGGCTACGCTACGGACCTTCGTTCGCGCACTCAAGGTCGCGCGACGTACACCATGCAGTTCGACTCGTACCAGCAGGTGCCCGAGTCGATTGCCGACGAGATCATCAAGCGCGTACGCGGCGAGTAGACCCGCGGGATCAGGAGCAAGGAAACAGCGATGGCGAAGGCGAAGTTCGAGCGCACGAAGCCGCATCTCAATATCGGGACGATCGGCCACATCGACCACGGCAAGACCACCTTGACCGCGGCGATCACCAAGGTGCTGGCCGAATCAGACCCGAAGAACAACTCCTTCTATGCCTTCGACCAGATCGACAAGGCACCGGAGGAAAAGGCGCGCGGCATCACGATCTCCATCGCGCACGTCGAGTACGAGACACCCAACCGGCACTATGCCCACGTCGACTGCCCCGGCCACGCCGACTACATCAAGAACATGATCACCGGCGCCGCGCAGATGGACGGCGCGATCCTCGTCGTGGCGGCAACTGACGGCCCGATGCCCCAGACCCGCGAGCACGTGCTCCTCGCCCGGCAGGTGGGCGTGCCGTCGATCGTCGTCGCGCTGAACAAGGCCGACATGGTCGACGACGAGGAAATTCTCGAGCTGGTCGAGCTCGAGGTTCGTGAGCTCCTCAACGAGTACGAGTTCCCGGGCGACGACACGCCGATCGTGCGGATCTCGGCGCTGAAAGCGCTCGAGGGCGACGCCGAGTGGACGGCCAAGATCATCGAGCTCATGGATGCGGTCGACAACTTCATCATCGAGCCCGAGCGTGCCATCGACCAGCCGTTCCTGATGCCCATCGAGGATGTCTTCTCGATCACCGGCCGCGGCACGGTTGTCACCGGTCGAGTCGAGCGAGGGATCGTGAAGGTCGGGGAGGAGATCGAGATCATCGGTCTGCGCCCCACCACCAAGACCACGTGTACCGGCGTCGAGATGTTCCGCAAGCTGCTCGACGAGGGCCGCGCGGGCGACAACATCGGTGCGCTGCTGCGCGGCACCAAGAAGGAAGACGTCGAGCGTGGCCAGGTGCTGGGCAAGCCGGGTTCCATCACCCCGCACACCAACTTCACCGCGCAGGTATACGTCCTGACCAAGGAAGAAGGTGGGCGGCACACGCCGTTCTTCGGCAACTATCACCCGCAGTTCTACTTCCGCACCACCGACGTCACTGGCAGCATCACGCTGGAAGAGGGCGTCGAGATGGTGATGCCCGGCGACAACACGGTCATGAACGTCGAGCTGCAAAAGCCGATCGCCATGGACGAGGGTCTCCGGTTCGCCATCCGTGAGGGTGGGCGCACCGTGGGTTCCGGCGTCGTCGCGACGATCATCAAGTAGTACGCGCCGAGCCGGAGAAGACGAAGACAATGGCAGATTCCAAGGGTCAGAAGATCCGGATCCGGCTCAAGGCCTACGACCACGAGATCATCGATCAGTCGACGAAGAAGATCGTCGAGACGGTCGTACGGACGCAGGCCAAGGTCCGCGGCCCGGTACCTCTACCCACGGAGATCCGCCGGTTCTGTGTCGTGCGTTCCCCGCACGTCGACAAGGACTCCCGCGAGCATTTCGAGATGCGCATCCACAAGCGTCTGCTCGACATCGTCGAACCCACGAGCAAGACGGTCGAGTCGCTCCAGCGCCTCGACCTGCCCGCGGGCGTCGACATCGAGATCAAGATCCAAGCCAGCTAGCGCCGCCGCCGCCCTCCCGGGAGCACCGTACGTTCGACGCGCCACATTCCGAACTGAGCTCGCGGCCCGCGTACTCGGTGAATCGGAGGCGAATCAGCCGGTGCATTGGCGGGTAGTGGGACGCAAGCCGATCCGGACGAGGGCGAGCACCCCCATGCGGTCGCGCTCGGTCGCATGGAAAGAAGGGCGGCAAGGCGCAAGCGCAGAAGTTGACACCGGAGCAGCGATCTGAGATAGCGCGGAAAGCCGCTCGGGCGCGCTGGTCATCATGAACTTAGCGGCGAGAAAAGCGCCCCGGCGTCGATTTCCTCGCGTGACTTGCGAACACGCAGTCTGATCTCCTGAAGTGGCTCGGCTGCGGTGTATGAGGTGCCGCGTTTGATGCCGTGTTGCTCAAGCAGTCCCGCGTTCACCATGGCGCGTAGATCGCTGGTGGCGGTTTGGTTCGAGATTTCTTCGTCCCAGTCAATGAGCGTCGCTCGGTAGATCCCGTTGCGCACCCGCAAGCCGATGACTGCATCGAACAGCGCGGCGAGGGAACGGTCAGGAAGGTGATGACGCTCCATGAGCGTCTCTATTTCCGCCCACATTTGTTCAGATTCCTTGACGCGCCGCAGGACACTGTTGGCCTGGATGTAGTGGGCTTGCAGGCAGTACCGGACCCACGGACGGGCGTCGTTCTCGGGAGCCCATTCGCCGCGGCCGACTTCGGCAAGCATGTTGTAGTAGTTCTGCGTGTTGCGCGCTTCGCCTAGGTATTCCTCGATACTGCAGAACTCAGGCTCCATGATTCGCTCGCGGGCGAGCACAAGCGTTTGGAGTCCTCGGGCCATCCGACCGTTGCCGTCTCGGAACGGGTGGATCAGAACGAGATTGAGATGTGCCATCGCCGCCCGGACCATCGCCGGAGTGTTCTGGTCGTTGCTGAGATGGTTGACCAGCTCGTCAACTAGCCCGGGTACATATTCGGCGCTCGGTGCTTCATAGACCGTCTTGCCCGTCGCATCGTTCCGGACCCATATCGCACCCGGTCGCCAGAGCCCAGGGCCAGCATTGAGCGTGTATTCGGTCATCATGAAATGCAGACCGCGAAAGAGCGCGGCCGAGTATTCGAAGTGCTCATCCTGGGCGAGCTGGAGCACGTAGGTCATCGCGCGCCTGTATCCCTGGACTGCTTGATAGTCCTCCCATTTCGAGTCCGTAGGTTCGACGACCCCCTCGACTGCCGCTACGGCGTCCTCGTCGGAGACGTTGTAACCCTCGATGCTGTTAGATCCCTGGATGGCCTTCGCTGCGAGGACGCGACGAACCGAGCCGATCCAGCGGTGTCGTCCTCCGGAGGCGCTGTAGCGCAACTGCTTGCGGATCTGGTTGATCCGCTCGAGTGCTGCCTCTTCCTCCGGACCACAGTCTGGAGTCTCGTAAATCATGCTTGTGT
>WNFE01001132.1_pt1 | contig 19266 bp, 13 predicted proteins | sample 5400451 | NCBI WGS metagenome assembly WNFE01 (sample SAMN13153344, study PRJNA577476) | soil metagenome | isolation source: 200 cm saprolite under Douglas fir tree site 2 hole 2 | place: USA:California | collected 2015-04-18
GCTCGTTACGATCGGCGCGCATACGACCTCCCACGCAGCGCTGTCCACGCTCGAGCCCGGGCAAGCTCGTTGCGAGATGGCCGACAACAAGATCTATCTTGAGCGATTGCTCGGTCGGGACGTTACCCATTTCGCCTATCCTTATGGCGATCCGCGCGCTTGCGGCAGGAGGGAAGCCGAGATCGCCCACGAGTTGGGCTTCCTCAGCGCAGTGACGGTTGAAGCCAGCCCGAACTACCCAGAGCATCGCCATCGTATGCACAGCCTGCCTCGCGTCGCCGTCAGGCCTGACGAGACTGCCGAAACCCTGTATTACCGGGCGAGCGGCCTCAGTTGGGCAATGAACGCACACAAGCGCAGGCGGCTCGCACACGCATAGCAGCGCCGACATGCAATTCGTCCCGATTCTCGACGAGCAGCAACGCCGGGAGATGCTGCAATTGCTCGCCGAGGGCTTCCCGGGCGCCTCGATCGATTGGTCGCGGGCGTTCAGGGCGCCCCTCGGCAATACCGGACATGGCATGTTGTTGATCATGGACGGACACCCCGAAGGGGGCATCCTGTCCTTCGAGAAAACCGAGACGATCGGCGGACGCGTGCGCCGCATCGTCAATTTGTCGAGCTGGTACATCCGGCCAAGATACAGAAAGTTTGCGGTGCGAATGATGCGGGCCGTGACCGCCGATCCTGATACGATCTACACAGGCAGCTCGCCGATATTGTCGGTTCAGACAATCTGCTTGCGCGTTGGCTTTCGCTACGCATCAAAAGGATCGATTGCTTCCCTCCCGCTCGTCAATGGCACAGGTCTCCGGGGCGGAATCGTCATCGGGCCCTTCGTCCCGGCAACACTGCCCAACCCGGACCATGATCGATGGATGACGGATCATTGCGACGGTCATCATGTCGGCATCCTCATCCGGCAGCGGTCGGGCATCGTCCCTGTCCTTTGGGAGCGCGGCAAGAAAGTTCGCGGCTTTCCCGCTGCGCGCCTGGCGTTTACGACGGATCACAGCCTGCTTCGCACAGCGCTGCCTGCCGTTCACTGGCATATGCTGAGACATCATGGTATCGCCGGTCTTTATTTGCCGCGCTTCGCGGCCTATACGGATCTCCGGAGCGTTCGCAGTCCGCATCGTGGACCCTCCATCATGGTGAAGGGAAATGTCGACGGCGAGGACATCAACTTGCTCTATTCCGAAACCCTGTATCTCCATTGAGGGTTCGCTCCGGCAGACTCCACTGCGGTCAATACGACGGAGCGACTGCAAATTTTGCTTAGGATGAGCCGATAGGAACGGGGGAAGGAATGGGATTGCTTCGAGCCAGCCGTTTTCTCGTACGCCAGCTCATCAAGCGCAATACCAAGTATCTGAAGCGAGCGTCGTTGGGCAAGGACCCGGTGACTACACCAAATTTCAGTGGCACTCCGGGGCCAGAGGATTTAGGGGCTCCGAGGAGGCCGTCACTCATCTCGCCAAAGAGCTTGCGAAGCTCGAATGGGACGTCACCATCTACAACAATTGCGGGCACAAGCCCGTAGTGGATGCCGTCGTGACGTACCGTCCCTTTTGGGAATTCAATCCCAAGGACAAGCAGGACGTTGTAATTCTTGGCGGTCGCCGAAGCCGCTTGATTGGGACATCAACGCCGATGAGATATTCATCGATATGCATGATGTCGTTCCCGAGACTATGCTCACGAAAACGTTGCGGACCGGTGACCCAACCTCGACGCAAGTTTCGGGCGTATTCACGGATGCCCGAGCGGGCCGGCCTGGTCAGTGATCGTGGTGGGGTCGGTCGGTCCAATGGTCGCCCGGCCAGAAACCGGAACAGATTGTGAAGAGTCCTAGCGCACGTAAATCCCTCGTTCCAGTCGGAAGAAACTTCGACCGCGCTCCTCGTTTTGGGCGAGCTTGGAGTGTCAGGGTGCCCTGACCAAAGACGGGTGACTGCGGACGCAACGGACCGCGCAATACGGCGGCGACGATCCCACCTTGCTAGCAAAGCGGAAAATGGGCTAAAAGCGCCTCTGCGGGCTTGCGCTTCTGATTTCCACCGAGATCGTATGGATGCGTTCCGAACTCGATTCACGGAGTCGAACGATCCAGTTTGTTGCAGCGACGCGCGAACACCAACTGTCCACCCTTGTCATCACGATCTCGGCTGTAGCGATCCTGACGAGCTTACGCGCCGTCTTTGCGGCGGTCGTTGATCTGCGGCCGGACGAGGCGTATTATTGGACATGGTCGAAGGAGAACGCGCTCTCGTTCTTCGATCATCCCCCTATGGTCGCCTGGTTCATCCGGCTGGGGACGGCGTTGTTCGGGGACACGCCGTTCGGCGTCCGCGCTGCGGGACTCTTGGCGATTCTCGGCATGCAATTGCTGCTCGCAGACCTTGTGCGCCGAAGGACGGACGGCATCCTGCCGGTGGCCTTCGCGCTGCTCGCGCCGGAAGCAACGCTGCTGTTCGGCCAGATGTCCGCGCTGATGCTGCCGGATGTTGCGCTGGTGTTCTTCCTGACCGCTTTGTTGTGGACACTGGCTAGGCTGGATCAATCCCGGGATGCGCGCTGGTGGCTCCCGGCAGGCGTCTTCGGCGGATCGATGCTTCTGTCGAAATACGTTTGCGTGCTGGTGATCCCCGCAATTCTGGCGTTCGTGCTGTGGCCGCCGCGGAATCGCAAGTGGGTGCTCACGATCTGGCCCTGGCTGGCGCTGCTCATCGCGTTCGCTCTGTTTTCGCCGGTGCTGATCTGGAATGCGCAGCACGATTGGGCGTCCTTCAAGTACCAGTTCGCTCGGATGAGCGGCGAGAATCCATTTTCGTTGTTGCTGCTGGCGCAGTTCATCGGCCTGCAATTCGCGCTGGTCGGCCCGGTTCTATTCCCGCTCCTGGTCTGCGGGACGCTGATTCTCGCCGTTCGCGGCTATAGGGAGCGAGAGGGTATCTCCCTGTTGCTGGCCTTGGCTGCCGGCGTGCCGTTTGCGTATTTGCTGTGGCGCTCGACCTCACTGCGCATCGGAGCACATTGGCCGATGCTGGTGTGGCCCTTCGCGATTGCAGCGACCGCCATAAACGTCCATTATTTTCTCAAGCAGGGCGCAAGGTTCGCGCAATTCGCATTGGGCTGGACCCTCGCCGGCATGGCAATCGGGGTGGGACTCGTGCTGCTGGCGTTCGGCTACAACGTATTTGGGACGCGGGCATTGTTCGGAAAGATGGATCCCATCGTTCAGGAATCCGGATATGGCGAGGTCGCAGCCAAGGCGGTCGCGACGATGCAAGACATCGGCGCCACCTGGATCGCGACGACGGACTATCGCACCTACGCGATGCTGCGCTGGGAGTTGCGCGATCGAGTGCCGGTCGTGCAGATCAACGAGCGCAGCCGCTTCCTGGGCCTTCGTCCGCCGGATCTGCGCCGCATTACGGGGTTGCCGGGACTGGAAGTAGACACTCGAAAGTCGCACAAATGGGCGTGGAGTAGCACCGGAGCGGTTCGCGAGAAGGTGGGCACGGCCGATCGGATCTTCCGCGGTGTCACCGTCGACACGATCGTGTTCCGAAAAGTTACCGGATGGACGCCGGACCTGACGCCGCCGCCCGAGTCGCCGCTGTATCGTTGGCCGAATATGGCGCGGGGGCCTCTCGCTCCGGTTTCCCGCGGGTGATGTAGCTGAGTCGTCGCATCCGAGCTTCAGCAACGGTCGCCTCGTGGCTTAGGCGAGACAAAAGTCACCTCGATTGAATGCGCCAGCGGCCCGCCGCCCTCACCAGCGTTGCGCCTGGAGGAAAGCATTGAGGGCGGATTCGGGACGGGTGAGAGAATTGCAACGGCACAGCGGTAGTCGTGGAAGCTACGGCTGGTGCGTACGGCACTCGGCGATGAACTCCTTTTTCGCCTTCTCGCTCACTTGGATGCTCGCCTTGTTCGCCGCCTAATCGTCATTATATTTCTTAGCCGTCTTTACTTTTGCCTGCGGTGCTCATCGCATCTTCAGGACGATTTAGGTTCTTGATGATCTCGGCCTGTCGCGAGGATGGAACCTCGCCTCCGGAAAGTCGTCATAACATCGTCGTGACCGAAATTTTGTGACCACGCCTTGACCTCCTCCGGGGTGCTGCAAAGCCGCTGTGCCAGTTGCGCTAGCTTTCTTCGCCTGCACAGCCCCCCTTCGATGCCGATCCACGGCGAGAGGCGTGTTGGGTCTCTGAGGCATGGCGTGCTCACCGTCTTTGACACCCCTTCCCAGCTTCGCTTGCTGGGAGGGCAGGAGCACGGCCGGGACAATTTCAATCACGGAATCCGCTGCAGCAATGGAACGCGTTCTAGGCTAGTATCTATGGGCATTGCAGGACAGAACGATAGAGTGGAATGCGGTCGCCCAGGAGCGCCGCTTCAAAACGCCCGGCCGCTTCCGACCAGCTGATCCCCTGCCGCTGGCGCAGAGCGGCTTCGTGTTGGCGGCGCCACAGCCCGTCGTCGGTGAGAATGGCTACCGCGGCGTCGCCGAACTGCTGCGGATCTGCGCGATGAAACCCAGTGACGCCATCGATCACCCGTTCTGGCACGGCCGCGACAGGGCCGACCACGGCAGGAACGCCCAGCGCCTGGGCCTCGGCCACCGCCAGGCAGAACGCCTCCGCCTCGTGGCCCAGATAGAGCAGCACGCGAGACGACCGAATGGCCTGGATTAGCGCCTTACGGCCCGCGCTCGGATGCACTTGCACCGATCGTTTCACCTGGGGCGGGAGGCCTGCCGGAAGATGCGAGCCCTCCCAGGTCTGCCATGCGTCCTGGTCGGGCTGCAGGTCGTGCACCCCGTAGACATGGAGTACCGCGTCCGGCACGCGCGGCAACACGCGAGCAGCCCAGATCTCGACGAGCTCGCGGAGACGCAACGTCGGGCGGGACGTGAAGATTGCGCGCGGCGGTGGAACATTTTGCAGCGGTAAATGTCCACGCACGTCGTTCGGCAAGCCGTGGGCAATTACGATATGGGGGTCCCGGCGCGGCAGGAAGGACGAGTACATGCGCGCCTGATAGAGGCTGATGAGCACCGGAACCGGGCGGTACCACCACGAACGCCATATTTTCTTGTAGTGTTTCAGCTGATTGACCGGCCAAACCACCCAGATCGCGCGGCGCTTCGGCCTCTTCACGAACCCTAGGAGCTCCGGCTGGTGAACGGCGATAAAGAGATCACAACTCGCAGGAGGCGTTTCGGAGAGCGGCTTCCAATGGACGCCTTCATGCTCGATTGGCCCATCGCAATTCGTGTAGACCGTCACTTCGTGCTGGCGTCGAGCCAGCTCTCGGGCCAACTGGATGACTGAGGACTCCGTACCCCCCAAGGGTCGAGTCTCGAGATATGTGCCGTCATAGTGTTTCGTTTTGTCGGCAATGATTATGCTGGCCATCCGTTTAGTCCCGTATCAGAACTGAAACTTGAGGATATGTTATTTGCTTGCGCAAGAGTCGTCTCGGCGATGTATCGTGCACTCGCGGCCAGCGTGTGATGTGCGAGCACGTGCGTTCGAGCCTGCTCGCCTATCGCCAGCAGGCGGGCGCGATCCTTGAGGACAGCTTCAATCGTCCGAGTGAGCTCGCCAGGTTCGATGTCGTGATAGAACGCGTGCGTGCCGTCCAGCAACGGCTCATACCTGACGATGCTCTGCCGGCTGATGACCGGAACCGATCCGCAGAGGGCGGCCTCGTAGGTGCGGAAGGTATCCCAGCCGAGTCCTTCGGGGCACCAGACGAGCCACGAACGCGCGCAACGGGCGAGGTATTCCTGCATCGGCAACGGGCGATCCGGGACGTCGACGATGATGCCTTTCGCGGCAAGTGCCTGCATCTCCTGGAGTCCGCGTTCGCGCACCGTGGAATTGATCACGCGGCCGGCAAAGAACACATCGACTTTTTTTTCCGATGCCGGAACCGGCTGCGCGTTCCACCGGTCCAGCGCGTCAGACGGAACCCCGACCGAGATGGGCCGCAGCTTTTCGATGCGACGGCGATTGCGCAGTCTCGCCCGGAACCGTGGCGTCGGAACTCGCGAATGCAGCGTGCCCATGAACACCCGCCACAGATCGGTCGGCAGCTCCCGCTTGAAATACAGCATCGCCTTATCGAGCAAGTAAACATGGTGACGAAAAATAACGGGCGGATCGTCCTCGTCCACCACTGCGATCGGCGCTGCGACGCGGCCGCGGAGCATTTGCTGTCCGAACATGCGAAAGAACGGAATGTTTCCACGCAGAACGCTGCGCCTCAATAGGGACCGCGTGAGACCCCGCAGGCTCCACGGCGCGTTAGACGGCGGGTATACGACCACCAAATCGAATGACGGGTCAGCAAGCCGCCGCGCCAGTCCCGGGAGGGCGCCGAGCGATACGCTGTGTCGTTCGCGTACCGGGCCGATGTCCTCCTTCTCTTCGGCGGTTGAATAAAATTCCGTCGTATCGGGAAACGCATGCCGCATCCGGGAACGGTGCCCGATTTCAAGGACCCTGGGACTGAAGCTGGTTTGGTCAATTGGCATGGCGTCAAGTTTTTGACTCATCGTGCGCGGACTTTATCCGCATAGCCTAAGCGAGCTTCCCGCTTGCGACACGGTTCTTGGGATTGCCGGATCAAAACCGGCAATCACGACAGAGAGATGACTGCTTCTATAATCCGATATCAGTCAACCTCCAGAATTACCTGAAGCGCCCGATCGGCACCGGAATAAAGCTGCGGATCAGCCCCATAGGAAGCCGCGTTCACCGACCACGTTTCTCTGCAGGAAGAGTCTGTCGCATGTCGGAGCGCATCGATCAATTTGACAACCGTGAACGGCTCGGGGATAACCATTCCCGCCTCGGCGCTTCGCACATGGAAGGAAAATCCGCATACTTGCGTAGTCACGACCGGAAGACCGTTGATGAGGGCCTCGAGAATCACGATGCCCGCCGTTTCCGTCCTCGCCGGGTGCACGAAAAGATCCGCTGCCGCCATCAGCTCGGGGACCTCAGCGCGGGGTCCCAGCAGCCGAATGCGGTCGGCAACACCTAAACCGCGGGCCTGATTTAGCAGCGCAGTCGCCTCCCGACCTTCCGGTGCTACGCCGCAGACCAGAAACGTCGCATTCGGGATCTCGGGCAACGCCGAAATGCTGCGGTCGAACCCCTTCGTACGAGCCGATGTCCCGATCGACAACAGGGCCAGGGTCGATCCCTCCAGCCCGAGCTCGGAACGCACGCGTTCGCGTGTTCCGTCTGTGCGAAACTCGGGATGCCGGCGGGCGGCGTCGACTGACGGTGGCAGCAAAGTGATTCGGTCGGCTGGCGTCTGCCAAGTGCGACGGTAAGCTGCGATCTGCGCTTCGGTGAGGGCCAGCACACGGGTGCGCGAACCTGGGGCGAAGCAGGCCTCCTCCAGCGCGAGCATGCCGCCAACGCGCGGATTGAGCGCGTCCCAGAATTTTCGCTTCCGATCCGCAAAACAGACGTCTCCGCAATAGAGCACGTCTAGCCATGGCAGTTTGTTGAACCCGACGACGCGATCGAAACAGCCTGCAATTCCTCGTACAGCCGTGCTGAACCGGCGGTTACGGCCGTGATTGGTGAACGCGCGGACCGACAAGACTTTCACCTTGAGGTCACGGGGCAACTCGCCTTTGATTCGCGCTGCTAAAATTGTCACGTCATGGCCAGCCTGTTTGGCGGCGCGCGCGAGCCGTAGACAATCGCGCTGGAGGCCGCCCCAGGGGAAGAGACTGACGATGACAAAGGCCAAGTGCATGGGGAACGGGACCAATCGATTGCCCAGCGGGAGGGCGTCTTAGCCGTAGGGAACGGGTTAGGCAATAATACCGGAGGTAAGCTGCCGACCTCTGCGATTTCAGGCTCGCCCGGCGGCCTCGGCAAGGATCGCCTCGATCTTGGGAATGTTCACGTCGGCACTGAACTGCAATGCAAAGCGCTTGCGGCCTTGAACCCCCATTTCGCGCCGGCGCTCAGCGTCGCGCAGCACCCCGGCGACGGCATCGCCGAGGGCTTGCGGCTTTTCGGGCGGCACCAGTTCGCCGGTCACGCCCGGCACGATGAAATCCGGCATGGATCCGCAAATCGTTCCGACCACCGGCAACCCAACCGCCATAGCCTCCAGCACCACGAGTGGCCCGGTCTCGACGTGCGAAGCCTGTACGTAGAGGTCGGCAGCGCGAAGCAGATAACCGACGTCGGCGTCCGATATCCGCGCCAGCCAGGTGACCCTCTCGGCAACGCCCAGCGCCCGCGCGCGCCCCTCTACTTCGACGCGGTAACCGGTGCTGTGAAACCAGCCGGCGACCACGAGGCATGCGTCGAGCCCGGCCTGCAGCACGCGCGGCAGCGCTTCGACGAGGTCGAGGATGCCCTTGCGGCGCTCGACATTGCCGATCGTGACCAGCATCAGGCGGCCATCGGCAATGCCGAGGGCGCGCCGCGTTGCCATGGGTTCATCCGTGGCGGCGTTGAGATACGAATCGTCGACGAAGGCCGGGACCTGACGCAGCTTGCGGCGCGGCACGCGGTTCCAATCGTGCATGAACTGCATGGATTCTTCGTTGTGGCAGATCACCCGATCATTCATGAACCAATGCAGCTGATAATTCAGACTGTGGGCGGTCGCGACGCAGGGCACGCGATAGAACAGGCGCAGCAACGCGCCGAAGGCATGCGCGCTGCTTTTGTGCGTGTGAATGGCATCGATGCCGCGCCTGCGGCAGAACTCTCCGATGCGGCGAATCTCGCCGGGCACGCGGCGCAGCGAGGAAGTATGGACCTCGATGTTGCCCGGCATCGGCAGCATTGAGCCGAGATCGAGTCCCGGCCGCTGCAAGATGACGATCTCATGCCCGCGCGACGCCAACAGGCGAGACACCACCGCCGCGTAGCGGATTGCTCCGTTGAAGCTGTACCCGGAATGAATTTGGAGAATTCTCATTTCACTCAGGAGCCGCTGTTAACCGCGACGCCGCACTGCTCCCCTTGACCGACACGACCGCATCCCCGCCGCAAACGTTGTGAAATGGCTCGACTGGTGGACGGCAAGCTGGGAGTGTTCGCCAACGGGCTCGCAATCGCTCGACCATTCCGCTCCTTCGCCTTCGGCGCGTAATCGCGGCGGCAACGACAGACAACGCCCAGACCGCGGGCTTGATTAAGCATCGCGGTTCCCTCCAGGGTTTCCGGCACCACGCCGCAGACCAGAAACGCTGCGTGCGGGATTTCGGGAAGCGCGAGACGGTGCGCTCGAACCCGTTGGTGCGCGCTCGTGTCCCGATGGACAACAGGGCCACGGTTGCGTCCGCCAGCCCGCGCTCGCTGCGCATCCGATCGTGCGTTCCGTCATTGCGGAACTCGGGATGGCGGAACTCGGGATGACGGCGGCGGGCAGCGTTGATCGGCGGAGGCAGCAGAACAATGCGCTCGGCGGGCGTCCGCCACGCGCGACAACTGCGGTTCGGTGAGCGCCAGGACGCGGTGCGCGAAGGCAGCCCCACGCGCGGGTTGAGCGCGCTCCAAAACCCTCGCTGCGGATCGGCGAAACGCATCTGTCCGCAGTAGAGCACGTCGAGCCCCGGCATCTTGTTGAAGCCAACGACGCGATCAAAACGACCGGCAACCGTTCTTCGAAGCGCCTGGCTGAACCGGCTGTTGCGGCCGTGGTTGGTGAGTGTGCGAACCGGCAACACTTTCACGTCCAGGTCGCGGGGCAACTCTCCGTCGGCTCGCGCCGCAAGGATCGTCACCTCATGGCCGCCCTGCTTCGCGGCGCGCGCGAGCCGCAGGCAATCGCGCTGCAGGCCGCCCCAGGGGAAGAGGCTGACAATGGCAAAGGCCAAACGCATGGACACCCGATCGATCGATTGCCGACGGCGAGGGCTGTCCTAGCCGCGGCGGGACAGCGAGGCAAGGACAGAGAATTCGGGAGTTGATTGCTGCGCAGCGGACGCGCGGCATTCGCCCACCTGCCTCCTGAAGGGGAGAGCCTGCCCGGGGGTTGAACCGAGATCGGCGAGTCCGGACTTTCAGAATGTGGCGGAATTGTGCTTACTCCTGCGCTATGCCTTGCTTTACGTCACACGGTTCTTTCCCGTATAAGGCCGCCGCTCCACCGCCGGGCTTGGCCCGGCAATTCATGGAACGCCGCCGCAAGGGGAACTCTCATGCATGCGCGGCTCAAGCCCGCGCATGAGGACTCAAAAACATACGGGCAGCGATGCCGGCTAGCCCGACACTACGTCGGCGAAGGCAAGCTGGACAAGGCCCTCGCCATTGCCGAGGACGTGCGGGCGCGTAGACCTGACGCCTATTTGGACGACGATACCTTCAAACGGCTGGCTGTGGCCTACAGCATGGAGGGTCGCACTGAAGATCTCCGTGAACTTTTCGACAGGACGGAGGATCGGCGCTCCGAGATAGCTCGCGAACTGCAGTACGACCGCTTGGGTCTTCGGTTTTTCCCGATAGCTAGTTTTTCAAACATCGGCCCTCTCGGCGTGCTCGACAAATATCTCAAAGCCGAGATTCTGGGGATCACCCCCCCGCGCACGAATGTGATTCTGGGTGCCCCGGAACAGTTTGCCAATCCGGCCTACCTCCGGTACTGGACGAAGTATTTCTCATTGGTGAGCCATCCGCGAACAATGTCGCTTCTCGCCCCGCTATCCTGCTGCCTTGAAGAAAGATCAAACCAGCAGTGGTGCGGGCCCCGAGGCATGCGTAACGTTGCGGCGATCGGCCGGGCGGCACAGCTGCAATGGGAGGCGGAAGGTCGCGGCCCTCTCCTCGAGCTGACCGCCGAGCACCGTGAACGGGGTTACCGGCTGCTGCGCGAGCTTGGCGTTCCCGATGGGGCATGGTTCGTCGGCTTGCACGTGCGCGATGGGAAGGATCCGATCAACCTGCGCAATGCCGATATCGGCACCTATCACCTCGCGATCGAGGAGATCGCCAGGCGCGGCGGTTGGGTGCTGCGCATGGGCGACCGCGGCATGCGTCTGCTGCCGTCCTGGCCCAACACGATCCACTATGTGCATAGCGGCAAACGCGACGACTGGATGGATGTCTTCCTGTGGGCCGAGGGGCGTTTCTTCATAGGCACCGGATCGGGACCGCAGATTATTCCGACCACCTTCGGCAAGCCCGTTGCCATTGCCAACTTTGGTCCGATTGCGACCATAGTTTGCGGGAAGGACGATATCCTGCTGCCGAAGCACTACTGGTCCGAGAAGGAAGGACGCTATCTTATGCTAGCCGAGCGAATGCAGCCGGAGTATGCCTTCCAAGAGTCCATCGGGGCTTTTGCGAAATTCGGTATCCGTGTCATGGACAACACCCCGGAAGAACTGCGCGAGCTGGTAGTCGAGATGATCGATCGGCTCGAAGGTCGGCACGGGGAAACCGAGCACGAGCGCGCGATGCAGATGCGGTTCGCCGAATTGGCGGCTACTCACCAGTTCTATCCGGTGAACATCGCGCGTGCGTTCATGTCCAGGTATCCTAGCTTGCTCGGGTGAGCCGCGATAGCGCGCATTTGTCACGGGAGAGGCTACATGGATGTCGAGTTACTGGGAGCAACGATGAACCATCTTGGCGCGCGCTCTGAGTCCAGTTGGCTAGCGCGTAACGGAGTGACCAAGCACCGAAGCCAATTTCTAAGGCGGGGATATTTTTCTTGGGATTTGCCACCTCACATCGTGCACGGACTGAGAGGCTTTTTTGCAGCTGAGATAAGAACGACTTTTTCTCCAAGCGATTATCGCGAAGACTATGTTCCATGGACGGCGAGTGAAACTGAGATGAATTTGTTGAACCAGGAAAGTGTCTATTTTGGTCTTCCTAATCCGGCTGCTGTAGCCGTTATGGAGGACTTTCTCCATTCGATTAAAGATGAAATCGAGGAGCAACTCGGCTATTGTTGGAGAATATACAATGTCAGGGCGTGGAGTGTCAGGCCGGGGAGCGCGTTCGGACCGAACGCGTGGCACTCTGACGGATTCTCCCTTTATCGGCGCAAGCTGATGTTCTATCTGGATCCCCCCAACGAGCACAACGGCTCGATCGAATTCGCAGATCGAAACGAAAACATGCGGATACTCGAAAGCGACGTCGCCCAGTGTATCCTATTCGATAGCGCCATCCTAATGCATCGCGCGCGCCCACCCAAGACTGGTGTAAGACCAAGCATCGAGGTAACCACGATCCCGTCGATGCAAACCTCGACGAAATGCATCTTCGCCGGGCACGCAGCTTTGGTTCCGAAGCACATCAATGGCGAAATAGCCGACCGACTCGACGCAGGCAGATATCGAGGACCGGAGGACGTAAAGTCGTCGCCTAACGAGAAGCCGCGCCGCTCCCTGACCTCGCGCCTATCGAAGGCAGCCCAGCGCCTGGTACGCAAGATGAAACAGGCACTGAGGGGGACTGGCGCAAAAGACCGAGACGAAGAAGCCATGGAGGTGCGAAAAGCCCATTGTCGAGTCCGTCTCAACATAGGCGGCGCGCCGACTCTGGGCCACGATGGCTGGATGAACCTGGGCCCCGTTGCCGGACCCGGCAACGAATTCCCTTTTGGTCTCGACGAAACCACTTTGTTTCCCGTTCCTTCCAGTACCGTCTCAACGATCTATTTGTCGGATTGTTTGGAACATCTCGACGATAAGGCGTTGGCTCACATTTTGGGGGAGGTTCGCAGGGTCATAGCCGACCATGGTGATTTGGTAGCGAAGGTCGCAGACTTTGGCGCGAGAGCGAAGCGGCGCAGGGAGGGGGACAATTCTAATGGCTTTCGGAGCCGGGACGAACTCGTCGGACTTCTGGAAGGCGCTGGATTTTCCGTGAGAACCGTGCGAGCGAATCAAATCTGTAACCGATTCAGCGGCATGCCGAACATAAAGGTCATGAAGAAGAGCAGTTTCTATTGCCATGCAGTTCCTGCGCAAACCTCAGGCAAGAGAATTGAGCAAGGCGGTGACAGCGGAGTCAACCGCCGAGCCCAGGGAATTTCAAGGAATGACTAGCAACACGATGAAGCGATGCGTACGGCTATCTGATTCATTTTAGACAAGCGCCGCATGGACCCATCAAGCTCGATGGGACTTGTCTGGAGTCCTTCGCGATAAGGGAGATCGCGCAAAGATGATTTTTCGGCGATTGAGAAAATCCCTAAAGGCCAGGCTCAAACGTTACCCGATCGCATTTCGTCTCTACGAGGCGATATCGCGGACGTTTACGCGCTCTCATATTGCCGTGGAAGTAAAGCGATTTTTCCCGAAAATGGCGAACATCGTTTTCCCCGTGTGGATAGGCCCACGATACAAGCTTGCCCGCCGCTACGCTGAAGAAGGCGAGCTGGACAAGGCTATGGCGATCGCCGACGACATACTGGCCCGCAAGCCCGATTTCGACGACTTTCGGTGGATTGGATCGATATATTGGCTGCGAGGTCGCTACCATGATGCGCATCGCTTATTCGAGCGCATGGAGCAGCGCCGCTGGGAGATCGCGCGGGAATTGCAGTACGATCGCCTAGACCTTCGCTTTTTCCCCAGCATTCATTTTGCACAAATGGGTCACCTGGGCATGCTCGACAAATACATCAAGGCCGAGATTCTTGGGATTGTCCCTCGACGCACGAACGTCCTTCTCGGAGCTGCGAAGGAGTTCTCTAATCCGGCCTACCTTCGGTGCTGGGAGAAGTATTTCTCGTGGGTCACGGACCCGCGAACAACCTCGCTTCTTGCCCCGTTGTCTTATCTCCTGGAAGAGGATGTGATCATGGTTCGGATCGGCGAAAGCACCCGCAGCTTTGTGGCCTTCGGCGCCGAGGTGCAGTCGCGATGGGAGGCGGACGGTCGCGGCCCCCTCCTCGAGCTGAGCGCCGAGCACCGCGAACGCGGCTACCGCCTGCTGCGCGAGCTTGGCGTGCCCGAAGGGGCGTGGTTCGTCGGATTGCACGTGCGCGAAGGCACCGATCGCATGCGCGATGTGCGCAATTCCGATATCGCCACCTACCGGCTCGCCATCGAGGAGATCGCCAAGCGCGGCGGCTGGGTGCTGCGCATGGGCGACCGCAATATGCGTCCGCTGCCGCCCTGGCCCCATATGATCGACTATGCGCACAGCGCGAAACGCGAGGACTGGATGGACGTGTTCCTGTGGGCCGAGGGGCGTTTCTTCATCGGCACCGGGTCGGGACCGCAAATGATCCCACCGACCTTCGGCAAGTCCGTTGCGATCGCGAATTTTGGGCCGATTGCCACGATCGTTTGCGGGAAGGATGATATCCTGTTGCCGAAGCACTATTGGCACGAGGAAGAGGCGCGCTATCTAACGCTCACGGAGCGAATGAGCTCCGATTACGGGTTCATAGAGTCCATCGGCAGCTTTGCGGCCATGCGGATCCGTGTCGTGGATAACACCCCCGAGGAGCTTCGCGAGCTCGTGGTAGAGATGATGGACCGGTTGGAAGGCCGGCACGCAAATACCGAGCAGGAGCGCGCAATGCAGGCGCGCTTTGCGGAGCTGGCGGCAATTCACGAAGCGTATCCAGCCAAGATCGCGCGTGCTTTCATGTCAAGATATCCTGACCCGTTTCACGCAAGTGCAGCGCAGACCCGTCAAGCTTGATCAAATTAGGAGGGTTGCGGAAATATGGTTTTTCGGCAGTTGCGAAGATTCGTGAAGCCGCGGCTCAAGCGTTACCCGCCCGCACTCCGCCTATACGAGGCGATATCTTGGGCTTTCACGCGCTCTCGGCCCGCGTTGGCGGTAAAGAGGTCGCTTGCGACGGGCATTGATCTCGCCTTCCCGATGTGGACCGCGCCGCGATGCCGGCTGGCCTATCGCTACGCCGTCGAGGGCCAGGTGCAGAAGGCGATCGCCATCGCCGACGACGTGCTGGCCCGCGAGCCCGAACTCGCTCTGGGTGACGACAATCTTCTTCGGCTCGCTTCGATCTATTGGCTGCAGACACGCTATGATGAGGCTCATCGCTTGTTCGAGCGCATGGAGGAGCGGCGGCATCGGATCGCGCGTGAACTGCAGTACGACCGCTTGGGGCTTCGGTTTTTTTCAACAGGTGGTTTTTTGGCGATCGGCCATCTTGGCATGCTCGACACATACGTTAAAGGCGAGATGCTGGGGCTCATCCCCAAACAAACGAATGTCATTCTCGGCGCTCCGGAAAATTACTCCAATCCGGCCTACGTCCGGTACTGGGGCAAGTATTTTTCTTTGCTGACGAACCCAACGACGATCTCGCTCCTGGCCCCGCTGTCCGAGTATCTGCAGGAACACATCAGCGTGGTGCGGACCCGGGCAGGGACGCGCAGTTTTGGCGCGTTCGCTCGCGACGTGCAATTGCAATGGGAGGCAGAAGAACGAGGTCCCCTCCTGGAGCTGAGCACGGAGCACCGCGAACGGGGCTATCGGCTGCTGCGCGAGCTCGGCGTGCCCGAAGGCGCGTGGTTCGTCGGGCTGCACGTGCGCGAGGGGAAGGAGCGGATGCGCGACCTACGCAATGCCGACATCACAACCTATCGCCTAGCCATCGAGGAGATCGCCAAGCGCGGCGGCTGGGTGCTGCGCATGGGCGACCGCAGTATGCGTGCGCTGCCGTCCTGGCCCCACACGATCGATTACGCACATAGCGGCAAGCGCGAAGACTGGATGGATGTCTTCCTCTGGGCCGAGGGGCGTTTCTTCATCGGCACCGGGTCGGGGCCGCAGGTCATCCCCATGACCTTTGGCAAGCCCGTTGCGATCGCCAACCATGGGCCGATGGCCCTGCTCGTCTTTGGAAAGAATGACATCCTGCTACCCAAGCCGTACTTGCGCGACAAGGAGGAAAGCTACCTCACGATGCGGGAGCGACTGCGCTCGGAGTACCGTTCTGCCGAGTCCATCAGCGCCTTTGCGGCTATGGGGATCCGCGTCATCGATAACAGCCCGGAGGAGCTTCGCGACCTGGTGATCGAGATGATGGACCGGTTAGACGGTCGGTACGCGGATACGGAGCAGGAACGTGAATCGCAGGCACGCTTCGCCGAGTTGGCGGCAGCTCACCAGTTCTACCCCGTGAGGATCGCCCGTGCCTTCCTGTCCAGGTACCCGAACTGTTGTGAGGGCTTTCGATCAGATCAAGAAGATTGGATCTCGCCATAAAATCGAATTGCTCGGAAGCGAGGCCGCGCGACTTCCTCATAGCTCTTCAAAATATTCCTTGCCGCTTGCAAAGTGCCACTTGTTGGCCTTCAGGTTTTCCGCCGCAATCAGACGGAAATCAGCGCTGAAACGAATTTTGTCCGATTTGTTAACGGCCGCCCCGTGGATCAACTGCCCGGAAAAAATGGCCGCTTCACCAGGCAGCACGATGAACGGACGATGCGTCGAAGAATCGACGCCACTGACGATCCGCTTCGGCGAGTACAGCAGGCCGATTCGATGGGCGGCGGAGCCGCGTTGTACGGTCGGATCTTCTTCGTTTTCGGTTACGATCGCCTCATCCGGAATCAGGTGGCTGTCCGGCACGTATAGCAGCGTGTTTTCGATCGTCACGTTGAGGATCGGGAGCCAGAAATTCACCGCAGTCTCGACGCTCGATCCATAAAAGCTCTCGCGATGCCAGCCCACGCTCTCTTGACCGCCGCGCATGGGGCGCGTGGCACGCAGATAGAGATGGCTCTGAACCATGATCCGTTGGGAGCCAAGGATGCCACTCAGGGCGTCGCGCCGGTCGCCGGCGAGCCGCCGCACGAGGATCCGCTTGTTCAGCTCGTCTTGAGCATCGGCAACCAGCGCCATATATTTCGGGGTTTCCATCTGGACGTAATGGTCCGGCGAACGCCCAAAATAGAAGCCAACGACCGACTGCATTTCCTCGAGCAACGACGGATTCCCGAGCCGCGTCACGGATATTGCCGAAGATCCGGCTTCAAAGGCCGGGCTTCCGGCTTGAACCTTGCGCTGCTGTTGCATCACCGCAGAATTGAACACCTCGGCACCTCGACGTCAACCCGTGTGCGCACCCGATCTCCAGCATTGATATAGCGGCGCTTCAAAGGCCGCGAGAGCCGGCACGAAGCCACCTCAATCAAAGTACAGGCAGGCTTTCGGCACGATGGCGCGCTTTCGAACCGCACGTGCGCTCGCAGCGATCGCAATTGCCCCGACGACTGCGATACGCTAATGAGCCGGCAAAGCAGCCGAGCGGCCCGACAGCGCATATGATCCAAAAGAAATTGATCCGCAAGAAATCCATCCCCTCTCGGGTCGCCTCGCAAATCTGGCGATTCGTGCAGATGGCCGTTTGGGCCGTTCCCGCCCTCGTGATGTGGCTCACGCCCTATCGCGTCGGCAGACCGGGGATGCGGGCGATCGGGCAGCTCGCGGCCGAGCCGGATTATTTCCTCAAGAAACGCGCGCTCGGAGGCTATCCGAACATCACGCCAGTCTTTTTCAACAAGCGCGGTTACGGCTTGAACGCGGCGCTGCTCGATGTATGGGGCCAACACGTCAAAATAACGACCAACCGAATCGCCTATGACCTGATCCGCCCTTTCGAATATTTCCCGTTCCTTCGCATCGACTTCGCAGAGGTCCTTGGTCCGGTCGATCGGCCTTCACAATACCAAACGATCGTGAGTCAATGGGGAGAACGCCCGCCGGTTTTCCGGCTGCCGAACGAGGTCCTCGCGAAAGGCTATGGCGTGCTGAGTGAGATGGGGGTGCCGGACGGCGCCTGGTTCGTGCCCGTTCATACACGCGACGGGATCTTCGCGCCCACCGTCGAAAATCGCTACGATTATCGCAATTGCCACATCTCGAATTACAGCGCGGCGGTGGACGCCATCATTGCGCGCGGCGGCTGGTGCATCCGCATGGGCGAAAAAGGAACCCCGCCGATTCCCGAGCGGCAGGGCGTCATCAACTATCCCGATACGCCGTTCAAGAGCGACTGGATGGATCTCTTCCTCTGCAACCAGGCGCGTTTCTTCCTCGGCAACACGTCGGGACTCAAGATGGTGTCCACGATTTCAGGGGTACCCTGCGCGGCCGCCAACATGACTCCCCACGATTGTGCTTTCGGGTTCTTGCCGGGCGATATCTCGATCCCCAAGCTCCTGCGTCTCAAGGACGGCACGATGCCGCATTTTGCGGAGATCTTCGCGTCCGACATCTCACGATATCACGAAAGCTGGCAATTCAAGGACGCGGGCGTGATCTTGCTGGAGAACACGCCGCAACAGATCCGCGATCTGGCAACCGAAATGCTCGACGTGCTCGACGGAAAGGCGCAGCGAACCGCGGAGGACGAGGCGAGGCAAGAGACATTCCGGCGCCTGTTGACGCCACGCCACCATGCATACGGCACGCGCTCACGGATCGGCGCGGCCTTTCTGCGCGAGTATGCGCATCTGCTGTAGTGTCGCGCATGCCTGCACTAGAGCGGAGGCCGCCCTTTCTGTTTTGAGAGAGCTCGCCCTCACGGCTCGCTCCAGTCCTTGCCGCGATCCTGCGGGGTGATGCGGCGCAGTGTGTAAATGTCGCTTTCCGCGATCTCTGCCTTGACCGCCTCGGTAAACGGCCATGGATCCCAGCGAGCTGCGAGCATGCGCCCGGTCAGCCCGTCGCTCTCTGCGGATGCGAGGTATGCGCATAGGCCGGCGCCAAGCTCAAGCGGCGTCGCACCCTCCGACTTTTGCTTCTTGATCGATGCGTGAAGCTCCGCGCCGATTCGCTCGGGTCCTGCCGCAATCAGCTGGTCGAACATCCGCGTGGCAAGCGGACCCGGCGCTATAGCATTCACGTCGATCCCATAATCTCTTACTTCGAGCGCAAGCGTTTCGGTGAAGCGTATGATCGCAGCCTTGCACACCGCATAGGACGTCATCCGAGGCAAGGGGTCTGCGGCACCGCCTCCGGATATGTTGATGATCTTGCCGTAGCCGTGCGGCTTGAACAGCAACAGCGCCTTGCGGGCGCAGTATGCCGTTCCCGCGAGATTGACCGAGATCGCGGCGAGCCACTCGGTCCACTCGACGGCGTCGAAGGGTCCGATCGGCCCGGTGACCGCAGCGTTGTTCACGAGAACGTGGATGCGCCCGAAGGCGCGGGTCGCGGCATCGAATAGCGCATCCACGTCGGTTTCGCTGGCGATGTCCGCCCTTTGCACCGCTACCCGACCCGCCGAATGCGCGGCCGCGAGCTGCGCCCGCCGCGC
>WNFE01001134.1_pt1 | contig 19245 bp, 18 predicted proteins | sample 5400451 | NCBI WGS metagenome assembly WNFE01 (sample SAMN13153344, study PRJNA577476) | soil metagenome | isolation source: 200 cm saprolite under Douglas fir tree site 2 hole 2 | place: USA:California | collected 2015-04-18
TCAACCCGCGGCAGTTGCAGTTCTCGGCGAAGTTTTCGTTCTGATGTGCGAAGTAAGAAATGGTCCAAGTTCGCGAACCACGAAGGACTACGAAGTTGCACGAAGGAACGAATTCTAGGGATGGCCTTTGTCTAACTTTGTGTCCTTTGTGGTGAACTCACGACTGACCGCGAGAGCCACGATCGCTCAACTCCGCAGAACCGAGCAGGCAGTCCACCAGAGCCTGGGGCATGGAAAAGAACGGCGAGTGGCTGCAGTCCAGCGAAAACACCCGATCACACTTGGTAGCCTCGTACATTGCGTGCTGCACCGAAGCGGAAATTGCGCGGTCCTGCAAACATTCCACATAAACCCTGGGTATCCGGCCGAAGTTGCCGGGCGTGATCTTAATAGGGGTGGCCAGTGGCGCGGTTGCCTGCGGCACTAGAAGAGACGTCGCGCGTTCGACGTCCTGCTCGCTACAGTCTCCGTAGAATGCCTCTCTTAGGACACCCGGCTTGACCATTGCCGAAGTTTTGTCGTCGGAGAACTCCAGATTGGGCAGAACCAATGCTTCCCTGTCCGGTTCGGCCAGTTGCAGCAGCGGCTGACCATCTTGCAGCAGAAATGCACAGACGTAGACCAAGGCACGAACCGAATCCGGCCGTCACTCCGCAGCCTGCGAGATAACAATCCCGCCCATGCTGTGCCCTGCCAGCACGACCGGCTCGGAGCACTGGTCAATCACGTCGAGTACGCGCTCCGCATAGGCTTCCAGCGTGACTTGTGCGACCGGAGTCGTGTCGTTGCCGTGCCCCGGCAGGTCGGGAGCGTGAACCTTATGACCGTGTTGCGTCAGCAGTCTGGCCACTTTGTCCCAGCACCAGGCGCCGTGCCAGGCTCCGTGAATGAGGACAAACGTGCTCATTGTGCTTCCTCCGAGCTGTTCTGGTTGCAGCCTTCACTCGGCGCGCCTTCCCACTGCCAGTCTTGATAGCGCTGGCGCAGTTCCATCTTCATCAGCTTCCCGGTCGAAGTATGGGGAAGTTCATCGAGGAAAACAAATGCGTCGGGCAGCTGCCACTTGGCAAACTTTTCGGCCAGAAATTCCCGCAATTGCTCTGACGTCGGCTGTGTTCCGTCTCTGGCGACCACCACGGCCAGGGGCCGCTCTTGCCACCTGGGGTGAGGCACGGCAATCACTGCCGCTTCGCGCACATCGGGATGCGCCACCAGGGCGTTCTCCAGATCTACTGAGCTGATCCATTCTCCGCCGGACTTGATCAAGTCTTTGGTTCGATCAGCGATCTTCAGATATCCTTCGGCGTCGATGGTTCCTACATCGCCGGTGCGAAACCAACCGTCTTTGGTCCACTTATCTTTCTCCTCGGGCAAATCGTAATAGCTGGCTGCGACCCAGGGACCGCGCAGCTGCACTTCCCCCATACACTCGCCGTCTCTCGGGATTTCTGCTTCCGCATTCACGACTCTCACATCGACGAAGGGCACAGGAATGCCGGCCTTGGCCTTCACGTCACATCTTGCTTCGTGCGACCAATCCCGCATGTGGACCTTCAATTGATTGGTAGTGGCTTCCGGGCTGCTCTCGGTCAGGCCCCAGCCCTGGGTGACGTCCACGCCGAATTTCGCCAGCCTGCGGATGAGCGCCACGGGAGGCGCTGCGCCGCCCACCAGCAGCCGCAGCGAAGCCGGCTTCCAGTGCGCAGCGGATTTTTCTAAACAGTCGACGACCCCAAACCATATGGTGGGCACGCCCGCGGCCACCGTGACTTTTTCCTTCTCGCACAACTCCAGCAGACTCTCCGCATCCAGGTATGGACCGGGCAGCACCAATTTGCATCCCGTCATGGCCCCGGCAAAGGGCAATCCCCACCCATTCACGTGGAACATGGCCACCGCCGGCAAAACTACATCGCAATGCGAAATCGCGAAGTTGTCGACGGTGGTCACAAGAAACGTGTGCAGCACGACTGATCGGTGAGTGTAGACGACACCTTTCGGGCATCCGGTAGTGCCCGAGGTGTAGCACATGGATGCCGCTTCGTTCTCGTCAAGTATCGGGTACTGAAAATCTCCCGACGATGTCTTCAGGAACTCTTCGTAATTCTCGTATCCGGCAGGCACAGGATTTCCGCTCAGAGGAACTACGATGACCCGTTCAAACTTGACTGATCCTTTTATCTTTTCGTACAGCGGAAGAAGTATGTCATCGACGATCAGAAAACGGTCACCAGCGTGATTTGCAATGAAGGCGATATCCTGAGGTGCCAGCCTTAGATTGAGAGTATGGGTAACTCCGCCCGCGACAGGAATTCCGAGGTATGCTTCCACGTGCGCATAGTGATTCCACATCAGAGTCGCAACCCGGTCTCCCCGCTGCAGTCCGGCCTTCTGGAGCGCGCCCGCCAGAGCACGTGCCCGGCGGTAGAAGTCAGCATACGTACAGCGATGCAGGGATCGATCTGGAAGCCGCGAGACGATTTCACCTTGCGGAAACACCTTGCCCGCACGCTCCAGCAGGTGAACCAGCGTCAGAGGATAGTTCATCATCGTGCCTTGCATCCAAGCTCCTTGGGCCTAAGGCTGCGCGTGCGGAGTCGGCCGTACCAACCAAACTATATAAATATAAGGAAGAGTCCTTTTTAACTTGCAAATTATAACGTACGTTCGATAAAGTTCTTCGGCGTTGAGCAGAACCTTAGCCGGCAAGCAAACCATCATGCCAGGGGCGATTTACCTAAACAAGAGAATCGAAACCGCCGGCCTTAAAGAAATTCACAAGCTCCAAAGTGCGAAGCTTGCCAAACAGCTCGACTATCTCTTTGCCCGCTCATTGTTCTATGAGGACAAGTTTCGAGCTGCCGGGATTCGCCGGAAAGATTATCGCCGTCTTACCGACCTGGCGCGATTTCCATTCACTACCAAGGACGAACTCCGCGAAAGCCAGGCAGCCTGCCCCCCGTTGGGCCGGCACATCGCTGCCAAGCTGGATGACGTCATACGAGTTCACAGTTCAACCGGCACCACGGGCAGGCCAAGCTTCGTCGGACTCACGAAGCGCGACGCCCGGATCTGGACTGCGATCACAGCGCGCTCTTTCTACACTCAAGGGTTGCGGAAATCCGATATCGTGATCCACGCTGCGGGCCTCACCTTGTTTGTGGCCGGCCTTTCCTCAAAGGATGCGATCGAATCGGTAGGTGCGATGTTCGTTCCCATCGGCACCGGTGCTTCGGAGAAAGCGTTGATGGCTATCCAGCTGTTGAAAGCCACCGCGATGCATTGCACTCCTTCCTATGCCACTTATTTCGCCGACTGGGTGCGGCGCGAAGCGGACCTGGATCCGAAAGCACTCGGGCTGAAGAAACTGTTCTGCGGCGCAGAGCCAGGCGCGGGAATTCCTGCGGTACGGGCGAAGCTGCAGGCGGATTGGGGCGCACGCGTCACCGAAGGACTGGGCAATGCCGACATGGCGCCCATTATTTTCAGCGAGTGTCCGGACCAATCCGGCATGCATTTCAACGGGCAGGAATACGTACTGGCAGAAATCATCGATCCGGACAGCGGAACAGTTCTGCCCGTTGAAAAAGGTGTCACGGGAGAACTGGTATACACCAGCCTGGAGCGCGAGTGTGTTCCCCTGCTGCGTTTTCGTACCCGGGACCGAGTCACGGTGCTGGACACTTCTTGTCCCTGTGGACGCAGCAGTTTTAAGGTGCGTTGCATCGGGCGCACCGACGACATGCTGATCGTGCTTGGGGTCAACGTATTTCCTTCGGCGGTAAGAGATATCGTTTCCAGCTTCTATCCTCGGACCACCGGAGAAATCCAGATTGTGCTCGACCAGCCCGGACCCAGGGTCGTGCCCCCGCTCAAGATCGTGGCCGAATTTGCTGGCCCGGCTTCAGATGTCAGCCAGCTCAAGTCCGAAATCGAGAGCAAGATCAAAGCCGTTTTGACGGTGCCTGCGTGGATAGACCTGGTCGCGGCCGGCACGCTGCCGCGCTTCGAGATGAAAGGTCAGCTGGTGAAGAAGGGGTACGAGAGCAAGGCCGCAGGCGAAAGGCGACCGGGAAAGACAAGTACATGAGCGAGAGGCTTTAGGTCTGCCCAGGCCAGGATATCTCCCGAGGGGCGGCCCTTTGTCGGGCGATGTCTGGCGGGGAGGCACATGCGAAATGGACGACAAGCCGAACGGATCGCAAATTCTCTTGCAGTTGCAGGTTTGCTCCGCTTAAGATGAAGCCGAGGTGAGAACGAACGTTCGATAGGTTATGAGCACAACCGCTTCAGTTTCGACGGTCTCTTCCCAGCCTTCCGAGACCCGCTTTGAACGCCGCCTGGCCAAGATCCTTGAACATGCGACCGATATCTTCTGCGAAAAAGGATATGAAGGCGCTTCGATGCGCGATCTGTCACGTTCCAGCGGGATGTCGCTGGCGGGACTCTATTACTATTTCGAGTCGAAAGAGAAGCTGCTGTACCTCATCCAGAAGCACTACTTTACTACTGTGATGAAGCTTTTGCGCGAACGATTGAAAGACGTGGTCGGAGCTGAAGATCGCGTGCGCACTTTTATCGTCAATCACCTGGAATACTTTCTGTCCAGTCCGGCGGCAATGAAGGTGCTTTCCCACGAGGACGACGTCCTGGAAAACGAACTGGGCGCCGAAATAAAAGCTATCAAGCGCGAGTACTATCACAGCTGCACGGACCTGGTGGACGCGCTGAAGAAGGAAACATCGCTGGAGTTCAACACCCGGATTGTGGTTCTGAGCCTGTTCGGAATGATGAACTGGCTTCACACCTGGTACAACCCACGGGTGGATGGGAATCCTCGTGCCTTGGCACAGCACATCGGTGACGTTTTCCTGCGAGGGATCTACTCGTCTACCACAAAGGTTTGACTAGTGTGAATGCGATGCCTCGCCTGGAAGGGCCGCCTGTTGCGGCACCAAGAATCAATTTGCGGAAGAACCGACAAATCAATTGATCACCGACTGTCACATCCACATCCAGCCGTTGGAGATGTTCAAGCCGGCGGCCCTGGCGCTGATAAAAAAGAAACGGACGAATTTCGATCAGATCGCCGAATTCTGCCACTCGCCCAAAGCTTTTCTCAAGTATCTGGACTCTGCCGGTTTCGGGCGGGCGGTGCTGATCAACTACGTCGCGCCAGAGGTAATCGGCTTCGGTCCCGAAGTCAACCAGTGGGTGGCTGACTACACCAAAGCGGATCCCAAGCGTCTCATTCCGTGCGGCGGGCTTCATCCCCGGCATTCGCCCAACATCATGGCGGACGTGGAACAGATTCTCCGGCTGAAGATCCGTATGATCAAGATCCATCCGCCCCATCAGTTGCTGTTTCCCAACGACTACCTCCACGGCGTAAAGGAACTGGAGATCATTTACCGGTCAGCGGAGGCAAACGGTGTTCCAGTCATGTTCCATACCGGAACATCAATTTTTCACGGGGCTCGCAACAGGTATGGAGATCCCATCTACATCGACGATGTGGCGGTGGATTTCCCCAAGCTGAAAATCCTTCTCGCGCACGGGGGCCGGCCGCTCTGGATGCACACCGCATTCTTCCTTTTGCGACGGCACCCCAACGTATTTCTGGACATCAGTGGCATACCACCCAAGACCTTGCTCAAGTACTTTCCAAGACTGGAAGAAATCGCCCACAAGACACTCTTCGGCACGGACTGGCCCGGGCCGGGAGTTCCAGACATCAAGACAAATCTCGATGACTTTATGGCTCTGCCCTTGAACGAGGAAACACGGCAACAGATATTGTCCCGTACCGCTTTGGGGATCTGGCCTGAGTAACGTGGCAACCTTAAACCGCAAAGCGGCCAAAGAATCAAGCTGCGACGCCGACATTCTCGACCAGCAACGCAATTCCCTGCCCGCCACCGATACAGGCAGATGCAAGTCCGTAGCGACCGCCCGACCGTTTTAGTTCCCGGGCGAGGGTGATGGCCAGACGGACTCCGGTGGCTCCCAGCGGGTGCCCGATCGCGATGGCGCCACCATTCACATTCAGCTTGGCGTGGTCCAGACCAAGTTCCCGCTCGCAAACCAGAACCTGGGCGCCAAAGGCTTCGTTAATTTCGAAGCGGTCAATCTGCTCCAGGCGCAAACTGGTGAACTCAAGAAGAGCCCGAATTGCGGCCACTGGGCCGATGCCCATAATTTCTGGAGGTACACCCACCGCTGCTCCAGCAGCGACCCGGCCTAAGGGTTGCTGGTTGTGGCTCCGCACAAATTCGCCGGACGCCACCAGCGTCGCAGCGGCCCCGTCCACAACCGCCGAGCTGTTACCGCCGGTCTGCACGCCTCCGAACGCAGGACGGATTTTCGCGAGCACTTCGATTGGCGAGGGCCGAATGTGACTGTCCACGCTAAAGGATTCCACCTGCCGAGGCAGACGAATGCCGCGCGGATTGTATCCAGCGCACGCAAACGTCTCATTCACGAGCGGAACGATTTCGCCACTGAGAAAGCAGGTCTTCTGGGCTGCCACGGCACGCGCGAAACTATCGGCGGCGAAAACGTCGACTTCCTCTCTCGAGACCTTGTGTCGCTTGGCCAGGGTTTCCGCAGTTCCGCCCATGGTCGCATCGCAGCTCGGGTCGAGCAGGGCTTCCCAGAGAAAATCCTTGAACTCCACTTGCCCCATGCGAAAACCGCCACGGTGAGTGTAGGCCGCGATGGGATTGCGGCTCATGGACTCCGTGCCCACGCCCAGCGCCAGGTTTGCTTTCCCCAGCTTGATCAGGTCGGCGGCTTGCAGAATCACTTCCATGCCCGTGCCGCATACCCGCTGCACCAGATGCGACGGGACTTCAATCGGCACACCGGAATAGATGCCAATATGGCGAGGCAGCATGTAGGCATCGAAGCTGGCCTGAGCCATGTTGCCCGCGATTACCGTATCTGTTTCCGCCGGCGAGATACCGGTACGCCGGAAAACCTCACGGGCGACCTTGATTCCGAGGTCGATCGGCGAGATCAGTCCCAGTACCGTGTTGTAATCGGCAAATGGAGTGCGTACACCATCCACCAGCCAGACGTCGTCATATTGTGAGAGCAAGCCCTTAGGCCGACTGGTCATGCAATTCCTTTCGTGCTTCGAGCTTGGCACGCGTTTCCCCGTTCTCCAGCGTAAGCTTACCTGGGGCCGCCATCTTGTATCCTCCGGCCTCCCTTTTCATGGCGCCATAGCGAGTTCGGTGCTTGATCCCCCACGCGGACATCAGCTTCAGGATCGGCTTCAGGCTCTGTCCATGCCGGGTCAGGGAATATTCCACCTTGGGAGGGACTTCGGCGTAGATTTTTCGGTGAACGATCTCGTCCCGCTCGAGGTCTCTCAAGTGCTGGGTCAGCATCTTCTTGGTCATTCCCGGAATCAGTCTCTGGAGCTCGCCGAACCTCAGCGTTCCTCCCTCGAGGAAAAACAAAATCGACGGTTTCCACTTTCCGCCGATGACGTCCGCAGTCAATTTTACCGGGCAATCGATCTGACCCATACGCAGTTCCCTCCAGATACCAGGTTACCAAAAGGTACCTACTAGCAATAAAGATACTATAGCCTAGAATCGGCACTCGAGCCACAGCTCGCGGACGCGGGAGTCCAGGAAAATTCATAGTCTCCGGCGTCGAACACCCACTCACCAAACGAAAGGAAAGAAAATGCCCAGCAAGCGACCGGTAATCCTTTACGGTGCCAATGGTTTTTCGGGGCGGCTGGTTGCGGAATTCCTGCGCGAATACAACCTCCCTTTCATTGCCGCTGGCCGGGACCGGACCAGGATCCAGAAGGTGATGGATGACGTACCCGGCATCGAGACCGCCGACTACGAGATCGCCGAAACTGCCGGCTCTGTCGATGAACTGGTCGAATTGTTCACCGGCGCCAAGGTCGTCTGCAATACCGTCGGCCCGTTCATCTACCATGGCCCCAGGGTCATCGAAGCCAGTTACAAAGCCGGTTGCCACTACCTTGACATCAGCGGCGAACAGGCATGGCTGCGCGAAGTCGCAGAGAAGTGGGGAGAGCAGTTCGGGGGCAAAGGTCTTTTGGCCGCGCCGGCAACCGCGTTCATGTCAGCCGGCAGCGACGCCGCCGCCCGTCTATGTCTGGAGTCGGGCGCGATTGATACGCTGGAGACGGTCACCATGTTCAAGGGGAGCCCCACTTTCGGTTCCACACAAACGATCTTCGCGGTCATCCAGAAGGATGCGTACTACCTCGAACAGAACCGGTATAAACCCTGGCCTCGCGCCACTCGTTATGACGTGATCGTGCCAGGGTCGGTTCAGACCCAGCTTGCGCTCGCGTGGGGCGGATTCCCGCAACCGGTCTGGTTCAAGGATCATCCCCAGGTGGCAAACGTTCGTTCCATGGGCGGCCTTCTCGACCGGCAAATCATGGAAGGTGTCGCCGCCACCGAGAGAATGTTCGAAGAGCAGCTCCGTCCTCTGCCCCATCAGGAACAAGAACGCAAGCTGGCTGAAATGGCCAGTTCCGTACAGGGCAGCACGCCGCCCCGGGAGAATACGCGAGAGCAGCGCACCATCGATGTGGTGGTCGGACGGGGCAGCATGGATGTGGTCCAGTGCGTCATCGTCGGGACCTGTTGCTATCGGCAGACTGGCCTGCTTCAGGCATTCGCCGCGCAAAACCTGGTCCATACACCACCTCGCAAGATGGGATTTGCTTCGCCCGCGGAGGCCTTCGGCCACCGCGAATTGCTCAAATGTGTCGAGAGCCACGGATTGGCGAAGGCAAGAATCTACTCCTAACGGGATTCTGACAGCCAAACGCCGCTTGGCAAAAATATCTATTGCATGCGAGCCATCGACTACTTCGACAAGGGCGCTGACGCGAATACCGGGAGCACCGCTATCCTCGATGGTAAGGTTCGCTACTCTTACCGCGAGGCCCGCGCCATCACTGAACGGATCGCCCGCGCCATGTGGGCCCATGGACTCCGTGGTGAGGAGTGCGCCGCAATCTATTCCCAAAATGATGCCCGCGTTCTGCTGTGTATGCTGGGCCTGATGCGGGCCGGCGCGGTGTGGGTTCCGATCAACTATCGCAATGCCGTCGATGCCAATGTGGAGTACATGAATTATGCGGGGACAGCTTGGCTTTTTTATCACAGCGACTTCAGGGATACCATCGAGCAGCTCCGGGGGCGTGTTCCGTCGTTACGCCATCTGATCTGCACCGACTGCGAGGATGGCGGAAATCCCTCTCTGGAAATGTTTATGGATCAGGGGCAGTACGGGGATGAGATCGAGTGGGGCGATCCCCAAGGAAATCCTGATCGGCTCGTGGGGCTGGTTCCCACCGGCGGCACCACCGGCCCCGCCAAGGGCGTTCGGGTAACCAGTCTGGCCTGGGGGACGATGACGGAGATGGCCTGCCACTACTGGCGCGGCGACGGGGTGGATCGCGTCTGTCTCAATAGCGCACCACTGTCGCATGCGGCAGGTGTCGTGGCCTTTGTCATGTCCGCGCTCGGAGCGACAAATGTCATCATGCCGAAGTTCGAGGCTGGGATGGTCTTGCGCAACATCGAGTGCTTCGGGGTCACACATCTGTTCCTGCCGCCTACCGCCTTCTACGCCCTGCTCGCGCACCCCGACGTCGGACGGTTCGACTATTCGAGCCTGCGCATATTCTTGCTGGCAGGATCGCCAGTCTCGCCGGACAAGCTTAAACAAGGCGTTGAGGTCTTTGGCCCTTGCATGTGCCAATGCTATGGGCAAACAGAGGCACCCATGCTGCTCACCTGGCTGGACACCAAGACCGTTGCGGCCGCCGCAGCGGGCGACCATCCAGAGCGTCTGCGAAGTTGTGGCCAACCCACCTCGGCGGTGCGTCTCGCAGTGATGGGCGATGCGGGCAGCCTCCTGCCGCCGGGCGAATGCGGTGAAATCGTGGCTCGCGGCGCCCTCGTCACCCCTGGCTACTACAACTTGCCTGAGGCCACCGCGGAAATCCGGACTTACGGCTGGCACCACACCGGCGACATCGGCTACCTCGACGATGACGGATTTGTCTACATTGTCGATCGCAAAAAAGACATGATCATCACTGGCGGCTTTAATGTGTATTGCGCAGAGGTAGAGGCCAGCATCATGGTACTGCCGCAGGTCTATGAATGCGCGGTGATCGGCGTACCTGACGCTGTCTGGGGTGAAGCTGTGAAAGCCATCATCGTGCTCAGAGACGGCGAATGTCTAACCGAAGACGCGGTCATCACACACTGCAAGGCAGGAGTTGGCGGAGTGAAGGCGCCTAAGTCAGTCGAATTCCGGCAAGAAATACCCAAGACTCCCGCGGGCAAGATCGATCGGAAAAACCTTCGTGAGCCTTATTGGGCCGGTGTGGAGCGGAGAGTCCACTAGAATTCAGGTTTTTCTTTGCGGTCAAAATCTGCAACCGAAATGGACGCCAAGGACTCGCAAAAAGCTGCTAAGAACTCCATCCCGCTGGGACGCAAAGGAACCAATATGGGCGGCAAACCGCCGTTTTATGGCTGGAGGCTGGTTGCTGTTTTATTTGCCCTGGATTTTCTGAACATGGGATTTCCCTTCTTTGGCGGGGCGGTCATCAACACCTACATGCTGAAACAGGTTGCGATGAGCCGGAGCACCTATGGTTTGGGATTCACTCTGCTCAATCTGTTCATCGGTTTGCCATCCACGCTCGTGGCGGCTGTGATCCTCAAGTGGGGAGTGAAGACGGCCTTCGGGATTGGCTCGGCACTGATTCTTCTTGGAAGTCTTTGCTTGTCGCTATTCGCATCGAAGCCGTGGCACTACCTGGTGGCATTTGGAGTAGTCATTGCAAGCGGTATCAGCTTCTCCACCATTGTCCCGATCACGACCGTCGCAGCCCGCTGGTTCAACCGCTATCGGGGAAGGGCAATGGCCATCCCGTTGAGCGCTTCCGGATTTGCCGGCTTCCTGGGCGCGCCCCTGATCAACAGGATACTGGCTGCCAATGGCGGCAACTGGCGACAGGCCTGGCTCGTGGTGGCCGCGATAGCAGTCGCCTCTGGAGTAGTCGCACTTCTATTCGTGAAGGAGCGGCCGGAAGACCTGGGACAGACGGTTGATGGCGCTCCACAAGAAGCCGCCGCGCGCATGGAGAGTGCGACTCCCACGGCGCACGCGTGGACACCCGGCGAAGCTTACCGCACACGATCTTACTGGATGGTATTTATCGGCGGCATTGCTTGCCAGTTTCCCTACTTCTTTTTCGTAGCGCACTGGATTCTGCATCTGAAAAGCGTCGAGATCAGCAGCGCTACGGCGGCGTGGGCATTGGGTTCCCTCACCCTGGGCGGCATCGGCGGGCGCCTGATCGGTGGCGTACTGATGGACAAAGTTACTCCGCGTTACGCCTTTATGATGGGCCTCTGCTGTTACCTGGCCGGTTCTGTTCTGGCCATCGAAGTACGCGCCCACCCACTGCCGATGGCCTTTGCGGCAGCCATTCTATATGGCGTCGCCTTTGGTTGGACTTTCGTTTGCCTGAACGCAATTACGGCCCGCTTCTACGGCCCTTCTGCCTATCCCAAACTAAACGGAATGATGTTGCTGCTGACGGGTATCGCCTGTTCACCCGCAGGCATGGTTGGCGGCGAGGTGTTCGACAAGCTTGGCAGCTACACTGCAGCCTTCGCCCTCAATATGGCCCTTGCTGTCATCGGGATTTTTGCCCTGAGCTTCGCAACTGCGCCGCAGCCGCGAAATGCCGTGCGTACTGCTCGGGCTGGGTCCGCGTAAGCGACTCGACACCTTGGAGATTCGCTGCCCCCGGCCCCGTGAGCGCGTTGACACACTTAAGGATGTACCCGTGGATCGCTATATCACGATTGCTGAAGGCGCAGGCGTCAAGTGATCGACAACCCTCTCGAGCGCCCCACCTGGGGCTACCGAGGAGCAGTAACCAGAACATCCGCAATTGGGGCCGTCCTCCTGGACAGCCCCTTCAGGGAACCTTGGTGTCTTGCTCGGTTTGAACATGATTACTAAGATTTACTGAGACTCTCGCATGCCCTTCCCCGGAGATAAGACATGCCTCGTTTGTTACGAGCCGTTGATACCCTCCACGCAGTCTTCGCGTTCGTCCGCCGAGGTCAGAGACCAGACCTTCAATTAGCAATCCTGGGCCGGCCCGGTGGGCGTTTGCCCTGAAAACCAAAATCAATTTGACATTTGGACCTAGATTCGCAAGGATAGCGCGGTTCATGTCGAGGAAGAGGAGGAACAACGATGCCTACAAACGACACTGGAGACTGGCGCGAGCTCTTTGATGTTGCCTTGTTTGAGCCGAACAAAGTCAAGTTGCGACAGCGCATCGAACGCGCGAAGCACGTGATAAACGACCGACTCGGGGCTTTGACGAAAGATCAAAACGAACCCGAGAGAAACATTCCGGAACAGATTGCCCTCCGCGATGCGCTGACGACGCTCGCTGAGCTCCACAAGATCGCCTCTGCCCGAAAGGCGAACTCGAGTGTTCACGGTGAACGTGGCAGAGCCACCGGTTAAGCACAACTCTCGAAAGGCCCAGGAATGGCAATAAGAGTCTTGCAGCAATCGATACCCACCAAACTCCCACCCGCGAAGCTCTATCTCGATGACATAAATGAGATTTTGCAGATTCTGACAGACTCAAGCGAAGACTGTCAGGCGAGCTTCGTTGCAGGCACGTCGAAATGCGACACGCTGGACGATTTGAAGGACCTTCGGGGGCGCACCACACACTTCGTAATGAACATCTCGTCGCCCGGGAAGCATCACACTCTTGAACTCACGACCTCTGCGACACGGATACACATCCATGAGATTGGGGACCAGTTGCCCGCCTGGTCGAAATATGTGAACGTCGCAGCGATTTTTGAAAGGAGAAAGCTAAGGCTAAAATCGGCTGTTCGCTCCGTGGGATTGTGGATCTTTGCAGGCTTGTGGCTCTTGACGGTTGCAGTTTGGACGTTCGCACCCCATGTCGCCAAACCTATCTCAATAGATAAAGTACGCCATCTTGTGACCGGTGTTCTCTTGGCAGCCGCCGTCGTGTATTACCTCGTTAGCTCGCACAGCGTGGTCTACCTGCGTCCTCCACACAAGGTTGGCCTGGGAAGATGGCTGGAAGATCACAAACCGGAAATTATCGTGGGCATCATATGCGCTTTGATGGGCGCAATTAGCAGCCGGGTTGTCGAAAAGCTTTGGAAATAAGGATTTTGAAGGATCCTTTAGGCGCGGGAGCTATGCCAAGCGATCCTGCCTTTCCTCTGACGGGATGATCCGGGATTCCGTTAGCTCAACTGTTTCTGTTGCAGGATGTTTCGGCGTCATAAACATGATAGGCCGGTAGTGACGGCGCATACAGTTGTGACATCTCACGAGTTGGAGCAGAAAGATGAACAGGATTTTTTCCCACCATCTCTTGGGGCGGGAGAGATAGACTCTGGAACTCAGGCAATACGGGCAGCTCTTTCGACTAACTCTGCGCAAAATGTGGACTCGAGACAAAGCCGTCTTCCCCGGGATAATCGATCACGATGTTTTGTCAAAAACGAGGGCCTGGCTCATGCCAGCAAATTGAATTTCAACGAGTGTCTGCGATCCGTCATCATTGTTTCTGTATACAAACGCATCACGTTCGAACCTGAGACCGCGATTTACCCACCTTCCGTCGGCTGTGGCAATCACATAATTCTCCCGCACAAACTTCACGATTGCGCTGGCGCTGTATGATTCCCAACTGATCAGGCAATCCTCGACAGGCATTTCAACTCCTTTTCGTGCCGGCCCGGAACGCAACAATCGGTTGATGGTGTCGCACCCGCCATAGACCGTCAAGGTCCGCGAGCCACTTTCGAAAGCTCGCGTTTTAAAACCCTGGGACGCCAGACTCTTGCGTGCGCCTTCGGCCCGGTCATCCGCGTACGGGCCCACAAGCAGAACGTAGGAATTCGTCCAAAGCCGGCCTTTTTGAATCACAGTTGTATGAAACCCCAGTCGCGTCAGTTTGTCGCTGGCGCGTTCAGCCCCGGCGGCGTCTTTGAATTTGCCAACTTCAAGATAGATTCCAGGAATTGAGCGTGTAGTCTGTTCACTAAGATGCTCAACTCGGACCCCAGGATGGTTCTCCGGCTCGAGCTTTGGAATCGGGCGGGGCTTTCCAGGAATGACGTTGGCGGGCGGCGCGACCACAGTGGTGGGCAGAGAAAAAGAAATCGTCGAACGGGTTGACGAAATTGCCGTGCTGCCGGGGACGATAGGAGCTTTGAGGGCAAGACCAACCGCGGCGGCAGGCCTAGCGGGCTCGAGCCTCCGCTGCTGAGGCTCGGCCGGGCGGGCGTGGGTTTGCGTCTCGAGCCTCTCGGGCCGTGGAACCATAGTCGGCGCAAGTGTTGTCGATAGCGTTCGCTGCACAGGAAAAACCGTCTGCGCCGCCGGTGGTGGCGGTGCCGGTGACGCCGGTTGGGTCTGTACCTGGGGTTTTGTTGCCAATCGTTCGCCCAATTGGATCAGCGTTTCACCGAACTGACGGCGATAGCCGTGAAAGAGGAACGCGGCCGTCACCAGAGCCGAAACCAGGAGCCCGGTGACCAAACCACCCGAGAACCCTCTCAATGGCTTCGGTACTCTAATCCCCGGCGAATCCAGCGCGATCGTCTCAGAAACAGTGGGCGGGATGTTCACGGCCGGTCGGCTGTCACTAGAAGGGGCAAATGCGCGCCACGGCGAGACTGGCCGTGGGGACACGCCGTCCGCAGCGAGTGGTGTCGTAAGAGGGGTTATCCAGTTGCGGATGGGTTCGCGAGCTTCTGCGGGCAAGGTGGTGAATCGCAAGGCGCCAGTCTTGCGCGTCTCATCCATCCAAACCAGTTCGCCCTCGACTTCGATTCGGCGCTTGTGCTCCCAGAACCAGAAACGGATCGTGCTATTTGCGTGGACCGGAGCAATGGAGTGAAAGCAGAGTCCCCCCTCGGAAACATTCAACACGCTGCCGCCGTTGCTTGGCTCGATATTGATATAGACGAATCGTTCCACCGCTGTCCGTGGAGTCCGTCGGCGTTCTGGCCCTGTCATTGGCAAAATCACGGAGTAGAGAGAAGACTGGCGAATTGCCGGTGAAGCACGTAGCAATCGGCTAAATCGAGCAAATGATGCCTGGCGAGTAAATCTAAGCCGGGGTTGCAACAACGGGTCCTCCCGACGCCGTTGTTGCAGCGCCCAGGCATGGAGGCTTCAGAAGTCTCCCCCAGGCCAAGAATGCTCGGAGGCGACATGAGTGGCAACCGGCGAGAGATAGAGGGCCACCTAACCGCCTGGACGGAAACTTGCCTCGACATCTAGTTGGGTACCGCAATGTGCACAGAGGGAGCGAGCTCCGCAAATGGGGGGCTCACTCCTATGCTCTCAGTATGGTTACCCATTCTGACCCGCGTCCCGCGCCGCTGGAAGGCTCAGCACCGTCGTCGTCCCTGTTCCCTTGTGTGCCTCGCTGGTATCCGCCAGAGCGAGGCATGTCCTATTTTCATATTCGGGAGTGAACTTTAGTAATCGTGAAGGCCAGGGCGGGTACGTTAATCTCGCCTACACACTGCGGGCCTCGCGGGGGAGCTCTCGCAGGACCCTTACCAGTCGGCCCCTCGGATCGTAACCAGGAGCCTACTGGACTGCGGCTTCCTGAGCCGCCAACCATGGCCAACAGAGAAGGTGAAAGATGGATCTCCGGGTTGTGCGATCGAAGGTCTCTCCCAAACAGAAGCAACCTGCCGATCGAGCCAAAGCAGCGATAGAAGGAGAGTTTCTTCCCGTCTACGTGGTTGACCAGAACCGCCTCGCGGCCAGTTACCTGATTGAGATACTCGCTAAAAACAGCGCTCTCCGCCCCGTCATGTTAGAGGAATTGATCGTACACAAGCCCACGGAGCGAATGGCCCCTGTTTTCATCATCGATCGCGCGGGAATCGATTTGCCATTGAGCGAGTGTCTACACGTCTTAAGGGAACGTCATCCGAATGCGAAGTTTATCGTTCTGGACTCGGAGCAGCCTTCGGAGGAGATCGTGCGATTGCTCTCCCTCGGAGTCCATGGTTTTGTGGCATATCCGCAGATCGGTGAGCAACTGGCAGAATCCGTCCGATGCGTCGCTCAAGGCAAACTGTGGATCTCCTCCAGCGTATTGGAGGCCTTTGCGCGACACTCCATCCGAGCGCTGAAGACTGTCAGCGAGTCTCCGACTGCGCAAGGGATTACGCAGCGCGAGAGTCAGGTCATCGAATTAGTGAAGCGTCGGCTTTCCAACAAGGAAATCGGGGCCATTCTAAATATCCAGGAGAGTACCGTTAAGTTCCATCTCTCAAATATATTCTCGAAGCTGCAGGTGAACCGGCGCAGCGAACTCCAGGAGAAAGGTCAACTCAGCGACATTTGGAGAAGACTGATTGCTTCTTGAGAATCTGTTCGGGCGAGATCCAGGTGCCCCCCCTGACTGCACAGTGCCAGGAACCAGGGTTCAAGCACACACGCACACGGCTCCCGATCCGGCAAACCGCGGGCTTGAGCATCGAACCAAGGTCATCTACTAGGTGTTGATACGAAACGCTCCCGGCTTTTGCCTAAGCTGCTTTTGATGTAGCGATAAAACCTGACTCGCCCCCGCTCGTTCCAATACGGTGCATCATAAGTATCGATCCCGAGCCCCGAATGCATCGCACTGAAAAAGACGCGTTGCGCCGGATTGACTACGATTCCTGCGTGTCCACGCCAGACAACCAAGTCACCGGCCTGAGGATGAACTACTCGCTGAAATTCGCTGGTTCCGACATAGAGGTCCGAGGAAGGCACGTAGCGGTAGGGAAACCCAGCCCGACCATAGATCGCGTGAACGAGGTGCGAACAATCAGGCTTGGGGCCCAGGTGGATACGGGAGTCCAGCGCCGCTGCAATCACAGCCAAGCCATCATCCGGTGTGAACGTCCGAGAGGAAACAGGGGCTTGGCCTGCGCTGACGTTGCTTACAGTTGTGGGGCTACCTTTGCGCGAACTTTCAGATCTACGAACCTGTTGTGATGACGAACCTGGAGCCAGTCCGCACAGAACCAGCGCAACTATCGCCCGTTTGGAACTGAGCCGCATGCCACCTATTATGATGCCGTCTTAAGCGGCCACGCCGGTAACTTTGGTGCTATAACGCCTTGAGTTTCCGAGCCAACCCGGATTCACTCCCTGGCTGGATCTGGCTCATTGGCAATGGTAGTTATTGTGGCTGACCGGCTACTCATCCTCGGCCTTCATGGCCGGCTTGAAGCCGCGGATACCCTCGCCGATTCCTTGATACCAAAGTATTCCCCAATGCCAAGATCCAATTGTTTCGTCTTCGGTCTTCTGGTCTGATCGCTTCATCCCGTTCGAGCGAATCGGACATGCGTGCCGAAAAGTTCAGGAATATAATCTTAACTTTCCGTTTTTCGCGGCACGCAACTAACCTGGGCGGGGCGGCTAGAAGCTCGGTGTAACGACAGCGGCGAAGCCAGTTAAGGAGAAGGATTTCTTGGGAACAGCACCTACCGCAACGCGCCCACCTTTGCCTCCGTTCACTCGCGAGGGTGCGATTCAAAAGGTACGCCTCGCCGAGGACAGCTGGAACACCCGCGACCCGGGGAAAGTAGCTCTGGCATACGCGATCGATTCACGATGGAGGAATCGCTCGGAGTTCATCACCGGACGAAACGAAATTGTGGCCTTCCTCTCTCGCAAGTGGGCCAAGGAGTTGGACTACAGGCTCATCAAGGAACTGTGGGCGTTCACCGGCGACCGCATCGCGGTGCGCTTCGCTTACGAGTGGCACGACGACTCGGGTCACTGGTATCGCTCCTATGGCAATGAGAATTGGGAGTTCAATGACGATGGGCTCATGGCTTTACGGTTTGCCTCAATCAACGATCTCCCCATTTTGGAGTCAGCCCGCAAATATCACTGGCCGCTCGGCCGCCGTCCCGATGATCATCCAGGATTGAGCGACCTGGGCCTCTAGTTCTCTGGTACGGGAGATCCGAGCCTCTGCGAACAACGGAGTATGTATGTCAGACAAGAAAACAGCGATCGTCACGGGGGCATCGGGGGGTATCGGTGCGGGTTTGGTCGACGCTTTCCTGAAGGAGGGTTATAACGTCGTAGCAACGTCTCTTAATACCAGCCGATCGTTGACTGCCTCACCCAGCCTGGTTCTTGTCGATGGCGATATCGGGAAGCAGGAGACCGCTGCCAAAGTCGTCGAAGCCGCGATCAACAACTTCGGAACCATTGATGTTCTGGTGAATAACGCCGGAATCTTCCGCACCAAGCCGTTCATCGACTTTACTACCGAGGACTTCAACGCTCTGGTCTCGACCAACCTGCTGGGATTCCTTTACATGACTCAGTTCAGCGTGAAGCAGATGCTGAAGCAAAAATCAGGGAACGTTGTGAGCATCACAGCGGCGCTTGCGGATCAGCCAATTGCCGGCGAAAATGCCTCGGTTTCGATGATTACGAAAGGGGGCTTGAACACCGTGACCCGGAGTCTCGCAATCGAGTACGCAAAAGAAGGCATCCGCTTCAACGCCGTAGCTCCCGGCGTCGTCGACACACCACTGCACCAGGGTGTTCCCAAGGAATCTCTTACGACAAGCCAGCCGCTTAAGACGATAACGGAGGTAAAAGACATCGTCGAAGCAGTTCTCTACTTGGCAAGGGCAGGTCAAGTGACGGGCGAGGTAATCCATGTGGACGGTGGTTCTCACGCTGGCCGTTGGTAGCCGCAGAACTTTTCAATCTCGTTCCAAGGCGCTAGAAAGAGACGGCAGGGTGGCGTAGGCTTGAGGTTCGCACGGAAAGGAGCATTCCAATGACTCGACCCAAGACGAAGATATTGGTGGATGGTGGCGACCCGCAGGAGACTCGGCGGGCCAAGGAATTGCTGGGGTTTGTCGATGGACAGACGACCAACCCATCTTTGATTGCCAAGAACCCGCACATCAGGGAACTAATCGCATCGGGGCACAAACTTTCAAATCGGGAGGAAATGGACGAATACAAGAAAATCGTGCGGACAATTTCTCCATTGGTCGGCGATGCGGGAGTGTCTATCGAAGTTTTCTCGGATCAGAGGACAACGGCACAAGAGATGTTCGACCAAGGCCGGGAAATGTTTTC
>WNFE01001135.1_pt1 | contig 19238 bp, 15 predicted proteins | sample 5400451 | NCBI WGS metagenome assembly WNFE01 (sample SAMN13153344, study PRJNA577476) | soil metagenome | isolation source: 200 cm saprolite under Douglas fir tree site 2 hole 2 | place: USA:California | collected 2015-04-18
TGCTCGTGGCGCTGACCGTGAATCGCAGGGTCATCGTGCGCCCGAATGTGTTCCTCTGCCTGGTGGGCCTGCTCGTCATAGAGACGATACTGACGAGCCTGCAGCCCCAGCACCTCGGTACCGTCTACCGGACCTTCCGGCTCGCGGAGTTCGCCGCCGTGCTCTGGCTGCTGACGCCGTGGTGGGGCCGGCGCGACCTGCTGCTGGTCCGCTGCCATCTAGCGTCGCTCGGGGTGATACTAGGCTCGGTGTTCCTTGGCCTGCTGGTGGCGCCCGGCCATGCCATGGCGGGGGGAAGGCTCTCCGGTGTGCTCTGGGTAATACCGCCCACGCAGGTCGCACACTATGCGGCGGTTACGCTCGGGCTGGTGGTCGTGCTCTGGCTCTGCGGCCAGGCCCGCGGCCGGGCCACCCTGCTCGTTGTCGTTGCGGCGGTAACCGTCCTGCTCCTCACGCACACGAGGACCGCCCTGGTCGGCGTGGTGGCCGGCATTCTGGTCGCCGGCCTGAGCCTGATCGTGGTCAAGGCCCGGGTGCGCAAATTCTTCGCGGCCGCTAGCGTCGTGGTATCGATCGCGATCATCATGCTGTCTAGCGTCATCACCACCTGGCTGGCCCGAGGTCAGGGCACGCAGCAGCTGACCGAGCTCACCGGCCGGACCAAGGTCTGGGGTCCCCTTCTCGCCTTTCCACGGGACAGGTTCCAGGAGATCTTCGGTTTCGGCCTGTCCAACAGTTCGTTCAATGGTCTCCCCATCGACAGCAACTGGCTTGCCTCCTACCAGGAACAGGGGCTCTTTGGGGTGGCCGTCTGCGCGGCGATCCTGCTCTTCCTACTCGTGACGGCCTACTTCCAGCCACGCGGCGTGCAGCGTGCGCTCGCCTTTTTCCTCGTGACATATTGCCTGGTGGCGTCGTACACCGAGGTCGGGTTCACCGACGCATCGATGTATCTCCTCGAGCTGTACCTGGCCGCGTCACTGCTCGTGACCTCCGCAGCGGGCAGGAGCCCGACATGAGGGTGATCCTGGGGTATGACCGCTACCGCCCCGCTCAGCCGCCCAGCTGGGACGGGAATCCTGGAACGGGCGGATCATGCCTATGATGCAGCAGCGCAATGACCGTGGTCGGCTGCGCGGGTGGCCTACTGGCTGGGCACTCGTGGCCTGCTTCGCTGCCGGAGCGACGGTCCTGGCTGGCCTGACCTGGCTCGCGCTGGCGTTGCTGCATTCCCCGGCTGCGATCCCTGCATCCTCGGCTGCGGGTCCTGCATCGCCTCCGGTGCGGGTATGCGGCAATAATGCGATCCTTGGGGGCGGCCCCTCATCCCCTCCTCGCGGAGCGGTCGTTATCCCGGCAGGCGATGACAGTGGCACTGCTCTTGCGCACAACTGGACCATCCGGCCGGATACGGTGTACTGGTTCGCGCCAGGCACGCATACTCTCGGTACTGGCCAGTTCACTCAGATTGTCCCCGCAGACGGCGACACGTTTCTCGGGGCTCCGGGTGCGGTCCTCGACGGCCAGCACTCCAATCTGTACGCCTTCACTCAGCAGGCGAGCAATGTGACGATCCGCTACTTGACCATCCAGAATTTCGGCGCACACGGGGGGAGTATCGGTCAGGGCGTCGTCAACCATGACGAGGGCTCTGGCTGGCATATCGACCATGTGACGGTGCAGGACAGCGCTGGTGCGGGGGTGATGCTCGGGTCCGGCAACGTCTTGGCCTACTCCTGCCTGAAAGACAATGGCGAGTACGGCTTCCAAGGTGGGGGCTCCCACAATACCGTCGATCACAATGAGATCGTCGGCAACAACACCGATAACTGGGAAGCGCTGCAGCCCGGCTGCGGGTGCAGTGGCGGTGCGAAGTTCTGGGGCGTCAATGGGGCGACCATCACCAGCAACTACGTGCACGACAACCTCGGACCGGGCCTGTGGGCGGACACCAACAACCGAGGCTTCGACCTTGAGCGTAACTACATCGCTAACAACCAGGGCGAGGGATTCATCTTCGAGACCAGTTACAACCTGCGACTGGCCCACAACACGTTCGTCCGCAACGCGTTGGTGGCTGGGCCGAAACTAGGTGGATTCCCTGATCCCGCGGTCTATATTTCCGAATCCGGCGCTGACAGCCGGGTTCCGGGGCCATATGGGGACACTCTCGTGATCATGGGCAACACGTTCATTGACAACTGGAGCGGAGTGGTCCTGTGGGAGAACGCCGACCGGTTCTGCGGTTCGTCGGCCAACACCTCAACGGGCGAGTGTACTCTGGGCGACACCAAGGTGGTAACGACGCACTCATGCAACGCCACCAATATCACTAAAGAGCCGTACTACAACAGTTGCCGGTGGAAAACCCAGAACGTGCAGGTCAGCGGAAATGACTTTAGCTTCGACCCCACGAGGATCGGACCGGACTGCATACCCGCGAAATACTGCGGGTTCAACGGCATCTTCAGCCAATGGGGATCCTATCCATCCTGGTCGCCGTATCATAGCACCGTGGTCGAAAATCACATAACATTCGACCAGAACAACCATTTCAAGTCGAACGCCTACAGCGGCCCGTGGCGTTTCGTGCTGCACGAGCAAGGCAATGTGGTGAGCTGGGCGACGTGGCAGGGAAAGCCATACGGCCAGGACGCCGGAAGCACCATGAACCAGCGGGGCGCGTGACTGTCACGGAGGGGGACAATGACATTGGATTCGGTGTGGATTAATGGATGAGCAAACCGTCCAGAGCTTCTGGCAGGATCACGCGTGTGGCGACGCCCAGGTCGGCGGGCTTCACGAGGGCTTCCGCGACGATTATGAAAAGTTCTTCACTGACTACGACCGCTTCCGTTACCAGAACGAGTCCCACCTGCCGGCATGCCTCGATGCCCTGAACGTGGCCGGCAAGCGGGTGCTCGAGATCGGATTGGGGGAGGGGTCTGATTCGGAGCGCTTGATACGCCAAGGGGCCTCCTGGTCCGGCCTCGACTTGACCACCGAATCCGTTGAGAGAGTCCGGGCCCGGTTGACGCTGAGGGAACTTCCCTACGAAGAGTTGCGGCAGGGCAGCGTCCTCAGCTTGCCTTTCGCTGATGACACCTTTGATATGGTGTTCAGCCATGGCGTCCTGCATCATGTGCCCGACATCAAGCAGGCCCAGAGCGAGATCCACAGAGTGCTTCGTCCCGGCGGGGAACTGGTCGTCATGCTGTACGCCCGCTGGTCGCTGAACTACCTGGTGTCCATCGCCTTGATACGCCGCGCTGCCCTGCTGGCCGCCTTCTCGCTCGCCAGGGCGGGGATCCTGAAATCCACCCCCGCGCAGGGGATGCTGGCCGCGCATCTCGACAACGCCAGGAAGATGGGACTACTGCGCTACCTGCGCCTGGAGGAGTTCGTTCACCACAACACCGACGGGCCGGCCAACCCGTACGCCTTGGCGTACGACCGCAAGCGCGTGGAACAGGACTTCCCGTCCTTCCGGGTCACGCGGACCTACAGGCGCTTCATGCATGCACCGCCACTCCCAGTGCACCGACTGCCTGGCGCGACGATCATGGGGTGGCATTTGTGGATCCACCTGGTCCCACGTGAATGATCTTCGTTGGCGCCGACACAGCGCACCATCGCAAACCTCCTCTATAGCGTATAGGCACCTAGTCCGAACCCTCTATATGGAGATGAAACAACGAAGGCGGCGGTCTCACGTGGACAGCGACGAATTGCCGGATGAGACTTCCATGCCACTGGTAATCGCGACCATCCTCCGAGAGGAAGGCGTCACGGGCGTTCACACGCACGTCCGGCAGCTGCGCCGATATCTTGCGGAATGCGGTACGGCTGTTACGATCGTCACGCCGTTTTCGTGGGGCCGACCGCTCACTGTACCAGTTTTCGGCTCCCGCCTGGCAATTGAGCGTTTCAGCAGGCCCGCCAGTGTCGCCTGGTATCGGTACTGGCACGAGGTGTTCCTTCGCAACGCGCTGCGTCGATACCTCGCCGAAGTCGGCGACTGCATAGTCTACGCCCAGGAACCATTGGCCGCCCGGGCTGCGTTGTGCGTGCGGCGAGGACCACATCAGCGCGTCGTCATGGCGGTTCACTTCCGGATCTCCCAGGCCGACGAATGGGCTGACAAGGCACAAATTAACCGGGACGGGACAACATTCCAAGCGATCCGGCAGGCTGAGCGAGAAGTGAGCCCTCAGGTTGACGGCATCGTGTACGTGTCACGCTGGGCGCAGAATGCGTTGTTGAACTGGCTCCCAGAGGTTGCGAAAGTGCCCTCCGCGGTCATCGGTAACTTCGTGGCGCCATTGCATACTGAGCCCTACCATCAGCCGCTCGGGGATCTCGTCACAACCGGTAATCTTGACATTGTCAAGAATCACCGCTTCCTGCTCGAGGTCCTGGCGGAGGCCAAACGGGCAGGACGATCCTTCACCCTGGATGTGTTCGGCGACGGGCCGTGCCGGAAAGACCTCCTGCGACAGACCCGTTCCCTGGGCCTGGAGGAGCAGGTCCGTTTCCGCGGCTTCCGGCCCGACGTGCGCAACTTCTTGCCAGGGTACCGGGCCTACGTCCACGCTTCGTACTCTGAGTCATCCTCGCTTGCGATCATTGAGGCGATGGCTGCAGGGCTGCCCATCGTGGCAGGTGACATCGGGCCTATTTCAGAACTCTGCAACGATGGGATCGAATCCCGGTTTTGGCCCCTCGACGATCCAGCTAAGGCCGCGGCCACGCTGATCGGCCTGTTCGCCTGCGAGCCGGACCGATTGGCGGCAGCCAGTGCCGCGAGAGAGCGATTCCGCCGCGACTTCGACGCAGACGTCGTTGGCCCCCGACTACGATCCTTTCTGCTGGGCATGACACCCCCAACACCAGGGACTTAAGGGTTCTGGGGCCGTGACCTGGCGTTTTGCAGGGGGGCGGCGGTCGGCTGCGCGGTTTGATCATGAACACCCAACAACCCTTGAGTGAAACTAGGGAGGTTCGGGGTGGCGCTTGCGGTCGTTCACGATCTGCGCGAGGCGCGCGCCCCGGCCGACCGCCAGCGCCCGCAGGCGAGTCACTTCAGAAGGGCCGCACCCATCGGTAATCTCGATCTGGTCAAAAACCACCGTTTCCGTCGGAGGTTCTGGCTGAAGTCAAGCGGACCGGAAGACCCCTCAGCCTCGATGTGTTCGGCGACGAGCCGAGCCGCAGAGACCTTCTGGTCAGGCCCGCTCCCTAGGCATGTAAGAGCAGGTCCGCTTCTGCGGCTCCCGGCCCGACCTGCGCGACTTCCTGCACGTCTATCGGGCCTGTGTCCACGCTTCCTACTCCGAATCATCATCGAGGCGATGGCCGCTGGCTTTCCCATCGTAGCCAGTAATACCGGAAGCTTCTTTGGGCTCTGTGACGATGGCGCCAACCCCGGTAGGCAGACAAGGCACCGACTTCGGCGAGGCGCCGCCACCATACCTGAGCCTTGCGGCAGGCGGCTGCGGGAAGGACGAACGGCTGTAGGTAAGGCATCACACGTGGCCCAATGCACTTACGCAACTGCAGGGTGCGGTAGATAGATAGACTGCTGGCCTCCGGCCAACAGTCGAAGGCGAATGCCACCAACTCGTCGACGGGAGTCTGCCGGGTGCGTCTCTGGTCGTACGCACGTGCGGCGGCCACCAGTGCCTCCCAGGCCAGCTTACGGTGTACGAGATCGGACAGGCGCGCTGCGTCTGACAACCTCTCGCTGCAACGGTCAAGCACCACCTCAAAGGCCAATCGATACTGGCACAGAGTCCTTAGTGGGCCATAGGCCGTTGACATGTTCTGCTCGTGCCTGCGGTAGTAGGCTTGGTCAACCCCGCGCAGGTAGCCAACATCTGCGTTCGCCGCCAGGCGTATCCACATCTCCGTGTCCCCCAGATGGGGCAGTCGCGCGTCATATCCGCCCACACGCTTCTGGAGCGACGTACGCACGACGACTTCCGGCGACGAAATGCCGGACTGTAGGTGACGGAATCGGCGCTCGAGCCACAACTGGCCAGGCCACACCGAGCAACCCCGCACTCTGGTTTGAGCCGTCGGCAGTGGCGCGTCATCCCTAAACCACAGCGCATTTCCGTAAACAAATCCGACGCGGGGATGGGCATCAAGAAAATCCGTGGCGCGCCGCAGAGCTCCTGGCGTGAGCCGGTCGTCCGCCGACATTAGAACGGAATAGTCACCATCGGCCCACTCAAGCAAGCCCTCGTTGTACGTTGCGAGGTGCCCTCTATTGGTTGCATGAACGGCTACCTCCACACGAGAATCGCGAGCTGCGATCTTCCTAGCGACCTCGGCGCTGCCATCAGGGGAGGCATCGTCAATGATAAGCACCCGTACATCGACGCCTTCCTGATCATCCAGCACGCTGGCGATGGCATCGCGAAGAAAATGGCCGTAGTTGTAGCAAGGGATAACGACGCTGACGGAAGTCATCGCACCTCCTGGACTGGGCCGGGCGGCGGCCGGTCGCGCACCGTGGCCACGATCAGGGTCTGGTCTTGTGTGTGTACACGCCCGGCAGCCAGGTGCTGATGGCCTGACCCCCGTGAGGCTGATCCACGTGTAATGAGAGTCGGTAGCCCAAGATGCCGAGCAGAGTAGGCGGGATAGACGGCGGTGGAAGAGAACTGTGAGGCGGTTGCAGGTATCGCGCTGGTAGAAATCGGCTTCAGTACACACATGAAGGCCGCCAACTTGGGTTTACCCGTGGGATAGCGCGTCGAGCACCCCCGACATAGTGACTGAGCGTAAGGAGTCGGCTGCACGTATACGATTCGGCGAACTCCCGCACCCTGTAGGCTAGAGCCTTCATTTTCTTCGATGCCCCCGGCGCTCGGCAACCTCGCGATACACGTCCAAGGTCGATGCCGCCATCGTCCCCCACGTGAACTGGCTGGCCCGCCGGATTCCCTCATCACGCAGGCGATCCATCCCCGGCCCTACCGCGTCGATAATGGCGCGGGCTATAGACGCTGGATCCTTGGGGTCGGACAAGATCGCAGCTCCGGCCGCGATTTCCGGCATGCTGCTGGTATTCGAAGTTACCACCGGGCAGCCGCAGGCCATCGCTTCGAGAATAGGAAGCCCGAAGGTTTCGTTGAATGACGGATATACCAGCACGTCAGCCGCTTGGTAGAAAGGGACGGTGTCCTCGAGTGGAATACCGCCGACAAAGAGCACATCACCCGAGATACCCAGACCGGCGGCGAGCGAGCGCAGGCGAGCGACGTAATCGTCATCCCCCCGGCCAACGATCACCAACTGCCGGTTCCCCACTTCACCACGGGCCAATGCCCACGCCCGCAGCAATCCGTCACAGTTCTTGTATGGCCACAGCGTGGACACGAACAGCGCGAATGGATTCCTCACGCCATATGGCGCGACCCGGGCGCGAGCCGCGCCAGCATCACCCGGCTTGAAGAGGTCATGGTCGACCGCCTCGTAGACCAGCCTGAGCTTGCGCACATCGACATTCAGGTAGCGCTCGACCTCGGAGCGCAGGCTCTTGGAGTTGACGATGACCGCCTCTGCGATGCGCACTGACCGCGGATAGCTCATCCGGCGGTAGGCGCGGGCCAGTGGGGTGATCGAGCCAGGGGCGGTGAATGCATGCATCGTCTTCATATGGATGACCACCGATCGCGGGATTCTCACGAGCGGCGCCATCAAGGTGGCGAAGATGTCAATGTGGCTGAGGGGCAAGCGGAGCGGCGTGTAGATATGTTCAGAGAGTGTGCGGGGAATGCGCCGCTCGTTTGACCACGGATAGGTGATGTAGCCGACGTTCGGCCCGCAGCCTTGGTACAGATGCCGCGACTTCGGGCTCACCAGCAGGTGCAGTTCCTCATCGTATTCAAGCCGTTTGGCCATCTCAGGGACTACCCGCGTCCAGCACCAGTGGGCGCCGGAGGGGGCGTCAGGGTTCTCTGTCAGGAGATTGATCGCGACTCGCATGCCTTCCTACTCTTTCTTCATGCCGCAAGCACCGCAGCGCGCTGCCTTCGCGTCACCTTACCGGTCTCGCCCCCGACTTTTAGCTTTGTGACCAGACGATCACTGGGGGGTGGCCGTGATACTTCGGCCGTCCCGCCCTGGTGGCGGCTGCGCGAGCGGCAACATCCCGCCCCGAGCAGCACTTGCCTGTTCCGGCCCGTCAACCGAGTCACGGGTGCTGCACAGCCGTTATGAGGACCGACACCACACGCTCTTGCTGCGTGGGCGAGATCTCGGGGAACAGCGGCAAGCTCAGTATTTCGTGGGCGGCCCGTTCGGTCACTGGGAAGGCGCCCTCTGCGTCCCCCAGCCTGGCGAACGCAGAGGTGAGGTGAATAGGCACGGGATAGTGGATCCCAGCGTCGATGCTTGCCGCATGCAGCTCCTTGATCACCCGGTCGCGGTCCGGCACGCGTACCACGTACAGATGCCACACATGTTCGTTGCCGTCCAAGACACGCGGCCTGATGATTTCTTCAGCGCTGGAAAGCAGCGCATCGTAGCGCCTGGCCGCAGCCCGCCGGGCCTCATTCCATTCAGCCAGTCGGCGTAGCTTCGCCGCCAGCACGACAGCCTGCAAAGTATCGAGCCTGCTATTGAGCCCGATTACCTCGTGTTCGTACTTCTGCCGCGAACCGTGATCCCGGATCATCCGCATTCGTGCCGCAAGATCATCGGAATCGGCGAGTACTGCCCCGGCGTCGCCGTATGCGCCCAGGTTCTTTCCTGGGTAGAAGCTGGTGGCGGCCACATGCCCGAGCGCTCCCGCGCTCTTATCCCCACGCCGGGCACCCTGCGCTTGTGCCGCATCTTCCACTACCCAGGCACCGGTCTTGGCGGCCAGTGAGAGCAGTCGCTCTACCGGAGCCGCCTGGCCATAGAGATGCACTGGAATTATCGCCCGCGTCCGGGGCGTCAACGCGGCTTCGACGGCATCCGTGTCGATCAGATAGGTCCCATCATCAGCGCAGTCCGCCAGCACCGGCGTGCCGCCTGCCCGGCAGACCGCCTCGGCAGTCGCGATGAAACTGTTTGCCGGGACGATGCACTCATCGCCCGCGCCGACACCGAGGGCACGCAGCGCGATCTCGATCGCGTCGGTTCCGTTTGCCACCCCGACACAATGTCGCGTCCCGACGAACGCAGCGTACTCGGATTCGAACGCGGCGACTTGCGGCCCGGCGATGAAGGCAGTCTGGGCCAGCACCTGCCGCCAGCCCTCCGCGATCTCCTCGGCCACAGCCGCGTGCTGCGCTGCCAGGTCGACAAGCGGAATCGAGGTCACTCTTTCCCCACCCTTCAAACCAGTTCACCCACTTACACCGAATGACGCAGTCGCAGCAGCCGCTTTCCGGATGTGTCGCGCTGGAACGCCTGCCCAGACTTCGTGAGGCGGGATGTCTCGCGTCACTATGGCCCCCATACCCACCAGCGCGCAGGAGCCGATGCTGCGCTGCTCGCGCACCAGTGCGCCCGCGCCGACGTAGGCGCATCGCCCAACGTGGACGTTACCGCCCAGGCATACTCCCGACGCCATGGTGGCGAAGTCGCCGATGACGTCGTCGTGAGTCAGGATCACGTGCGGCATGATTGCGACGTGCGATCCGACAGTTACCGCGGCGGTCAGGACTGTCTGAGCGAGCAGAACGGTACCGGGCCCGACCCGCGAGGTAGTCGACACCGATGCCGAGGGATGGATGATCGTCGCGTAGCGCTCTGGCGGAAGGCCGAGCGTCTCGACGATCCGGGGACGGCTGACGTAATTGTCGGGCCGACCCGTGCAGACCACGACGGAGACGTCCGGCATGTTGCCGAGCTCGTCTGTCCCCCCGAGTACCGGCACACCATCGATCACCGTTCCATGACGTGCGGGTTCGTCGTCCAGGTACCCGGCAAGCCGCCAGCGCGCGCCAGCGACATTCAGCGCACGAACCGCCTCGACAGTCTCTCGCCCGAAACCGCCTGCCCCGACAACAACGAGTTCGCGCTCGGCTGCGACCGTCATGGGACGGATATTGCTGGCGTCGAGTTCGTCAGCGCGGACGTCACGACAGATGCCACATGTTCCTGCTGCGCCTGCGTCATCTGGTGGAAGAGCGGGAGGATCAGCGAGCGCTCGGTCAGCCGGAGGGTCACGGGCAGGGATGGCTTGGCGTCCGCGTAGGGAGGCTCCAGATGGGCTGCCATGATGCCGCGCCGCGCCGATACGCCGGCATCGGCAAGCAGCCGCAGCAGATCGTCGCGACTGACCGCGGACTCCTCCGGGAGCAGCATCCAGAAGGACTGGTAGTTGGTTTCGCCGTACGGCGGGTCGTCGGCCGTCAACAGGCCGGGGGTACCGGATAGCAGCTCTTGATAACGCCGGGCGAGAACGCGGCGCCGGGCCACCATCTGGGCGAGCTTGCGGAGTTGTACCAAGCCGATGGCGGCCTGGACGTCGGTCATCCGGAAATTGAAGCCAACCTCGGTGTAATGCTCGATGACCGGTTGCCGGCTGCGGTGCCGGTCAGCCGCGCTGACATCCATGCCATGCTCGCGGAGCCGACGGACCCGGGCAGCGATTGACCCGTCCCAGGTGGTAAGCATGCCTCCTTCGCCCGTGGTGATGAGCTTGCGCGGGTGAAACGAAAACGCCGCCAGCGCGGCGCCGACGCCAACCGGACGGGCCCGGTATGTAGATCCGGCGGCACAGGCGGCGTCCTCGATCACGGTTACCTGGCGCGGATCGCACAGTGCACGCATCGCATCCAGGTCAGCGGGCACTCCCGCCTGGTCGACTAGGATGACGGCGCGGGTCCGGCCGGTCAGGTGCGGCTCCACGGTCTTGGGGATGAGATTTTGCGTGGCCAGGTCCACATCAGCGAAAACGGGCTGCGCACCGACGTAGCGCACAGCATTGGCGGTGGCAATAAATGACAGCGACGGGACAATGACCTCATCTCCTGGCCCAATCCCGGCGGCAATCAGCGCCAGGTGAAGCGCAGCCGTGCATGAGGACACGGCGACCGCGTGCGGAGTGCCGATGGCCGCAGCGAATGCCTCCTCGAACTCCTGGACCCGTGGCCCCTGCGCGATCCAACCGGAGGCCACGGCCTCAGCGGCGGCCTCGGCCTCCTCCTTGCCGAGCCACGTCCTCATTACGGGGATCATCTGGCGTCGGCCTCGCTCACATCGGCTCGCTCAGCACGCCACCAGGCGACCAGCCGCCGCAGGCCTTCCTCGAGGTCAACCTCCGGTTTCCAGCCCAGGCGCTGGCGGGCACGGGAGATGTCCGCCAGGCGGCGGTTCACCGCATTTACGCCGCGGGGCGGTCCGAATTCGAGTGGCCGGACTGAGCCCATGGCTCGCTGGAGCGCCTCGGCGAGTTCCACCAGGCTGGTCTCCATGCCGCTGCCAATGTTGAAGACCTCATCGGTCACGTCGCTCGCCGCGGCGAGCAGGTTGGCGCGCGCAATGTCCTCGGTGAAGACGAAGTCCATGGTCTGCCGGCCGTCGCCGAGGATGAGCGGCGGCTGCCCGGCTTCGATCCGCTCCATCCACCGGATCAGGACCTCGGTGTACAGGCCGTGGATATCCATACGCGGCCCGTACACGTTGAAGTAGCGCAGCATGACATAATCCAGTTCGCACATCGCATGGAAGCTCCGCAGCAGGCCCTCGTTGAACGTCTTCGCCGCACCGTACAGGGTGTCGTTGGCGTACGGATGCTGGCGCTCCGTCGTTGGGAAGTCCTCTGCCAGCCCGTAGACCGAGGCCGAGGACGCTGCCACGACCTTGCGGACACCGGCGTCGACCGCGGCCTCAACGACCTCGTAGGTGCCGTTGACGAGCACCTCGAGCGCGAGCCGTGGTTCGGTAGCGCACTGGGTGATCCTGATGGCGGCCTGGTGGAACACGACGTCGATGCCGGGCATGAGCGACCGGACGAGATCTCCGTCCCGGATATCTCCATCGACGACCCGGACCTTCCCGGTCCGAAGCGCCGTGGCCAGGTTCTCCGGTCTGCCGCGGACAAAGTTGTCGAGCACCACGATCTCGTTGGCGTCTGCGGCCGCAAGCTGATCGACGATCGTGGAGCCGATCGTGCCGGCACCGCCCGTGACCAGGAAGCGCCGCCCGGCGATCACGCAGCAGCTCCGTTCAGAGATATTCGTACGCCACCGCTGTGCGCACTCCGCGACGCCGCCTCCAGCAGCTTGAGCACCCGCAGCCCCGCCTTCGCGTCGGTGAGGGGTGGCCGGCCCTCGCTGATCGCCGCACTGAACTCGGCCATGACAGACATAAGTGCCTCCCGCTCCGGCAGTGCGGGGATGAGAGTATCCCCGGTCCGGTAAGAGATGAGGGCCTGGCGCCGCTCGTCCTGGGGTACGGTACCGGCCTCCAGCGTGTCTACGCCGCGGTCGTGGACGGCCAGCCGTCCCGCCGGGTTGGTGTCGTCCCAGACGATGGTGCGGCGGGAGCCGCCGAACACCGTTGTCCGGATCTTGGTCGGGCTCAGCCAGTTCACGTGAACGTGTGCGAGGGCTCCGTTAGACAGCCACACCGACAGGTGCGCCAGGCAGGCCCGGCCGGCTCCGATGGGATCGCCGACGTGGGCCGCCACTCCGATGGGGGTGACATCCTCGGGAAGCACAAAGTCCAGGATCGACAGGTCATGCGGTGCCAGGTCCCAGAGGACGTCGACGTCGGGCTGCACCAGGCCAAGGTTGATCCGGACCGAGTCGATGAACTGGACGTCGCCTATTTCGCCGCTACGGATGAGTTCGCGGATGCGCTGGACGGCCGGGGTGTAGCAGTACGTGTGGTCGCACATGAGCGCCAAGCCCGAGCGAAGGGCGAGCGAGGCTAGCTTCTCTCCCTCGGCGACGGACGGGGTCAGCGGTTTCTCTACCAGTACGTGCTTGCCGGCCTCCAGGGCACTGCGCACAAGATCGAAGTGCGTCGCGGCGGGTGTCGCGATGGCTACCGCAGCGACGGCTGGATCGCCGAGGACCGCATCGTAGGAGTCGGTGGGCCGGACGGTGGTGTAGGGGCCGAGGACGCCCTTGGCGCGTTCGACCTGGAGGTCGCACAGCCAGTCCAGCCGGAACGCTGGTGTGGCCTGTGCGGTACGGACGAGATTCGGCCCCCAGTAGCCAGCGCCTATTATCGCTAGCCCGATCGACATGCGAAGTTCCTCCTGTTAGTGGGTTGCCGAGAATACACCTAAGGTCGAGCACACCTAGGGCGCAGTGAACACCACATCCACCCAGTAGTTGGTGGCGTTGTACGCGCTGGTGGGGAACGTCGGCGAGCCGCTGTAGCCGTACACGCCGTCCCGCCGCTGACCGCGGATGACTGCGGCGCGTGCAGCGGCGGGTTGTCGACGCCCGCGCTGGCAAACGCCGCCGGGTCATAGGAATAACCCCCGTTCAGCGCGACGTAGGTGGTGCCAGCCGTCACCGGGACCGGGGATGCCGGGGCACCAGAAAGATGCTCACTCACCGAGTGTCCCCCCAGGCCTGGAAGACAGCTAATCCGCGCCGGAGTGTTTATTTGACAGGTTCGCCAGACTCGCGTCCAGCGGAGCAACGAATACTTGACATCAATTAGACGCGGAACGGGCCCGCCTGGATGTCATAACAAGTGAATCTTATAAGCAATATCCCTGTCAGTCCACATCTGCCGTCCCGCGGTATCCGCTGCCAGGCAGCGACGACGCGATCAGCGAGCAGCGGGGGAAAGCAGCGCGTCCTGCTCTTCATAGGCCTCGCCAGTTCGCGGGCACCGCCAGCGGCCGGGACCGTCGGCCAGCAGTCGCTCCCCGGCGCGGCCGACCCATCCGATCTGCCGGGCGGGAACCCCAGCCACCAGCGCGAAGTCGGGCACGTCGCGGGTCACTACCGCACCGGCCGCAACCATCGCCCAGCACCCGATTACGCGAGCCGGTACGACCACTACGCGCGCGCCCAGCGATGCCCCCTCCCGGACCACCACGCCACTGGCGTTCCAGTCAGGGGCCCGCTTGAGCTTTCCTGTCAGGTCCACCGAACGGGGGTACAGGTCGTTGGTGAGGACCGCCGCAGGGCCGATGAAGACGCCGTCTTCCAGCCGTGCGGGCTCGTACACCAGCGCATAATTCTGCAACTTGACGTTGTCGCCGATCACAACCCCGGGGCCGACGTAGGCACCTCTGCCGACGATGCACCCCCGGCCGAGCCGGGCGTTTTCCCTTATCTGGGCCAAGTGCCACACCGTGGTACCCGGACCGAGGACAGCCCGGGAGTCAACGTCGGCCGTCTGCTGCACTTGCGGAATCGTCGCCATGGTTCTCCGTTTCCTGCCTATGGCCAGCACCTCGCGCGACCGGACCCGGGCACCGCGTAGACCGCCCCACCGCATCCACCAGCACGGTCGTCGTGCACCCGTCGTGTTCTGGCCGTTGCTGACATCGCATGATCACGAAATAGCGCCCATACGGGCGCAAGACTATTCCACCCGGGCTCCGGGTATGAGAGCAGCCGTCGCTGACATGCGTAAACCAAGACAAACGGCAGGACGTCAACTAACCGTGGGGGAAAAGGATGTAACGAGCGATCCGCTTGTGCCTCCGAGAGTGCCTAACCAGGGCAACAAGTGGTGGACACGCCTGGCGCAGGTCCGCCGGCCAAGTGGTGGGGCACGGCGACGGCTGCGTTTGGTCGTGCTTGGAGTGTGCCTCTGCTTGGCCATAGTGGGCGTATCAGTAGCCGCCTTGTCCTCGTCAGGCGGCAAATCCAGTCACACCGCTGTCGGAATCGGCGGCCCGGCGGCAGGAAAGAACCGGGCCGCGGCGCCCGCGCCCGCCACATCACCTAGTCATGCCCCTGCCGCGCCGGCGACGACGCCAGCCGTCACGAGCCATGGCCTGGCCAAGACCGTTGTGCGGTTGCCGTCAGGACTTAAGGGCCAGGTCAGGCGCTGGAAGGCAGGTCCCGGAGGTGCCGCGCTTTCCGCAGTCACGCAGCAACTGGACGCCGCAGCCCAGTCTGCCGGGCTCAGGATGTATCACCAGATGAAACTGGCGTGCGTAAGCCTGGATGCGAGCATCCAGGCCGCCCGGGCCGCGCCGCCGATCCCGGATGTTCCTATGCAGGCGCGGTACGGGAAGGCACTTGCCGAGCTTTCCGGAGCGGCTGCGGATTGCCAGCAGGCGATATCTGAGAAGCCGGGCGATGAGATTACCGCCATACATGAGAATGAGACGCTCTTGAATCGCTCGCGGTCGGAGTTCGCGGCCGGCTCCAAGACGCTCTACGAGGCAACTGCCGCCATCGGGGCTCTGCGTAGCTGACGACATGGCTGCCCGCGCTGCGGCCGGGACCTCACCGCCGAGCAGCATTCGGCAGCCGCGAAGGCGAAGCCGGGCCGAAGGCAAGCGCCACCAGCCAGGGCCATCTCCTACACCGGAGCCAGGCACTCTTCCTGATTTCGGGCTGACGCTCGTGCTACGGGCCCGTTATGGCGTGCCTTCCAGGCTGACGTTGTAGATGCTGGCCTGGAAGGTTCCGGATGAGTCCGGCGGCAGCAAGGTAAACCAGATAAGCAGGTAACGCGCTTGCTCGGGCCTGGCCATGGTCAGCTGGAGCGTCCCCCCCGCATCGCTGGCGCTGGCCTCCAGCCGCAGGCTCGCCCGGTCGGGCGCGTTCCCGGTCAGCACCTGAAGATCAGCGCCGCGCGCGCTGCCCAGGATGACCTGGAGGCTGGTGATCCTTTCTGGCTGGCCCATGTCAATAAGCAGGCCCGCGCCTGCCTGCATGTCGCCGAACGGCGCCGTTTTGTACCAGTCGGTCGCCCACGCCGTGGCCGTGCTTGCGTCGATCGCCATGGACGCCTGCTGAGGATTGTCCCCGGAGCCAGAGCCGCCAGGCCCGAAGGCTGAGGCGCTGACCGGCACAAGCATCTGGGCGGCCGCAGTTGGGCTTGCGGATGTGGTGGCGCTGGGAGCTGTCGTCGGCGCCGGATGCGACGGCGCGCTGGCCCTGGTATGCCTGTGTGCGGTCACGCGGTGTGTCACTGCTGGGCTCGTTGCTGCGACATGCCCCGAACCAGTCCCGACGCGGACGACGACAATGCCAGCGACGGCCAACGCCGCCGATACCAACACCAGGATGACAAGCCAGCGGACCCGGTGCGCGTCTGCTGCCCGGATCGGCCGGACAGGCGGCAGCACACCCACGACGGTGACGTCGTCGGCTTCGGTTAGCTCTTGGGCTAGTAGCTCTTGGGCCACGCTGAGCTTGCGGCGCACTGTGCGGGTCAGAATGTGATCGTTGCCCAGCACCTGGGTGCAGTCGGCGAGGGCTTGTTCGTAGAGCGGGATCCCTTTCGCCAGCCGGCCTGCCTGACAGTAGGCATGGGCGAGGTTGGCACGGGACGCCAGCGTGTGGGGGTGGTCAGGACCGAGCAGCCGTTCCCGGTCGGCGAGGGTGCGTTCCTGCCACGCAACCGCTTGGGCCAACCAGCCGGCCGGGCTGTAGGCGGAGGTGAGGTTGGCGCGCGACGCCAGGTCCCGGGGGCGATCGGCGCCCAGCTGCCTCCCCAGGTCAGCCAGGATGCTCCTAGAGTCACTGTCTTCGAGCACTTCCGCGGCACGTCCCCGGCCGTACTTGGCCGAGTGCTTCGTCCGGCCGTCAACCGGCAGGCCCACCAGCCGACCCGCAGAGCTGTAGAAGTGCAGAACACGCTCAGCGGCCTGCCCCCGCCCGAACACGGCTACAGCTTGCTGTCCGGCGCAAATGACGTAGACCAGCCCACCGGCCGCGAGCCCGGCTATGAGCTGGGCTAGCGGGCTGTTGAGCTGGGAGGCTGCACCATGAGCCGCAAGAGCCGCCGCTGACGAAGCCAAGATTGCGGGAAGGGCAGCCTTCCCCAGCGCTGTGAGGCGGACGCCTGTTATGCGCTTCAGGGCTAGCAGGTAACTCGGCAAGACTATAGGAATAATTACCGCTACGTGAGCGTATGCCGCACCTACGATGCCATCCTTGTGCACGCCCAGCGCCATGGCAGGAACTAGGGTGCCAATCCAGATCAGCTGGAGGACGAGGAGGAATTTAGTCCGGCCGAAGGCCGTGAGCATGTTTGCGAATAGGAGGCATACGATGAAGACCGCACCGTAGAGCGAGAGAACTACGAGCACATTAGCTGATGCTGCCCATTTTGCACCGTACACCGTCAGTATGAGCGGGCGGGCGAGCGCTATCGTTATGGCAGACATCGGCATTACTATCAGTGAGACCCCGCGCAGCGCGGTGGCCATCGCCCTCCGCAGGAGGGCGGGGTCGTGCTTAACCCGGGAGAACGCGGGCATCGATACGCTGTTGATCACCGCGCCCAGAACGCCGTACGACCAGGATGCCACGGTGAAAGCCAGCATATACACACCGAGCGCAGCGGCGCCAAGGAGGTGGCCGACGAATGCGTAATCGACATTCAGGAGCATGTAGTTCACGAAGTTGGCGCCCGCTAGCGGTATTCCGAACCTGAAGACCACTGATAGGGCGCTGCGTGCGAGGCCGGGCCGGTAGTGCCGTGGCGCCACGGCGATTAGCACACAGCCCACAACAAACTGCCTGACCACCATGGACCACGCAAAGGCCATGGCGCCGCTCCCGGATTTTGCCAGGATGATGAGCAGCACGGTGGAGGGAACGAAACCGATGACATTGGCCAGGAAAATCTTGTCCTGCTTGAAGTCCCTGACCATCTGGGAGTTCGGTACCGCGAATACACCCACGGAAAGCACGGCAAGCGACATGACCCTGATCGGGCCCACGGCCGCCGCCGACCCGAGCGCGGCCGCGATGGGGCTGGCAAAGGCGGCCATTGCGCCAGCGAGTATTGCGCTCGACAAGACTGAGATGGTAGCGACGGTTGGCGCTAGGCTATCAATATCTAGGTCGGCTCGCATCAAGCAGGATGAGACGCCGAGCTCACCGATGCTGGACACAACAGCATAGGCGGTCAGCGCCACAGCGAAAACACCGAAGTCGTGCGGGGCAAGAATATGCGCGATAACGGCGGTGATCAAGACATTGGCCGAGCGCAGCAACACGTTGCTTGCGACGACCCAGAGAGCGCCCCTCCGCACGCTTGCGGAAAGCGACCGCGAATCGCTTCCGGCAGGTTGGGGATCGGAAACCTCGCTACGGGGCGGATCGGCGGCGGCCCTCATACACAGCCAGATGCCTCAGGCCGAGGCCACGAGCATGCAACTACCCGACCTGCGTAGATGCGCGCACACGGGCCGCGACAGTTGTCAATCATGATCTCCCCGCTCAGACCTGCCGTGGTAAGTATCGGTGAGGATACCGCTGTACGCAATGGAGTCGATCGGCAGACAAAGTACTGAGAGATGCTGCGGCCTCACCGCCTGCCCGGGGCGCGGACCTGACCGCACAGGTGGCGCGCCGCTCACGCCATGGGTTCCCTGACCGTTGCCTGCGCCGAGGGAACCCGTCAAATTCACCGGGTAGTACCACTCAGTTCGGCGATCAGTTCGTGCTCGATCTTCGGCACGTCCTTCATCGCTGCCAGCACGCTCGATGCAGAGCCCGGGCTGGCAGCTGCGGCATTCACATGCATCAGCAGAACACTCCAGTACCCCCTCGGGTCAGCGCAGGCCGGCATCGGGTAGTGGGCAGCTCTAGCGACAGCCGGCCTGGCCTTCGCCAGCGTGGCTGTCAGTACGTGAATGTCCCCGGCCGTGTCTGCTGAGCTGACGGCATTTAGGGCAGCAATAAGCCCCTTCCCCTGGCCGTGGTCCCAGGTGCTGTACTGCCGACTGCAGCTGACCGGCGCGACTGGGGTGACGGTTCCATGGGTTGCGGGCGCTGCGGTCTGGCTGCATGCGGTCAGCCCGATGACAGCAGCACCCGCTGCGGCGAGAGCAAGGCATTTCATGTAATACTCCGTTCGCCTGCTAGATAGACGCTCAGTGACAGCCGGGAGAATGCCCCCCTCGAGCAGCCAATCCGGCAAACCGGCGGGCTGTACCAAGGTGCCGCGCGGCGGTGTTAGCTGGTTCCAGGCAGTACCCCGACGCCCGCATAGTTCCCCTGGTCGTTCGTCAGCGCGCCGCCGTGGATGTCCACGGTTCCGTTCCAGCTGACGCGTTCGACACCACCGGCGGCATGGCGCCCTATGGTGAGTACACAACGTCGACCCAGTAGTTGGATGCGTTGAAG
>WNFE01009732.1_pt1 | contig 19216 bp, 18 predicted proteins | sample 5400451 | NCBI WGS metagenome assembly WNFE01 (sample SAMN13153344, study PRJNA577476) | soil metagenome | isolation source: 200 cm saprolite under Douglas fir tree site 2 hole 2 | place: USA:California | collected 2015-04-18
TCGGACGTTGCCGCTCTCCTGGTAGACCACGGGCTTCTGGAGTCGAACCTCACCGCTGCCCGTGTTCAGAACCAAATCCCCACGGGCGCTTGCTTCCAACCTCTCTGCGCCAACGATGACGAGCCGGATGGTCCGCGGGTTCGTGCCCGGCGCGATGACGAAGTCGTACTCGAGCCGCCCCTGATTGCCATAGTAGACGAGGTCCACTCCGCGGTAGACACCCTCGTACCTGACCTTCGCGTACGTGGGGACGTTTGTGCGCCATTTCGTGGGGTCGTTGCCGATGAAATAGCTGCTTTTGCCCGGGAGCGACTCCAGTCCCTCTATCCGCGCGATGCGGTTCGCGCCTCCGATCTTCATCCGCAGCACAGCGGAGCTCGTCCTTCTGTTTCCGGGGGTGTTCCCGACATACCTCTGGATGGCGGCAATGGTGAGCGAAGGCTTTTGCAGGGCCAGCACCGCTTCTGTCGAGGTCAAGAACAGCGTGTAGCCGCTACCGCGTGAGAGGAACTTTACGCGAAGATCGGCTTGGCCCTGATTGGCCTCAAAGCGCAGAGGGAGTTTGCCGTACGATGCTGCGACTTTGGCCCGCGACTCCCCGGATTGCTCGAGTAAAGCTGACCCGCTGTCAGCTTGGGGATATGAGCTCTGGCCGACGTGCCAAGTCCCACCATGTCCTGTTGCAGGCGGCCTACGAGGGGGCGCCAGGATTGCCCCGATCAGCAGAAGGAGAAAAAGCCCAAGCGACGTTCGCATCTTCATGGGATCCCCCAAACAGAAAAGGCTCCTTCATCACTGGCGGTGCTAGCCGCGCAAACCTGTGACAGCCGGCCTGTCCCTGAGTCCCCTTAGTGTCCGAACCGCCTAAAGATCGGTGGGTTTCCGTTGCCGCTTACACGAGGGCTCGGAGGAATTCGGTTTCGCTACCGATTGTTTTCCCGCACTCGGGTAGCCGCCTCACATCGGTTGTTGAAATTGGTTCCGGCGGAAACTCGATCTTTCGCAAGGGTATGGTCGGCAGCCTACTTCTATCGAGCTGTTAATGTCAAGAAAGGAATCATACCTGGGCACCCGGGAAATTGATCTTGCGCGGACGGTGCAGAATTGATTTCAGTTTGAGAGCTGCTAGAATGGCGACGCCCCGCAAGGAAATGCCGATGCCTCCCACGCTTGGGAATGATGCGCGCAGGCTGAAGCCTATGCCACCGAGGGGAGCTGATGAGAGTCTGCATGGGATGGTTTGCGGTTCTGGTTGCGCTGATGGCGCCGCTTTCGGGCGGAAAGACGACTGCGGTGGCGAAATCGATGGAAAAAATTCCCTTTGGCAAGACGCCTGACGGAGGCAGCGCCGATCTCTATGTGCTGAAGAATCAAGGCGGGGTGGAGGTGTCCATTACCAATTTCGGCGGGATCGTGGTGGCGATCAAGGCGCCCGACCGGCAGGGGAAGCCAGGAGACGTCGTGCTGGGCTACGATTCTCTCGATGGCTACGCCAACCGCAGCGGTTACTTCGGCGCCGTGATCGGACGATATGGCAACCGAATCGCGCACGCAAAATTCAGCCTCGACGGCGTGACTTATACGCTGGCGCAAAACAACGGCGAGAACAGCCTTCATGGAGGAACGCAGGGCTTCAACAAAGTTTTGTGGGAAGCCAGGGACATTTCGACGAAAGACGAGCCCGCGCTGGAATTGAAATACACGAGCAAAGACGGGGAAGAAGGTTATCCAGGAAACCTGTCGGTTACCGTCACCTACACGCTGACGAATCACAATGAGCTGAAGATCGACTACACAGCGACGACGGACAAGAAAACCGTCGTCAATCTAACGAATCATTCCTATTTCAACCTGGCCGGGCCAGGCGGCGATATCCTGAAGCACGTGCTTATGTTGAATGCGGATGAGTTTACGCCTGTGGACGCGGGCCTGATTCCAACGGGTGAACTGCGAGAAGTGCAGGGAACTCCATTTGATTTCCGCCAGCCGACGGCGATTGGCGCGCGGATCGCGCAAGATGACGAGCAACTGAAGCTGGGGAAGGGCTACGACCACAATTTTGTTTTGAGAAGCAGGAAACCTGGAAGTCTGGTGCTGGCCGCCAGGGTGGTTGAGCCCACGACAGGGCGCGCGTTGGAAGTCTGGACGACCGAGCCGGGCGTTCAGTTCTACAGCGGGAATTTTCTGGATGGAACGATTCGCGGCAAGGGCGGGCAAGTCTACCAGCGCCGATCAGGTTTTTGCCTGGAAACGCAACATTTTCCCGATTCGCCAAACCACGCGAACTTCCCCACGACGGTGTTGAAGCCTGGGGAGCGTTATCACACTACGACAATCTACAAGTTTTCTGCGAAATAGACGGAGAGATTCCTCACATGCGCAGGCCGACCCTTTCGCAGGAGCGAAAGGGGAAGAAAAACTCGGCCTGCTTCGTTCGGAATGACGGGTGAGGTGCGCGGTCAGTGGATTTGGCGGGTTTTGCGGGACATGTAGTCCATGAGGAGATACTGCCCGAGGGTATAGGGCGTGGTGAAATAGGCTTTGCCGCGGCACATTTCCGTAATTTTCTGGACGAAATGGACGAGGCTGTAGTCGCTGGCGAGCATGAAGGTGTTGATCATGATGCCGGAGCGCTTGCACTTGTTTACTTCTTCGAGGGTTTGGCTGACGACGAAGGGGTCGAGCCCGAAGGCATTTTTGTAGATGCGGCCGTCTTCGAGGGTGAGCGCGGACGGCTTCCCGTCGGTGATCATGACGATCTGGCGCATGTCTTTCTTCTGGCGAAGCAAGATGCGTTGCGCGAGGCGGAGGCCTTCGCGCGTGTTGGTGTAATAAGGGCCGACCTGGACGCGAGCGAGTTCGCCGAGAGGGACTTCTTCGGCGCTGTCGTGGAAGAGAACGAGGCTGAGCGTATCGCCGGGATATTGCGTTCGAATGAGGTGCGAAAGCGCCATAGCCACGCGCTTGGCGGGAGTGAAGCGGTCCTCGCCGTAGAGAATCATGCTGTGGCTGCAATCGAGAAGAACGACGGTGGCGCACGAGCTGTGATACTCGCACTGGTGCACCATCAAGTCCGAATACGTCATCTCGATGGGGACTTTAGCGCCCCCGCGGCGCACGGCGTTGAAAAGCGTTTCGCTTACATCGAGATTCATCGTGTCGCCAAACTCGTAAGGCCGTGAAACGCCGCCGGATTCGACGCCCGTGGACAGATCGCGCGTGTCGTGGCGGCCGAAGCTGCTGCGGCCCAGCGAGCCGAGCAAGTCCTGAAGCGTTTTGAAGCCGAGAAAGTCGATGGTCTTGTCGGTGATTTCAAAGCGCGCTTCGGGCTGGCGTTCGTGCGGCTGTCCAAGCTGGCCGCGCGCGGAAGTTTGCGGCGGAGGCGTGACTTGCGGCGGCTGTTGCGGATTGATGTAGCCTTCCTGGGCCAGGCGCTCCATCAGTTTATCGAGGAGATCTTTTACGGCTTGACTGTCTCTGCCTTCCGGATTCTGGAGCATTTCGCGCAACTCTTCGCTGATTGCGTCTTCGGGAAGGAGATCGCCTTCTTGTAGCGCGCGCAGGATCGCTTCGCGGAGCGCTTCCATCGAGCGCTCGGGGTCCATCTGAGAAACGCCGTAAAATTGCGATTCGAATCCGCTCTGTAGGAAAAAGTCGCCCAGACGGCGAACAAGCTCTTCTAGGTCGATGGCATCGGCCGGTTCGCCGACGTATTTTCCGTAGCGGATGAATTTCATACGTTGCCCTTCGCTGTGCTCAGCAAGAGAAGAGAGATTCCTCGCTTCGCTCGGAATGACGGCATTTTGGTTGCGTCAGGCATGTTAATTGAATTGCCGGCGAGGGCGTCCCGGTGTCTCGCGTGTCTCCGACGGCCGCGGTTTTTCGGCGTAAAAACCGCGCTCTTCGCTGCGGCCAATTCTGCGGTGAGCCCATAGCCCTTCGAGGATCATTTCCGCGGCGGCTGCGGCCGCGCCGTGGTCTTTGCGGTCCTGCACGCCGAGCCGGCCAATGTGTTCCATCAGCCCCTGGATTCTCGATAGCTGCTGGAAGCGTTCCGATGTCGTCGTCACCTCCGGTAGTTTCAATTCGCCGCCCATTTCAAACCACTGGACGACGGTTTGGAAATTCACTTCGGCAAAATGCTGGCTGAAGACGCGGCCGACGGCCGTTCGAATGAGTTCGCGAGCGATGGTGTCAGCGCCTTTGAGTTCGCCTTCGTATTCGAGTTCGAGTTTGCCGGTGATGGCTGGAAGGGCCCCGTAAACATCGGCGACGCGGGCGACGACCGCCTTCTCGCGCGTGCGTGCGGCGCGCTGCTCGGCGCTGCTGACGAGACTCTCCACGGTAGTGATGGGCAGCCTTTGGCTGACTCCAGAGCGCCGGTCAACGCGCTTGTCCTCACGCGCCTGGAAGGCAATCTCCTCGACGACCTGGCGGAGATAGGCGGGGACTTCGACCTTCCGTCCGGAGTCGCGGCCCACCCAGGCTTCTTGAGCGGTGATGGTCATGCCTTCTTCGATGCTGGAGGGATAATGCGTTCGAATCTCCGCGCCGAGGCGGTCCTTGAGCGGCGTGATGATTTTTCCGCGGGCGGTGTAATCTTCGGGATTCGCGGTGAACACGAGCAACACGTCGAGGGGCAGCCGCAACGGATAGCCCTTAATCTGGATGTCGCCTTCCTGCATGATGTTGAACAATCCGACTTGAATCTTGCCGGCGAGGTCGGGCAATTCGTTGATGGCAAAGATACCGCGGTTTGCGCGCGGCAGAAGGCCGTAGTGAATGGTCAATTCGTCGGAAAGATCGCGTCCGCCGCGTGCGGCACGAATGGGATCGACGTCCCCAAGGATGTCGGCCATGGTCACGTCGGGAGTCGCCAGCTTTTCCACATAGCGAAGGTCGCGCGGCATCCAAGCGATGGGAGTGTTGTCGCCTTCGGCGGCAATCTTCTCGCGGCAGGCACGGCAGATCGGCCGAAGCGGGTCGTCATTGATTTCGCAACCTGAAACGACAGGAATCTCCGGGTCCAGGAATTGCACGAGGCCGCGCAAGATTCGGCTCTTGGCCTGGCCGCGAAGGCCCAGCAGGATGAAGTTGTGCCTGGAAAGTATGGCGTTGATGATTTGCGGAATGACGGTGTCCTCGTAGCCATGCACGCCGGGGAAGAGAGCCTCGTCATTCTCGATCGCGCGCAGCAGATTCTGGCGCATTTCCGTTTTGACGGAGCGCGAAGTTGCTTGCGCGTCAAAATCCGGAATGCGCTGGAGTTCGCCAAGAGTGCGAGGCTTCGAATGACCTGAGGAAGATTGTTTTGACGTGCTTACCGTCATGGGGTCCCATTCCGCGTCCCGAACCTAGCGGGACGCACAAGCGCCTAGTTATTTGCTGCTTCCACAATAAATCCATCGGCAGCGTCGCCGCCACCACAAAAGACAGTTCTTGAGAAGAATCGCCGTCAGCATTTTTGGGGTAGTCGTCAAAGATCAAGGTGTGGCAGGCCTCATAGAGCTCGATGAGCTCTCGCCGGATACGAGGATTTGATGGTATTCCCCGATCCTCGAGATAGTCGACCTGACCCTCGACCAGGGGATTTTCTGTATATAGCTGGATGACGCGAAAAGGTGCGCGGCCGACGGTTAGAATGTCCATCCTTCCGTCGTCGTAGCGCTTCGCGACCTCGACAATCTCAGCCGTGCAGCCCACATAGGCAACTCCGTTGGGGAGCGCGAGTAACATGCCAAACTCGGATTTTTCCTTGAGGCAACTCTTTACCATCTGGCGGTAACGCGGCTCGAAGATGTGCAGGGGAAGCGCTGCGCCGGGAAAGAGAACGACGTCGAGGGGAAAGACCGGAATTCGCTCAGGCCGCATAGGTCCCAGGTCAAATCATACCAGAGGGCGCGGCCAGTTTATGTGACTCCAGCATTCTATCATCAAGATGAGGGTCGATCAGGAAAGTTCACTGAGAAGGGCTTCCATTTCAGAACTGGCGTGCGGATCGCCTTTTCTGGCGGCAGCAGAGATACCATTCGAAAGAACTTGCTTGGCCTGTTCTTTGCGCCCCTCCCGCGCAAGCAGCTGTGCGTACATGAGATACGCGGGGACATAGTCCGCATTGCGCTCGATCAAGGCACGAAAGTGACCGTTGGCGGCAGCGGCGTCGCCTGAGTTCATACACTCCATGGCCAGACCGTAGAGCGAGAAGGCGTCATCGGGTTTTTTCGCCACGAACTCTTCGAGCATCTGGCGGCGGGTTTTCTTTTGTTCGGTCATCGTTCGCTCCCGTATTATACGGGTGTAGAGAGTGCATCCCAAATCGCTGGAAGAGCGGGAACTGAATGAGGAGAGAGTAGATGCGAAAAACTCATAACGGCGAGGAAGTCGCGCCCGAGGGAAAGCCGGTGAGCGCGTCACGTTCGGAAATGACGGAGATCGTGCTTCCGGCGCAGACGAACCCGTTGGGCAAGCTGCTTGGCGGCCAGGTGATGCACCTGGTGGATATGGCTGCGGCGATAGCGGCGCACCGGCACTCCAACAGCTACGTCGTCACTGCTTCGGTCGACTACATTGATTTCCGCAACCCAGTGAATCTAGGGGAAATCGTCAACTTGCAGGCGCAAGTCAACCGGGTGTTTCGCACTTCGATGGAGGTAGGTGTCGAGGTTTATTCGGAAAACGCGATGACCGGAGAGCGGAAGCATACGACGACGGCGTACGTAACATTTGTTGCGATTGATGAGCACACCCGGCTCCCCAAACCAGTAGTGCCACTTATCCTGAAAACGGCAGAAGAAAAACGGCGCTTTGGTGAGGCGGCGAAGAGGCGCGAGGTGCGGCTCGCCCTCCGCTACGGCAAAAGGAAATAAAAGCTTAGCCGACGCCGCCAACCCAACGCGGCGTGGTTGTTGGTTGGAGGCTGCCACCTTCCGGCTCCTCCGTGATGGCGAGGGCCTTCGTTTCGCTCATGGATTCCGGCGGATTCGAAACGAGTAGAACGAGCTTCCCGTCTGGATCCGGTCTTAACGTCATGGAAGGCATGGGTTTGGCGCCTGGCGCTTTGGGAATGAGCCAGAGTTGCAGGACGCGGTTCGCTGCGGGCATGGGAACGTTATGTCCCATAACACAGATGCCCAACTGCGAATGCCATTTGGCCTCGAGCTGCGGAGCCTGTGGGTCTTGCCCGGCGAGCGGAATCTTCACCGAGGCTGGATCGGTCACGATCATGGCTTCCCGCTTGGCCACAGCCAATTGTTCCTGGAGTTGTTGGCGCTCGCGGAGAATGGCTGCGGCGCGTTCGTTTGCATCGTGGATTTCGACGCGCAATCGCCCAGCCTCCAGGGCCGAATAGAGACTCAAGACGATCAGAGCTGCGACGCCAGCCCACATCCAAAAGGGGATACCGGTTTTGGAAGGAGCTGCAATTCGAGGTTGGCTCGCCTCAGCGCGCAGTGTCTGCATGAGGCGGCCCTTCAGCATGTCCGACGGAGTTGCTTCCGGCGCGAGGTAGGCGAGCTGGCTGACAAGCCAGCGCGCTTCTTCAACCGTTTTCGCGCAATCCGAGCAACCGGTTGCCAGGTGCGCTTCGAACGCGGCGCGGTCTTCAGCATCGAGCGCGCCAAGCGCGTACGCTTGGATTAACTCCCGGAATTGCTCGCAGATTTTCACGTCGTTGCCTGCAATCCTTCTTTCAAGCGCAACAAACCGTTTCGAATCCAGCTTTTGACTGTTCCCAGCGGCTCCTTGAGCGCGGCGGCAATTTCCGAATGGCTAAGGCCCTCAAAATAGGCCAGTTCAATTGCTCTTTTCTGCTGCGGAGCCAGAGAAGTCATTAGAGCCCGCACACGCTCCGCGCGGCGCTTTTCATCGAGCGCGTTTTCATAGTCGGGCGCGGAAGCTACCGGGGGGAGTTCCTCTGCCTGATCTTCACGGCGGCGCTGACGCTCGCTCTTGAGACGCAGATGGTCGAGCGCGCGGTTCCGCGCCAGCGTAAGAAGCCAAGGAACGAAGGGCCCGCGCGAGGGATCGTAATGGGCGGCATTGCGCCAGAGTTGTAGAAAGACGTCTTGGACAACTTCTTCAGCCGTCGAAGCTTGCTGCAAGATGCGCAAGACCAGAGCGTAGACGATTCGTGAGTGGCGGTCGTAGAGCTGTTCGAAAGAGCTCACGTCCTTTTGAAGAAGCCGAGTCACGAGAGTCGCGTCAGGCGACACGTCGCGCTGATTCATGGGAGTCAAGGCCGCCAAGAACACGGGATAGGCTTCTTCGTCTCCTGCAAAGCTATACGGCCCAATCGCATAACCGGATGAGGCGGAACGGCTTATTGCTTGGCCTCCGAGATTCTACTTCGAATCTCTGCGGCAATCGAGAGAGCTTGTTCGACGCAAGCTCCGATCGACGGTCCGCGAAGATAGTTTCCGGTCAGCCACAAGCTCGGGAACTTAGTCGAGAGATTCTTGAGAGCGGCGATCCTCTCGGAGTGACCCAGATTGTACTGAGGGAGTGCCCGTTCATATAGCGTCACATTTGAAAAGGTCGGCAACTGTTTAATGCCCAATAGCGGCGAGATTTCACGGTGCACGATGGAGACAACGGCGTCCGGCGCGAGGGAAATCGCTTGTGGGTCGGTAGCTCCACCGACGAAGCTCGTGAGGAGGGCGAATCCCTCCGGCGCACGGCTCGGAAACAACGATGAATTCCAGACTGTTCCAAGAATCCGCAAACGCTCCGACCGCGGCACGAGGAATCCGAATCCTTCGAGAGATTTTCCTATGTCCGATTTGCGATATCCGAGGGAGACAACCGCTACGGGCGCGTAATCAATTCCGTTTAAGACCGATTCAAATTCCGGGTTCACTTCCCGGAGGAGAGAGGAGGTAACTTGGGTTGGGGTGGCAAAGACCAAGTGATCGGTGGCGATCTCCTCCTCCGTTGCGCCAACGCGCAATTTGATTTCGAACCTCTCGGCATATCCTGTTGCCCGGCGTTGAACTTGGGTAACGGACGCGCCGCAGCGTAACGCGGGAGCAAGTCTTGAAGCGAGGGCGCTTACAAGGGTCTCGTTCCCGTTTCGAAAGCTTTGCAGAGTGGGTCTTTCGCGCGGAGCGCTCTCGTTTTTTGAGGTGCGTATCACCCCCCGCACCACACTACCGCCGGTTCGCTCCGCTTCGTACACTTGCGGGAAAGCTGCGCGTATACTCAATTTTTCAGGGTCGCCCGCGTAAATGCCGGAGACGAAAGGGCCAACGAGTTTGTCGAGGAGCTCGGCGGAAAACTTGCGCCGAACGAATGCGGCAACGGATTCATCTGACTGCGGTGGTTTGCTGCGCCCGAGGGCATCCCGGAGGATGCTCCATTTTGTTCGAACGCTGAAGAGGGAAGAGGAGAAGAACGCGGGCGGGCTTAAGGGAAGCCGCCTTAACCGTCCAACCACGAGGATGAAACGTGGCGCGCGAGGAGGAGCTTGTACCAATTCTTTCTCGATGCCCAATTCGTTACACAACTCCCGGAGCCGGGAGGTCCCGCTGAAACTCTGTGGGCCGAGCTCGAGGAGAAAGCCCTCGCGGCTCTCGGAGCGGATCACGCCTCCTGGCCGAGGAGAGGCTTCCACGAGCAAGGCATCGATCCCAGCCTTGCGGAGCGCATACGCGCAGACGAGGCCGGAAATCCCGGCACCCACAACGAGCACTGGAACGTGGGTCGTCACAGTAAGGGGCGCGGCTTCAAAGGCCTAGAGTGTCTTTGAAAAAAGTGGCTTGGCATCGAGGTGCTGCTTTTCAAGATAGGGATCGAAAACCATGGCCAGATTGCGAATGAAGATGCGGCCGAGCCAGGTGGTGCGGATTTCGTTTGGTTCGAGGAGGACCAGCCCGTCGTCGCGGGGCGCTTCGAGGCGGTGCAGCTCCTGGGCAAAATACTGATCGAAGTCGATTGAAAAGTCGCGCGAGATTTCGTCTTTTAGAACGACGGTGTGACACAAAAGTCGGCTTATAACCGCGCGGCGCAGGCAGTCGTCGTTCGAAAGATGATAGCCGCGCATGGTGGCAATGCCGCGATTGGCCACGGCCTTCTCCCAGGAAGGAATGTCGCGGTAATTCTGGGCATAGGCGTTCTGGATTCCGCTTATGGCTGTGATGCCCATTCCATAAAGGTCGGCGCCTGATTTTGTCGTATAGCCCTGGAAGTTGCGGTGCAGGGTGCGGTTCTGCTGAGAAAGGGCGAGTTCATCGCCGGGCTTCGCGAAATGGTCCATGCCAATGTAGAGATAGCCGGCTTCAAGGAACTTCAGCAGGCCGGTTCGAAAGATCTCAAACTTTTCCATGCCTTCCGGAAGGTGAGCGGCAAAAGAGCCTTGCTGTTTTTTTAGCCACGGCACGTGCGCATAGCTAAACAAGGCAATGCGGTCGGGGGTGAGCTCGAGGATCTGGTCGACGGTGTGCGCGAAAGTCCCGGCAGTTTGATGCGGGAGGCCGTAGATAAGATCGACGTTTATGCTTTGAAAGCCCAGGGCACGGGCAGCCTCGATGAGGTCGCGTGTCAATTCGAATGGCTGGATGCGGTTTATGGCTTTCTGCACATCGGCGTGGAAATCCTGAATGCCCATGCTGAGGCGGTTGAAACCCAGGCGGCGAAGCGTTTCAAGATGCGCGCGTGAAGTTACGCGGGGATCGACCTCGATGCCGATTTCCGCGTCAGGCGCAAAGGTGAAGAGCTGGCGCGTGAAGCCGAAAAGATCTTCAATCTGTTCCGGAGTCAGATAGGTGGGCGTTCCGCCACCCCAGTGAAACTGAACGACCTGGCGTTCGGGCGAGACACCGCGGCTGACCTTTTCAGTCTCGCGCTTCAAAACGTCGAGATAGGGCGGCGAAACGCGCTTGTCTTTTTGAATGACGACGTTGCAGGCGCAGAAGAGGCAGAGGCTCTCGCAAAATGGAATGTGCATGTAAAGCGAGACGGGAGTCTTGGCGCGCTCCGCTTCCTCGTGCACTTTTTCGAGATCGGCGGGTCCGAAGGATTCACTCCAAACCGGCGCTGTTGGATAACTTGTGTAGCGAGGGCCGGGACGGTTGTAGCGCGCGAGGAACTCTTCGCCCACGCGAAGCTCTTGTCGCATGCTTTGCAAGCTTGGGTTAGCGGCGGTCACGGCAGTTCTTCCTCAACGCCAACTCGCCGCAGGCTTCGCTTCTTGCAGCAGAGCCCGCTGGCCGGTTTGCACAAAGAGCTGCGCATTCTCGACCGTCGTCTGCGGCAGAATGCCATGCCCCAGGTTCAGGATATGGCCTGCGCCACCGAGAGCCGCAACCGTTTCCGACGTTACCCGGCGAATTTCTTCGGAAGGGCCGAGCAGAACGGCGGGATCCACGTTGCCTTGCAGTGCGATGCGAGGCCCGAGTTCCGCGCGAAGTGCGCTCAAATCCATGCGCCAATCGACACTGAGGACGTCGGCGCCAGATCGCGCCACGGCCGGAAACAAGTGATGTGACGCCTTGGTGTAATGGATCACTGGAACCGCGCCGGCGATGCCGGAAACGATTTCTTGAGTGGCGGGCAGCGCGAAATTCTCGTAGTCCCCTAAACTCAACTCGCCACACCAGGTATCGAACAATTGCACAGCTGCAGCCCCTGCGGCGATCTGCGCCTTCAAGTAGGTGATCGTCGCCAACGCGATGCGATGAAGCAGTTCGCGAAAAATCTTCGGTTCATGCAGAAGAAAACTCTTCGCAGCGGCAAAGCCTTCTTTGGCCTGGCCTTCGACCATGTAGCAAGCCAGCGTCCACGGCGCTCCTGCGAAGCCCAGCACCGGCACATTCGGGCCAAGTTCGCGCACGAGTCGCCGGATGGCTTCGGGAAGGAATGCGGTCTCGGTTTCGGGGTCGAAGGGCCTCAATTTTTCTACATCGTTCCTGGTTCGAACAGGCTCCGGCAAGTTTGGCCCGGCATCACCGAGTTCCAGCCTCAGGCCCATAGCCTCAGCGGGGATGAGGATGTCCGAAAACACGATGACGGCGTCGACGCCGAGCCGGCGAAAGGGTTGCAGCGAAACCTCTACAGCCAAGTCCGGAGTCTTACAAACTTCGAGGAAAGCATGCTCTTCGCGGATGGCACGATATTCAGGCAGATAGCGTCCCGCCTGGCGCATCATCCAAACTGGAACGCGCGGGACTATCTGGCTCCGGCAAGCGCGGAGGAACAAGTCTTTTCGATGCAAAGGTACGGGCTCATTCGCCATCTTGCGCCTGAAACCAAGCATAACAAATACCTGCGCCGATTGCTGCGGAAGGACCTAACGGTGCGAGGCGCGCGATGGCTGGGCTATACTCTATCTTTAGCTCGCCGCACAGGCTTCGGGGCAATACACGTCTGTCCAATAGAAGGATGGCCGTGGGCCGTTCGAGCTGGCAGGACTGATGAAAGGTTTATTTTTCATTCTGACGATCGCCTCGTATGCGCTGAGTTTCGGAGCATATCTCCGCTTCCTGTATACAGGTAGGGAACTTATGGGACGTTTGGGTACCGTTTTTCTGGCCTTGGGTTTGGTCGCGCATTACTATGCCCTGCTGGAGAGGACTCGCGGGCTGCACACCGTTCCTTACCACGATCTCTACGGTTCGATGTCCCTGTTCGGATGGCTTCTTGCTCTGACGTATTTGGCGCTGGAGTTCTATCACGCGCTGGAGTTCTATCACCGCCAGCGCTCCGTCGGGGCCATTGTTGTGCCGTTTATCATCGTTTTTTTCCTTGCCGCTCATCTCGCGCCCGCGGATCGGCTCGCCCCTGCGCCGGCGCGCGGTCCGGCATTTGCGTTCCACGTGACCTTGAGTATTCTCGCTTATGCGGCCTTTGCGCTTTCCTTCGTGTTCAGCCTCATTTTTCTCGGCGAAGAGCGCCTCCTGCGGCGGCATAAGCTCGGAGATGTTGTGTGGCGCCTCCCGTCCCTGGAGCTCCTCGAACGCATGAGTCGTTCCAGTACGCTCATCGGCCTCATCTCCATCGCCATCGGAACTGCTCTTGGGTTCCTTTGGGTCGATCGTCTGACCGGCCAGCAGTCGTATTTCGACCCGAAATATGTGATCACCGTGCTCGTATTGCTTCTGTACGCGCTCTATTTCAGGCTGGCGCGGACGGCGTCCTGGCGCGGAGTGCGGGCCTCGAAACTGTGTATTTTCAATTTCTTTGTCGTAGTTTTGAGTTTCACCGTGGTGAACCTGTACCTCTCGCACAGTCATAGATACTTTTAGGAGCGCGGCCGCGGTATGGAGATCGTTCTCGTCGGACTGAATCACCGCACTGCGCCGGTCGAGGTGCGCGAGCGGTTGTCGTTTACGGCGGAGCAAGCGCGGCAGGCTGCCGAACAGCTGCGGTCCCGCGGGATCCTGGAAGAAACACTCGTGCTTTCGACCTGCAACCGCAGCGAAGTGTATGGTGTCCCGCCGGAAACTTCCCACGAATGCGCGCCCGGGCTTTCTTCATTCCTGAGCGAGTTTCATTCCGTACGTCCAGACGTGTTAGGGGAGTCGCTCTATCATCACTATGACTGCGAGGCGGTGCGGCATCTTTTCCGCGTCTCGGCGGGGCTTGACTCCATGCTCCTCGGCGAAGCCGAAATTCTTGGCCAAGTCCGCGAGGCCTACCGGATTGCTCACGAGCTCGGAGCGACCGGCCCGGTTCTAAACCGGCTGTTCCAAGGGGCGCTGGAGGTGGGGAAGCGAGTTCGCACAGAAACAGACCTCGGAACGCGTCCCATGTCGGTGGCGTCGGCAGGCGTGAAGCTGGCCGAACGTATCTTCGGCAAATTGAGTGAGCGAAGCGCGCTGGTGCTGGGAGCCGGGGCGATCAGTGAACAGGTGGTGGCGCAACTGCGCGCCCGCGGAATTGCCCGCCTATTCATGATGAATCGCTCGCGAGAACGTGCCGATGAGCTCGCGCGGCAGTATGAAGGGAAGGTAATTGGGTGGGCGGAATGGAAAACGGCGCTGAAAGTGCCGGACGTGGTGGTGTCATCGGTTTCCTCGGACGAGCCTGTACTCCGGCGTGACACCCTGGAAAAAGCGATGGCAGCGCGAGGCAATCGCGCTCTTCTGCTGATGGACCTGGGAGTGCCACGGAATATCGAGGCTTCCGCGGCGAATCTCTACAATGTTTACGTTTACAACGTGGACGATCTCTCGGACATCGTCCAGCAGAACCGGCAGGCCCGCGAAAACGAAATCCCCCGGGCTGGAGCTATCGTCGAAGAGCATGTCGGCAAGTTTCTCTCCTGGCAGGCGAGCGTCGAGCTTGTTGGTTTGGTGGACGCACTGCGTACACGCATGCGCGAGGAACGTGCCGCCTTCATTCGTGCGCGAGTGGATTCGATGAACGGCCTGGGCGCGTCCGAGCGCCAGCGCGTGGAATCCTTGATGGATGAATTGCTGGAGAAGCTGCTCCTTGAACCCGCTGAGCGCTTGCGCGGAGAAAAGGAACTGCGGCGCAAGATTCAAAACGTCGAGGCGCTTCGCGATCTGTTCCTTTCTCACGGGGGAAAGTCTTGAGGCACCTGCGCATCGGCACCCGTGGCAGCATGCTTGCGAAGTGGCAGGCGGAGTGGGTTCGCAAGCAGCTGTTTGCGGCTGCTGGTGTGGAGATGGAGATCGTCGTAATCAAAACAGCCGGCGATAAGATGCAGCAGTCCGCATTAACAGGAATTGGCGGGAAGGGAATTTTCATCAAGGAGCTGGAAGAAGCTTTGCTCGAGGAATCGATCGACCTGGCCGTGCATAGCGTGAAGGATATTCCCACAGACGTGCCTTCGCGCCTTAGCTTCCCGGCGATATGCCGCCGGGCGGACGCTCGAGATTGCTTGGTGAGCGCAAAAGGGCTGACGCTCGCCAATCTTCAGCATGGGGCGCGCGTTGGCACTGGAAGTCTCAGGCGTCAGGCGCAGCTTCTTCACATTCGCCCGGACCTGGATATCCGGGACCTTCGTGGCAACGTCGATACACGCCTCCGAAAAGTGGAAAGCGGCGAGTACGAAGCCGTAGTGCTGGCCAAGGCAGGACTAGACCGTCTTGGCTTGAGTCAACGCATCACGGAAGTCCTCTCACCGGACGTGTGCATGCCGGCGGTCGGTCAAGGAGCAATCGCGGTCGAATGCCGCGCGAAAGACGTGGAAGCGGGGGGCATGCTGGCGAGCCTCGACGATGCCGAAACACGAACTGCGATTGCTGCGGAGCGCGCGCTGCTTTCCGCGCTTCAAGGCGGCTGTCAGGTACCCCTTGGTGCGTGGGCGCGTATCGAGCGCGAAGAGCTGGTCATGGAAGCTTGCGTTTGCTCCGTAGACGGCGCGCAGTACGTGAAACAGCGCGCGGCCGCACCGCCGGAGCAAGCCGGGCAGCTTGGTGAACACATGGCCCGTCTGTTGATCGAAGCCGGCGCGCAGGCCATCCTCGAAGAAGTGAGCCGCCAGCGTGGCTGAGAGACTTCCATCGCCATTGGCCGGAAGGAAGATTGTTGTAACCCGTGCAATTCCCCAGATTGTTGAACTCTCCCGGGAATTGACGGACCGCGGCGCTGATCCGATTTCTCTCCCACTCGTCTCATTTGCGGGCCCGGAAGATTGCCGGCCCATGGATACGGCTCTTCAACAATTGGATTCGTTTGATTGGACGATTTTTACGAGTGCGAATGCCGTGCTCGCCGTGGTCCAGCGAACCGAGAAACTTGGCGGCCGCCAATTCCATTTGAAGCGGCCATCACAGATTGCTGCGGTTGGCCCGGCCACGGCCAAAGAGGCTGAGAAGCGCGGGATTTCTGTAGACTACGTGGCGAAGAATCACAGCGGAGTTGCCCTCGCTGAAGAATTGGGGGAGCGGGTTCGAGGTAAGAGCGTGCTTCTGCCACGGAGCGACCGCGCAAATCCGGACTTGTCCGCTGCGCTGCGCCGAAACGGGGCCAGAGTGACGGAGGTGGTGGCATACCGAACCTTGCTTCCTAGCAATCTGGATCGAAAAGAAGTAAACCGTCTGGTCGGGTCAGGAATTGACGCCATTGTGTTTTTCAGCCCGAGCGCAGTTCACCACTTTTCAGAAATAATGGGCCGTGAGCAATTGCCGGCCTTGCAGCGTAGAATCGTTATCGCCGCGGTGGGACCCGTCACTGCGGGAGCTTTACAAAGAGCTGGGATTGAGCGCGTCGTGCAGGCCGCGGATACTACGGCGATGGCGGTCGTGAAATCCCTGGAGGCACATTTTGCCGGGGCGGCAAAACTTTCTACCGCAGGAGTGAAGCGAGGATGAGTTTCCCTACCCACCGGGCGCGGCGTTTGCGGCGCAGCGAAGCGCTCCGGGGCCTCGTGCGCGAGACGCGGCTCGCCACAGCGGGCCTTATCTACCCGATGTTTGTATGTCCCGGCTCAGGAGTCCGGCAAGAAGTTAGTTCCATGCCGGGGATATTCCAGCAATCCGCCGACCAAATCGTGGAGGAATGTCGCGAGATTGAGGCTCTGGGAATCCCGGGAATAATACTGTTCGGCCTGCCAGAATCGAAAGATCCCCGAGGCACGAGTTCGACGTCTGCCCAGGGAGTTGTGCAACGTGCAATCGAGGCAATTCGGAAGGCAAAGCTAAAATTGATTGTAGTCACCGATGTGTGCCTCTGCGAGTACACGGATCACGGGCATTGCGGCGTCATCGAGAATGGCGACGTAGCCAATGATGCGACGCTCCCGATTCTTGCGCAACAAGCGTTGTCGCATGCGCGAGCCGGCGCAGACGTCGTTGCGCCTTCCGACATGATGGATGGCCGGGTTGCCGCCATCCGGGAGATGCTCGACGAGCACAAGTTTGAAAACATCGCTATTCTTTCCTACGCGGCAAAATACTGTTCAGGCTTCTATGGTCCTTTTCGCGAAGCGGCGCAGTCTGCGCCGCAATTTGGTGACCGCCGCAGCTACCAGATGGATCCTGCGAACGCTCGGGAAGCGCTGAAGGAAGTTGCACTCGACCTGGAAGAAGGCGCGGACATAGTCATGGTGAAGCCGGCGCTGCCGTATCTCGACGTCATCCGCCGGGTACGCGATTCTTTTCACGTACCTGTTGCGGCGTACAACGTGAGCGGCGAATACTCGATGATCAAAGCCGCCGCACAAAAGGATTGGCTCGACGAGCGGCGTGTGGTGCTTGAAATTCTCACAGGAATCCAGCGCGCGGGGGCGGATATTATCCTGACCTACCACGCCAAGGATGCGGCCCGGTGGCTGAAGCCTTGAGCATTTGTGAAAAAGCCCGATGAGTTCGACGCCTGGCAAATTGAAGAGTGGACGGCGCCGCTCGCGAGAGATTTTCGAGCGTGCCGAGAGAGTTCTCGTTGGAGGCGTGAATAGCCCGGTTCGCGCGTTTCGCTCGGTAGGTGGCGAGCCGTTGATCATCGAGCGCGGCAAAGGGTCGTATCTTTATGATGTCGACGGTAACGAATTCCTCGACTATGTCTGTTCCTGGGGCGCGATGCTATTGGGGCACGCGCATCCCGCGGTCTGCGAGGCCATTACGGATCAAGCTGCGCGCGGCACGAGCTACGGAGTTACGACGGAACTTGAGCTCGAACTCGCCACGCTGATAACCGAAGCGATTCCATTTATTGAAAAAATTCGCTTTGTTTCGAGCGGCACGGAAGCCACCATGAGTGCGCTGCGGCTTGCCCGCGGCGTTACCAAACGCGATTTCATTCTTAAGTTTGAAGGCTGCTACCACGGGCACGCAGACAGCTTTCTCTCGCAGGCCGGCTCGGGTCTTGCGACGCTTGGGATTGCGGAGTGCCCCGGAGTGCCACAGGCCCTTGCCGAGCTGACCCTTAACGCGCCTTACAACGACTTGGATGGCGTCGAGAACCTATTCGCAAGGCACAAGGACAAGATTGCTGCTGTCATCGTCGAGCCCATTGCGGCGAACATGGGAGTGGTGTTGCCGGAATCAGGATTTCTCACTGGGTTGCGGGAAATCACTCGCAAGAATGGCGCCCTTCTGATCGGGGACGAGGTGATCACCGGTTTTCGCTTAAAGAACGGATCAGCCCAAGACTTGCTGAATATCCAGGCCGATCTCACGACTCTCGGAAAGGTCATTGGAGGCGGATTGCCCGTCGCAGCGTACGGCGGACGCGCAGAGCTCATGAACCACGTGGCTCCTTTGGGACCCATATATCAGGCGGGAACGCTGGCGGGAAATCCCCTGGCGATGCGTGCGGGAATCGCGACGCTCAAGCAACTAACGAGGCCTGGTCTATACGAAGGATTGAGCCGGCACGGCCAAAGACTCGCCACCGGGCTGCGCGAGGCTCTCGCCGAGGCTCACGTCGCCGGTCAGGTGAACGCCATTGGCTCGCTGGCTACGCTCTTCTTCACCCCTGAGGCTGTGCGGGACTTTAATTGCGCCAGACGCTCGGACACTAAGCGCTATGCAAGGTTTTTCAGGGAGATGCTCGAGCGCGGGATATTCCTGGCGCCATCTCAATTTGAAGCGGCGTTTGTTTCGGCGGCGCATACCGGTGCTGATATCCAACGCACCCTTTCCGCGGCCCAGGACTCTCTGAAGGCCATCGCTGCGGACCCAGGGGCATAAATAGAACTAAGAGGTGCTATCGCGATGCATGAAGGTGTGGAACTTCACGAAGGGCATGAAGGGCACGGTGACAATCCCTTCGTGGTTCCTGTCTCCGTAACGATTTCAATCCTTGCGGTACTGGTGGCAGGGGTAACTCTCCTCGGGCATCGTGCCCACACCGAGGAATTGCTTCTGCAATCTCAGGCGACGGACCAATGGGCCTACTACCAGGCGAAAAATATTCGCTGGCATGAAATGCAGAGCGCTGCGGATTTGCTCGGTGCCCTCGCTCCTCAGGGTAATGAAAAGGCGGAAGCCGTGCGCGAGAAATACGTAAAGGAATCCGAGCGGTATGCGGGCGACAAAGAGGACATCAGCGAGAAAGCCAAAGAATTGGAAAAGGAGCGGGATCTGGTGAGCCACCGCGCCGACCGGTTCGATGGCGGGGAAGCTCTCATCGAGGTGGGCCTTGTCATTTGCTCCCTCACGCTTCTCACCAAGCGCAGGGGATATTGGCTTGTGGGTGTGTTGATCGGAGCCAGCGGCGTTCTCTTTGCGGGCACGGCTTTCCTGCTCCACTAGGAAGCTGATGCGCCATGGCGGCCTGCCTATGCGTGAGCCGGCGGCTGGGATCCGCGGAGGCG
>WNFE01001143.1_pt1 | contig 19169 bp, 22 predicted proteins | sample 5400451 | NCBI WGS metagenome assembly WNFE01 (sample SAMN13153344, study PRJNA577476) | soil metagenome | isolation source: 200 cm saprolite under Douglas fir tree site 2 hole 2 | place: USA:California | collected 2015-04-18
TCTTTCGATTGTCGATACCCAAAGATTGTCCAGACGTTCCGTCTAAGCTCCTCCATCCGCGCCAGAATTGGAGCGACAAACGCGCCTATGACAAAACCGCCGTCGCGTTGACAACAAGATTTCGAGAAAACGCTGCGGCCATTGGCATTCCTCGCACTTTTTGGGAAGGCGGCCCTGTGTCAACCAAGGATGGATGCAAATCCAGGTAACCGGAGAAGGCACAGCGAAGCGGAGTTGATTGGGACGTCGTCGGGCGTTGCTGTCACGAAAATGTCACGGTAATCGCGGCAAATCGCGAGTAATTGCGAACAAAAGGTGGATAAAGGAGAGAAGTTGACTCATCGCGTTTCATCGCAACTTGCTGATTCTCCTCGGGAAACCCCCGCTCCGGCAAATCGTGATTAAACAGAGTTAGTGGCTGTTAACCGAAGGGTTGCTAGTTCGAATCTAGCCCGGGGAGCCAAATCTTCCTTCTTCAGTCACTTACAGGCAGCGCTGTTCTCTTCTTGTCCCGCTGTCATATAAACGTAATACATTTTTTGCCTTCTCGAGCTGTCGAGCCGGTCAAATTTGCGTAAATGCCCAGGATTTTGCGAAAAATGGGGCGCGAAATGCGCCAACCGCCAACCCTTCGGTTGGGAGCCGAAGGGTTGCTAAACTCGGGAGCGCAAGCCGTTAAGAAGTTGAAAGGCAGCAATTCGTATGTTTCGGCGGTTAAGCAGAGATAGAATGAACAGTTGCGCACTCGTGCGGAGTCGTTGTGTGGTTGGCAGCGGCGGGATAAAATGAGACAGTGAATTTTGAATGGGACCCGGGCAAAGCAACGCAGAATAGGCGGAAGCACAGGGTTTCATTCCACGAGGCCGCTACAGTTTTTGGCGATCCGTTGGCAGTGACCTTTCATGACCCGGATCATTCGATCTCGGAAGAGAGGTTCATCACCATCGGGATGTCGAGGGCCGGCCGGGTTTTGATTGTGGCCCATTCCGACCGCGGCGAGAACATCAGAATTATCAGCGCCCGCAAGACGACGCTGCGCGAGCGAAAACATTATGAAGAAGAGAACTGAGAGACGGAAACTAACTGACGACCTACGTCGAGAGTACGACCTGTCCAAGTTGAAGGGCAGCATCCGCGGCAAGTACACCACGCGTTATCAAGCAGGGACCAATCTCGTGCTCTTGTCACCGGACGTGGCTGAGCATTTCCCTGACGAGCGATCCGTCAATACGGCCTTGCGAAAATTGATTCACGTGGCGAAGGTCAAGAAAATATCTTGATCTCTTCAGTCCGTTCGATGCCGTCGCTCTATTTTTAGTATCCGTGTGCCGACGGCGCATCGGTAATGGCGTGCGCCGTCATAAAAAAACGTACTACTGATCGCGATACTGACTTGGGTAAAGGCTACTTTTGCCCGCGGATCCGAACGCAAAGCTATCAACTGTAAGCGTTGAAACGACGAAGTGATAATTTTCATCAGCTCCCTACAAAAGCCTTGGGATAGACCTCATAGTCCACAATGGCCGGGCGTGAGAGAGGCACATTCGCACAATTTCCTGCGATACTGAACGGTTGCCATCGGTTCTGGCACACCGCAAACTCATGTTCTTCTTGAGCAGACCCTCTACAGATTGGATCCGTACGTTTCTATCCTCTGCTCGCAATCAGCAGCTCTCCTACCCGCATGTAGGGGCATCTCAAAGGCTTCCTCCGAATGGCTACGTCGTTGACCACTACCGCGTCGAGCTCGGGAGAGGATATGAGGTCTTTCATCGGGCTGCAAATGCCGTCCGGCAATGGAAGATGTTTGACATGCCTTGGGTTGAACTCTGCTGGCCCGATGCTTCCATAGAAGAAGGTACTACGGTAGCCATCCTCATATCACATCTCGGATTCTGGTCCCTTAATCCCTGCAGGATCGTGTACGTAATTCAAGAACATGGGGCGCATGAAGAATTCGGATTTGCCTACGGAACGTTGCTCGAACACGAGGAACAAGGTGAAGAGCGTTTTACAGTCGAGTTTCATTCCAGTGACCAATCGGTATGGTATGACCTCTATGCATTCTCGCGACCGAATTTCATGGCTCGTCTTGGATATCCTCTTGCGAGAACCCTGCAGAAGCGTTTTGCAAGAGATTCGAAGACTGCTATGCAAAGAGCCGTGGCCGACTCGACGTAGGCGACGCGCCTGCTGAATCAGGCGCGTGAGCAGGGCAGGCCTTTTCAAGAACTTCTCCAGTACTATGTCATGGAGAGATTTCTGTATCGGCTGTCGAAATCAAAGTTTCGTAATGCATTTGTTCTGAAAGGTGCTCTCTTGCTGACGGCTTGGCGAGCTCCGCAGTCGCGGCCTACGATGGACATCGATCTGTTGGGTCAAACAAGCAATGATCTTGAATACCTCCGGTTGGCTGTTCAGGAGATTTGCCAGGGTTGAACCGGATGGAGTTGAATTCAGGGTGGAGACGCTCGAAATACAAAAGATCAAGGAAGACGCGGAATACGAGGGAGCTCGCGTTCGCCTACTTGCATTGGTTTCAAATGCGCGGGTCACTCTGCAGATCGACATCGGATTGGGGGATGTGATCGTGCCTCATGCGGCTGAGATTGAGTATCCGGTGCTGCTGGAATTTGCAGCTCCGAAATTACTTGCGTATTCCCGAGAAACGGTTGTGGCAGAAAAACTAGAGGCGATCACGGTTCTCGGTCTGTTGATTATTTTGATCTCATGCTGTTGTCGCGGCTTACGAATTCGATGGGACTCTGCTATTGCGGGCGGTCCACGCCACTTTCAAACGACGTTCCACAGAAATTGAGGCATTGGGAATCATGTTGTACGCTTCTCTCAACTGAAGTTCTTTGTCATACAATGCCTAGAGAAACTACATTCAGGTTGCCTCTCCGACACCACCCTTCACATGGACTTCAATTTCTCTTCGACATACAGCGAGAGCTCAATCATGCGCTCCGCCACTTGTTCGGCCGACTGACCAGCAAAGTTCTTAAGCACCAACTCCTTAACATAGAGCCGCACAAGATAACGCAGCAGGAGCGCGCGACTGCGCGTGGCGAAAACAAAATCGCGATGCCCGTTATTCACGACGATCAGGTTGCGCTCAGCATCGAATCGAGAGCGCCACAGTTCCCCGCCAACTCGTTCAAAGGTGTAGCCCGGTAAGCCGCGCGCATTGACGACAGCTGGGCCGATAGCCACATCAAGGCTGTCGGTGACTGTGATCAGTGCCTCGGCACTGCAGCGCAAGTCTCGCTGTGAGACGGCGACGGACAAACGCACGAGAACTGGCAACGAAGGAGCCTCGAAGCTCACTTCTTGATCAGACGTGGACGAGAGCGTGCCACCCCCTTCGACGATCTCCCAGGTAAATGTCAAGTCCTGCTCGACCCGCCGGCGCGAGCGATCCCGGGGCAGCGCGCGAAGGCGCCGGCTTTGGCTCACTGCCAATGTGCTTGACGCTGGCGAAATCACGACGGTGTGCAAAGGCCCAGCATAGTCGAAGAATTGGCGCTGTGTGGATCCGCTTCCGCTCGGTTGCGGAACGCCCCCCTCTTCCTCCGCACCTGAGGCCTCCACGCCTCGCTCCGGTGGCCCTTCGGCACCCGTCACTTGCGGCGAGCGTGACTGGATGTCAAACCAGTCGTATTCCTCGCGCGGCAAGACCAGCATGGCCTCTCGAAACGCACGCTGAATGGCACGTAGGGACTCCCGGTTTGCCTGTTCTTCCTCCGCGCGTCGCTGGGCCTCGATAAGGCCATTGAGATGTGCTTCCAGCGGTACTAGAGCTTTCACGAAGGCCCCATAGCGTTCATCGTGGACGATCCCGGAGCGCGTGCCAGGCGTGAGGTTAAGGTAGGGCACGTCGATCAGGCCCTGAAGGTAGCGAGAACTCCACGGCGGGCGCTCCAAACCGGGCAACGTTCCGATATCCGCTATCACCCGCGTGCCATCTCTGGTAAGGGCTATTCGCCAGTCCTCAGCCGGTTCCGTGAGATACAGTTCAGCATACGCTTCGCCGAATGACGAGCGAACCGTCGGCAGTTGGTGGAGCAAGCGGCCTTCGAACTGTCGCGGCTCGACCTGGTGCTGCTTGCGCGCGAGCTTATCGATCACCGTTACACGAACTTGCGTATTGCGAATACGGTCGCGCAGCTCCGAGGCCAGATACCACTGGATCTTTTCGCCGCTCAATCCGCGGATGCCCTCGAGCAAGGGCCTGATCTTGAGCTCGGTGCCCCGCTCAGCAAAGAGCACCCGTCGAAGCTTCACGATGTAACGAGGATCCCCTTTGCTCATAACCATCTGATAGACCCGCTGATCGGCACCGGAAGAAGTCATCGTGAGCGTGCCGCCCACAGTCCAGAAGCTCAAAAGACCGATACCGAATTCCCCTTGTAAGCCGCCTCCAGCGCCGTCTGCTTTCAAGCGCCGCTTGACCGAGTCGCAGATATGAGTTGCAACGTACTTGAAGTTAGGGATCCCGTTCGAGTCACGCGGGACGCCGTCGCCATCGTCCTTCACCGTTAGATAGTGCTCGCCTTGCTCGCGGCCGCGGGTGATGGTAATGGTCTTGGCACGCGCATCGATGCTGTTCTCGACCAATTCCGCGATGGCCTTGAGTGGATTGCTTTGCGAGAGTGCGATGATACGGATAGCATTCCAGTCATCGCCGATCCGCAACTTGCCTTTCTCTGATTCCTTCGACTTGGCTGCGCTCGTCTTCGCCACAGTGACAATGAGCTCCACGGGTCGAGTGCAAGGCAGGGAGGACCGATCTCAGCCTGCCATCAACCACCTACTATATCGAGGGCTTTAGCTGCCGGGCAAGGTTGGCTCGGAAGCGGGCACCCATATAAACTAAATGAGAATGTGCCCCAATTCATCAGAAATGATTTCGCCACTCACGCATTGTCCTCCCGGGTGATCTCTACTGCCTGCACGACAATCGCGAGTACCGTCGCCTGACCAGCTTCAAATACAGCCGTGCTGCTAGGCGAACACAGGTTGGTGTCATACCAGTGTCATGCGAATTGTGATGAATGGGGGCGAATAGGGGCGAATGACGATGAAAACTGAAAAGAGAAGGTGAATCTGAGTTAGCCCCATTTGATCGGAACTTGCTGATTGCCTTCGATTAGTATCGGCTCCGGCAAATTGTGAGTAAGTTGGCCTCAGGGCTGTTAACCGAAATGTTGGAGGTTCGAATCCTCCCCGGGGAGCCAAAACTCTTTGACTTCAAGCAATTACAGAGTTTGGGTAGAGCATTCGGCTCTTGACCGAATGCTTTGGAACATTCAGCCAGCGAGCGCTGAGCGCAAGATCTGTTCATCCGGGCCGCGACCTGCGCAGCATCCTGCGAGTTTGCCGTCAATCACTACGGCAGGGACGCTGCGAACGCCATAACGCTTGGCTTGGGATGCTACTTCGGACTTCTGCATATCGTGGATCACTACCTCGTGCGAAGACCCAGCAAGGCGCTTAACTACCTCAATTGTTTCCTTGCACGTTGAACAACCTGCGCTGAAAACTTCGATTTTCTTTTTTGAAGCCATAGTTCTTTCCTCTCCTTTACCTTGAGTTCATCAAGATTCTTCTCTTTAGCATTCGGGGCAGGCTGCTTCGCCAGGGATGTCGCGAAGCGGCCACGCATTCCACAACGAAGCGATAACCAGTAGGCCGAGTGCTCCATACATGGTGAGATTGGACTCCCACGCAAACTTACCCAACAGCACGGCACTTCCTGCAACCAGCCCAACCGCGAAAGGACCGTACCCCCGGCGCTTGTTCGCTCTGAACGCCAACGCTGCCACAGCAAGAAGTAGAAACGCAGCGGTCAGCGGCAGAAGGTAGACCGTTGATATGAGAAAGCCGAGACCCACTGATGAAAGCAATCCTGCATAGGCTGGCCAGCATGCCGGGCAAGCCAGCTTGGGAAGGATCGAGACGCCGACACTTGGCAGCGCCAGCAAACCTTGCTTCCACGTACGGTTCATCGGTCCTCCCGATCAAGACTCTCCAGAATCGGGCATTCCGCAACCGGCACGCACCCTTCGCAGACATTTGTCAGCTTGCGAAGCCTCTTCTTAATGGACTCAAGGCTTTTGATCTTGGCGTCTATATCGGCAATCTTGACCTCGGCCCGCGTTCGGATGTCTCTGCTGGTCGTGGTGCGTGATACTCGGAGCGATAGCAGTTCCCGGATTTCCTTAAGGGAGAAGCCGAGTTCCTTAGCGCGCCTGATAAATCTCAGCCGTCGCGCCGCATCCGATGGGAACGGGCGATAACCGGACGCGCTCCGTGGCGGCTTTGGCAGCAAGCCCCTTCGCTCGTAGAAACGAACGGTCTCCAGATTAACTCCGGCTTGCTTAGCGAGACGACCGATTGTCAGCGACTTCATCTCCATATCCACTCTCTAAGTCTAATCCCCGGACTACAGTACGGGATCAAGCGGTATTTTTATTTCAGCCAGTCTCTACTTTGCAGGCTCCAGAGGATCTTAGACGTGCCTAGAGCCTCCAATTAGAGGGTCGCGCGTTGCAACTTCAGTCGGCGAAGCAGTTGCGCGTTTGCAGCTACAATAATAGTGGAGAGGCTCATCGCAACTGCACCGACACTCATGGGGAGATCGAATCCCCAGTGGACGACAAGACCTCCGGCGATCGGAATGGCGACCAAGTTATAAGCGGTTGCCCAAACGAGATTTTGGATCATCTTTCCGTAGGTTGCGCGAGATAGTTCGATTGCTCCGACAACGTCGCGAGGATCACTACGCACAAGTACTATTCCAGCAGATTCAATCGCTACGTCAGTTCCCGCACCTATTGCGATTCCTACATCTGCGGTCGCTAACGCTGGTGCGTCGTTCACGCCGTCGCCTACCATTGCGACCTTCTTGCCGTCGGCCTGAAAGCGTTTCACCGCCGAAGCCTTGTCAGCGGGGAGTACCTCGGCTCCGACCTCATCGATACCGATTCGCCGGGCGACCGAATCGGCAACCGTCTTCGAATCTCCGGTGATCATCGCGACGCGGATACCAAGCCGATGAAGCTCGGTGACGGCTTCACTAGATTCGGGTCGAATCTCATCTTCAACGGAAAAAGCTCCGAGCAGTTGGCCTTCAGCGACGACATAGAGAACAGTCTTCCCATCTGTCCTTTTAGGGCCTTCGGCCCGCGAAACCTTATGAAAATGGCTCAACTACCGAATCCTCAAGCCAGCCAAGCACAGGCGTAGTTATTTTCGACTCTGATGCCCATGTGCTTGTAAGTTTTTCAACTTCTGGTGGCACCGTTACCTTGGCCTCGGTTAACAGGCGCGGTCCGCCGATCTCGACACTCTTGCCTTCCACGAAGGCCTTCGCTCCTCGACCAGGCAGCGCCCCGAATTTCGTAGCTGACAATTGGACCACGCTTCGGCGCTTGGCTTCGGTGACGATTGCTTTAGCGAGTGGGTGTTCGGAGCTGGATTCGACAGCGGCAGCACGCGCAATTAAATCGTCCTCGGTAGTGCCAGGTGCAACCGCGACTCCCGACACTGCGGGGGAGCCGCGGGTCAGGGTTCCGGTCGTGTCGAAAATGACCATATCCAAATTGCGGGCACGTTCGAGTGCGAGTCTGTCCTTAACGAGGAGACCGTTTTGAGTCCCTAGCGATGTCGAGATTGCGACTACCAGCGGAATCGCCAGTCCAAGGGCATGTGGGCAAGCAATGATGAGGACCGTTGCGGTTCTAATCAGGGCGTGTTCTTTGTCGCCTGAGAACCACCAGTAGGCGAAAGTAATTGCGCCAGACACGACTGCCACGTAAAAAAGAATCGCGGCTGCACGGTCGGCAAGAGCTTGCGTGCGAGAGCTGGAAGCCTGGGCAGTGGCGACGAGCCGCATGATTCCGGAGAGCGCGGTCTGGTCCCCGATTGCCGTAATGCGGACGCGAAGGCCTCCGCCACTGGCAACTGTTCCCGCAATAACTCTGGTACCTGCCGCCTTCGGTACCGTTTTGGACTCGCCAGTGATCATGGACTCGTCAACATCGGCAGTGCCCTCAACGACGATGCCATCTGCCGGAACGCGGGCTCCTGGCCGGACAAGAACGATGTCGCTAACGCGCAACTCAGAGAGTGGAACAGTTTGAGTGTCTGCACCTGTTACGCGTTCAGCGGTGTCCGGGAGCAAGGCGGCGAGTGCATTGAGCGCGCCACGCGCCTGGGAAATGGCGCGCATTTCCAGCCAGTGGCCGAGGACCATGATCGTAATCAGAGACGCGAGTTCCCACCAAACGTCAATCTCGAAGAGGCCAAACGTCGCCGCGAGCGAAGTTCCAAAAGCAACTGTGATCGCCAGGCTGATGAGTGTCATCATGCCGGGCTTATGGTCGGCAAGTTCGCCCCATGCCCCGCGGATAAAAACTAGGCCGCCATAAACGAAGACGGCTGTTCCGAGGATGGCGGGGATAAACTTCGAGCCAGGGAAGGAAGGCGCAGTGTAACCGAGCCAGTGTTGAACGTCGGTTGACCAAAATACGACGGGAATTGTGAGGGCGAAACTCAGCCAGAACTTGTCGCGAAACATGGCAACGGAGTGTCCGGCGTGACGGTCGTGGCTCCCGTGAATGTCTGACATCCTATGACCGGCGTGTGGGTCGGACTTTTGTCCGTGATCATTGTGTGTCGAGTGGTCCATTTTGAAGTCCGATCTCCCCTTTTGCCTGGCATCAATGTTTCGCCAAATAAGTCCCCGTTACGTATCCCAAAGTTGCGCCTATGAGGATGTCCGACGGGTAATGCTTTTTCGCAGGATAGCGCGAGAGGCTGACTCCCGTTGCAAGCGCATACGCTCCCCACTTGACCCATTTATTCTTGGGATATCGGTGAGCGACCACGGCCGCAAATGCGAAGCTTGTGGCTGAGTGTCCGGACGGAAACGCCCTGCCGCCACCCCAGAACTTGCCTGTACTGCCTGGTTTGAAAGGAAATTCTCGGTCGAACGCGAGCTTGAGAGCCAAGTCTACCGTGCCGGCCGCTCCTATCGCAGCGAGTGCTTTGAATCCAGTATCGCGTAAATAGGGATGGTGTTTCCCACACCCAATGCCATATATGAGAGCGGCCGATCCAATCTCCAAGCCGAGGCCAATGTTTGACCACTGCCCTGCCGTTTGTTGTAAGGATATGGATTGAATGCGATTGTCAGCGGGCCGGTCTACTTTTGCAATCATTACTCCGGTGGCTGCCAGGATTGGCAGCTCCCATTTCAAATTGCTGGGACGAACAGCGCTTCGAGGAACACCTTTCAGTCCATACCCGAATTGCAAAGTTTCACTCCAGGTGTCGTGGAAAAACCCGTGGACACTGCACCCTCCATTTGTGGCCGCCTCTTGCGCGCATGATGGTTGTTGATTTTCCCAGGGCTGGTGTGGAAATTGAGGCGTGCCAGAGCGCGGTTCCGCTTCTTGCGTCAGTTCTACTGATGAGTCGGTCGTCTGAGCGAACGCGGGCCTTGGGTCATAAACTAAAGCGGTACAGATGAGCACAGCACAGACAACGAACCGGAAACCGCTCGTGATCCGGGGAATCGCCATGATTTTGAAAACTCCTATCGAACTCAGATGCATTCTATTCACACCACTGCCTATGGGACCTGCCCGTCGTAGCTCTGCGGTTGGGTTCATCGTTTCAGATCCTTGGGCGGTCTGATCAGAGATGGTGACTCGGGGGTGATGGTGAACATCCCACCGGGATCAAGAGGGCGCTGGACGGCGTCTTCCAATTCGCCGAGCGCCCTCTGAGCGCGTGCCAGTGCGTCAAGCTGCGCTCGGGCTAAAATCCAACTTTGGATTTCGATGGTATCAAGACTCAGTCGGTTGTCGGCGCCGGCGCGGATTGCCAGCTGCATGATTTGCAATTGAGTCTCTTGAAGTTTGCGCAGGGATTCGGCCTCGGCCAGTTCCTTCAAGGCTGCTGTGTAAACGGCGAGCGCCCGCTCACTTCTTGCGATGACTTGCGCCTGTCTTTCGAGGAACGTGGCCGCCGTTTCCTTGCGCCGAGCCTCAGCCTCAGCGATGGGTCCCTGGTTTCGATTGAAGAGAGGGACAGTGGTCGAGAAGCCGACGGTAAAGAAACTATGTTTTTCCTCATACGTGTACCCCGGCCCGATATTTATATCGGGATATTGTTTGGCGATCTCTACCTGTAAGTCGGCTTCCGCAGCCGCATATTGCTCAAGAGAGCGCCGAAGGTCCAGCCGATTCAAGACCGCGTAGCGCTGGATCTCTCCTGGCGAAAGGGACTCTACACTTGGCGGCGTGTCAATGTTAGGCCACGCGAAATCCGCAGACTCAAGAGCGGCCACTGGAAGGCCAACAGCGGCCGCCAGAGCTGCTTTGGTCTCCCTGACTTGGCCCTCAGCAACATCGATAGCCAGGTGTGTCTTTGAGAGGTCGATTCGCGCCAAGTCGACGTTTTGCCTTGGTATCTCGCCTACAGAGAATATTTGTTCCAGAATATTTACTTGGTCCTCGCGAACCTTTTCCTCGGAGCGAAACAATTCCAAATTTCGAGAGGCGAGAAGGTAATTCAGCAGTGCGGCACGAACTCCGCTGTGGATCGTCCATGCTGAATCCGCGAGATCGAATCGCGCAGCTTGATGGAGATTACGCGCGACTTGGATGCGATGCCCACGCTTGCCCGCAGTCTCTATTGGAAAGGCAAAATCCAAAGTCAACAAATACGGAGTCGGAATGCCTGGTGCAACGCTCAGAGAGGGATTTGGGCGAGCGCCCGCCGTGACCAAAGCTGCTTCCGTTCCCGCAACGCGGGCCCGAGCCACTTCGAGTGCGGGATTGAAATACAAAGCTGCGAGCGACAGGGTTTGTAAATCCCAAGTCTTGAGCGGCCATGGAGACACTGGGTGACCCAGGTTCTGTTCCTCGAAAGACTGGAGGCCGGGATCGGCAAGACTCCGCGATTCGAACCCTGAAGCTGTGGTGCTGGCAACGATAGGAGCTGGCCGGTACCGCTGTACAGCACAGCCTGCCAAAAAGATGACTCCGGAGAGGGAAGCGATTCCTTTTCGTATCGCATACATAGAGGTCATCTCCATTCAACGAAGCAAGAAATGCAGCCCTCAGAAAAACCAGTCGTGCCGGAGGTCTAGCGTCCCGCGAAGACCACGCCGGGCTCCAGCTTGAGCACCGGCCGGGCACTAATCGCCGCAGCTACAATGCTCACCAACATGACCATCACGACCGCCGCCACTGGAGTGAACCACATCATGCGGAATGGGTAGTCCGCCTCCGTCACCGCAATCTGGCCAATAATTCCGCACATGCCCAACCCTAGGCCGGTACCTAGAAGCGCGCAAAGCCCCGCCTGCACTAAGATCATCGCCAGAAGCAGTTTAGAGGTCGCGCCCATGGCCTTGAGCACCGCGTATTGTTTCAGGCTCTCAGTTGTAAACATGTAGAGCATTACGCCCGTTACACCGAAACCCACAGACATGGCCAGCGAGAGCATCGCGGCGATATCACCAACATCTTCAGAGTTGATTAGAAACCAGCGGACTGTATCGGCCTTAAAGTCATCCGAGGAACGTGCCTTAAGGCCGGTCCGGGCATGTATGCGTGTGGCTAGTTCGCGTGGAGAGACACCCGGCGCAGCAGTTGCAAGCACGAACGTCAGCAGGTGCCGCTCCGGCAGCAGGATGCGGCCGCAGTTGGAGAACGTAGTATAGAGCAGCGGTCGCGGCGGATACCGCGGGAGAGCGTCCGATCGGGCCGTTACAACAACGCGGTGATCGTTAATCAGCAGCTCGTCGCCTACGGTCAGTTCCCGCGTTGGTGCACTAAGGTGCGGCTCTCCATAGGGCCATTGATCAGCCTTCAAGACAGGTGTTCCTAGCTTGCCGACGGTGCCACCCGGATCGACGATCACCGCGTCCGTAGCGTGAAGCACCGTCGGTGACGCACCATTCTTCAGAGCGGGCACCCCGAACAGCGTGGCGTCGTCCGCGCATATTATTTGGAACGGCTGAAATCTTCCGTTTGGAAAGCGTGCTTCCGACGTACCCAAGGCCAGCGGCACTGCTGACAGCACGCCCTCAACACTCCGGACCCGAGCGAGTGCCGAATCAGGCAGGTTCGTCGTCTGTTCAGCGGACTCAACCGCAGGGTCCATGACCCACACGTCCGCCGTCGGGTTCTCAGCGACGAGAGCAAATCCGCGTGTCATGAAGCCGCAGAAGTACGAAAAGGCGAACGTGACCAGGAACGAAGTAAACGTGATGCCGAAGAGCAGCCCCGCGTACTTAGTGCGGTCGCCCACCAGCATCTTCAAGGCCAGCCGAAGCATCTACGGTTTCCTCCGCTGGAGGGTGCGGCCATCAGCATTCTTGAGCGCGTCATCACGGCATGGTTCTGATGGAGACTTCGCCTGAGTTGTTGTCCCCCCAACCGGAAGCGTCTCGATGAACACATCCATCTGCTGGCCAACATAGACGGGCAAAGAGGCTCGGTTAAAGCTGTAGATGACCTGCAGCACCCGGGTATCAGTCCGTTGCGTGGTATCACCGGTAAGCAACATCCTCGGGACGACATCCGGATCGGTGCGCTCGTACCGCGCGGGAACTTTCAGATCTGGATTGCCACGAACGAATGCCATCGCTGGCGCACAGGGCTGGAATCTCCAGGCGTCGTTCTCATCGATGTCGACGCGCACGTGGAACAGCGTGTCGTCGCCGAGTAGCATCAACGGCGCGCCGAGTGAGCCGCTCTGTGCGTACTCGCCCAGCCGCGTCTTCATCTGCAGGATGCGCCCCGGGAAGGGAGCATGGACCGTCCGCCGCCCAATCTCGGTCTTGATTTGCTCGACCTGGGCTTCAGCGGATGCGAGCGCCGCCTCGTCAATCGCCACGTCAAAGCGTCTGTTGTCCATGTCTTCGACACTGATCGAGACTCCCGGGCTCAAGCCTTCGCCGACCCTGAGCCGGTTCTTTACTTTTGCCAGGTTTGCTTCGGCCTCCTTGACCTTGGCGAGCGCTGGAAGCACCTGCGCTTGTAGATCACTGCTGTCGATCTTGAATAGCGGATCTCCGGTCTGCACCTGGTCGCCCCATTTGACATAGATCGCCGTTACGATGCCGGAAACTGGCGTGCCAATGGCAATGTTTTCGGTCCTGGCCTCGACGATGCCTGAACCAAAGATATACGAGGCAAATGGCGCCTTTGCTGACTGGACCACTGGCGGGGCAACTGGGCGGGTTCGGTTACCCTTAATGACCATAACCACTGCTACGCCGACACCGATAATCGCCAGAAGGGGAAGGATGTATTTGCGAATCATTGCGGGCGCTCCTTATTTTTGCCATCAACGACCTCGATAATCTTGCCGTCATCCATGTGTGCGATACGATCCGCAAACTCGAAGATGCGTGGATCGTGGGTGACCACAATCAGTGCCCGATCAGGGCTTTTCGCTACGCCGCGCAGAATATTCATCACGCTGCGCCCGGTCTCATGATCCAGGTTGCTTGTCGGTTCGTCGCATACAATCAGCTTCGGGTCGTGCACCAACGCGCGGGCGATGGCCATGCGTTGCTGCTGGCCACCGCTGAGCTGCGCCGGCAGCGCACTCAGGCGCGTCCCAAGATCTACTTCGACTAGAGTTTCCCTTGCTCGAGTTTCCGCGCTCTTCCGGGATTCGCCGTTGATCAGCAGTGGCACGGAAACATTCTCAACCGCGTTGAGCGCTGGCAGCAGGTTGAAAAACTGAAACACGAAACCGATCGACTCCCCGCGAAAGTGTGTGCGCTCCTTCTGGTCCATGCTCTTCAAGTCCCGGCCGAGCACCTCGCAATTCCCGGAATCCTGGTCCAGGATCGCCGCAATGACCGAGATCAAGGTGGTCTTCCCGCACCCTGACGGGCCCACCAGCATGAGTAGCTCCCCGCGGCGTACGTCAAGGTCGATGCCACGCAGCGCCATCACTCTTGCCTCGCCTGTTCCGTATGTTTTCGTCAGGCCGCGGCAACGGACTGCAAACTGTTCGTTCAGCCCCGCCGCGTTCGTCACGTGTTCCATCGTTTGCCCCTCTGCTCTCCTAGAAGAACGAATGTATTCGAGCGAATCGCGGTGCCAGGTGCAGTCCCCAATGCAACAACATGCAAAGACGAGAGCAGATTCGCGCCTGAGGTCTACCCAAAAGGCCTCGTTCGCCTTCAAATCGAAACTACAACTGGAGGAAGGGTAGTCTCGGTTGCGACAGATTTTGAGCGCAATTCTAGATGCGTAGGTTAAGCGGACGACTTCCTGGGGCGGAATCCAATGCGATGGGATGAATCAAGAAGAGCAGCGAGCCCCGAATGCTTGGGGAGCAGAGCTCAACAATGATGGATGACAATCCCGAACCGAATCTGACGATCAATCGCGCAAGTGTGTAAACAGCACCCACACACAATGCTAGAAGGACCAAAGTGTATTCGGTATCATTTCCGGTCTGGAGCGTGTGATCCCAATGGTCAAACGTCTCCAACACAGGGCAAACCAAGCAGGTCAGCAGAACAATCATCACTGCCGCGCGCGACATTCTTGTGCGCATGAGTTGAATTATCTCAGAGCAAAGATCTAAGAGCAACACGAACCGAACCTAAATCGCGGCAGGGTCGGACTTCAAAGTTACAAGCTCGGCAGATATATTATGAAGGACAAATAGTTTCCGTCCGTCCTCTCTTGAGCCACGCGCAATCCTCGATAGCCCAGTATAAGTGAGGCCTCGCACTGCCAGAATCGGTATAACCTGCTCTACGAGATGTTGAGTTTCTGGTTGAGTACAGCGATCAGCCAGAAAGACTGAGAACGACAATGCGAAATCTCATCCGAGCACACGAGACGCCCAACAGGCGCGACCTTTGGAGTGGCCCGCTCCTTGATCGAAGTTTTCGCGTTAGCATCTCACTCAAAGGACTGCACTCGTTGCTGGAGACGATCTGCGCGATTGTGCTTCTCAAGATTGATCCGCACACGATGAATCGGATCGTGTTGGCCGTTCTCCATCAAGAACTCTCCGAAGATCCGCAGGATTTCGTCGCCACGCACCTAGTCCGTGCGTCTCAGTATTTCGCGGGCAGCGGAAAGTACTTCGCCTCTTTGTATCTTCTTTCGCACGGCGCCGTCAAACTCGTGCTCGTTATAGCTCTGCTACGGAACAAACTTTGGGCCTATCCATTGATGATTGTCACTCTAGCGGTGTTTGTTTGCTATCAGACCTATAGGTTCGCTCTCTCCCATTCCGTTGCGATGATTCTGTTGACGTTATTCGACATCTTCGTCATTTTTCTCACCTGGCTCGAATACCGAAAGCAAAGGTCGCGGCGTCAAACAGCATCGCCCGGGACAACGCAATCCTAGAGGTTGCCCCCGTGCAAGAATCGGGTGAAGGGTCGGAGCGCGAACGGGGGCTGCTTGGCTCTATCGCGCACAGCGTCGACGACAGGTATGCAGGTGTGCATAAAGGGACACGCAACCGCCTTCGCGGCCGCTAGGATGCTACCTTGGTAAAGCTAGAGGATTGTCGTGCAAGCGAGTCCCCTAGCCGGCGCACAACTACGTGGGAACGTGGAGCACGCGATGACATCCCGACAAGGAAAAGTACAACTGCTCTCCACGATCGGCTTGGCGATGTGCCTGTTCCTCGCCGGAACCCCGGCGAATGTTTCTTTCGCACAAGAGACATCCGTGGCCCCGCTCACCGCAGATCAGGTCGTGCAAAGAATGGTGGAAAGGAACGAGCAACGCGCTCAGGCCCTGCAGAGTTACCGTGGGACCCGCATTTATAATCTCGAATATCACGGATTGTCGAATAAGAGTGCCACGCTGGTGGTGGCGATGACCTACCGGCGGCCTGACGAAAAGAAATTCTGTATCCTCTCGGAGAGTGGCTCAGAACTCTTGCAAGCGCGAGTCTTGAAGCGACTTCTCGAAGCAGAGGTAGAGGCCATGCAGGAGGAACAACGCCGGCAGACGGCGATGGGTCCAAAAAACTACGAATTCCACCTGGTAACCTATGAGCGGACAGGCGACCAGGGCTTCTATATCCTCGAAGTTACGCCGCGAATCAAGAATAAGTTCCTGTTCCGCGGCCGGATTTGGGTAGACGGGCAGGACTTCGCGCTGGCGCGCATGGAAGGCGAGCCAGCCAAAAATCCCTCGTGGTGGACGAAGCGAAATGCCATCCAGGTCACCTACGAAAAGATAGGCGAGTTCTGGCTACCGGCGCGAAATGAAACCAATACGCAAGTGCGCATTGTGGGGCATTCTTTGCTGACTATCGTTTATCGGGACTATGAGATTCTGAACGCGAGCGCCGGGCAGATCACCCCGACTTCGGGAAGCATGCTCAGCTGCCCTGGGGAACCAGCAAAGTTGTCCGAGGCCCGACGCTAACGCCGATCTTGTTTTCAACAGCGCTTCTCCCCCCAAGCGTGGCCAGATCACTTGCAAAAAGCGGATGCCTAACATGGACCACTTGGTTGAGCCGCCGTTCCAGCCTCCTGCGTGGGAGAGCTCTGTGGGTTCGGAACTTGATATGGCGTTGTGCCGGCTAGGCTGGCTGCACACTCCGAAAGAACCTGCGGAATTGCTGGGAGCGTGGACGGCAGAGGGGGAACCGACTGATCAGGTTTTCTGAAGTTAAACGCGCTCGTGAGATCGCCAACAGTGGCACGCCGCCATGCGCTCAGGTTGGGCACTTCGGCGCCAAAACGTGTCTCGAGGAATCGCAGCACTGAGGTGTGATCGAAGAGAGCCGATGATACGAACCCACCCCTACTGAACGGAGAGATCACAAGCATCGGTACACGAAAACCCAATCCAATGGGGCCGAGAATGGGAGGATTGCCGACCACCGTGGGGTCCGGAACTGCGGGCGCAGTGACGTATTCGCCGGGGGTGCCTGGGGGCGCTGTCACCGGTGCGACGTGGTCAAAGAAGCCGCCATTCTCGTCGTAAGTGGCGAATAGGACCGTCTTCGCCCATAGCGCTGAATTCGCGGTCAAAGCACTAATAATCGCGGACAGGGTGTTCTCCCCAAAGAGTGAGGGCGCTGGGGGGTGATCGGAGTCAACGATCGAGGCGAGCACCCAGGAGACTTGTGGTAGGTTTCCCGACAACGCATCTGCCAGAAAATCAACAGGAAACTGCGGCCCGAATGCGTTCTGGTAGAGCGGCGATGCGGGATTCTGGAAATTCTTGAAGTACGAGAGAACATTGTCGGAGAAAATGGTGTTCAGAATATTCTGGTCTGGTGACGAGTAAACCTTCCACGAAATTCCGCGAGCCTGAAGCTGTTCGGGCATCGTCGTATTGGTGAGTTTGCCGAAGAACGACAACCGGTTTGCGACTAGCGTTTGCAGTAAGGGTCCGCCGTTCTGTCCAGCCGGGTCAATGGAAGCCGCCATGGTGTAGAGGCGGTTGGGATCAGTAGGGCCGATCACCGAGCAGAAATAGTTGTCGCATATCGTGAAGGCGTCAGCCACGGCATAGTAAAAAGGAAGGTCTGCGCGAGTGAGGTAGCCCATGGTGAGTACGGCATCATTGGAATTGGTCGCGAGGCGAGAGGTCACAAAGCCATCCATTGCGCCGCTGTCCCAGCTCTGATGCTGCGGCACCCAGTCATGGGTGATGTCGTGGGTGCAAGCTGCGTTCGTTTTGGACGTATCGAGATGGAATGGCAGCAATACGCCGGCCGGAGGGTTCGTGGTATTTGCAGGGTCGGGTTGTTGGAATGCCGGACTCTGGTCAGAGAATCCACGTACGCCGCGGTAGCTTCCGAAATAATGGTCGAAGGAGCGATTTTCCTGGATGAAGATGACGACGTGCTCGATGTCAGTCAATTTGGAGCAAACGGATGGAATGGGACCGGGAGACGTACCTCCGCCGCCGCAACCAGGCAGAAGCACGGCCGCGAGCTCTGCTGCAGCCGTGGCAGCGCCAATTCTCAATAATTCTCGACGGTTAACTTTCGTAGAAGCCATGGGGAGCTTTATCCCCCCTTTCACTGGGTCCGCAGGACAGGAAGAGAAGGGGAATCGAAATACCGCTACGCTTAATCATGGGGCTTCTCCCCGGCTGGGATGATCGTTACATTTCCAGATTCCTCCAATCTAGAAACAGTTGCTTGCGAGAAAACGATGTCGCCCGGCCGTGGTCGTGTCAATACGGAAAGAGATCGCGATTGTATTTACGTATCATCGTAGGTCACTTGGTGGTTGAATTCGAGAAACGGAGCTGGCCAACCGAGACTGTCACCCTTGCCATGCCAGACGGTCATTGCAACCAAGCTGATGGCAAGGGAATCGAAGCACTATGGATTCCCCGACCGGGTCACGCCCAGCTTTGCGATTGAATTTCCAACAGGGACCCAATCAAAAGGAGTGTCTCTTGCTCACCGTTCGAGCTGTCGCCGTAATAGTGCTCTCTACGTGCTCAGCCGGCCTCGCATCCGTTTCATCGAGGGTACGCGGAAGGCATTAGAGGCTATCTACTCAGAGCAGAAAAGACTGAATTGCTGGCTATACATAGATGGTGAAAAGAATGGACTCGCCTCTTCTAGCGCTTGCCGAAAACGCAAAGATTGCTAGGAGATGCGGGGGGCAAGCAGCTACTTCGGGGAGGTATTCGATGAGCAACAAGATTGTTGTTTATAGTCAGCCGGGTTGAATGTTCTGCGCCAAGGTGAAGGAGTTTCTTTCACAGAACAAGATTGAGTTCGTTGATCGAAACATTGCCGCCGATGAAGCAGCGTTGGCTGAACTGGAGAAGCTTGGTTACATGACGACCCCAGTCACTGTGATTGACGGACAGGTTGTCGTGGGCTTTGACCGCGCCAAGCTGCAGACGCTCCTGAAAACAGCGTAGTACCCCCCAAGTCGTGGTGTCATGTAGGTGTCATGCGAATCGTGACGAATGGCGGCAAATGGTAATGAAAACTGAAAAGAGAAGGTGAATCTGAGTTAGCCCCATTTGATCAGAACTATACAGACGCGCATAAATAAAGGGACATACTGATTACAAAAAAGATAGCAAATAGGGCCGGATGAGTTCCGGACAGGATTGCATTTCACTGAAGACGCGACGCAGCGTGCCGGTCAACTCTTCCGCTTCAGGAAA
>WNFE01001145.1_pt1 | contig 19147 bp, 16 predicted proteins | sample 5400451 | NCBI WGS metagenome assembly WNFE01 (sample SAMN13153344, study PRJNA577476) | soil metagenome | isolation source: 200 cm saprolite under Douglas fir tree site 2 hole 2 | place: USA:California | collected 2015-04-18
TCAACCATCCGAACTTCGGGGTACCCAACCAGGCAAACCGGACTGCCCTGCTGCCCACAGGCATGGTGAACCCCAGCGCCGGCGCTATTCTGAGCACGGTGACGACATCGCGACAAATTCAGTTTGGATTGAAGTTGACTTTCTAGATTGCGCCAATCGCACGGCGAACGAGTACAGAGGGACATAGAATCCCCAACTCGTCGTTCCGGCAGGCTGTGCGTGATTTCGGGTCCCGAGAATAAGCGGCAACCAGTGTTCCGAGTGAAGGAAAAAACGCAGAGGGCACGATCTATGGTGCCCTCTGCGAGGAGGATGTTGAGCGGTCCTTAGTTCGAGGGCGTGGGCCTCTCCGTCAGGAACGCCCAACTCCTCTAGCGTCTGTGTAACAGGGTGGACGCTCTGGGGCCGTAACGGTATTTACTTGCGCTGCAAAGCGCGCCCTGCCCACGCTACCCGTCAGATGATCGAAGAAAAATCAAAAGCCTCCCAGGTGCAGAACCGGCACCTGGGGCACCCGGCGCTGTTGAAAACAAGATCGGCGTTAGGGTTGAGCCTGGGACAACTTTGCCGGCTCCCCAGGACAGCCGAGCATGTTTCCCGAAGTTGGGGTGACCTGCATGGCGCCCGCGTTCAGAATCTCGTAGTCCCGATAAACGATTGTCAGCAAAGAACTCCCGACAATGCGGACTTGCGTATTGGTTTCATTCCGCGCCGGTAGCCAGAATTCGCCTACCTTTTCATAGGTGACGTGGATGGCATTTCGCTTCGTCCACCACGAGGGGTTTTTGGCTGGTTCGCCTTCCATGCGCGCCACGGCGAAGTCCTGTCCGTCTACCCAAATCCGGCCGCGAAACAGGAATTTATTCCTGATTCGCGGCGTAACTTCCAGGACATAGAAGCCCTGATCGCCTGTCCGCTCATACGTTACCAGGCGGAATTCGTAGTTTTTTGGGCCCATCGCCGTCTGCCGGCGTTGTTCCTCCTGCATGGCCTCTACCTCTGCTTCGAGAAGTCGCTTCAAGACTCGCCCCTGCAAGAGTTCTGAGCCGCTCTCCGAAAGGATACAGAATTTCTTCTCGTTAGGCCGCCGGTAGGTCATCGCCACAACCAGCCTGGCGCTCTTATCCGACAATCCGTGATATTCGAGATTATAAATGCGGGTCCCACGGTAACTCTCCAGGGCCTGAGCGCGTTGTTCGTTCCTTTCCACCATTATTTGCACGACCTGATCTGCCGTGAGCGGGGCCACGGATGTCTCTTGAGCGAAAGAAACATTCGCCGGGGTTCCGGCGAGGAACAGGCACATCACCAAGCCGCTCGTGGACAGCAGTTGTACTTTTCCTTGTCCGGATGTCATCGCGTGCTCCGCGTTCCCAGGTAGTCGTGCGCCGGCTTGGTGGACTGACTTGCACGACAAACCTTCAGCTTCACCAAGGTAGCATCCTAGAGGCGGCGAAGGCGGTTGCGTGTCCCTTTATGCATACCTGCATACCTATGTCGCGGACCAAATCGCAGTCCCCCAACGGGTCAGAAGCTACCGCAAAGTGGCCGCCTTCTATATTGCGTGCTAGCGCCAGTTATCGGCGGGTGGGACAGGCTTTTGAATTGGGTGGCGCACCCTTTGGGGTTTCGCTTTTCGAGGGATGCGGCTTTTGGGAGATGCCAGGCTCTCTCCGCAAAGAACGCGGGGAGTCCCCACAAAACGGGGCAAAGCTCGGCGCTACACTCGGACTGTGCTCAACGCGCGCGGCGGAGAGGCCGCTTCGCTGCGTGAATCAAGCGTGCATGGCGCTCTTGAGTGCGAGCCTACACAACGGCTGCCGATACCGGCTCGGCTGACTCCTTTGCCGGAGCCAGCACGATCAGGGCTACACCGATGATACCAAGCACAGCCACGGCGATCAGCAGTTGTCCGCGTTCGTCCGCCTTCTGGAATGCCATCACCGCCATAACAGCGGCGTGAGCGAAACTCGACCATGCTGTGAAGGCGATCAGGCTGCGATTTGCCGAAGGGTTACGCACTGCTATCAGCAGGAAAATGCCGAGCGCGACATAGAGGCTAAGCATCATATCATCGGTATACATCGACTGATTCGCGTGCCATAAAGAATCCGTCACGGGATAAACGCCAGCCGAAAAAAGCAATCCCACCAACACCAACACAACCTTCAGCGCCCGTTCTCGACGCATAGCGCCCTCCTGCTAAACACTGCGAACGAACTCAGGAAGCATTGTTAGAGATGGGGGAACGGGAAGTCAACGGCTTAAGCCGTGAGAGGGGCAGAAGATACAAATCCGAGGAGTGCTGAGGCTTTTCTGAGGGGAATGCCCCGCTGGTTCAAAAAGGGTCTCCCAACCGCGCCAGAACTGGTTTGAATGAACTTAGAGAACGGCGGGGGGTGAATGGCCCTGAGCGGCACCCGGCGAACGCCGCTGTAGAAAAAATGAAACCTGCGGCCACTCGCGACAGTAAGCCTATTAGAAGCCTAAGATGAAACTCAACGGCAACTGGACGAAGTACTTGCTGACTTCCAGGGAGGCCAAGCCGTGAAAACGCTATTCATCGCGCTTCGCGCCGCGATCTTTGGCATCGGATTCATTTTTCTGTGGGGCTGGGTGGCGCTAAGCCTGCACCGCCGCTACGACAGCACCCTAGGCTTCGAGTTGTCCGGCTGGACGCGCGCTTTGGGCATCGCCCTGATGGCTGCCGGTGGAACTCTCGCATTTGCCTGCGTGGCGACCTTCGTTACCCGCGGGGAAGGCACGCCCGCGCCATTCGACCCGCCGCGCAAGTTCGTTGCCGCCGGTCCGTACAAGTTCGCGCGCAATCCGATGTATGCCGGTGGCTTCATCGTGCTCTCGGGCTTCGGCCTGTACGAACAGTCGCCCGCAATTCTGCTCTTCACTCTGCCGTGGCTTCTACTCGCTCATCTCTTTGTCATCCTGTACGAAGAGCCGCATCTCCGCGCCACGTTTGGCACGCCCTACGACGCTTATTGCCGCTCGGTGGGCCGCTGGTGGCCCCGCCGCGTGCCCGCGCCGTAACTCACGCTTGGCAACACGAAAGCCCGGCGCAGGACGAAAAGAGATTCATTGCCGTGAGAGTCGCGGCAATGGCGCAGAGTTCCTCGCGCCGGCAAGGAGTTCCGAGTGAAGGGAAAAAAGCAGCGGGCACGATAAATCGTGCCCTCTGCGAGGAGGATGTTGAGCGGTCCTTAGTTCGAGGGCGCGGGCGTCGCGCTCTTCTTGGGCGTGCTGGGAGAAGCCTTCCGCTCACGAAGGGCGGCCGGTGCCAGCTTCGCCGGGTCTGCGGCGGGTGCAAGGGGCGTCTTCCGCTCTTGAACGACGGGCTGCATCAGCTTTGCCTGGTTTGTTTCGGGCAACTTCTTGCCGCTCTTGATGGCCCGCGCAGCAGGTGCGTTTCCTTCTGGATACGTCTCGACACCTGTCAAGGTAAAATGATCAGGGTCAACCTCCTGCGCTTTGCAGGACGGCGCACAGCAAGAAAGCGCCGCGAATCCGAATACAGCGAGCCCGGGGCCCAGTAGATTGCGAAGGTTCATAGCCCTTGTCCTTTCCTCGTCGCAGAACCACAACGGCAGTCAGTACAGGAAACTAGAGAATCCCAGGGTTCGGAGTAGCAGGCCGTGCCGCAGGCTTCATCAAGGCGAACGAGCTTTGTTCCTTTATGTAACACGTCCTGGGCCAACCCGGGCTGAGCCAGGTAACCGTTACGTCAGATGCCCGTATCTCTTTCTATTTCAAGGGATTAAGCGCGCTAGCGGGGCAGGCGATGTTCCCGCGCAAGCCGAGAATAGGGCTTGCGGGGCTAGATGGCCGGAACGCGGCCTGGCTGGGTGACAATATTCGGCTGTCCAAGGCGCCGAAGCAGCTCGAATGCCGCTTCGGAGGGGACAAATCCGTGCTGGGGGGAGCAATTCACGGGGCCGACTACTTCTTGAAGAGATCCTCGAAAGCCTGGCGGGCGTCGTTGGTGCGCGGTGCGGGAGAAGCCGCGGCAGTCTGCGCGGGTTGGGCGTAGGAAGTGGGAGCGGTGTCTTTTTCGACGGTGGTGCGGAATTCGTAGAACTTGCAGTTGTTCTTGGCGTCTTTCGGCGTGATGCGCTCCGGGATTGGCTGGGTGCACTCGAACTGCGCACCAGAATCGAAGAAGCGGCACTGCTTGCAGGAGTGCAACTCGAACTGGCACTTGGGGCATTGACCGTTGGGATCGAACCCGGGCGTCAGCACCGCGCCGCAATTGGAGCAGCGGGCGCGTGTCACCGTGCCGACCATGCGGGGCGTGCGCGGGCCGAACTGATCGCCGCGCGGACTGCTCTGCGGCGGCTTGCGATCGTGTGATTTTTCTTTCTTCTCTTGCTTTTCCGCGTCGCGATACCCGCGGTGACCGTACTTTCTATCCACAAATGCCTCCGCCCGGCCGGTTCGCCGGACCGCAACTACACAAACTCAAGGTTTTGCGCTGATGCGCACTCCACCGTGGTATGTATCCGATCGGATTGTTACACTCGGCCCCCAGCGCAATCTTTCCCATGGGGGTCAGAACAGGATTGGCCAAGTCCGAGCAGGAGACGGGACCTTTATGTTTGTAGTCCTCTGGGAGTTCGATGTCAAGCCGGGATGCCGAGAGCGGTTTGAAACGGTATACGGCCCTTCCGGCGACTGGGCACGGCTGTTTCGCCGCGACCTGCACTACCAGGAGACTCGGTTGCTGCGCGACCCCTTTCGCGCGCGCATCAACATCACGATGGACTTCTGGGATTCGCGAGAGGCTTACGCTGCTTTCAAACAGAGCACGCACGGGGAATTCACTGCTCTGGACAAGAGTTGCGAAAGCCTTACGGTTGCCGAACGCCACCTCGGCTGCCACGAACGCATCCCGGAAAATCTTTGAGCCTGCCATGAATCAGACGGATATCACGCGAAGATGGCGCGTGCGGCCAAACCGGCGTAAATTCCCGGCGCAGCCCGAAAATCAAACGAACTAATTTTTCACCCATAGCGGAACAAGGCCATCGGGCTTCAGATCGGGCTGAAGAAAATTTCCCGGCGTTCCCGAGGCGCGGAGAACGGCCTCGGCGGCGAGGTAGCCGCTGCGCACGGCGCCTTCCATGGTCGAAGGCCAGCCGGTGGCGGTCCAATCGCCGGCAAGATAGAGGCCGCCGATGCTTGTTTCCTGCTTGGGACGCCAGCGATCGACGCCAGGTCCCGGAGAAAAAGTGGCCGCAGCCTCTTTGATGACCGTGGCTTTCACAAGGTTAGACTCGCGCGCGGCGGGCAGCGCCTGGCGGACCTCCTTCAAGCAGAGGTCGATGATTTCCTGGCGCGGTCTTTGCAGCAGATCGTAAGAGGCGCTGATGACGAGCTGAAGATATTGTCCCGCACCCGCTGCGGGAGTGGCGCCGTTCACGCTGCTGTAGAGCGCGGTCTTGTTGAAAATCCACTGCGTGGTCGTGTCCAGCAAAGTGATGAACGGTTCCTTCATGACTTCGCGGTCGAACCAGAAATGCACGCCGGTGATGGGCGCATCCTTGATTTTGTCGAGGTTGCTGAGCGATGGGTCGGCTTTTTTCAGGGATTCGGGGAGAAGCTGCGCGAGAGCGAGATGCGGCAGGGCCAAAATGTATGCGTCAGCAGTTTCCTCTCGACCTTCATCGAAAATGACCGCGGCCAGTTTGTTGTCTATGACGCGCAGGCCGCGCAGAGGCGAGCGAAAAATCACTTCCCCGCCCTTCTGTTCGATGGGGGCGCGGCAACCATCGTAGAGTTCGCCAAGGGCGACGGCAGGAACGCCCATGCGATAGCCGGTCTTGTTGGAGAGGACTGCTTTCCAGAAAACGTCGACACCGTAGCGGGCGTCGATGCGCTCGAGTTCTTCGGAGAGCGCGCTGACGAGAACGACGCGCCAGAAGCGCCTGATCGCCGCGGGGGTCTGGTTGCGGCGGCGGAGCCATTCAAGCATGGAGATGCCGCCGGGCTCATCGAGATCGGGCGGATGACCGCCGCTTTTCAGGATGGAGTAGAAGGCGCGGGCGATGGACAGCTTGTCTTTCAGCGCGAGCGGAGAAAAAGTCAAGAAGGAGCCCGCCATGTGAAAGGGCGCGGGGAGAATGCCGGCGTGCATTTCGCCGCGGCGGCCCTGGGGATCGAGGAGCAGAAGGCGGTCGAAGAATTTTATTTTATTGCCCGAACCGACGCGGTTGTAAAAATCCTCGAGGTTGGTGCAGCAGCCGAAGGTCACGTGCTGGCAGTTGTCGATGTGCTCGCCGTCGGACAAGACGTACGAAGTGGCGCGGCCGCCGAGAAAGGGGCGCTGCTCGAACAGTCGGACGCGCCAGCCAGATTCAGCCAGCGCGACGCCGGCTGCCAGCCCCGCCAGCCCGCCGCCGATCACGATCACGCTTTTCAAGGATATTCTCTTCCGTCGGGCGCCCGAAGCGCGCCTTGGCGATGAACAGCATTTTTTCTGCTTTCGAGAGCCGGACGCGCTCGCCGAACACGGCAAAATCGAGCGATTCGATGCGCGCCAGCAGCGCGCTGTACGTATGCACCAGAAGCCAAAGCGCCGCGCGGCTGTCCTCATCGATGAGCCCGAGCAACGCCGAACCTTCCTCGTAGTATTGCCAGGCGCGGCTGGCTTCAAATCGCAGCAACTCGCGGACACCAAGAGTGGCTTCGCTGCGTGCAAAATCCTGCGGCGTAACGCCGAAGCGCGTGAGGTCTTCTTCAGGCAAGTAGATGCGACCAAGCGCGAAGTCGTCGTGAACGTCCCGGATAATGTTCGTCAACTGGAACGCCAGGCCGAGCTTTTCCGCGAGATCGAGGGCGCGGGAGTCGCGAAAACCAAAAACGTGCGTACACGTGAGGCCGACCGTGCCGGCGACGCGATAGCAGTACTCGCGGAGGCGGTCGAAAGTCGGGTAGGTGCGGAGAGTAAGATCCATTTCGGCACCGCTAATCAAATCGTGGAGATACCTGGCGGGCATTTTGAAGTGTTGCATTGTGTCAACGAGAGCAGGCAGGACTTCGGTTGCACCGGTTGGTGCAGCCGAAATGAGGGCAGCTGAACCGTCAACGAGCTGCACCTGACCCGTTATGGCATCGTCCAAGGCGGCGCGCCAATCCGCTAGGCCCCGCTGCTTCGCAGCGAGGTCGTCGCCTTCGTCGGCGACGTCGTCGACTAGGCGCATGAAGGCGTAGAGGGCGGCTAGAGCGTCGCGCTTTGGCTTCGGCAGCAGGAAGAAGGCGAAGTAGAAATTGCTGTGGGCCGCGCGGGCGATGCGGTGGCATTCGTCGTAGGACCGCGATGCGGAGATGCCCAATTGGGGCGCAGCGCGCTGCGCCCCTACAAATGCGAAGCCGCCGGCGCTTGATTCTGGTCGTATGGGCTTGGCGACTAGATGGGTTAAGAGGGCGCGGCCTAGGAGGCGGAATTGTTTTGCTTTGGTGATGGCGGGGCGGTGGTGGAGTGTGTCGTAGCCCATGGCTTCGATGGCATCGAGAACGGCGAGGCCGCCTCGGCTGAACATTTCTAGATCGACGCTTAGGCGCCCGCTTACCATCTTTGCTAGCGGTGCGCCTTCCACAAAGAGAACTCGGGTGCGGGCGATCAGATCTTTCATTAGATTGACGTAACGCTGGTCGAAGCAGCGCTCGACGATGTCGTTTTCGGTCAAGCCGTGTGCGGCGGCGATGTCGAGGGGGATGTAGATGCGGCCCTTTTCGAGGTCGCGCCCAACGTCTTGCCAGAAATTTGCCAACTGGAGCGCGGTGCAGGTGGCGTCGGACATGGCTTGGCGCTCTTCGTCACGATAACCGCAAAGATAGAGGACGAGGCGTCCAACGGGATTCGCGGAGTAGACGCAATAGCCGATCATGGAATCCCAGGTTGGATAGCGCTTCACGTTTTGGTCTTGACGAAAGGCCCTCAGCAAATCGGCAAAGGGCTGCTTGGGAATATTCTTTGCGAGTACAGTTTCGCGTAGCGCGACGAATACGGGATGGGAGGGGCGGCCATTGAAACAATCGTCGAGTTCGCGCTCCCACCAGTCCAGCAATTCGAGCGCGCGTTCTTTCTGCGGGACTTCGTCCCCGAGATCATCGGCCCAGCGGCAGTAGGCGTAGACGTTGTAGAAATGCTGGTGGAGTTCTTTCGGGAGGAGCCAGGAGACGACACTGAAGTTTTCGTAATGATGAGTGGCAAGCCGGCGCGTATACCGCTGCGCGGCTTCCGCCGAACACCCGCTCGGCGGGGCTTTCGCGGCAACATCGAGTTCGCCTGGACGAAGCATCCGAAGAGAGATTCCTCGCTTCGCACAATCATCCGCAGCGCAAAAACCAGGCTTCGCCCGGCTGACGCGCAAGCTGGTCATGAGCGCGCAAAAGCTACGGCCTGACGGCTAATTTGATTTCGCCGCTGCGCGCTTTCATTCGTTCGAAGGCCTGCGGCAAATCCGCGAGGCGAATCTCTTCGGAGACAAAGTCGCGCGCGGAAATGTCTCCTCGGCGGATGGCTTCGAGGGCTTCGCGAATGAATCGTGGCGTATGGTGAAAGGTCGAAAGCAGCTTGATCTCGGCGTAATGAATGGCCGCGGGCTCGATATCGACGTGGGTACCAGAGGGGAGGCCACTGAAGAAATTAACCACGCCGCCACGCCGGACCATCGCCAGGGCCAATTTCCAGGTCGCCGGATTCCCCGCCGCTTCGACCACCGAATCTGCGCCTCGCTCTTCATCAGTTAGGGCTCTTACGGCTGCGACGATGTCGGTCGTCTCTTTGACGTTTATTGCCGCGACCGCGCCCAGCCGCCTGGCCATATCGAGCGGCGCCGTCCTCCGGGCCAGGGCAATCACGCGGACACCCCGCCGCGAGAGCATGCGAACAAATTTGAGGCCGATGGGCCCGCAGCCAATCACCACCGCCGTATCGCCCGCACGCACTTCCATCTCATGGATTCCGCGCAGAACGCAAGCGAGAGGCTCGACCAGCGCGGCGCTGCCGTCATCCACGGAGTGGGGCACTTCCAACATGTTCTCCATGACGATGCGCCCGGGAATGCGCATGTATTCAGCGTAGGCTCCGTTGTTGAAGAGCAGATCCTCGCAAAGATTTTCCTGGCCGCGACGGCAAAGATAGCAGCGCAGGCACGGAGCCGAGTTCGACGCGATCACGCGCATGCCGATGCGCCAACGCACATCCACGCGTTTCCCGACCGCCACTATGTCCCCGACCACTTCATGCCCAAACACCGCCGGCGGCTGGATCATCTTGGCGTGGTAGCCGCGCTTCCAAACCTTGAGGTCCGTGCCGTCGGTGAGCGCCAGACGCACGCAGAGGAGCACTTCGTCCGCGGCAAGCGAGGGCACGTCGACCTTCTCAATCCGCAGGTCTTCGCTGCCATACAATACCGCTGCGGTCATTTTGGAGGGCACCGCGATGTGCGCTACGGCAACCTTCACTTCTTCACCAACTTCCGATTTCTTCACCGGGGTTATTCTCATGCGTGCGTGATCAAAATCTTCAGGGACAGCGCCGTGGGTGTTGCGGCCAATTCCAGCGCCTCCTGAATTCTATCCAGGGGATACCGGTGAGTGACAATTTCCATCACCGGAAGTTTCTTCTTCAGCACCAGTCCGGCCGCTGCATCTTGGATGTCCACCGCCGCGCTATAGCTGCCTAGTATTTCTTTTTCGTCGATTCCAACCGCCGCAGCAGGAAACTCGATCCTGGTCACGGGGTCGTTGCCCGCGAACAGCAAGACACGCCCTCCAGGCCGCGCAGCCGCCAAAGCATCGGCAACGACAGACGGATGCGCTACAGCCACCAAAACCGCATCGGCCCCGCGGCCGCCTGTCCGGGCCCGAACTTCGTCTACTAGCTTACCACTGCTGGGGTCGAAAGACTCGATGGCCCCCAAAGTCAGGCTCTTGGCGCGGCGTTCCGCAATCGGGTCGCTGGAATACAGCTTGGCGCCTTCGATCTTGCTGACCATCAGCAATTGCAGACCGATGGGGCCGCAGCCGACGATGAGAACGGTTTCGCCTGGCGCCACGCGTGCCTTCTGGACGGCTTTGACGATGGTGTTGATGGGCTCGATGAACGTAGCTTCTTCAAAGGTGACGTTATCCGGCAGGGCCACGATGCCGCGTTCCGCGACCCAGGGCATGGCCTTGACGTATTCTCCGAAGCCACCGCCGTTTGGGGTGAAGCCGCCGGTGAGGCCCGTGGTCTTGTACTGTTTGCACTGGGAGAAAAGGCGCTTTTCGCAATAGAAGCACTTGCCGCAAGGAGTGTGATGGAAGCTCATCACGCGATCGCCGGGCTTCCATTTGGTCACTCCACGGCCGACGGCCACCACCGTGCCCGCCAATTCATGACCGAGAATTTGGGGTGGCTCCACGTAGCCTTGGAAAATCTTTTTGATGTCCGTGCCGCAAATCCCGCAGGCGGCAACTTTGATCAGCACTTCGTCGTGGCGCACTTCCGGGACGGGCACTTCTTCGACGCGGACGATTCCCTTTTCGCGGTAAACGCCGGCGCGCATGGTTTTGGGAATGGGGCCCAGCATTCGCAGAGCTTCCACGATTGTGCCCGTTCCGCTCACGTTGCCGAAACCTCTTCGATGTCGAGATAGGGCACTTTGTTCCACTTGTTCGAGAGGGCCGAAATGTACCGATCCAGGAAATCAGCTAACGATGCCGCGGCATTGCGGCTCTGCCGGCCGAATCGCATTAGAGGAGCAAGACGGTAAGGGTGAAACCCTACCTCTTTGAACAGCCCGCCAAATCTCAAATGGCCATGGGAATCAAGAACGCGTCCAAAATCCACCGGCAGGTCTTCGTCAGCCGCGTCACTGATCGAGCGAACGGCGACAACTGGCACATGCTGTTTCCCGGCGGCTGACAGAATATGTGTTGTCTCCATCTCCACGACGCTGCCCCTCGCACTCAATTCCTGCTTTTCTTCCGCCGTTGCAACGATCTTCCCGGAAGTGAGAAAAACATTGACCGCGTGCGCGCCACAATGAACAGCAAGATCCACGAGAGCGGCGTCACTTTTGACTTTCAGTGCCTGATCGAGCGTCTCCGCGGTTCGCGCAACTACCACGTCCCCAGGATGCAAGCGCGGGTCGAGAGACCCAGCGAGTCCGGCGGAAATACAGACGTCATGCATGTCGAGGGGAATTGTCGACATGGCGTTCACCGCGTTCTCAGGACCGATTCCGGTGAGCAAGACTGTCACTTCGTCTGAACCGATGTTTGCCTTAAACATGTCGAATTCCCTTCTCCTCTCCCAGTTTTCAAATTCGTAAGGGACGAAGGGATGACGAGAGCACGCCTGCGAAAATTCTGCCTTGATGGCGAAGGTGATGAGGATGCGCATGAACCTATGTATCTCAGATGCCGGGTTGAAGCCCGGCGCTACACAAACCTTACGCCGCGGCGGCGCGGCGGATGCGCTTCGCCCTGCCAGGCGCGACGTATCCGTTGGCTTCGTACCAACGGACGGCACGTTCGAGCGCGGCAGCTACCGGACCGGGCTTAAAACCCAATTCGCGCTGGGCACGAGAGCAATCCACGAACATCATGTGCCGCGCGATTTTCACCCCTTCGACGGGAATCTGTGGCTCTCTCCAAAGCAGCCGCGAGAAGGCCGTCTCCAGGTAGGCTACACCCAAAGCCAGCCCGTGCGGGATTTTCAATCTGGGGGCGGACAGCCCGGTAATCTTTGAAAGCGTATCCAACATCTGCTTCAGAGTCATATTTTCCGCGCCCAGAAGATAGCGCTCGCCAACTTTGCCTTTTTCCGCGACGAGAAGATGGCCGGCAGCGCACTCTTCTACGCCGACAAAATTCAGCCCGGTCTCGACGTAGCCCGGCATTTTTCCATTCAAGAAATCGAGAATGATTTTTCCCGTTGGCGTGGGCTTCCAATCCCACGGACCGACGGGCGTCGTGGGCATGGCCACAATGACCGGCAAGCCCTCTTTCGCTGCTTTAAGGGCCTCGCGCTCGGCCATCCACTTCGAACGCTTGTAATGACCGACCATTTCTTCGAGCTTGGCGTCGGTCGATTCGTTGGGGAGCTGGGGCCGGTCAACGGCAATCGTCGCCACGGTGCTGGTGTAAATGAACTGCATGACGCCGGCGCGCTTCGCGGCATCGAGAATGTTCTTGGTGCCGCCGACGTTGGAATCGTAGATCTCGCGCTTCCTTTTCGCCCACAAACGATAGTCCGCCGCGACATGGAAGACGCGCTGGACCCCAGCCAGGGCGCGCTCGAGCGAGGGCGGGTCGCGAAGATCTCCCGTCACGTATTCAAGCGGCAAATCGGCGATTGCGCGGTTGGTGCTGGAGGCGCGGATCAAGACGCGGACATTTTCGCCACGAGCCACAAGCTGACGCGTGACGTGGCTCCCGAGAAAACCTGCCGCGCCCGTCACCAGGGTGGTCACGCCTGCGCCCCTTCCTCAGAGTTTTGCTGCGCACCGAGCACGCGAGCTGCAATACCCAGCGCGAGGTCCGCAGTGAGCCGAAGAGGAAACCGCATTCGCTGCTCTAGAATCCGCTGCGCAAGCGGAAATCTGCCGCTTGCAACTTCATCGCGCAGTATTGCTCCGCATCGCAGGACTGGTTGCGGAATCTGGCCAGTGCGTAGAGAGGAAATGAGTTGCGGTAGAGGTGATACTTCAAGTAGAAGACGCAGGGAAATCCCGTGCCGGTGAATTCGTCTTCGCTCCAGGAACCGTCGACGTCCTGGTGGTGGACAAGATAAGACACCGCTTTGTGGATGGCGGGATCGTCCGCACTCACGCCTGCGAGCAAGCCAATCAGGCCCCAAGCTGTTTGCGAAGCGGTGCTGTTTCCCTGGCCCTTGGTCGGGGGTTCGTCGTAGCTCAGCAGCGATTCGCCGAAACTTCCGTCGACTTTCTGGACGGAGCGGAGCCAACTCACGGCGCGGTGGCAGAAGTCTTTCGCCGTGAGCGAAACCGTTTCCAGCGCGCGGAGAACGCCGCTGGTGCCGTAGACGTAGTTCACGCCCCAGCGGCCAAACCACGAGCCGTCTTCACACTGATCTTGCAATAGGAATTTCACGCCGCGCTGAACCGCAGGATGCTCGGCCGGCCAGCCGAAACGACCGAGACATTCGAGCACGCGCGCCGTGACGTCCGCAGTGGACGGATCGATCATGGCGTTGTGGTCCGCGAAGGGAATGTTGCAAATGTACTTGCGGTGATTATCGCGATCGAACGCGCCCCAGCCGCCGTCGCGATTCTGCATGCTGAGCAGCCACTGGATCCCGCGACGCACGGCCGCTTCCATGCGCTCCGGCTCCGGAAACTTTACGCGCTGGAGAGCCATCAGCACGAATGCGGTGTCATCCACGTCGGGATAAAAATCGTTGCGGAATTCAAAGGCCCAGCCGCCCGGATCGGCGTCATTGTTCTTCACCTGCCAATCGCCGGGACCCATGATCTGTTTCGACAAAATCCAGTCCGCCGCCTTCACCAGCGCGGGATGATCCGCGGGCACGCCAGCTTCTTCCAGTGCGACCATCGCGATGCAGGTGTCCCACACGGGTGAAACGCACGGCTGCATGCGGATTGCGCCGGCTTCTTCGATCTCAAATTTTGCAAACTCGCGAATCTCGCGCGAGGTCAGCGGATCGTCAGGCCCATAGCCAAGCGCGATCAGCGCGAGAATCGAATTCATCATTGCCGGATAGATTGCGGCCAGCCCGTCGCTGCGCTCCAGGTGCGTCAGCATCCAAGTTTTGGCTTCACGAATCGCGCGCTGGCGCAGCGGCTTCCAGGGGAGTTTTTCGTACAGCTTGAAGCCGCGGTCCAGCGCCAGAAAGAAATTCCTCCAGGAAATCAGGCGCTCGCTCCAATCGAAGGCCGCATCTTTGTGCGCCGGGTCCTTGAAGAGTTCGTCCACGCGGGCGCGCTCCGGCAGGCGCCAATCGGGCCGCAGCGCGGAAAGAATCGCCATGGGTATGACGATACCGCGCGTCCAGGAAGACATTTCATAAATGTTGATGTAGAACCAATTCGGCAGCAGCATCAGCTCCGGCGGGATCGCCGGGACGAGCTCCCATCCCACTGCCCCGACCAGCGCAAGATAAAAACGCACGTAGGAATTGGTGCGTTCGAGGCCGCCCAGCCGATAAACGGTTTCGCGCGCCTGTGTCATGTGCGGCGCATCCGGGGAATCGCCTGCCAGTTTCAGGGCGAAGTAAGCTTTAGACGTGGCGTTCAGCTCGGAAGGGCCGCCAGGATAAATATTCCATCCGCCATCGGCTAATTGACGGCGCCGGACATAATTCGTCAGCTTGGCGATCCGCACCGGATCGGCTTTGCCGAGAAGATGCAGGTAATAAATGTAATCGGATTCGAGCGTGGTGTCCGCTTCGAGTTCGCCTTGCCAAAAACCCGCGTCGGCCTGCAGAGCAAGCAGCTGGTTCGCGCCGCGCTCGATGGCGAGTTCGAGGCTCGCACCCCAGTCCTGCTCGCGCCAGAGCGGCGCCGCAGGGGCAGGGCTAGCCAATCCAATCTGTGTGCCTGAGGCCAAGCAGAATCCCCCACATCAAAGTCTTCTCTGAAGCGGCTGGCGAGTTTCGCCAGATTGCGCCGCGAGTACGCTAACCGGTTCATTCCTAGTCACTTCCCAGCAGAGAAGAAAAGGAATGACACCGCACTTCAATCCCAGTACTACTAAATTATCGCCGCCTTCCGACAATGGGTCAACGCCTAAGATGGGTCCGTGTTACGTAGAGTAGCTCAGACAGCAACCGTCGGCGCCGCTTCCAGCGCCCTCTCGACCAAAACGTGCAGAGGCCCCGGAAGCGGCTCCCCTTCGCGCTGAGTCACCGATGGTTTTTCACGAAGCAGTTTTGCGGGCAGTTTTAGCCACGAGGGTGCTCGTGCGTGCGATCCCTCGATCGCGCCGCGGAGTATAAGCGCGTCGGCGCGATCCAGCGCCACCCGCGCCGAGTCCTTGAAGTCATCGCGGGCCGGATCGATCACCGCGAAATAGAGCGTGGGCTTGAGGAATTGCAGCAGCGAATTGCTCTCAATGATTAGAGGCAACGCATCAGCGTCGGCTTCTTTCAAGGTCTCCTGCAAAGCGGCTCTCAAGAGCGGCAGTCCCTCCGCGAGATAGCCCTGCTTTGTCCTCAGCCAAAACGACCGCTTCGCGCCGGCGGCCAGAAAGCGCGCGCTATCCGTTCCCGAGTCCGCATGTCTCTCCCAGTTAATGGCGCAAACATGCTCATCCGGCGCGCAATCGCAATTCTCGCCGTTCTGCGCGCAAACGCCGTGTCCGTATTGCGTGATTTTCCCGGCAATCCAGTTGGCTTTCGGAAAGGCGGCGATAACGTCGCACACGAGTTGCGTCTTCCCGATGCTGCGGGTGTGCCCGCCCACGACAATCATTCGCCAGTGGGCGGCTTCGCTGCTGTCATTTCGCGCCAATTTTTGCCTCTAGCTCTTTGATGCGCGCCGCCAGCTCCGGGAGCCGCGCAGACCATGCAAATTGCTCCTTAAATTTATCGAGTGGCCGCGCCGGCGTCCCCCAGACCGTTTGCCCCGTTCGAATCGTCTTGCCTCCTAAAACGCCAGACTGTCCGCCGATCACCACACCATCTTCAAGCTCACATTGCTCCCCGAAACCCGCCTGCCCGCCCACGACCACGCGCTTCCCAAACGTGCACGACCCCGAGAGCCCCACCAGCGCCGCCATCACCGTATGCGCCCCAATTTGGCAATTGTGCGCGATGTGCACAAGATTATCCAGCTTCACGCCTTCGCCGATGCGGGTATCGTCCAGCGATCCCCGGTCAATCGTCGTGTTCGCTCCGATCTCCACGTCGTCGGCGATCTCCACGATTCCAGCCTGCGGAAATTTCCAGTACCGGCCTTCTCCGTATGCATAGCCAAATCCGTCGGCCCCGATTACCGCGCCGGAATGAATCTCCACGCGGTGGCCGATCCGCACTCCCGCATAAAGCGTGACGCGCGGATGGATGCGGCAATTGTCGCCGATCCAGCAGCCCGCCCCGATCACGCCGTGCGCGCCAATCTGCGTTCCTGCGCCGATGTGGGCGTCTTCGCCAATCACCGCGTACGGGCCGATGCTCGCCCCCGTGCTGACCCTGGCCAGCGGCGCGACAATTGCCGTTGCATGAATCCCCGCTGCGATTGGAGCTTTCTCAAGCAAAAGCCCCGCCGCCTTCGCGAATGCCACCTTGGGTTGTGCGCTCCGCAGCACGGTTTTCCCTTCAAGCTTAATACCCTCGGCGGCAATCACGCAGCGCGCCGCGGAAGCGCCGCCGCGCTCTGCGTGCTTCGCCGTTTCAACGTAAATCAGGTCGAGCGGCCCAGCCCGCTCCGGAGCCGCCACTCCGCGCACCTCCGCGGCGCCGTCTCCTTCCAATGTTGCGCCAATCGCTTCCGCCAATTCCTTTGCCGTTCGCTTCATCGAAGACCTCTCTCAAAAATCATACAGCGAAGGTTCCCCCTTGGGCCTCGTCTTCCAGCGCGCGTGCACCCAAACCCATTGCTCCGGGTGCTTCCGGATAATCCCTTCGATCACTCTCGCAAATTTCTGCGTATTCACAAAAACATCGCGCTCCGTGTCGCCTGTTCGAATCAGCTCCACCGGCGGCTCAAACCGCAGGCGGTATTTTCGAATGCCCTGATCCCAATACGCATAGCCGGGCACAACTGCTGCATCCGTGTGCAGCGCGACGCGCGCAATTCCCGTTGTCGTACAAGCCGTCTTCCCGAAGAAATCCACGAACGCGCCTTCTTCCGGCATGGTGTTCTGGTCCGCCAAAATCCCCACCGTCCCCGCGTCTTTCAGAATCTTGAGCATTGCGCGCGCCGATTCGTTCTTGAAGATTGGCCTGTTCCCCGATAAGCAGCGATAGCGGTTCACCAGTTCGTCGAGCCGCTTGTTGTCCAGGGGACGCGCCATGTAATGCAGCGGAAAGCCGTAGAGTGCGTGCGCGAACGAAGAAAGCTCCCAGGCGCCGATATGCCCGGTTAGGTAAAGCACACCTTTGCCGCGCTTCTGCCCCTCTAGAAAATTCTCGTGACCATCGAGAATCACCGCCTCCTCGATATTCTTCCACGTGTATTTCGGCAAGCGCGCAAATTCTGCCGCCATCCAGCCCAGATTCCGCACCATCTTGCGCGTCACATTTTTGCGCTGCGCGTCGCTCCACTCCGGAAATGCCAATCGCAGATTGAACTCCGCCGTCTGTTGCAGTCGCGGCAGAAGTAAATAAAGTACCCGCGCCACTCCCGCTGCGAAACTCCTGGCCACTGCCCGCGGCAAGACCCCGAGCGTCTTCAAGATCATCCACACTGCGGCGTATTCGATCCATTCCTTGGTCATCTTCTACGGCCGCCGGAAAGAATCCGACGCGCGACAGTATGCAAGAGGTCCGTGGCTTGAAGATAGGGGTTCAATGCTAGACTCAGCTTTCCGTGACCGAAGCGAACAACTCCACCCCGGATAACCCCGGCACCAGAATCGCCGCGCAAATCGGCTGGACGCTCCTCATTCTCGCCACGCTCTATGTTTGCTACTTCAGCCATCTCGGCGCCATCGGCTTTGTCGGTCCAGACGAGCCTCGTTACGCCTGGATCGCTCGCGACATGGTCGAGACCGGCGATTGGGTCACGCCCCGGCTCTATGGAAAACCGTGGTTTGAAAAGCCGCCGCTCTACTACTGGGGCGCGGCACTCAGCTTCAAACTTTTCGGAGTCAGCGAAGCCGCGGCACGCCTTCCCAGCGCGCTCTCCGCTCTACTCGCGACCCTAGCGCTGGCTTGGCTCGCGTGGCGCATTTACGGCTCGGAGACTGCGCGCTGGCTATTGCTTCTTCTCCCCACCACCGTAGGCATGATCGGCTTCTCCCACGCCGCGTCCACGGACATGCCCTTCAGCGGGATGTTAACCGTCGCCATGGTCTGCGCCGCCGTCGTTCTTGGGCTTGTTTCCCCGCCCGATGCCCGCGTCAACCGCGTCATTCCGAACGGAGAGCCCGCTGCTGTTGCAGGCACGCATCGAGGAATCCCTCTTCCTCCCACCGGCGATACAATTAAGCCGCGTTCCGCTCCTTGGTTTGCCCTCATTCTCTTCGGCATCTTCCTTGGCGCAGCAGTTCTCGCGAAAGGCCCTGCGGCAATCGTTCTTTGTGGCGGCGCGGTTTTCTTGTGGGCACTCTTTACCAAACGCTGGCGCGACGCCTTCCGCTTGCTTCATCCCGCCGCCATCGCCGCCTTCTGCCTCATTGCCCTTCCCTGGTACATCCTCTGCGCCCGCCGCAACCCCGATTTCTTTCGCATCTTCATCATCGAGCACAACCTCAAGCGCTTCCTAACTCCGGAATTCCAGCACATCCAGCCAGTTTGGTTCTACGGGCCGATATTACTTTTGGGACTCTTACCATGGACTTCGATGTTGGCAAGTGTTGCCAACGACTTGCGACGACCGCTCGGTGTGGGATATTGGCGAACGTCCCCGGGGGTGTACTTCGCCTGCTGGATAGCCTTGACGTTCGCCTTCTTTAGCGCGTCGAAGTCCAAGTTACCCGGATACATCTTGCCGTCGATCCCTCCTCTAGGATTACTTGTTTCGCAGAGTGTCTCGCTGCGCGTCCGCAAAATTATTCATGGGAGTCGTTGGTTTGGTATCACGAGCGGGACGGTCCTGTTCATGCTTGGCGTCCTCGCTGTCTTGCAGACGGATTCGGTGTATTTCACCTCGGTGGCTTTGGCCATCGTCGGAGGTGGACTCGTAAGCGCAGCTCTGGGCAGTCTGCGGAATCATTCCCTCTCTATCGTCTTTGGCGTGCTCGTCGTCATTGTGGCCGTCAATCTGGGGCTCGGCGGAACTGTGCGTCAGACGATCGACTCTTCTGTTTCGGCCCGCTATGCCTTCCAGACCACACAGGCAGTCTGGAGCAACTACTCTCCAGAACGCGTATCGACATACAAGCTCCGGCGGTCATTCCAATACGGTTTGAATTTCTATTTTCACCGGGAACTTCCGGAATGGTCTGCAAGCCGTGTTCAACCCGGCTGGGTCTTTACCACAAGGAGAGACGGCAATGAGTT
>WNFE01001146.1_pt1 | contig 19143 bp, 17 predicted proteins | sample 5400451 | NCBI WGS metagenome assembly WNFE01 (sample SAMN13153344, study PRJNA577476) | soil metagenome | isolation source: 200 cm saprolite under Douglas fir tree site 2 hole 2 | place: USA:California | collected 2015-04-18
TTTGTAAAATGCCCCGAAACGTTTGGGCATGAAGGGTCACTTCTTAGGCCACGGAGAGTTCAAAATTCATGAAGACCAACCTGGAAATCATCCAGAGTATTTATCTCGGAGATGCAGAGCAGAATGCGAAGAATTTGCAGGCGATTCTGGCCCCCCAGTTCGAATGGAGCGAAGCAGCAGGATTTCCTTATACCGGGACCTTTCACAACTTCGAAGATGTTGTGAAAAATCTGTTCATCCCGCTCGCGAGCGAGTGGACCAGCTTCCGTGCGCACGTGGAAAAATTTTACGATGCCGGCGAGACCATCATCGCAACCGGCTTCTACCGTGGTACTTATAAGAAAACGAATCGCGCCATGCAAGCCGCATTCGCGCATGTGTGGACTCTGAAAGATGGCAAGATCGTCAAATACGTCCAATGCGCCGATACCAAGAAGGTTTGGGAGGCCATGGAGGGCGGCTGAAAGGCGAACCCGGGGCACGCGCGGTGTACGCGAGTCTAACGACTTGGTCAACTTGCAACTTTGGTCAACTTGCAGCTATGGTTGCGAAGAAACACTCATCAATTGGGATAGTTTATCCAAATCAAACGTCAAGCCGAAGTTGGCCCGCCAATGATTCTTGTTAACCAATTCAGAGGAATTTGCAAATGTAAACGAAATAGGAAATACGATTCCAGATGCAACTGGAAGCTGAAACTTGAATTGTGCGTTACCTATGTCCGCTTTTTTATTCAATACACCACGATTTTCCGGCATGCGCTCGTAACTGCCGGTAAATGAAAGTGAAACCTGGCTTTGATCCAGTGGATTTGTTACGAATGGGCTCCTGCCGACCAGATATTCAAAGGAGAGCGCCGCTGAGAAATCTCTGAGGGTTTCCTGATTCTTGAATGGATCTGGCCGATGATAAAGCGAGCCTTCGATATTGGCCGTGAGTTTTAAAGGAGCCGGCGCTGATTTTTCAAAAATAAATTTAAGTATCGAATAGTTTGAAGTTATCTGCTGTTGCTTCTGTGTATATGCAAATGTCCCTTGCCAGCGCTTTTCTAATTCTTTGCTAAAATTCTCTGCCTGTGTGATTGCGGTTTGTAGCCCCTCTTGCGCCTTCGCATAAGCATCCAGATCTTGTTGCAGAACCACGCGGGTAGCATCGGTAATTTGAAGCGAGTTCATATTCTCGGTGAATTGCTGCTCGACACGGCATGAGATCTCTTTTTCCAGACCGTCAGTCAATGTGTCTTGGGGTTCGTTCTTATGCTGATTGTAATATTGGGCAATAAAGCCATCGGGCGCCGTCAGTTTTTGGTCAATGGCATTGATGACGGTACTATTCTCATCCTGCAGATGCAGCAAAGCATTACCGAGCGCAACTCCGGAATTATTCAGCTCAGGTAGAACATTGCTATTCCAGTAGTCCAGAAAGTCCTTGGAACGGGTACTACGATCCGGGTTAAAGCGATAGCGTACGGACCATTCTGATAACTGTTTTCGCGTAGCACTTGTGAGTACATTATTCTGATCTTGAATATTGAATGTTGCCGATGCGCCAAGCCGCGTGAATGTATTGTAGTGACTGTAGTTCTCTGCAGTGTCCCCTCCTTTGCCTGCAGTCATGAGTGCATAGGGAGAGGAACTGAGCGTCAATGTAGTTCCGTTCACTACCTGTTCTACCGCACCGTGCTCGACAGCGAAACCGAGCAATTTTGTGAAATCCGGCCTCTCAATAGCACTCGTTGAGCCCTCGGCCTGAGGCGATGCCCCGATCTGTTTGTCTGTGGCTTTTCGGGTTTCACTCTTCACATACAGCTTCTGCATGACTTCAGTGAAATTGCCGCGAAATTGTTGTGGAACTGCAACATCCGAAAAACCCGCAAAGAGAATTCGGTCAATTTGGTCATTCGCTGCGCTTGGGTCTTGACGGCTCACAATGAGTTCGGCTGCTCCTCGAGCCAGCATGGATAGATATGTATTGGCGGGGCTTGACCCAGCCGAACAGGAGGCAAAACGAGTGGCCCCCATGAGCGGACCTGCGGCACTCGATGCGGGAATGGAATCGTTGTTGGTGCCTGCAGTGGTGGGAACCGTTGCGGAAGGGGTAATGACAGTGGCTGGAGGAGAACTGGCTTGCGAGCTTGGGCCGGGGAGGCTTAAGTCATGTTCAACAGCCTGCAGTTTTTGTTGCAGTGCGTTGATCTTGTCCCCGAGCTCTTTTTTATCGGCTTCGGGCGCATCGGACAAAAGATCTTTGGCAACCGAAAGATTCTGCTCTATAAGCAGATGTAATTCGACCAAGGCATCATGGAGCCGCTGTGAATTAATGCGCTTTAAGTCAGCATCTAAGAATGGCTTTTGGTCATTGCTCTTGAACTTGTCCACCTGCTGCTGCTTTGAGCAAATGGCATCGCATGCTTGGATCTGTTGCGCTTCGGTTCTGTCTTCAGTGCTTAGAACAATTGCAACTAATGCCATACTTATGACTATTTTCTGCCACATATGCTCTCCTCAATTGAACAATTAGAAATGACTAAACGACAACAAGTCGTATAGTGCTTTGCCATGTGATTGGAGGGTCAGTATGCTTGATTACCCGATCAGGGAATGACGTTCCACTCTGATCTTGCAGAAATAACTGATACTCTGCTGTCTGTGGATCGTTAGAAAGAAATGTTGCTGTAACTATTAAAAACTCTATCTTGCCGGAGGATCGAGTAATTGTGAACACATAAGCGCCGGTTGGGTCCGGTTGAAGAACAAGGTTATTGTGTACAACCGAGGCTAGATGACTGATGTGGAGCAAATTGATGTTCAGCGTTCCTGTCTCACCATTTGCCATTTGATATTGGCTCTCGCTTATCTTCTTCATGCACTCTCCCGGAGTTGAGAAGTTGATCTCAAGGTTGAAAACCGTAGACTAGTTTGAAGGGCATCGGCCTCCAGAGCAAAACCATGATGAACAGAAAATCATTCGAAACTACAAACAATTGGCTGCGAAAATTCATGCTAGGAACAGAAAATCAAAAATAACAGCAATTCTTGGACTGTCAAGGTTTTTTGGAAGGTACTTCTAGATCATTCCCATTTTGCCCTTCTATCCCATTATGGGAGAATGACCCATCTCAACATCAAATATGGTGAGTCCCGGGGAGAAAACAAGCCTCTCGCACTTTGGTTCTAGCTATTTCCGACTGCATCCAATTGCGCCTTCACTCCGGCCAAGCCCGCAATGCAGTCTGGATCACCCGCTGTAATTCTTTACGGCTTGCACCGCCGGCGGCCTGAACTGCCATTCCCTGCGACACCGTTGCAACGAAGCGGGCCAGATCGGCTGGGTTGGAATCGCGGGGAAGGTTGCCCTCGGCTTTTGCGCGCTTGAGACGCCGGTGTATTTCCACCTCGCCTGCAGCACGGCGCGAAATCAGCTCCCGGCGGATCGAGTCGCCTTCTTTTCCGCAGGCAAGCGCGCCCTGCACGTAGAGACACCCTCGGGGATTGTGCGGATCGGTCACCGAGTCGGCTGTTCCTTGCAGCAGTCGTTCGACAACTGCGCGCGCGGTCGGCTGGCTCAGTGCTTCACGAACGTAGGCTCCAGGCCCATGAACGTAACGATCAAGCGCTTTGCGGAACAGGCCTTCCTTTTCGCCAAAGGCCGCGTAGAGGCTGGGGCGATTAATGCCCATGGCTTTGGTCAGATCTGATAAGGACGCGCCCGCGTAGCCTTTGCGCCAGAACACCTTCAGCGCACGGTCAAGAGCCTGATCAACGTTGAAAGCGCGAGGACGTCCCATAGGACCGGCGGACTTCCTGGATTTCATACTGTAATGTTTATGATAATACTTTTCGTACCCATCGGTACAAAACTTCCTGAAACTTTGGTCTGTATTCGACATCTTTACTGTACGGTACAAAGTACCGGCACAGGAGAGACGTCATGTCGAAGAAACTTGCAGGTAAAGTTGCAGTGGTCACAGGAGCATCCAAGGGAATCGGCGCTTCGATTGCCAAGCATCTGGCAGCCGAGGGCGCTGCGGTTGTTGTCAACTATTCGTCCAGCAAAGAGGGCGCCGACCGCGTGGTGAAAGAAATTGTAAGCAATGGCGGAAAGGCGGTTGCAGTGCAGGGTAGCGTAGCAAAGAAAACCGAGATCGAACGCCTTTTTTCGGAGACGAAGAAGGCATTCGGCAGACTCGATATCCTGGTCAATAATGCAGGTGTCTACGAATTTTCACCGCTGGAAAACGTTACCGAAGAGCATTTCCACAAGCACTTCAACGTGAACGTCCTTGGTCTTGTGCTGGCATCGAAGGAAGCCGCGAAATATTTCGATCCTTCAGGCGGCAGCATCATCAATATCAGTTCGGCGGCCAGCTCCATGACGCCTCCAAATACCTCGGTCTATACCGCGACCAAGGGGGCCGTGGATGCGGTAACCAGGACCCTTGCCAAGGAATTGGGTCCGCGCAAAATTCGTGTGAACGCCATTAACCCTGGCATGGTCGATACCGAAGGAGTTCGCGCAGGCGGATTCGACCAGGGCGACTTCCGCAAGCAGATCGAAGCGATGACCCCGCTTGGACGCATCGGCCAAGTCGAGGACGTCGCTCCTGCCGCTGTTTTCTTCGCTTCGTCTGACTCAGGCTGGATCACCGGCGAAACGCTGCGGATCGCAGGCGGCCTTCGCTAAAGAAGCTCGAGTGCATCGGGCAGTCAGCTCTGTTGCCGATCATCTGAAGACAGTGCAATCACAAGAAAGTTGTGGGAACAGCGATAGAGTTTGACGTGCCCGGGGCGAGTGGTTGATCTTGACAACGAAGCCCGCAAATGGCTAGATTGGCGCGCACACCATTATTGGATTTCCGAGGCGGCTTCCGCCTCTGAGAAGTTGGTATGAGCATCTCTCCCAGCTCAGCCATTTCTATCCAGTATTCTTGCGCTATATCAAAACAATGTGGAGGACTTTATGATGCATCCATTGGCCATTCGCAAAGGGTTCGTGGTTCTTGTGGGTCTGTTTCTACTCGTGGTTTCCCGTAATGCAAAAGCGGAAGACGATCATCTACGGGTGACGAAGGTGCAGACCGATTTCGTAGCCAAGACGTTGACAATCACGGTTTCTGATCTCGACGAAACTCAGCATCTCCCGTCACCGAAAGTTCGGCTGGCTGGAACACCGCTCGGGGTTGCCAACTCGGTGGTTAATAGCAGCGCACACACCGGCGTGATCACAGCAAATCTCCCGTCGCCGATTCCCACCGGTTCCTTTCTGCTGCAAGTTGCCTGGGGAAAGGACGAAGATGACCGCGAACACACGTTTTCGCTGGCGTTAGGTCTTGTGGGCCCGCAGGGACCACAGGGGCCAGCAGGTTCGCAAGGTCCGCAGGGCGCTACTGGTCCGCAAGGCCCACAGGGTCCGGTAGGGCCACAAGGCCCGGCGGGTTCATCGTCGGGCGGAGCGCCGTTTGTTTGGGTCTGCACCCCCGCGGTTTTTCCCATGTCGGGCAGTAATCCCAGGGCTGACCTCTATGTTTTCAACGGGAGCTCGACGACCGCCAACGTGGCTGTACACGTCCTGGACGAGCATGGGACCAATCTGGCAGGTGTAACCATTCCCGGATCGACACCGCCCACGACCTATCCGGGGCAAACGGGGAGCAGCACAGTATCTGTCTTGTCCTTGAACACGTTGGTCGTCACTTGGGTCTTTCCTCAGGATAGTCCCGAGGGCGGTTCCAACATCTCGCACACGGTCACGGTTACTTCCGACCAGCCGGTTGTCGTCGGATCCGACTTCCAATGGAGCGGCCCATACAAGCCACTTCCCTGCAGTCTCTTGCCTAAGTAGCTCTGAAGTTCTGTTATAGCAAAGCAAACCAAAGGGCCCTGATGATCAGGGCCCCAATACCCCGCCCGATCCTCCTCTGGCGAGAGTCGTGTTGATGTCTTGACAACGCAGGCCGTAAATGGCTAGATTGGCGCGCACACCATTATTGGATTTTCGGGGTGGTTTCCGCCTCAGAGGGGTATGAGCATCTCTCCCAGCTCAGGCCTTTCTATCCAATACTCTTGCGCTAATCTCAAAACAATGTGGAGGATTTTCATGATGCATCCATGGGCCATTCGCAAAGGATTTCTGTTTCTTATGGGTCTGTTTCTGCTTGCGGTTTCGCATAGTGCGAAAGCCGACGACGATCGCATACGGGTGACGCAGGTGCAGGCCGATTACGTAGCCAAGACGTTGACGATCACGGTTGCTGATCTCGACAAACCAAAACATCTGGCGGGGCCGAAGGTTCGGCTGGCGGGATCACCGCTGGTGGTTTTGAACTCAGTGGTCAACAACATCGCGCACACCGGCGTGGTCACGGCCAATCTGCCGTCGCCGGTTCCCACCGGCTCCTTTCTGCTGGAAGTTGCCTGGGGAAAGGATGAGGATGACCGCGAACACACGTTTTCACTGGCGTTAGGCCTTGTGGGTCCGCAGGGACCACAGGGGCCAACAGGTTCGCAAGGTTCGCAGGGCGCTACTGGTCCGCAAGGCCCACAGGGTCCGGTGGGGCCACAAGGCCCGGCGGGCGCCTCGTCGGGCGGAGCGCCGTTTGTCTGGGTCTGCACGCCTGCGTTTTTTGCCAACGCCGGTGGTAACACCAGAGGTGACATCTATGTCTTCAACGGGAGCTCGACGACCGCCAACGTGGCTGTGCACTTCCTGGACCAGCATGGGAACAACCTGGCCGGCGTGACCATTCCCGGAACGAATCCGGCAGCTACCTACCCCGGTCAAAGCGGAAACAGCACCGTAACTGTCGCGTCCTTGAACACGTTGGTGGTCACGTATCAAACCCCTATAGACTTTCCGGCGAACAGTCCCGGCGTCTCGCACGCGGTGCATGTGGTTTCCGACCAGCCAATCGCCGTCGGCTCGGACCTTAATTTCAGCGGCTTCCATCCGCTGCCCTGCAGCCTCTTACCCAAGTAGCTTCGGGATGGTCGCGTCAGCTCTTGATGGCCATTAATAAAAAGGCCCTGAATGATCAGGGCCTTTTCATTTGATGTCCGTTCCGCAATTGGGCATTTGCCTTGTCCAGGCGTTTCACACTCCCATCGCTTCCGCATAAAGACTGTGGAAGTGATGGACTCCGCGCTCCTGCTTGACGCTGTAACGGCCGCGGCTGTACGAGCGTGAGCGCAGATTTTTTTGCACGGTCTCGCAGATGCGCATATCTTCCACCTGAATTTCGTCGCTGAAGAGCACGGTCTGCCCCGGGGTCGGGGTCTTGAGCACCGCTTCGGGAAAGTACCAGTCAAAAATGGCGATAGAACGCTCAGGCGACACGGGCAAGACAATGTTCACGGAGACATTATCGGGGTAGCAGTTGAGCATCCAGTTGGGGAACACCCAGTAGTATTCGGCGACATCGTCTCCTTTGGCCTGCGAGTAGCGGCGCTCCACTGTCTTCTCATTTTCAGGGCCGCGGATGGGGCTGGATTGCAACGAATAGCTGGGAAAAAGCTGCGTGGTGTAGCTGCCGTAATCCAGCTCGCGATTCAGTCCGGGATGCACGCTCGGCAGGTGATATCCCTCGAGATAGTTGTCTATATAAGTCTTCCAATTGCATTGCATTTCGTAAGTGCGGCGCTCGTGGAGTTGCATCTTCTCGAATTGGAAGCGGGTCATCCCTTGCGGAAGCTGGTCCAGCGTCTGGAGCAGCGGTTCGGCCTTCGGATTGAGATTCACAAAAATCAACCCCGCCCACTGCTCAGTCCGCACCGGAGTCAGCCCAAACTCCTGTTGGCGGAAGTCCTCGACGCCTTCACATTCCGGAGCATTCAGCAGCTCGCCATCGAGCGAATACGTCCAGCCATGGTAGCCGCAACGGAAGACCTTTCTTTCGCCGCAGCCCTCGGCCGGCGGCCCGGCGCGGTGTTTGCAGACATTGTAGAAACCTTTGATCTCACCGCCCGCGTTGCGCACAATTAGCAAAGGCTCACCCACCAGATTCGTCGTGAAAAAAGAGCCTGGGTTCGGCAACTGCCTCACGTGGCCGACAATCTGCCACGTCCCAGCGAAGATTTTTTCTTTTTCCAGGCCCTCAAAGGAAGGATCGAAATAATAGTGCGACGGCAGGGTGAAAGCCTGAGCAACATCGGGTTGAATGAGTTTGTTCATGGTCAAGGATTGCGAGGGGCGAGTCATGTGATCTTAGATATAATCTCGTCTCCGTGCATGTCGTCAAGACCTCAGAGACGACCGGAGATGCCGCAGAAAAGAATAAGCGCTTTGGGATGCATTCACAAGACCCAGGAACACGCACATTGACCCAACCTGCAAAACTAGTCCGAGGGCTCTCACTGCTTGACTCTATCCTGCTGCTGGCAAGCGGAATCATCGGGTCGGGCATTTTTCTTACCGCTGCTGATGTGGCATCGAACACCCGCACGCCGGTATTGTTTCTCTCCATCTGGGTCATCGGTATGTTGATTACTTTGCCGGCTTGCTTCGCTTTTGCCGAGATGGGCGCCATGTTCCCTGAGGCCGGCGGACAATACGTCTATCTGCGCGAGGCCTACGGAGAATTTGTCGCCTTCCTTTACGGCTGGATGATTTTTACTGTCAGCGTTGCCGGCACGGTTGCCGCCCTGGGAGCAGGTTTTGCTGAGTACATCGGCAAAATCTTTCCTGCTGTGTCTGCCGCTCACGTCATCTTTGTTTTTCGCTTCCCAGGACTATCGGCAGGACATCTGGCCTCTCGGGTTCACACGCTGACCGTCACCCGGGAACACCTGGTTTCGCTTACTGCAATCCTCCTCCTGACCCTAGTCAATATTTTTGGCCTGCGCCGGGGTGCGGTGCTGCAGAACATAGCCACCTGGGCGAAATTTGCCGCGATTGGGACTCTCGTGATCCTGGGCATCGCTGTGGGCAAAGGATCTTTTGAACATTATTCGGGACACTATTCCATGGCGCTGCCGGCATCGCCAGCCACGACATCCATCCTCAGCGGAATTGGCGTGGCACTGATTGCAGTCTTCTGGGCTTACGACGGATGGGTATACATCACCTGGGTAGCCGGCGAAGTCAAAGATCCGCAACGGAACTTGCCGAGATCGCTGGTGCTTGGGCTGTTGATCGTGGGAGCGCTTTACCTGGCGATCAACGCGGTTTATCTCTATGCGTTGCCGATGACCGAGATCGCCGCCAATACTGCCGTGGCGCAGGCCGCCGCAGTTTCCATGTTCTCGGCGGGCGCGGCGCGTTGGCTGGCCCTGATGATTGCCGTTTCATGTTTCGGCGCGATGGCCACCGCAATCATGTGCGGCGCCCGCGTTTACTACGCCATGGCAGAAGACGGCGTTTTCTTTCGCGGCCTTGCTAAGGTGAGTCCGCGCTGGCACACCCCGGCAAGGAGCCTGGTGTTGCAGGGAGTCTGGTCAGCGGCGCTCGCGCTCAGCGGAGGTTACAACGCTTTGTTCACCTACGTGATGTTCATGATGGTGCTCAGCTATGCACTTACGGTAGGCGCGCTGTTTGTGCTGCGCCGCAAAATGCCCGACGCTCCCCGGCCTTATCGTTGTGCGGGATATCCATGGCTGCCGGCACTCTACCTGCTGATTGGCGGCATCTGGACTGTCAATGCTGTCGTCCAAAAGACGCAGGAAGCGCTTTGGGGAGTAGCGATCGTGGCTGCAGGCATACCGCTTTATATTTATTGGAAGTGGGCCCAACGAACCCGTAAACCGGCTGACGCCACGACGGCAAAATAACTTTTTACTTAGTGGAAATCATTGGTCCAAGAGAGAAACCCCTGGACGGTGTCGAAGGAGCCGCGTATAGAAATCCGGGCTACCGTATTGTGGTCCTCATCTTCGGCTTCCAGAATGACGGCCCGGCTTGAGTCCTGCATCACCGATACTCGTTTTCCCAGGCTGGTAAACAGGTTGCGGTAAAACTGCTCCACCTGGCTTTCCTTGGCTTTTGCCGAAAAGCTGACGGCGTGAGTGTAGGGATCACCTGCGCCAGTGTCTGGTTTGTTGATCGTGAAACACATGCTCTCTCCGGCATCCGTATACAGCATCTTGGGGCTGAACTCGCGAGAGTTTTCACATGGAACCGCCCGCACCTCGGCTGTGAGAATCATGGCCAGGTCGAGCATCCCGGTCCGGCCCGTTGCACGGTCGCGGACTACCACCAGGCTGGTGTTAGGGTAAGAGTCGACAAACTCCAAATGCGGGTTCCGGTCCAGAAAAGGCTTAAATTCCGTGCCTCGATCAATCATCGCCTGCAGGTTGACGCGGCCGGTCATCCGGTATTGGACGAACAGCGCCATGGCAAAGAACAAGACCAACCCGCCGATAATATAGAAAGCCGTACCCGGTCTGTATTCCAACAGTCTCTGCAACATGCTCTTCACCTCCCTTTAAAGTTTGTCGGTTAAGCATACTCCCTGACAGCGCAAGCCAGGGATGCAGTGTGGGTTATCTTCGATACCAGAGTTAGAGATGAACCGGCACAAAGAGATAAAGTTCCCATTCCTGCACCAGCCCATTGTGGGATTTCTGTAACGCTTCAAAGCCACATTTTCATTTCTATTGGTCCTGCTGTGTTGTTTAATATCGGATTCAATTTACAACTGCGTTGACCGCGAGATCAATTTGTCGTGAGCAGCGTCAATTTGTGGCCGGTCAACCGTATCCAAAGTTGAGTAGAAGGAGAAGATCCCATGGTTTCCTTTGATAGCGAATTTGCCCAGGTCTATGCGTTGCCTCTGGCCAAAGCGGCATACGTCTCTACAAATCCTCCCGACGGTTTCACCAGCAGCCAAAATGCCTTCAACATTCTGGCGGATACAAGTCATCCCGACTACCTGGCACAGCTTTCCAAATCCAGTGATCAACATAAAAGGATGATGCAAAGCATGTTGGCCCAGCGGGTCAAGCCCCTGTTCGAGGACGCCGAAAACGTTGGCCAGGAGATCCTGACAAATGCTGTGCCCAATCCGCAACCGAACCTGCACTTCGGCTGGGTATGCATTGATGCCGCCAAGCAGAGAATCGTGGTTGCGTTGCGGGGCACAGAGAACTTCCACGATTGGCTGGATAACCTTGACCTTATTCCGGCGCCCTATGCTCCCATTCCTGGAAGCGGCATGGTGCATCAAGGGTTTCAGCTCGTCTATTACGCCATCCGCAACAATCTGCGGCAGATCGTGCAAAAGATTGTGCAGAATCAAGCGCAGCAACTTAGAGAGATTTTTATCACCGGCCACAGCCTCGGCGGAGCCCTGGCTGGCTTGGCAACCCCCGATCTTGTGAACGACGTTGCCGCCAAACTTTCGCCCACCGTCTACACGTTTGCCGAGCCCAACGTCGGGCACAGCGATTTCACTTCTTTTTATAACTCGCGCGTGAATGTTTGCTACCGGGTGGTGAATATGTGGGACCTGGTGCCGCATCTTCCACCTTCTCAGGCGGGATACGACCACGAAGGGAACCCGCTTTCCATTGACAGCGGATTCTCTCTCGACGTTGTCCGCAACCACGTTATCGTCACCGGATATATTCCTGGCGTTGCAGCGTTAAACCAAAAGAGCAATGCCGCTGTTCCGGCCATGGCAGGAAAGTGAGATGCCCAGAAGGCGGCACTTGCGTTAGACTTAACTCATCACAATTTCTGCAGATTACATCGCAGTTTTCTGTTTTCATCTGCTGGCGGGGCGCTTGCTGACAGCTACGGCAGACGCAGCGAGGTAACCACTATGGAGTCTCTCGAGTCAAAGCGGCTTGCTCTTGAAGCGCAGCTCAAAGGTTTGGACAAGGTGGCCGTGGCATATTCGGGCGGTGTGGATTCTGCCTTTCTTGCCTATGCCGCATACCAGGCGCTGGGAAACAGGATGTTGGCGGTGATCGCAGACTCGCCTTCGCTGGCGCGCAGCCAGTATGACGATGCACTCCGGTTCGCGCGGGAGCAGGGAATCCCACTGCGTGTCATTGAAACTGCAGAGCTGGAAAGTCCCGAGTACGCGCGCAACGGCGCCGATCGTTGTTTTCACTGCAAAGATGAATTGTTCACGGTGATGGAGCGCATTCGCGCCGAAGAGGGCTACGCTGCTGTGGCGTATGGTAAGAACACGGATGACAATGGAGACTTTCGTCCTGGCCAGCGTGCTGCCGAGCTGCACCATGTGGTCGCGCCGCTGGCAGAAGCCGGACTCGGCAAAGCAGAGGTCCGCGAGCTGGCGCGCTGTGCCGGCCTGAGACTTTGGGACAAGCCCGCTTCGGCTTGCCTGGCTTCGCGTATTGAATACGGCCGGCCGGTAACGCGGGAAGCTTTGCAGGCGGTCGAGAGAGCTGAAGACGCGCTGCGCGGGCTCGGTTTTCGCCAGTTCCGGGTGCGCCACCACGGCGAAATCGCACGCATTGAAATCGCGCGCGAGGAGATGTCTGCTGTTTTCACCGATGGTATGGCTGACCGGATTGCGCGTGCGGTCAAAGAGGCCGGCTTCCGCTTTGTGGCGCTCGATCTCGAAGGCTACCGCTCCGGTTCAATGAACGCGTTATTACCGCTGGGTGATGTGGTTGTGAGGCGAAGCTGAAAGGCAGCAGAAGGAATTTATGCGAGTTGCTTATCTCGACTGCTTTTCCGGCGTGAGTGGAGACATGATGCTGGGCGCGCTGCTCCACGCGGGAGTTGATCTCGATCTGTTTCGCCAAACTATCGCCGCGCTCGGAGTTGATGCCCAAATCAAAATTGAAACTGTAAACCGGAGCGGGATCAGCTCCTCCCGGGTCCGCGTACTGACCGCGGAGGGCGGGCAGGATGACGTCCACGTTGTTCTTGACGAGCATCCTCACTGCCATGGCCATAGCCATAGCGACGACGCTCACACTCATTCCCATTCGCACTCCCACAGCAACGACCATTCCCATCATGGGACTGAGACCGAAAAGGGCAAGAAGCAACACAAACATCACGGTAATGATCATCACCAGCACACGCACGAACATGGAAGATCGCTGAAGGAAATTCACGAGCTGATATCGCATGCGCCAATTGACTCGGCTGCGCGTGCGATTGCGCTGCGCGCGTTTCGCTTGCTGGGCGAAGCGGAGGCCAAAATCCATAACATTCCCGTGGAACAGATCCACTTCCACGAGGTCGGCGTCGTGGACGCCATCGTGGATATCGTCTGCGCCGCGGCAGGATGCGCATCGCTTGGAGTCTCTCGTTGGGTTTGTTCGCCGCTCAACGTCGGCGGCGGCACGGTGAAATGCGCGCATGGCGTCTTTCCGGTCCCGGTCCCGGCGACCGCGGAGCTGCTGAAAGGCGCACCTGTCTACAGCTCAGGAGTTCAGGCCGAGTTAGTGACACCCACTGGAGCAGCGATTCTGCGGGCACTGGGCGTGGAATTTGCCGCTATGCCGGCGATGACGATTGAGCGCACGGGGTACGGCGCCGGGGCCAGCGATTTGCCCGGAGTCGCCAATGTAGTGCGCATCACAGTTGGTGAAGCGGTGCAGAAAGAGCTGAGCGCTGATCGAGAAGTTGTTACTGTTATTGAGACCGCTGTTGACGATCTCACGCCGCAACTGGTCGGCTACGTAATGGAGCAGGCGCTGGCCGCCGGCGCGCTCGACGTCATGGTTACGCCGGTCTTGATGAAGAAGAACCGGCCGGGACATCTTTTGACAGTGTTGTGCGAACGCGAGAAGGCCAACGGCCTATGCAATCTGCTGCTGCGCGAGACCACAACCTTGGGGGTTCGTGTGCGCGAAGAGCGCCGGCAATGCCTGCAGCGCAAGTTTGCGACCGTGAGCACAAGCTGGGGAGAGGTTCGGGTGAAACTCGCCTATTTGAATGGAGAGCTGACGAACTGTTCTCCTGAATTCGAGGACTGCCGCCGCATTGCCGAACGGCACAAGATTCCATTGAAAATTGTGATGCAGGAGGTAGTTCGCCTCTACCGCGAGGAGCACGCCGCGACCGCGGACTAAGACCTATGGACCAGGATGCTGTGAAGACCTTATTAGAAGATATCCGCGAACAGCGGATCTCTCCCGATGAGGGCGTTGAGCGCCTGCGCAATCTGCCCTTCGAAGACCTGGGCTTCGCCAAGCTCGATCATCACCGTTCGCTGCGGCACGGCATGCCCGAGGTGATCTACGCCGCCGGCAAGACCCCTGCGGAAACTGCCGAGATTTTTGCCCGCATGGCGGAACACGGAGGAAATGTGCTTGCGACCCGGTGCACACCGGAGCACGCCCATGCTGTACTTGGCGCCACACCAACCGCCGAATACAACGAGCGCGCCCGCACCATCGCGTTGGTGCAGGATACGAAAGAACACGGCAAGGGCCTGGTTGCCATTCTATGCGCCGGCACGAGCGATTTGCCGGTCGCCGAAGAGGCAGCGGTGACGGCGCGGGTGATGGGAAACCGCATTGAATTGGCCTGTGACGTTGGTGTTGCTGGGTTGCATCGGCTGGTTGCTCAGCGCAATTTGCTCTCCACGGCCCGTATCTTTATTGTTTGTGCCGGAATGGAAGGGGCGCTGCCCAGCGTGGTTGCGGGCCTGGTTGGCGCGCCGGTGATTGCGGTGCCTACCAGCGTCGGCTACGGCGCCTCGTTTCAGGGTGTCACCGCCCTGCTTGCGATGATGAACTCCTGCGCACCCAACGTTACGGTGGTTAATATTGATAACGGTTTTGGCGCTGCTTATTTCGCTTCCATGATCAACCGCTTATGAATGTAAAGCTGTGAAAGCAGTGAGTTTTCGTCTCTCTGGCTGTTGTAGAATTGCGTTTCGTGGGGTAATGGCCAGCTTGATCAATACGGCCGCCGCAGGTGTTCTTCCGAAGGAAGATAAAAACTCTCTTCCCGCAGCATGGGACGGATCACAGAGCGCTTGGGCAATCCTTAAATAGAGGGAGCTTGATAACTATGACGTCACTCAGTACGTCTCCATCGGGCACGTTAGTGCCCTCCGCTCAACCGTTTCTTCGCTTGGAGCACTACACCTTCGGGGTAGGAGATCGCTTTGCCCATCAGGCAAAAGCGCAATTGCGCGCTTTCACGCTCGCCGCGAAGGATGGCGTAGAGATCATTCCGGTGTGGAACAAATCGAACCGCGAGCACATGATCGTTGGCTCGAAGCCCGGCAGCGTGCTCGCGGCCGCCGAAGTTGCCATCCGCGATCTGGGCTGGAAGAAGCCCTTTCACGTGGATGCCGATCACATCACCCAGGAAACCGTAGGCGGCTTTCTGGAATCCAGCGACTATTACACGATTGACGTCGCCGCCGCCATCGGCAAGCCCGCAGCCGACGAGAAGGTGAGCGCATTTCTTGACCGGCACCCGGAGCTCTTTCAGCGGATTGACCTGCCTGGCCAGGGCTCGTTGACGATATCGCGCGCCGCCGCTACGCAGACTGCACGAAAATACCTGTTTGCAGCGCAAGAGGCAGGCCGCATCTACCGTCATATCGCGAACGCTAAAGAGAAAGGCAGTTTCGTCACCGAGGTATCGATGGATGAGACCGACAACCCGCAGACGCCGGGCGAGTTGCTGGTAATCCTGGCTGCCCTGGCTGATGAGAATATTCCGCTGCAGACGATTGCGCCAAAATTTACCGGCAGGTTCAACAAGGGCGTGGACTACGTGGGCAACCTGGCCCAATTTGAAACCGAGTTCCACAGCGACCTCGCGGTCATAGCGCACGTGGTCAAGACCTATGGCTTGCCCGCTGAGCTGAAGCTCAGCGTACACTCGGGAAGCGATAAGTTCTCGATCTATCCGGCCATTTATCGGGCGCTACGCGACACCGGCGCCGGAGTCCATGTAAAGACCGCGGGCACCACCTGGCTCGAGGAGCTGATCGGGCTAGCCGAAGCTGGAGGCGACGGTCTGGCGCTGGCGAAAGAAATCTATGCGGAAGCGTACGCACATCGTGAAGAGCTCTCAGCACCGTATGCCGCGGTGATTGATATTGATGTTGCCAAGCTGCCCTCGCCCGAGCAGGTCAAGAAATGGTCGCCCGAGCAATACGTGAACGCATTGCGCCATGACCAGAAGTGCAAGGAGTTCAACCCCAGCTTGCGGCAACTCTTGCATGTGGGTTACAAGATCGCCGCCAAGATGGGCAACAGGTATTTGGACATGCTGGAGACTTGCGAAGAGTCCATCTCGCGCAATGTCACCACCAATCTTTACGAACGGCACGTCAGGCCGATCTTTCTGGGTAAGTAGGCCTCCGTAGTTGAGCAGTAGCGTGACCTGCGCACATTTTTGATCTAAAGAAGCGAAAAGGAGACCCATATGGCGACTGTTGCCATATCAGCACAAGAATTGGCCGGCCTGACGCCAAAGTATGAGTTTTTTGTCGGCATTGATTCCGATGGCTGCGCGTTTGACAGCATGGAGATCAAGCACAAAGAGTGTTTTTGCCCGCAGATCATCAAGTACTGGGACCTGCAAGCGGTCTCCAAGTATGCCCGCGAGGCGGTTGAATTCATCAACCTCTATTCCAAATGGCGCGGAACCAACCGCTGGCCTGCGCTGATTTCGGCTTTAGATCTGCTGCGCGAGCGGCCTGAGGTGAAAGCACGCGGTCGTGAGGTTGCGCAGGCCCCAAAGGTGCGCGAGTTTATCGCTTCGGGCAAGGCCCTCAGCAACGACGGCCTGAAAGCCTATATGGCAGAGCACCCCGATCAGGAACTCGAGCATGCGTTGCAGTGGAGCAAAGCTGTCAACGACGCGGTTGCTGATATCGTACATAACCTGCCTCCTTTTCCCTACGTGCGCGAGAGCCTGGAAGTGCTGCAGAAGAAAGCGGACGCGGTGGTAGTCTCGGCCACGCCAATGGAGGCGCTCATCAATGAATGGAGAGAAAACGATATTGATAAGTACGTTCGGGCCATCGCTGGACAGGAGTTAGGCACCAAAAAGCAGCACCTGAAGATCGCGACCGGTGGAAAGTATGCGCCCAACCGCGTTTTGATGATCGGCGATGCTCTCGGCGACTTTGATGCTGCGCGCGCCAACAATGCGCTCTTTTTCCCGATCAATCCCGGGCACGAAGAAGAATCCTGGGAGCGCTTTTACAAAGAAGGTCTGCAGAAGTTCCTGGCGGGTGAATTCGCAGGTGCATACGAAACCGCACTGATTGCTGAATTTGATAAACTTTTGCCATCAACTCCGCCGTGGAAGCGGTAAGCAGTGGCCAACACAACTCCCAAGCGAGCAAGACAATGACGATCGGAAGAGGGGCGGCAAACGCGTACCTCACCGGCGACGACGTGCGCCAGATCGTTACCCAGGCATTCGAGTCGCGAAAGCTGGATGGCAAGCGCGTCATTATCCTCATTCCCGACGGCACGCGAACCATGCCCATGCCGCTGATGTTCTCGCTATTTAATGAAATCCTGCGGCCGCGAGTAAAGGCCCTTGACTACCTGGTGGCGCTGGGCACGCACTCGGTGATGAGCGATCAGCAGCTCAGCAAACTGGTGGGCCAAACCGTGATCAACGGGAAGGTTGGCGACACAAATGTTTTTAATCACCACTGGGAAAATCCTGCGACCTTTGCCAATCTCGGCACTGTTCCCGCCGCCGAGATTTCAAAAATTACGAACGGCCGTATGTCGCAGGATGTTCCGGTCACGCTCAACAAGCTGATCCTGAACTATGACCACATCATTATTTGCGGGCCAGTATTTCCGCACGAAGTCGTGGGTTTTTCCGGAGGCAACAAGTATTTTTTCCCCGGCATTGGAGGCGCAGAGATCATCAACTTCACGCACTGGCTCGGAGCCGTCATCACCAACTACGAGGTGATCGGCGCCGGGTACACACCTGTACGCGCGGTGATTGATCGAGCTGCCTCGCTGATTCCGGTGCCAACCACGTGCTTCGCGCTGGTGGTCACGCACGAAGGCCTGGCTGGTCTTTACTACGACACGGCGCCCGAAGCGTGGAAGGCGGCGTCGGCGCTCTCAGCAAAGATCCACATCCGCTGGGTTGATAAGCTCTACAAGCGCGTGCTCTCCGTGATGCCAGAGATGTACGACGATCTCTGGACCGCAGGCAAAGGCATGTACAAGATGGAGCCGGCGGTTGCCGACGGCGGAGAAGTAGTGATCTACAGCCCGCATATAGATGAGGTCAGCTACACGCACGGCAAGATCATCGACGAGATTGGCTATCACTGCCGCGACTACTTCTTGAAACAGTGGGAGAAGTTCAAGCGCTATCCCGGCGGAGTGGTGGCTCACTCGACGCATGTGAAAGGTCTGGGCACGTATGACGCTGCGACAGGCGTAGAAAAGCCTCGCATCCAGGTGAGCCTGGCGACGCGCATTCCCGAAGAGCGCTGCCGCCGTATTAATCTTGGTTATATAGATCCGGCGACCATCAAGATAGATGAGTGGCGCAATCGGGAAAACGAAGGCGTGCTGGTTGTTCCGCGCGCCGGTGAAACTTTATATCGCTTGAAGCAGAAGGGCGCAACTGCGCCGTAGGAGAGCACGTGGCAGCGAAAATCGGAGTGGTGGGACTGGGCGTGATGGGCTCAAATCTGGCCCTGAACATGGAACGCAATGGTTTTCCCGTTGTGGGATACGACCTGGACGCGAACAAAATGCGCGCGTTCCTGAACGGCCCGGCGAAGGGCAAGAAGGTCACTGGTGTAGATTCACCAACCGCCCTGATGGAATCTTTGGAGAAGCCCCGGCGCATCCTTATTATGGTTCCTGCCGGCGCGCCGGTTGACAGCGCCATTGACCACCTGAAGCCGCACCTCGAGCCGGGGGACATCCTCATGGATGGCGGCAATTCGGCCTTTCTCGACACCGATCGCCGCAACAAGGCACTTGAAGCGCAAGGGTTTCTCTATATCGGGACGGGAGTCTCGGGCGGAGAAGAAGGCGCGCTCTGGGGTCCAGCCATCATGCCCGGCGGACAACCCGAAGCATGGGAGGCCGTAGCCCCGATTCTCCGCGCCATCGCCGCCAAAGCCGAAGACGGTGAGCCCTGTGTCGAATACATGGGACCGCGCGGAGCCGGCCACTACGTTAAGATGGTGCACAACGGCATCGAGTACGGCGATATGCAGTTGATCGCCGAATGCTATGACCTGCTCCACCGTGGTCTTGG
>WNFE01001147.1_pt1 | contig 19139 bp, 16 predicted proteins | sample 5400451 | NCBI WGS metagenome assembly WNFE01 (sample SAMN13153344, study PRJNA577476) | soil metagenome | isolation source: 200 cm saprolite under Douglas fir tree site 2 hole 2 | place: USA:California | collected 2015-04-18
CCGACATTGAGAGGTGGCGCACACATCCACAGGAGGAAGCCGCTAGAATCGGCCCTGCCGGCTGAGCCGAGTGGGAGGGTACGAGCCACGTGAACCTGCGAACGTTGCTTCGGGTCGCGCGCGAGGTGCCGCGATACGGCAAGCTCACCTATTGTCTCTATCGGGATCCACGGGTGCCGGCTCGCAACAAGGGCCTGCTGGCCGCCGCGCTCCTGGCCGCCTGGAACCCGCTGATCGACGTACCGCTCTGGGTGCCGGTCCTGGGTGAGATGGACGCCCTCGCCATCACCATCCTGGCCGTGCGCCTCTTCGTGGAGAAGGCCCCGCCCGAAGCGGTCAGCGAGCACCAGGAGCGGATCGCGCTGGGGACCAGCACCTTCGACCAGGATGTAAGAGATGGGATTGGGACTGCTCGCGAGCGGACGCGCCAGTGGCTACGCCGCCGCCGGATCGCGGCATGAAAGTCGTGCTGCTGGAGGACGTCAAGGGCACCGGGAAGGCTGGTGAGACCAAAGAGGTCGCCGACGGCTACGCCCGGAACTACCTCCTCCCCAAAAAGCTGGCCGCCCCCGCCAGCCACGGCGCCCTCCAGGCCGTCGACCGGGAGAAGGCCACCGCCGAGCGCCGGACCCAGAAAGAACTGGCCGATGCGCGGACGCTGGCGGCGCAGCTGGAATCGATCCAGCTGGTGCTGAAGATGAAGACCGGCAAGGAGGGCAAGCTCTTCGGGTCGGTCACCAATGCCCACGTGGCGTCGGCGCTCAAGCAGCAGCGGGAGATCAGCATCGACCGCCGGAAGATCGAATTTACGGAACCCATCCGTGGCCTTGGCCCGGCCGTGGCTGAGATCAAGCTGCACCCCCAGGTCACGGCGCGCGTCCCCCTGATGGTCACCTCCGGGTGAAGGTCGACCTCCGGGCGGTTCCTCTCGCCGCGCCCATCGCCGGTCGGGTTCCGCCGCACAACCTGGAAGCCGAAGCCTCCGTGCTGGGGTCCTTGATGCTCGACCGCAACGCCATCGTGCGCATCGCGGACTTCCTCCGGCCGGACGATTTCTACCTCGACCAGCATGGGCAGGTCTATCGGGCGGCAATCAATCTTTACGACCGGTCCGATCCCATCGACCTGCTCACCATGGCCTCAGAGCTGGAGCGGATGCGAGTGCTCGACCGGATCGGCGGCCAGGAATTCCTGGCCGAGCTGGAGAGCGGGGTGCCCACGGCGGCCAACGTCGAGTACTACGGCCACCTGGTGGAGGAGGCCGCCACCAAGCGCAAGCTGATCGCCGCCGGGTCCCGGATCACGGGGTTTGGGTTCGACGAGAGCGTGCCCGCCGTCCAGGCGCTGGACCAGGCGGAGGGCGTGATTTTCAGCATCGCCGAGGGCCGCATCACTCAGGACTTCGTAGCGCTGAAGGATGTCCTCAAGGAGACCTGGGACCAGATCGAGCGGATCCACAAGGATCAGTCGCTGCTCTCAGGTGTACCCAGCGGCTTCACCGACCTCGACGCCAAGACCGGCGGATTCCAGAAGTCAGACCTGATCATCATCGCTGCCCGCCCTGGCATTGGTAAAACCTCCCTGACACTGAACATCGCCCAACACGCATCGATCCAGCACAAGATTCCCGTTGCGATCTTCTCGCTCGAGATGTCCGAACAGCAGCTTGTCACGCGTTTGCTCTGCAGCGAGGCGGCGGTGGACTCGTACCGGTTGCGCAGCGGACTGCTGAAGGATTCGGAATGGCCTCGCATCGCCCAGGCAATGGGTGCACTGTCAGAAGCGCAGATCTTCATCGACGACTCGCCGAGCATTTCGGCGATCGAGCTGCGCACCAAGGCCCGCCGGCTGAAGTCGGCGAACAACCTGGGCCTGATCATTGTCGACTACCTGCAGTTGATGCACGGCCAAAACCAGGAGAACCGCGTTCAGGAGATCTCGGACATCTCTCGCTCTCTCAAGAGTCTTGCCCGTGAGCTGCAGATCCCGGTGATCGCGTGCTCTCAATTGAGCCGTGAGCCGGAGAAGCGCACCGACCACCGTCCGCAACTGGCTGATTTGAGAGAAAGCGGTGCACTTGAGCAAGACGCCGATCTCGTCTTGTTCATTTATCGCGAGCGGATGTACAACGACAACCTTGCCGATGACAAGCGCAACGTCGCCGAGATCCTGATCGGAAAACACCGCAACGGTCCGGTGGGAAAAGTCGAGCTGCTCTTCGTCGACGAGCAGACGAGGTTCGTCAACCTCGATCGGCGCCGGTAAAGCCAGATGGTCACCATCCTCGTCGGCGGGCAGTGGGGGGACGAGGGCAAGGGCAAGATCATCGACCTCTTGTCCGAGCGCGCCAGCATGGTTATCCGCTCGCAGGGCGGGAACAACGCCGGTCATACCGTGGTCAGTCGCGGCCAGGAGTTTCGCTTCCACCTGATCCCATCGGGGATTCTGTATCCGAGCACCACCTGCGTCATCGGCAACGGGGTGGTGCTCGACCCGCGCGTGCTGCTCGAGGAGATGGACCAGGTGCAGGCCCGCGGTGTCAGCGTCGACCACCTGGTCATCTCGGACCGGGCGCACATGATCATGCCCTGGCACCCCATCCTGGACCAGCTCGAGGAGGGCCAGCGCGGCGATGACCGGCTGGGCACCACCTGGCGAGGCATTGGGCCGGCCTACGCCGACAAGGTCCGCCGGATCGGCTTCCGGGTAGGAGACCTGCAGAAGCCGCGCTTCCTGCAGAAGAAGCTCGACTTCGTTCTGGGGAAAGTGGTGAACCCCTTGCTCCAGGACCTCTATCGGGTCGCCCCGCTCGACCGCGACCAGATCCTGGCGACGTACGCCGGGTATGGGGAGCGCCTCGATCCGTTCATCCGGGACATCTTCCCGCTGATCCAGGGGGCGCTGAACCGACGCGACAACATCCTGCTGGAGGGGGCCCAGGGGAGCATGCTCGACCTGGACTTCGGCACCTATCCCTATGTCACCTCGTCCTCGCCCTCGGCCGGTGGGGCGCTGACCGGGTCCGGCATCCCGCCCAGCCGGGTGGACTCGACCATCGGCGTTTACAAGGCGTTTAGCACCCGGGTCGGCTATGGCCCGATGCCCACCGAGCTGCTGGATGCAACCGGGGACCGGATCCGTGAGGTGGGCAAAGAGTATGGGACGACCACCGGGCGGGCCCGGCGAGTGGGCTGGTTCGATGCGGTGGTGGCCCGATACACCGTGGCCCTCAACGGCATCGGGTCGATCGCCCTCACCAAGCTGGACGTCCTCGACGGCGTGGATCCGATCCGGATCTGCACGGCCTACCGGAGCAAGGGCGTGCTGCACGACCATCCCATGTCGAACATCAGCCACTTCAAACACTGTGAGCCCGTGTACGAGGAACTGTCGGGATGGCAGGCGTCGACGCGAGCGGCTCGGCGCGCGTTGGACCTACCCGACGCCGCCCGGCGCTACATCGCCCGAGTCGCCGAGCTCAGCGGAGCCCCGGTGGACATCGTCTCGGTCGGGCCCGGGCGCGAAGAAACTCTCTGGATGAAGGAGCCGAGCCTGGCGGGGCTGGCCCGCTAGAGGACGCTAGATCCGGAAGCCGTGTAGCCTGACCAAAAGGGCCAGGCCCCCAATGCCGGCGTACCAGGCGATCGACAGCACGGTCAGGATCGATTTCACCCATGCCGGATCTAAGCGTCGCCACGTCAGCCAGAGACCGATGGGGTTGATCACGACCAGGGCCAGGACCTGCACCAGGCGGTTTCCCCCGCGGGAACGGCTCCGGCGGGCGGCCTGGATACGCATCTGCCGCACGATATCGTCCTGAGCCGACACATCGAACTGATGGACACGGGCCGCCGGCTGATACCGGCGCGACGCGGCCAGGGTTGAGCCACCGGTGGCGAGCACCGGCTGCTGGCGGGACACCGGGAGGGGCGCCGTCCGACCCGGGCGAAGCTGCCGCCCGGCCGTAGACCCGGAAGGCGATGGGTATGACGGCCGGTGCCGCAGCCGGCGGAACGCCGGCAGGGAGAATCGGGCGCCCGAGGTGAGCTGGTAGATCAGGGTGGCGAAGAGGCCGACCACGAGGAGGCTCTGCCAGGCAGCGTTCGGTCCCTGGCCGAAGGCGCGCAGCACCATGGTCAGGCCCCCGGCGAACACCCCAATGGCGCCGCTGAGGCGGTCCGAAAGAACCATTCGACGCCGGTCCGCGGCCAGGAATCCGGCAATGTAGAGAGTGGGGCCGCTGCTCAGCTGAAACGCGACGTCAGAGCCGTACGCCAGCGCGCCCGCCGCCAGCCCGGCGTAGTAGCCGAGCAGCAGACTGAGGGATATCTTCCGGGCATACCAGAGATAGACGACGCCCAGCAGGACCGCGCCCATGGAGGTGGCACCCATCGGCCCAGGGACGTTCCCGACGTACATCTTGATGGGATCGACCATGGCGTGGAACCGGTACCAGAGCGTCAGAGGATCGTCGAGGGGCCGCAGGTCAAACGCGTTCACAAAAGGGATGCGCAGCTGGCCCTCCACCAGGAACAGGAAGGCAAAAACGAGCAGGGCCGGCTGGACCAGCATCCGCATCAGCTGCGGCCAGACCACGGTGTCCAGGATCACCAGCAGGATCACCAGCGCCACCGCCACCCAGGGTGGGGTGACCGGTGACAGGAAGCAGGCGATCAGCAGGCTGGCGATCAGCGGGTGCGAGGCCTTGAACCCCACCCAGGCCGGAAGGCCGACCGTCATCCGGGCCAGCTGGATCGATAGCAGGCAGACGATCCCGGCCAGCAGGCAAAGCCCGTACAGGAGCAGGGCGTCCTGCCTGAAAAACAGAATGCTGAAGACGATCAGGGGAAGCAGCGCGAGAGCATAGGTGCTGTCGAAGGGGAGCTGATCGGTCTGCACCAGCAGCGCCTGGGGCAGGCGGAGCAGCTGCGACCATACCTCGCGCACGGGCCCCTTATTGTAGTCGAGGTTGCCCGGAATTACCTCCGGAGCGGTTACGGCGCGTCCCCCGGCAGGCGGCCTGCTATCCTACTCCCGATTTCCAGGCGCCCGCTGTGAAGCTCTTGCACCGAACCTTCCTTACGTTTTCACTGGGTCTGCTAGTCGGGGCGCTCGCGTGGATGCTCCCGGCGGCCGCCGCCGACGTCCATTGGACCCCGGCCGGCGTGCAGCAGCTGGGCGATGCCGACCGGGCCGTTTGGTCGATTGACTCGGCACCGGGTCACCCGAATATCCTGCTGGTGGCGACCTCCGGACACGGCGTGCTGCGCAGTGTGGACCGGGGCGCAACCTGGACGGCGGCGATCCCGAAGGTGGACGCGTGGCTGGTCCGCTTCGACCCCGACCACGCCGGCGTCGCCTATGCCGGCACGGCCGGGGCCGGCCTGTTCAAGAGCGTGGACGGAGGCGTGACCTGGACCCCCAGCAATCAAGGGCTGACCGATCTCGATGTGCGTGCCATCGCCCTGAATAGGGACTTGCTGGTGGCCGGAACGAGCCATGGCGTGTTTTCGTCGGGCGACGCCGCCGCCACGTGGCAGAGCCTCGGGCTGGCGAATCTGAACATCGACGCCGTGGCCATCCTGCCAACCGCGAAGGGCCTGACGCTGCTGGCCGGCGCGGACAACGGCGTGTCCACCGGGGGCACCTATCTCTTTCGAAGCCAGGACCTGAGTGCCAGCTGGAGCAGCATCCACCTGCCGGGCGATCCCGGCATCGTGGCCTCGGTGAGCGTCGGCGGCATGCCGGCCTCGGCCTCGGACCGGCCCGTCGTCGTTGGCACGGCGGGCGGCCTGTTTCGCAGCGACGACGGCGCCACCACCTGGACCCAGGTCGGCGGGCTGCCGGAGACCGACTTCAACCTGGCGCTCTTCAACCCCGCCAATCCCGAGCAGCTCTACGTCGCCAGCGATGGGGACCTGGGAGCCGGCGGAGTCTTCCGCTCCCTCGACCGAGGCAGCACCTGGAGTCCGGTCGGATTCGGGCTGCCGGCCCATCCGCGGGTGACGGCGCTGGCGCTGCAGCCCGCCGCTCCGCTCACAGTCTTCGCCGCCACCTGGAACCCGACCACCCTGCAGGTCGGCCTTTACCACATCCCTGACCCCGATGCCACCAGTGGGTCGACCCAGGTCGCGCCCAAACCCAACAGCGCGGCGGCCAATCCGCCGGCGGCCAGCGCGCCGGCCCGCTCCGCCGCCACCCCGGGGGCCGCGCCGACGGTGTCGCTGGCGGCTCGATTGGCCATCGCGGCGGGCGCGGTAATGCTGGTCCTGATTGCGGTGGCGGTGGTGGGGGCCCGTCGATTCGGGTCGTCATGAGGTTGTCGCGGCGAGGGTCGATCCGGTTAACAGTTCTTCGACGCTTTACGGTTTACGGTTAACTCGGCTCCCAGTAGGCTCGCAGGGATGGCGCCTTGGTTCCCGCCACGGGAGGTTGATCAGCCCTGCTTACCACGCGACCCCGCCGGATCGTGAGCATGGATTCGGCCGAAGCCACCCTGCGGACGCTGGGTATTCAGCTGCCGGATCCTCCCAAGGCGCTCGCCTCCTACGTCCCGCTCCAGCAGGTTGGCGAACTCCTCTACACCTCGGGCGTGATCCCCGTCTGGAATGGCGAAATCCGATATCGGGGGATGGTGGGAGGCGACCTGAGCTTGCGCGACGGCATCCAGGCCGCCGAGATGTGCGCGCTCAACATCATCAGCCTGGTCCGGCAGCACACCGGTTCTCTGGACCGGGTCGAGCAGTTCGTTCAGCTGAGTGGCTTCGTCCGGTCGGCGCCCGGCTTTGAGGAGCAGCCCAAGGTCCTCAACGGTGCCTCCGACCTGATCTTCAAGGTGTTTGGCGAGCGCGGCCGGCACACCCGCCAGGCCCTCGGCACCAACGAGCTGCCGCTGGGCGTCCCGGTCGAGATCTCGGCCATCGTCAGGTTGAAGACTTAGCCGGCCCGACGACGCGCGGCAGCCACACGGTGAAGGTCGCTCCGGCGCCGGGTGGGCTCGTGGCTTCGATGGTGCCGCCATGCGCCTCCACAATGGACTTCGCGATCGCCAATCCCAGGCCCGAGCCGCCGGCGGCGCGGTCGCGCGCCTTTTCCCCTCGGTAGAAGCGCTCAAAGATGTGCGGCAGGTCCTGGGCGGAGATCCCGGGACCCGTGTCCTCGACGCGAAACGCGGCGCGGGTGCCCTCGGCCAAGCAGCTCCAGTGCTGTTCGGCCCCAGGCGCGTACTTCAGGGCGTTCTGAGCCAGGTTGTTGACCACCTGCTTCAGGGCATCGGGGTCGATGTTGACCATAATGCCCGGCTCAAAGTGACGTGTCGCGGTGACGCCCTGGTCCTGCAGGCCCAGCTCGTCCAACGCCGCTGCCAGCCAGGTATCCAGCGGCAGCGGTCGGAGGGTCGGGCCACGGCCGGACTCGATCCGGGTCAAGGTAAGGAGGTCCGTCACCAGCCGGGTCATGCGCCCGCTCTCCCGTTGCATGGCGGCCAGCGACGATTGGAGGGTCTCGGGGTCGACCGAGTCGCGCCGGCCGAGCACATCGATGTAGCCGGCCAGGGCGGTCAGCGGCGTGCGCAGCTCGTGGGAGGCGTCAGCCACGAATTGGCGCATGCGTTCTTCGGATTGGCGGCGCACCTCGAAGGCCTGCTCGATCCCGCCCGCCATTTCGTTGAAAGCCTGGGCCACCCTGCCGATCTCGTCGTCGCCGTGGGTGCCCGGGACGCGTTGCTGGTAATCGCCGGCGGCCAGGGCGCCGGCGGTCCGGGCGACCTGGTGCAGGGGCCGAAGCGCGCGTGCCACGATCAAGGGGGTCAGGAGGAGAGCAAGCAGCAGCACGGCGGCCGACCCTACGAGGACCAGCCAGCGGTCCTGACGCAGAGTCTGCTCGATGCCGTCGGTCGGAACGTTCAGCTGAGCCAGGCCGATCGTGCGCGCAGAGACCTCAATCGGGCGGAGCACCGTCAGGTACGTCGTGGGCGGGTCGCCAATGGGGGCGAGGTAGTAGGCGCGCGACCGACCTCTCAGGGCAGCCTGGTACTGGTCGGTCCGAAGTTGTGGTGGCTGCTCGTCCGGAGTCAGGGTAGCGGGGGCGGTGGCGACGATAAGGCCCGCTGGGCCGATGATGGCAACCGAGATCCGGGAGTTAGAGAGAGTCAGAGCCTGGGCGAACTGCTTGGACAATAAGAGCCGCTGGATGGGTGTGGTGGTCTTGGTCGACTGCTGCTGCCGCTTGAAGGCGAGCTGCAATGCCGTGTAGTCGTTGGCCAGCACTTCAGCGTTGCTGCGCAGTAGGACTTCTCGAATAACGAAATACTGGGTCACGCCCAGCAGGATCAGCAGCCCCGACAGCAGGGCCAGATAGAAGGCGGTGAGCCGCCAGCGCAGGGAGCGGACGCGGAACACGGGGGTTAACCCTTGATGCGGTACCCGACCCCGCGCACGGTCTGGATCAGCTGGTGCGGCTCGTCGTTGAGCTTCTGGCGGAGGTAGCGGATGTAGACCTCGACGTTGTTGGCGTCGCCGAAGAAGTTGTAGCCCCACACCTGGTCCAGGATGCGTTCGCGGGGGAGCACCTGGTTGGGATGCATCATCAGCAGCCGGAGCAGGTCGAACTCGCGGGCCGACAGTTCGATCAGCCGGCCGTCGCGGTGGACCTCCCGGGTCGTTTCGTCCAGGGTCACGTCCTGGACGCGGAGCACGGGCTCCGCCGTCGGATTGCGCCGGCGCATCACCGCCCGGATGCGAGCCAGCAGCTCGCCGAAGTCGAAGGGCTTGACCAGGTAATCGTCGGCGCCCACGTCCAGTCCCTTGATTCGGTCCTGGACCTCGTCCTTGGCGGACAGGATGATGACGCCGGTGTCCTTGTTGCCGCGGATGGCCTCGGCCACCTGCAGCCCGTCCAGCTTGGGCATCATGATGTCCAGCACCACGACGTGCGGCTTGAACTCGCTGATCAGCCGCAGGGCCGCCTGGCCATCGGGGGCCGTCTGGACCGAGAATCCCTCGTACTGCAGGCCAAGGCGGATGAAATCGACGATGCTGCGCTCGTCGTCAACCACCAGCACCCGGGGCGCCTGCGCCGGATCCTGGGATGCGCTGGCCTCGGCCATTCCAGCTCAATATAACGGCGCGGCGCGCGGTTTCCGGTCGCTTTGCTGAAGTTCTCAGCGCCCTCTCAAAAAGGGCTCCGGCGAGAGTCCTCAGCCCGAATCCACCGAGTCGAACTGGCATCTTGGGCGCGGATGCGGCCTGAGCCCGAGGCCGCCGGAACAAACTCGCATCTTGGGCGCGGATGCGGCCTGAGCCCGAGGCCGCCGGAACAAACTCGCATCTTGGGCGCGGATGCGGCCGATCCGGGCGTCGTCTCCTGCGCGCGGTCGGTCACGCACCGACGGGTGCGCTCCCTCCCGTGCTCGTCGCCTCCTACGGCTCGGCGCGCCCCGCATCCCAATCTGCTTCGTCCGTCCGGCGGCCCCGGGCTCCGGGCGTCGGCTCCTGCGCGCGCTCGGTCACGCATCGCCGGATGCGCTCCCTCGCGTGCTCGTCGCCTCCTGCGGCTCGGCACGCCCCGCCTCCCAATCTGCTTCGTTCGTCCGGCGGCCCCGGGCTCCGGGCGTCGTCTCCTGCGCGCGTTCAGTCACGCATCAACGGATGCGCTCCTTCACGTGCTCGTCGCCTCCTTCGGCTCGTCACGCCCCGCATCCCCATCTGCGGCGTCCGATCGGTGGATCCGGGCTTAGATAATGGGCCGGTGCCGGCACCGCCAGCCCGCCGCCCAGCCTATGTCCTCCCCCTCCTGGCGGGCGCCTACCTGGCCGCGGTCACGCTGTTCATGGTCTTCGTCCTGCACCTCTCCGTCTCACCGGAGCGCCTTCTCCTGCTGATGCTGATTGCCGCCCTGGTCCTGGGCCGGACGCGCCTGTTCCTCACCGACTGGATCCCGTTCCTCATCCTGTTTCTGGGGTACGAGTACCTGCGCGGCCTGGGCGGCAAGATTGGGATGCCGATTCACGACGTCACCGGGCTGGAGCGCCTGGTCTGCTTCGGGCAGGTGCCGACCATCCTCTTGCAAGAGGCCTTCTACCATGCCGGCCGGGTGAGCTGGTACGACATCGCCGCCACCATGTTCTATTTCCTCCACTTCGCCTTTCCGCTGGGGCTCGGCTACCTCTTCTGGATCATCGACCGGGGGTCCTTCTTGCGATTCTCGCGGACGCTGGTCGCCATGGCGTTCGCCGCGTTTTTCTTTTACCTGTTGCTGCCGGTGGCGCCGCCGTGGATTGCGGTTTCAGGGGTGGTGAAGATCATTGACCATACGCTGCCCAGCTTCACCGACCTGCCGGGCGTGCCGGTGCCGGCCACGCTCTATCACTGGCTGACGCCGAACCTGTACGCGGCCATGCCCTCCCTGCACGCCGCCTTCCCCTTTCTGGGCGCCCTCTTTGCCCTGCGCCTGTGGGGCCGATGGGCGTGGCCGACGGTCGTGTACGCCGTGTGTGTGTGGCTCAGCCTCGTCTACCTGGGCGAGCACTACGTCGTGGACGTCATTGGCGGCGTCGTCTTCGCGCTGGGGGCTTTTTTCGGCGAGGAGCTGTTGACCCGGTGGTGGCGCCGCCACCACCCGCTGGACGCTATCCCTTCCAGATCTTTTTCATGATCACCTTGGCCAGCTTCTCGGGATCATGGTGGGTGGCCAGCCTGGGGTTGACCACGTCGGCCAGAAGCACCCGGATGCCCCGGTCGGAGGCCGTCGCCGGGTCATAGACGACGCGCTGGATGCCGGCGTCCTGCGCCGACGCTGGGAGCGGGAAACTCTGATTGCTGTTGACCACGGCGAAGTCAAAGATGTTCGTCCCCAGGTGATCCTCGATGGCCTCCAGGTGGTCGCTCACCCGGAAGTGTTCGGTCTCGCCAGGCTGGGTGGCCACGTTGCAGATGAAGACCTTGACCGCCGGCGACGCCTTGAGCGCCTCGGCCATCCCGTCGACCACCAGGTTGGGCAGGATGCTGGTGTACAGGCTGCCCGGCCCGATGATGATCATCTCGGCGTTGAGGATGGCCTCCTCGGCCTCCGGGTTCACGGTCGGTTCCGGTTCCAGGAAGACCCGCTTGATGGTCGCCTGGCCGTTGCCATTCGGTCCGGGGTGTGGGATGTTGGATTCGCCGACCCGGGTCTCGCCGTCGGCCATCTCGGCGATCAGGGTCACGTCATGGAGCGTCGACGGCACGATCTGGCCCCGGACGGCCAGGACGCGCCCGGACTCGCGGATGGCGTGCTCGAAGTCGCCGGTGATCTCGGCCATGGCCATGATGAAGAGGTTGCCGAAGGAGTGACCGTTGAGGCTCCCTTCTGTGAAGCGATGCTGGAAGAGGGTGTTCATCAGCGGTTCGACGTCGGCCAGCGCCGTGATGCACTGCCGGAAGTCGCCCGGTGGCAGGATCCGGTACTCGCTCCGCAACCGGCCCGAACTGCCGCCGTCGTCGGCGACGGTCACGATGGCGGTCAGGTTGCCACTGTACTTCTTCAGCCCGCGGAGCAGGGTGGAGAGGCCGGTCCCGCCGCCCATGGCCACGATCCGCGGCCCCCGCTGCAGCGTCCGGTAGTTGTACAGGATCTCGGCCAGCCCGCGGTTCCGGTCGAGCAAAAAGGGGCCCAGCATGGACTGGGCCAGCTTGTAGAGCGCGAAGCCAATGATCGAAATGCCAGCCAGTCCGAACAGGCCCGCGCGGACATAACGCGGCAGGAACTGAAGCGTGAGTGACGCGACGAATTGGGGGAAGCGTCCAAACTCATAGAAGTTGCGCAACGCATAGCCGATACCCAGGCTGACAAGCACCATCCCGGCGAGCAGAAGGAGGAGCCAGCGCTTGATGTGGAGCCCGGGCGTGAGCCACCGCACCACGGTCGAGTTCATCCGTAGTGGAGCCACGGCGACCCACAGCTTAGCACAGCCCTTTTTGAATTCAGAAACGCCACGACATCGGTAGTCCGGATCGTTGCGCTGGCCCGTCCGGGCGGGCATATAATCGGCTGTAGATGAAGCGCGCCCGCGACATGCACCCCAGCGCGGCGCAGCACGTGCAGGAGGTCCGGATGGCGGTCAAGGCAGCAGGCGTGGCGAAAGCCGGCGAGGCTCGGCGGCGGGAGCAGGCCCAGTACTGGGTCTACTTCGATGGGGAGTTCAAGCGATACGGCGACGCCCGCCTGGGGCTCATGACCCACGCCCTGCACTATGGCACCGGCGTCTTCGAAGGCCTGCGCGCCTACTGGAACGCCGAGCACGAGCAGCTGTTCATCCTCAAGCCCCGCGAACATTACGAGCGCATGCACCGCTCGGCCCGGGTGTTGATGCTCAAGATCCCGCTTTCGGTGGACGAGCTCTGCGCGATCACCGTGGAGCTGGTCCGCAAGAACGGTTTTCGACAGGATTCGTACATCCGGCCGATCGCCTTCAAGAGCTCCGAAGAGATCGGGGTTCGGCTTCACAACCTCAACGACTCCTTCGCGATTTACGTCACTCCGTTTGGCAGCTACGTGGACATAGAACGCGGCATCCGGTGCATGGTTTCGAGCTGGCGCCGCATCGATGACAACGTGGCCCCGGCCCGGGCCAAGATCACCGGGATCTATGTGAACTCGGCGCTGGCCAAGACCGAGGCCATGGAAAACGGCTTCGATGAGGCCATCATGCTGAGCCAGGACGGACACGTTTGTGAGGGCAGCGCCGAGAACCTGTTCATCGTCCGCGCTAATCGGGTCTTCACGCCCCCAGCGCAGGACAACATCCTGGAGGGAATCACCCGGGAGAACGTCATCGAGCTGCTGCGCACCGAGCTGGGCGTCGAGGTGGTCGAGCGCAGTATCGACCGCTCAGAGCTGTATGTCGCCGATGAGGTCTTCCTTTGCGGCACGGGGGCCCAGATCGCGCCGGTGATCGAGGTCGACCACCGGGCCATCGGCAGCGGCCAGGTCGGACCCATCGCCTCGCGTTTGCAAGCCCTCTACTTCGACATCGTGCGCGGCCGCAATCCCAAGTACGCCGACTGGCTGACCCCGGTTTATTAACCTTCCGGCCTAAAAACAGACTGGGGGATTCTCCCCCAGCTGGCGCGCCGGCCCTTAGGCCGAGGGGGGAGCGGCCGGTAGGCGCTGCGATTGGCGCAGCGCTGGTGGGGGCAGTCAAGAGGAAGAGCGGTGGCGGCTCTTGACGGCCCGCCACAACGACCAGCTGGGGGGATCTGCCCCCCAGTAATCTCTGGGTAGGAATGAGGATTGTGCTGGCCCCCAACGCCTTCAAGGGCACCCTGACCGCCGTTGAAGCCGCCCAGGCCATGGCCGAGGGAATCCGAAGAGTGCTGCCGGAGGCGGACCTGGTGTTCGTGCCGATCGCCGATGGGGGCGACGGCACCGTCGAGGCCCTGGTGGCCGCCACCGGCGGGGAGCGGCGCAGCCTCTTGGTGCGAGGACCCCTGGATCAGCCGGTCCAGGCGGGCTACGGCCTGCTCGAGGACGGTGCCCTGGCCGTGATCGAGATGGCCCGGGCTTCGGGGTTGGCGCTCCTCCCACCTGATCGCCGGGATCCGCGGATGACCACCACCTACGGCGTGGGGGAGCTCCTCCAGCATGCCTACGACCTGGGCGCCCGCCGCTTCCTGGTGGGCATAGGCGGCAGCGCGACCAACGACGGCGGAGCCGGGATGGCCCAGGCGCTGGGGTATCACCTGCTCGACCCGCGCGGCCTGGAGCTGGGGCCGGGAGGCGCCGCGCTGGCCTCCCTCGACCGCATCCATGTGGGCGGCGTGCACGCCGACTGGTCGGCGGCCAGCGTGCAGGTGGCGAGCGACGTGACCAACCCGCTGACCGGTCCCCACGGCGCTAGCGCCGTTTACGGGCCCCAGAAAGGCGCCACCCCGCAGGTGGTGGCCGAGCTGGACGCCGCCCTGCGAAGGCTGGCGGCCGTCATCCGCCGCGACCTGGGGCGGGAGGTGGAGACGCTTCCGGGAGCCGGGGCCGCCGGGGGGCTGGGGGCGGGCCTGGTGGCCTTCACCGGCGCGGAGCTCCGACCCGGCGCCGACCTGGTGATGGATGCGATTCGTCTCGATGATCGGCTCCGGGGAGCCGACCTGGTGCTCACCGGCGAAGGCCGGCTGGACGCCCAGACGGCGCGCTTCGGCAAGGGTCCCGCGGCGGTCGCCAGGCGCGCCCGCGCGGCGGGCATCCCGGTGATTGCCATCGCCGGCGGCGTCGCCGACCACGCCGAGGTGCTGGCCATCTTCGACGGGCTGGAAGCGACCGTCAGCTCGACGACGCCCCTCGAAGAGGCGATGGCCCAGGCCGGGCCGCTGTTGACCGATGCGACCGAGCGCGCCCTACGCCGCCGGGCGAACCGGCCCGCCTAGTGCCTTCGGTAGCCCGACTGGGTGCGGCCGTCCATGAAGGAGATCCGCGGATGGCGCACGCCCGAAGTGATCCGCCGGGTGACCACCGCTCCATCCAGCGGCACCACCACGCCGGCCCGCTGCAATTGGGGTGGGTTGGGATACCGCTGGGTACAGGTGGCGCACGCATCGAGGTGCTGAGCCACCATCTTTCGCTGTTCCCGGCGGAGCGTGCCAGGCGGGAAGTTGTCGAGCAGGTAGCTGATGGTGGCGCACCGTCCGTCCTCGGTGAGGGCTTTCCCCTCCATGAAGAGGTATTCCTCTTTGAAGCGGCGGCGGGCCCGGTGTAAGAGCGTTTCCACGGCGCTCTCCGAGACCTGCATCTTGCGGGCGATATTGGCGTAGCTGAGACCCTGGAGCTCGCGCAGGGTCAGCACCAGGCGGTACTTCTCCGGCAGCCGGCGGGCCACTGCCCAGACTGCGTCCCGCAGCTCGCTGATCTCGAGGGCCACCTCCGGGCTCTTGCGGGTATCGGCGTCGGGGACTTGCAGGACGGAGTCCTCGCTTTCCTCCTCGTCGATCTCCTGGACTTCGGGAAACTTCTTGCGACGGCGCAGCTCGTCGTAGCAGAGGTTGGTGGCGATCCGGTGGATCCAGGCCGAGAAGTTGAAGCTGTCGTTGATACGGTGGATGGTCCGCAGGATCTGGAAGAAGGTCTCCTGGGTCAGGTCCTCCGCCAGCTGGCGATCGCGAAGGAGCCGGAAGGTCAGGCCGTAGATCGCCTTGTGATAGCGGCGAAACAGGGTGTCAAACGCATGCACATCGCCCCCCAGGTAGGCGCGGATCAGATCGAGGTCGGAAGGCCCGCGCGCGACTCGCGTCACTAGCCTCGTTTTCTCCGGGACTCAGGAAAATATGACCGCGTAAACTGCCTTGCCTGCTGAGTCGCGGGCGAATTATAGCATCGGGTTGCCGCCATCTCGCTACTATTTGTGGCCGAGATTTTGTGGATTGTCACAGCCCTGCGATGAGCGACGAGGCCCCCCGTGAGGCGCTCCGTTATAATGCCGTGACATTTCCGAGCACCCTGGAGAGTTGATGGGCCGCCAAGGGACTCCAGTCGCCCCGCTGGTCGTCGTCCGGTTCCTGGACGACGAGTTCCTGGAAGGTACGTCAACGCACATCAGCTTGGATGAGCCTCACTTTGTCTTGTCCATGCCGGAAGGCGCCAGCAACAATGAGCTGGCGGTGATTCCCCTGTCATCGGTGAAGCGTCTCACCTTCGTCTCGGAGGCACCCACGGCCGCCGAGCTGGAGAGTGTTCAGCGCAAGGTCGCGATCCGGTTCCAGGACGGTGAGGTGCTCAAGGGCTACCTGGAGGGCGAGCTCCTGCACGCGCGGTATGGCGTCCAGCTGCGACTGCTCACGTTTGAGCGCGACCGGATCGAGACCCTGGGCATCCCCCATGCCTCGCTGAAGGCGCTCTTCTACTTAAAGACCTGGGACTCGCGCCCGCCTGAGTTCGGAGGCACCGCCGATGTCTATGTCGGAAGGCGTCTGGACTCCCCCCTCGTCGACCTGCTCTCCGACATCAAGCATCTCTCCCGGCTCAAGGAGAAGGGTGCCATCTCGAACACCGAGTTCCAGCGCAAGCGGAGGAAGATCCTCGACCAGCTCTAGCGCCTCGGCCGATCGGCGGATCTGGGGTGCGATTGGAGCGTGGCTGGCGCTCGGACTGGTCGCCTGCAGCAGCCAGGCCTCGGGGACGCCGATCGGCCCCCGCCCCGCGCCGTCGGCGGCGGCCGGCGAGTACCGGCCAGAGCCCGCCCGGCACGACGGCGGGACGGTGACCGTGGGTGACTGGGAATCGCCGAGCAACTTCGCCCCCCTCTTCAATGACGAGCTGGCGGCCGCCCAGGTGGACGCCGCCCTGTACGCCGGGCTGACCCGGCTCGACGCCAACCTTCGCTGGCAGCCGGACCTGGCCACCGAGGTACCCACCCTGGAAAACCATGGGGTGGCCTGGGACCGCGCGGCCGGCACCATGGACGTGACCTATCACCTGCGCCCCGGGCTCAGGTGGTCCGACGGCCAGCCGATCACGGCCCAGGACGTCGCCTATACCTGGCGGGTGATCGTCGACCCCAGCACGGCGGGCGTGCTCTCCACGGACGGCTACATCCTGATTTCCCGGATTGACGTGCGAGACCCGACCAGCTTCACGTTGCACTTCGACCGGGTGTATCCCGAATACCGGGGCCTGTTCTCGGCAGTCCTGCCTGGCCACCGGCTGCAGGACATCGGGCCGGACCGGCTGGCCGCGGACGTCTTCTGGAACCGGCCCGATGTGGTGTCCGGTCCTTACAAGATCTCGGAGCTGGTTCCGGACGAGCACATCACCCTGGTGCGCAACGAGGCCTGGTCGGCCGGGCGCGATGGGCTGCGCCCGCATCTCGACCGCATCATCTATAAGGTGTATCCGGAGTCGGGCCAGCTGATCGAGGCGGCCGCCGCCGGCCAGGTCGACCTGGCCCTGGAGGTTCCCGAAACCGCCCTCAAGGGGCTCGGCATCCTCAAGGGGGCGTTGCCCCACCTGCGGTCGGCCCTGGCCTACGAGCAGGTCACCTTCAACCAGGAGGACCCCAATCCCCTCACCGGCCAGTCGCCGCCCTGGGCCGGCGATCCGGTGGTGCTGCAGGCCCTTGGTCTGGCGGTTGACCGGCGGGGCATCAACCAGGAGCTGCTCGCCGGCCGGGCCCGCCTGGCCGATTCGCCAATTCCCAGCGCGCTGGGCGACTTCCACGGCCAGGCGCTAGGGCCCGCGTACGATCCGCAACGGGCCAACCAGCTGCTGGAAGGCGACGGATGGCAGCGGGGCTCGGATGGGATTCGAGCCAAGGGCGCCCGGCGGCTGAGTTTTTCGATCTCGACCACACTGGATAACCCGCTTCGCCTGGCGGTCCAGGACCGCCTGATCGCCGACTGGCGGGCGGTGGGCGTGGAGGTGACGGCCCGCGACGCCCGAGCGGTGGACCTGTTCAGCGGCTATGCGGAGCAGGGGAAGTTGGCGCGGGGCCAGTTCGAGGCCGGGCTGTGGACCTGGAGCATCGGGCCCGACCCGGATGGGGTGTACCCCATCGAGCACTCCAGTGCCATCCCCAGCGACCGGAACGAGGGCCAAGGCTCGAACTTCGGGCGGCTCCAGGATTCCCAGATCGATCACTTCCTCGATGCCGGCCGGGCGTCGGTCGTGGAGGCCGACCGGACCCGAGCTTATGCGGCGTTCGAGCGCGCCTACGCCACGCGTGGCGCGGAGCTGCCGCTCTACGAGCGGGTGCTGACCGTGCTGGCCTGGCCCCACCTGCACAACCTGCTGGTCAACCCGGGTCCCAACACCACCCTCTGGAATGTGCAGGACTGGTGGGTCGACGGCTGACCAAATCGGGGCGCGCAGTCCGGCGACGAATCGTTAGGAAAGGTTAGAGAAGCCCCTCTTTCGTTGACAGGTCGGGGGGTCGACCGTAGAATTCGGCTCGCAGAAAATGCTGGCAGATTGCTATTCGCCTGCCAGCCGTTTGCAATCAAGAAAAGTTGGAGGAAGGAGGAGTGCATGACAGGCAACCTGCGATGGCTTAGGTTACTGTCGCTCGGCGGCGTCGCGAGCGTGCTGCTGGCCGCGTGTGCCGGTGGGACAACCACGACGACAAGCGGTAGTCCCAAGTCCGGCGGAAGCGTGACGGTGGCGTCCTGGCAGGAACCGGATACGCTGCTGGCGGCCGGCGTCACGGACAGCATGACGCACGCGTACGCGGATGTGGGCCCGGCAATGGAGGGGTTACTTCGGGCTAAGGCGGTGGCGGACGTTCCCAAGAATCCCAAGATCTCGGACTACTGGGAACCGCAGCTGGCCACCAACGTCCCGACGGTGGAAAACGGCGACGTCAAGGTCAACGGGACTACGATGGACGTCACCTGGAAGCTGCGCCACAATGTGAAGTGGCATGACGGCATGCCGTTCACGTCCAAGGACGTCAAGTCGACCTTCGACTTCTGGTGGGTGAAATACAAGGACAAGAACCCCACGCCGGTCATCTCGACCAGCGGGTGGGATCAGGTCAGCGGGGTCGATACCCCCGATGACTTCACCGCCGTCGTGCACTGGAAGAGCATCTTTGGGCCGTACATCGCGTTCGGCGCCGGCCCCTACGGCGTCCTGCCCGATCACCTGCTCCAGCAGGTGTGGGCGAAGTCCGGGGACATCACCAAGGAGAAGCTCAACATCGCCATCCCGGGCGGCTTCAACGGCACCGACACCGGGGACAAGTGGATGGTCGGCACCGGGCCCTTCATGTTCAAGGAATGGGTCACAGGCGACCATCTCACGCTCGTCAGGAATCCCCACTGGTGGGGTGGCGGCGGGCGGCCCAACCTCAACGAGATCCGGGTCAAGTTCGATGCCGACCCCAACGCCGAGCTCACGGAGCTGCGCGCCAACACGATCGACATGGGGCTCGACATGCGACCGTCATTGCTGCCGACGCTGTCGCGGATGAGCGATGTGACGACAGTCACCATCCTCGACAGTGCGACCGAGCACCTCGACATCAACCTGCACAACACCTTTCTCAAGGACGTGACCTTACGAAAAGCGATCCTCATGGGAATCGACCGGCAGAAGATCGTGGACACCTTGCTGCTCGGGAAGACCGTGGTGCCGCCCGATGCCTGGATGTGCATCCAGACCGGCGCCTGGTGTCTCGATCC
>WNFE01001148.1_pt1 | contig 19133 bp, 13 predicted proteins | sample 5400451 | NCBI WGS metagenome assembly WNFE01 (sample SAMN13153344, study PRJNA577476) | soil metagenome | isolation source: 200 cm saprolite under Douglas fir tree site 2 hole 2 | place: USA:California | collected 2015-04-18
CGTCCCTGGCGCTCACGCGGCGGCTTGAGGTCGAGGCCGCGAGGCGTGGCGCGGACGTCGTCGAGCTGGGGGTGCGGTTTTCCGATCCCCTCGCCGACGGTCCGGTGATCCAGCGCGCGACCCAGCGAGCGTTCCAGGCGGGCGTGACTCTGCCGCGCGTGCTCGAGCTGGCGCGAGAGCTGCGCGGTGAGATCGCCGTCCCGCTCGTCTTCCTCACGTACTACAACCCCATCCTGGCCTTCGGGCTCAAGGCCTTCTGCGGGACGGCCGTGGAGAGCGGGGCGGACGGTGTCATCGTCGCCGACCTGCCTCCCGAGGAGTCCGGCCCGCTGCGCGCCGAAGCGCAGGCCGTCGGGCTCGACCTCATCCATCTCGTCGCGCCGACGTCGACTCCCGAGCGGATGCGGAAGATCGCGCAGGCCAGCACCGGGTTTCTCTACATGGTCTCGCTCACCGGCGTGACCGGCGCGCGCGCCCAGCTGCCGGCCGAGCTCCAGCAGCACCTGCGGGCGCTCCGCGGGATCACGACGAAGCCGATCTGCGTCGGCTTCGGCATCGGAACTCCCGAGCAGGCCGCCTCCGTCGGGGCGGCCGCCGACGGCGTCGCCGTCGGCTCGGCCATCGTCCAGCTCGTGGAAAAGCACGCGGGCTCCGGAGACCTCGTCACGACCATCGGCGACTTCATCGCCTCGCTCAAGGAGCCGCTCCGACGCCCGGGCTCGCGCGCGAGGGCCTGAGCATGACCGCCTGGTTCTGGAAAGGGAAGGGGGACGGCGAGGACAGGCCCAAGAAGGTCAACATCGCCGAGGGCCTCTGGGTCAAGTGCGAGTCGTGCAAGGAGATCGTGTACCGCGCCGAGGTCGACCGCGCGGGACGCGTCTGCCCGAAGTGCCGTTACCCCTTCCGCATCAGCGCGCGCGAGCGCATCGCCTCGATCGCCGACGAAGGCTCCTTCGAGGAGCGCGAGGCCGGCCTGCGCTCGAAGGACCCGCTCGGCTTCAAGGACACGAGGCGGTACACCGACCGGGTCAAGGCCGCCCGCGCCAAGACGGGCCTCGAAGAGGCGGTGCTGGTGGGCTTCGCGCGCCTCGGAGGGCACCCGGTCGTCCTGGCCGTGTTCGAGTTCGGCTTCCTCGGGGGCAGCATGGCGTCGGTCGTGGGCGAAAAGCTCACGCGGGCCATCGAGCTGGCAATCCAGAAGCGGCTGCCGCTTCTCATCGTGTCCGCCTCCGGCGGGGCCCGCATGCAGGAAGGCATCCTGTCGCTCATGCAGATGGCCAAGACGTCCGCGGCGTTGAAGCGCCTGGCCGACGAGCGCCTGCCGTATATCTCGCTCCTGACCGATCCGACCACGGGCGGGGTGACGGCCAGCTTCGCCATGCTGGGAGATCTCATCCTCGCGGAGCCGCGCGCCCTCATCGGCTTCGCCGGGCCACGTGTGATCGCCGAGACCATCCGCCAGCCGCTGCCCGAAGGTTTCCAGCGCTCGGAGTTCCTGCTCGAGCACGGCCAGCTCGACCTCGTGGTGGAGCGGCGCGAGATGCGCGAGACGCTCCGCCGCATCGTCGGCTTCTTCGCGGGGCGCTCGCTGCCCGAGCCATGACGTACCGCGAGGCCGTGGCCCGCATCACCGGGCTGCGGGGCGGAGAGATCGCCGGCATGCGCCCCGGTCTCGAGCGCATCGAGGCGCTCCTCGAGGCCATCGGAAACCCGGAGCGGGCCATGACGCTGGTGCAGGTCGCCGGCACCAACGGCAAGGGCTCGGTGTCCGCCATGCTGGCGGCGGCTCTCAGCTCATCCGGCCGTCGGGTCGGCTTGTACACCTCGCCCCACCTCGTCGATCTCCGTGAGCGGATCCGCCTCGGCGGGGCGCCGATTCCCGAGTCGGATGTCGTCGACGGGATGGAGGCGCTCGGGAGCCTGGTCGCGAGGCTCGACGCGACCATGTTCGAAACCCTGACGGCGCTGGCCCTCGATTACTTCGCGCGGGAAGGCGTCGAGGTGGCCGTGCTCGAGACCGGGCTCGGCGGCCGGCTCGATTCGACCTCCGTGGGCCGTCCGGCCGTGGAGGTCATCACGCGCATCGATCTCGACCACGAGGCCTATCTGGGCTCGACGCTCGAGGCCATCGCGCGCGAGAAGGCCGCCATCATCAGGAGCGGCGTCGCGCTTTCGGCTCGCCAGGAACCGGCAGTCGAGGCCGAGCTGGCCCGGCGCGCCTTCGAGCGCGCCGTGCCGCTCCTCGTCGAAGGACGCGATCTCGCCGTGCGGGTTCGCCGCGCGACGCTCGAAGGCCAGTGGCTCGACTTCGAGGGACCCGGCTGGCGGGTGGACGATGTCCGCTGCGCTCTCCTCGGGGTGTTCCAGCCGGAAAACGCCCTGCTGGCGGCCGCGGCGGCGCGCGCGCTCGGCGCCTCGGATGCCGCGATCCGGGACGGCCTCACCGGCGTGCGGTGGCCGGGCCGATTCCAGCTCATCCGTGCTATGCCCCCCGTCATCGTGGACGGGGCGCACAATCCTGCCGGCGCACGCGCGCTTGCGGCCTCGCTCGCCGCCTATTTCCCTGGCCGGCGCGGCACCTTGGTCGTCGGCATCTCGGCCGACAAGAACATGGCGGGGATCCTTGGCGCCCTCGTGCCGCTGGCTGAACGGGTGATCTGCACGGCCGCCGACCATCCCCGCGCCGCCTCGCCGGAGGCCCTGGCCGCCCTCGCCCGCCCGGCTGCCGGCGACCTCCCGGTGCGCGTGGAGACGGCACCCTCCCCCCCCGAGGCCCTACGGCTGGCCCTTTCCGAGCCGGATACCCCTATGGTTTGTGTAGCAGGGTCATTGTTCATGATCGGGGAAATCTTGGCCCAAGCCACTGAAAATACAGATATTTTTAGCCAGAGCCCTGCACGCGGCTGATACCATAGTGCCCTGTGTCTCTGAAATCGGCGCTCGCCGTCTGTCTGCGCGGCCAGCTGACCCGTTGGGTTCGCCCCGCGCTCGCCGCCGCAGCCCTGTGGGGACTCCTCATACCCTCCGTGGCTCCGGCCCAGCAGACCCCCTTGTCCCTCCGCGACCCCAGCGGGGAGACCAATGTCGTCGCCGACCGCCTGCAGCAGATCGGGGGTGAATCCGACCTCTGGCTGGCCACGGGCAATGTCGAGGTCACGCGCGGCGGCAGCCGGCTCCTGGCCGACCGGGTCGAGCTCAACCGCGCCACGGGCGAAGCCCTGGCGCAGGGTAAGGCCGTGTTCTTCGACGGCGAGGATCGCCTAGTCGGCGAGCGCATCGATTTCAACCTCAGGACAGGGACGGGCGTGGTCTACAAGGGCTCGACCTTTATCCCGCCGTACTACCGCCTCTCGGCGGACCGCATGGATCGCCTGGGGGAGAGCGTCTACAGCATCCGGCAGGGCATCTTCACCACCTGCGAAGGGGATGACCCGGCGTGGTCGTTCCGGCTCGGTTCCGCCGAAGTCGAGCTCGACAACGTGATCACGGGCACCAACACCTTGTTCCAGGTCAAGGGGGTGCCGGTCATCCCGGTGCCGTTCTTCGCGGCATCGATCCGGAGCGAGCGGCAGACGGGCTTCCTCTTCCCGGAGTTCGGCTCCAACTCGCGCTACGGATACCTCGCGCGGATCCCGTACTACTGGGCGATCAGCGCCAGCCAGGACATGACCGTCGCCTTGGATACTTATACCAAGCGCGGGATCGGCGCCGATATCGAGTACCGCTACGACCTCGGCGCGGAGACGCGCGGGCAGCTCTTCGCCTTCGGCATCAACGAGAGCTTCGCCGATTCCCGGACCACGCAGGGGCTGCCCCAGAACCGCGGGTTCTTCAAGTTTCAGCACATCTGGCAGGCGACACCGAGCCTGTCCTTCAAGATCGACTCCAACGTCACCTCGGACGACAATATCTTCAAGACGTACGCATTCACGACCGCGGACAGGGTCACGCAGCGCGCTGAGACGAACGTCTTTGTCACCCAGCGCTGGGATGCTTTCACCCTCGTCGGCCGCGTCCTCTGGTACCAGGACCTGACCCAGACGCGTGGGGTCGAGCTCCAGCGGGCTCCCGAGATCAAGCTCACGAGCTTGCGCCAGCCCTTGCCCGGGGTGCCGGGGCTGCTCTACGAGAGCCAGGCATCCTTCGTCAATTTTATCCGCGACGTCGGCTCCTCGGGCATCCGGGCGGACTTTCACCCGCGCCTCTACATGCCTTTCTCGGTCGCGGGGCTCTTCACGGCGACGCCCTACGGCGGCGGCCGCCTGACCTTGTATAATCAGGAGGCGATCGGACAGCAGATCTCCATCGGGCCGCACAATAATCAGGAACAGGTCACGATCGAGCTGACCAGGAACACCGCACGGCTGCGGCAGCAGGCGGAGGGCGGCGTGCTCCTCGAGACGCAGGCTGCGCGGGTGTATAACCTCGAGCCCGGAGGCAGCATCGCCGCGCTCCAGCACGTGATCGAGCCGCGCGCCAACTTCATCGAGATCCGAGGCATCAACCAGAAGGCCAATCCGCAGTGGGAGCCCGGCGGAGGCCCGACGACCCGCATCGATCCGGGCTACGAGGCGCGGACGGGCATCGACTCGATCAACAAGGCCAACGAGGTGACGTACCAGCTGACGAACCACCTCAACGCGAAGACCCCGGCGGGTCCCAACGAGCTGCCGGTCCGCTGGGAGCTGGCACGGTTCACCGTGAGCCAGACCTACAACTTTCTGCCGGTCTCGCAGCCCTTCAAGGACCTGGTCGCCGAGGCGATGTACCAGCCGAACGAGCATCTCCGCTTCCGCACGGATGCCCGGTACAATGTCTACAATCTGGGGCTCCGGGACGCCAACGCGGAGATCAGCGCCATCTATCGGGAGTTCTCGGCGAGCGTGGGCCCGCGCTTCAACGAGCAGCAGGGGTTTCGCTTCCTGGACGCCACCGCGACGGCGCGGCTGTCGCGATTCGTGGACGCGAAGGCGAGCACGGCATGGGACGTGACCAGCGGACGGGCGACGGAAGCCCGCGGGGGGCTCGACATCCACTTCGATTGCTGGGCGATCAAGACGGAGTACATACACCGCTACGGCCAGGACAGCGAGTTCCGGTTCTCGGTCAACCTCCTGGGCGTCGGCCAGGCGAGCACCGGGGCCAAGGGGTTGGGCTTCTGATCCCGCAGATCGATCTCGCGCGGCAGCACGGCGCGCTCCGGGCCGAGATGTTGGAGGCCGCCGAGCGGGTGCTGGCCTCGTGCCGGTTCATCCTCGGGCCCGAGGTGGCGGCGCTCGAATCCGAGCTGGCGACGCTCTGCGGCAGCCGCCACGGCATCGGCGTGAACTCGGGCACCGACGCGCTCGTGCTCGCGCTGCTGGCGGTGGGAGTCAAGCCCGGCGACGAGGTGATCACGCCCGCGTTTTCGTTCGTCGCCTCCGCCAGCGCCGTCGTGATGATCCAGGCGAGGCCGGTCTTCGTCGATATCGACCCGGTGACCTACAACCTCGATCCCGCCCTGGTCGCGCGGGCGCTCACGCCGCGCACGCGCGCCATCGTGGCCGTGCACCTCTACGGGCAGCCCGCCGCCATGGACGCGATCACCGAGATCGCGCGCCCGCGGGGTGTCGCCGTCATCGAGGACGCGGCGCAGGCCATCGGCGCCTCGTACGCCGGGCGGCCGGCAGGATCGTGGGGAGACGCCGCCTGCCTCTCCTTCTACCCGACGAAGAACCTCGCCGCCTGCGGCGACGGCGGCATGGTGCTGACCGCCCGCGAGGACGTCGCCCAGGCGATGCGACGGCTCCGCGATCACGGCTCGCCGCGGAAATACGAGCACGTCGAGCTCGGTTACTCGAGCCGGCTCGATGAGCTCCAGGCCGCGTTCCTGCGCGTGAAGCTCAAGCGCCTCGGGACCTGGAACGACAGGCGCCGCGCGATCGTCGCGCGCTACCGCGAGCTCCTGCAGGGCGCGCCGCTCGCGCTGGCCGAGGAGCGGGCGCCCGCCCATCACGTCTATCACCAGTTCACCGTGCGCACGCCGAAGCGGGACGCTCTCGTCGGAGCGCTCGCCGATGCCGGCGTCGGCACCGCCGTCCACTACCCGATTCCCGTTCCCGCCCAGCCCTTGTTCGCCGTGCCCGACGTGGACCGCGCTTTCCCCCACGCCGCGCGCGCCGCCGCCGAGGTGCTGTCGCTGCCGTGCTTCCCCGAGCTCCTCGACGAGGAGGTCCGGACCGTGGCCGACGCGGTTCGCGCGGCCATCGAGAGGATCGCCTGACCATGGCGGACACAACGGGGGCGGACGTCACGGGCGCCGCGGACGGTCGCGAGGGACGCGTGGCGGCGGACCTCATGCAGAGGCTCGAGCGTCGCGACGCGACGGTCGGCGTCATCGGGCTCGGCTACGTCGGGCTTCCGCTGGCCGTGGCCTTCGCCAAGGCCGGCATGCCCGTGATCGGAGTCGACGCCGATGCGGGCCGCGCATCGCTGATCGGGCGCGGCCAGAGCCCGATCGAGGACGTTCCGAGCGACGATCTTGCGCCTCTCGTCAGGACCGGCCGCCTGACGGTTGCCGGGAGCGTGGGCGCCCTCGGTCCCGCCGACGCCATCATCATCTGCGTGCCGACGCCGCTCGGGAAGAGCAAGGAGCCCGACATCTCGCATATCGTCGCGGCGGCGGACGAGGTGGCCAAGATCCTCCGACCCGGCCAGCTCGTAGTCCTCGAGTCGACGACGTACCCAGGCACCACGGAAGAAGTCCTGCTCCCGCGTTTCACAGGGTCCGGGCTCAACGTCGGGGAGCAGTTCTTCCTCGCCTTTTCCCCCGAGCGCATCGACCCGGGGAACCGCACCTACGGGCTCGCCGATATTCCCAAGGTCGTGGGCGGCCTCACGCCCGCGTGCCGCGGGCTCGCGTGCGCGCTCTACAGCCAGATCGTCGAGCGCGTGGTGCCGGTCTCCACCCCGCAGGCGGCCGAGATGGTGAAGCTCTTCGAGAATATCTTCCGCAGCGTCAACATCGCCCTCGTCAACGAGCTGGCCATCATGTGCCGGCGGTTGGGGCTGTCCGTCTGGGAGATCATCGACGCGGCCGCGACCAAGCCCTTCGGATTCATGCCCTTTTACCCCGGGCCGGGCATCGGCGGCCACTGCCTGCCGAGCGACCCGTACTACCTCTCGTGGCGCGCGCGCATGATGGGGTATGAGGCGCGCTTCATCGCCTTCGCGGACGAGATCAACGGCGGCATGCCCGCCTACACGGTGCAGCTGGTGGCCGACGCGCTCAACGACCAGGGCAAGCCTCTCAAGGGCTCGCGCATCCTCGCCTTGGGCGTCGCGTACAAGCCCGGGGTGGGGGACGTGAGGGACTCCCCGGCCGTCGAGATCATCGACGCGCTCCTGCTTCGCGGCGCGCGCGTCGACTACGCGGACCCGCACGTGCCGGCCCTCACAGTCGGCAACCGGCGGCTCGAGGCCGTCCCGTGGGCGGCCGCCGACCTCGCGTCCTACGATCTCGTCGCGGTGCTCACCGCGCACCGCCAGTTCGAGCCGGTGCGGCTCTGCCGCGAGGCCCGCCTTGTCATCGACACGCGCAATCTGACCGGCCCGGTGGGCGTCCAGCCGCATGTGATCCGGTTGTAGGCGGTGCCGGCGTGCGCCTGGCCCTGGCTCTGCTCGCCTCGCTCCGCCCGCGCCAGTGGGTCAAGAATCTCTTCGTCTTCGCCGGCGTCATCTTCTCCCAGCAGCTCCTGACCCCGCGGATCTGGCCGGCGCTCGCCGCCTTCGCGATCTTCTGCGGTCTCAGCGGGTCCATCTATCTCTTCAACGACGTCGCCGACGCCGACAAGGACCGGCTCCATCCGGCCAAGCGTCTCCGCCCGATCGCGTCGGGCGCGTTGCCGCTCGGCACGGCCGTCGGCTTCGGCGTCCTGCTGCTGGCCGGATGCCTGGCCGCCGCATTCGCGCTCTCGCCTGCATTCGGGCTCGTCTCGCTGAGCTACGGCGCGCTCCTCACAGCCTACTCGCTCTGGCTCAAGCACATCGTCATCGTCGACGTGCTGACGGTGTCCATGGGCTTCGTGTTGCGCGCCGTCGCCGGCGCCGTGGCGGTGGACGTCGAGATCTCGGGATGGCTGCTCATCTGCAGCATCCTCATGGCTCTCTTCCTGGGCCTGGGCAAGCGCCGGCACGAGTACCTGTCGCTCACGGGTGATGCCGCGGCTCACCGGCCGATCCTGGCCGACTACAGCGAGGGATTCCTCGACCAGATGATTTCGGTCGTCACGGCCTCGACGGTGACGACGTACGCGCTCTACACGATGTCGCCCGAGACCGTCGCCAAGTTCCACACGCGCCTTCTGCCGTTGACGCTGCCCTTCGTGCTCTACGGCATCTTCCGATACCTCTATCTCCTGTACCGGCGCGATTTGGGCGGCAACCCGTCGGATCTCGTGGTGACCGACCGGGGCCTGTTGCTCGACGTCCTGCTGTGGATGCTGACGACGCTCGCCATCATCTACGGCCCCAAATGGCCGGCCTGAGCTTCGAGCCCGTCGCGGGCTGGGGGCGACACCCCGTCGCGCAGGGAACCGTCGCGCGGCCGGAACGCCTCCTGCTGCCGCCCGGCGGAGGTTCCATCCTCCCGCGCGGGCTCGGCCGGTCCTACGGTGACGCGGCCGTGCCGGCCGTCCCGGGCACCCTCGTCCTCGAGACGGCGCGGGCCGACCGAGTGCTGGCCTTCGACAGGGACAAGGGCACGCTGACCTGCGAAGCCGGGCTCTCGCTTGCCGAGATCCTGCGGGTCTTCCTGCCGCGCGGATGGTTTCCGCCGGTGACGCCCGGGACGCGCTTCGTCACCGTCGGCGGCTGCGTCGCCTGCGACGTGCACGGCAAGAATCATCACCGGGATGGATCCTTCGGTGGCTTCGTCGATCGCCTGGCGGTCCAGGTCGCCGACGGCAGCGTCGTCGAATGCGGCCCGCAGCTCGAGCGTGAGCTCTTCCTCGCGACGGTCGGCGGCATGGGATTGACCGGGCTCATCACCGAGGTGACGCTTCGGCTACAGCCCGTGGAAAGCGGCTGGATCCTGGCGGAGGCCCAGCCCGTGCCCGGGCTCGCGGCCATGCTGGATGGGTTGCGGGATGCCGGCAAGGACTGGGCCTACACCGTCGGCTGGATCGACTGCCTCGCGCGGGGCGCTGGGCTGGGGCGGGGAATCCTGATGCGCGGCCGCCACGCCTCGCGGGCGGAGGCTCCGTCCGGAGCGCTGCCCGAGCCCAGACGGCTCGTCGTCCCCTTCGACGCTCCCTCGTGGCTCTTGAGCCCGGCCCTGATGCGCGCGTTCAACGCCGCATACTATGCGAAGCACTCGTGGCGTCGCCGCGGGCCCGCGCGGCCCGTGCCCTATGACGGCTTCTTCTACCCGCTCGACGGGATCGCCGGCTGGAATCGCCTGTACGGCCGGCGTGGCTTTCTCCAGTACCAGTGCGTCGTGCCGCGCGCCGCCGATCGAGAGGCCGTCGCGGAGCTCCTCGACAGGCTTGCGGCGGCGAGAGTGGCCTCATTTCTCGCCGTCATCAAGGACTGCGGACCCGAGTCCGACGCGTACCTGTCCTTTCCCCTCGAGGGCACAACGCTGGCCCTCGACCTGCCGTACCGCGGCCGACCAACCGAAACCCTCGTCCACGAGCTGAACGCGACGGTCATCGCCGCCGGAGGCCGCGTCTATCTCGCGAAGGACGCCGTCACCCGCGCCGAGGATTTCGCCGCCATGACGCCCCGGCTTTCCGAGTGGCGACGGGTGCGGGACAAGTGGGATCCCGGCCATCGCTTTCGCTCGGCCCAATCCGTGCGCGTGCTGGGAGACGCGCCGTGAAAGTCGCGGTGATCGGCGCCACGCGGGGCATGGGACGGGCGCTGGCCCGGCTCATGGCCGAGCGCGGCGACGCGCTCTGCCTCCTCGGGCGGGACGCAGGTGAGCTGGAGGCGTCCGCCCGCGACCTCGAGGCTCGCGGGGCCCGTGGGCCGATCGCGACCGGACGGCTCGACCTCGCCCAACCCGGCGGGTTTGCTGCGGCGCTCGACACGGCGGACCAGGCTCTCGCCGGCTTCGACGCGCTCGTCGTGACGGGCGGCGAATTCGCGCCGCAGGACGCTCTCGAGCGGGATCCGGCCCGGCTCGAACGTCTTCTGAGCGTCAACTTCACGGCGACGGCGGTCTTGTGCCAGCGGACGGCCGAGCGCCTGGCCCTGCGCGGCGGCGGCACCATCTGCGCCTTCAGCTCCGTCGCCGGAGACAAGGCGCGGCGGAACAGCTATCTCTACGGCGCCTCCAAGGCGGGGCTGTCGGCTTTCCTCGAGGGGCTCGGCCTCGCATACGCCGACCGCGGGGTACGCGTCGTCTGCGTCCGTCCAGGCTTCGTCAGGACCGCGATGACCGCGGGCCTACCCGTCCCGCCCTTCGCGGGCGAAGCCGACGCGGTGGCCCGCGTAGTCCTCCGCGCCCTCGACCGCGGCACGCCAGTCGTCTACGCACCGCCCATCTGGCGCTGGGTGATGCTCGCCATCCGCCTGCTCCCCCGCGCAGTGATGCGGCGCGTGCGCTTCTAGCCGAGCATGTTCGAAGCGGTGACACGAGTAAGCGCGAGGGTGGGCAGGCGGCAGGGTGCCCTCGGGAGCGAATCCGACGAGCCGTAGCGCGCCCCGAAGCGCAGGACGCCTCCGCCGCGCGAGCCGCCTCTGCGAAGCAGGGCGGCGAGCGCACCCCCCGCCTCGGGGGGATGGGGGGGCAGGCGGAGGCGTCCGAGCGAGGTGGCGCGCGAGGCGAGGAGGTCTGAGCGGACGAGGGCACCCTGCCGCCTGCCCACCCGGCAACAAGCCCACGCCCTCGCATCAGGGCGCTCGCATAGGGGTAGAATGAATGCCCATGCCGTACACCGTCAGAGTCCGCTTTGCGCCAAGCCCCACCGGTTCCTTTCACGTGGGCGGCGCCCGCACCGCGCTCTTCAACTGGGCCTTCGCGCGACATCACAAGGGCGTCTTCATCCTCCGCATCGAGGACACGGACCGCTCGCGCTCGACCGACGAGCACATCCTCCAGATCCTCGACGTCCTCCGCTGGCTCGGGCTCGACTGGGACGAGGGCCCGCCTGCTTCCGGCTATCGCCAGACCGAGCGCTTCGACATCTATCGCGCGCACGCTCTCCGGCTGCTCGCCGAGGGGCGCGCCTATCGCTGCCGCTGCACTCCCGAGACCCTCGACGCGCTTCGCGAGTCGGCGCGCGCCCGGAAGGAGCAGTTCCGGTATCCGGGCACCTGCCGCGAGGCGGACGTGCCCGACTCCGAGCCGCATGCGCTCCGACTCAAGATGCCGCAGGGTGGCCAGACGGTGGTCGAGGACGCGATTCTCGGCACGGTCGCCGTCGACAACGACACGCTCGACGACTGGATCCTCGTGCGCACGGACGGCACGCCGACGTACAACTTCTGCGTGGTCGTCGATGACGTGACGATGAAGATCACCCACGTCATTCGCGGCAACGACCACCTGAGCAACACGCCCAAGCAGCTCGTCTGCTACAGGGCGCTCGGCTACGCGACGCCGGTCTTTGCCCACATCCCGATGATCCTGGCCCCCGACCGGAGCAAGATGTCCAAGCGCCACGGCGCCACGACGATCGAGGAGTTCCGGGACCAGGGCATTCTCCCCGCGGCGCTCGTCAATTACCTGGCGAGACTCGGCTGGTCCTACGGCGACCAGGAGATCTTGTCGCGCGAGGAAATCGCCGAGCACTTCTCGCTGGAGCACGTGGGCAAAGCGGGCGCCGTCTTCGACAGGGAGAAGCTCCTCTGGGTTTCCCACCAGTGGATCCAGGCTGCCGCGCCCGAGCGACTGGCGGCTGCCCTGGCGCCATTTCTCCCGCGCATCGTGGGTCCCGCAGCGGCGACGGCCGACCGGGCGCACCTCGCGGCGATCGCCCTAAGCCTCAAGGAGCGCGCCCGCACCCTCGTCGAGATGGCCGAGCAGTCGGCGATCTATTTCATCCCGCCGGCGTCCTTTGATCCCCAAGCGACGGCCAAGTTCTGGGGACCTGAAGCGCCGCAGCGGTACACCGTCCTGCTCAAGCGAATAGAAGCGCAGGAAGCCTTCGATCCCGAGAGCCTCGAGGGCCTGTTCAGGGGTCTGGTCGCCGAGATGGGGCTCAAGCTCGTGGACCTGGCGCAGCTCACGCGCATCGCGCTGACCGGCAAGGCCGCGAGCCCGCCGGTCTTCCAGGTGGCGGCGCTGCTCGGGAAAGCGGAGACACTCGCCCGCCTCAAGGCCGGGCGAACCGCGTCGGAGCGCGGAACCCGGGCGGAGCGTGGAAAGTGAAGAGCCTCCTCCTCGCGCGCCACGGGCAGACCCTGTCGAATGCCGTGCGTCGTTTCCAGGGCACGCAGGACGTGCCGCTCTCAGAGCTTGGGGCGCGCCAGGCCGAGGCGCTCGGGCGGGCCCTGCGCGGCCGGCGGATCTCCGCGGTCTATACGAGCCCGCTCGAGCGCGCGCGGCGGACGGCCGAGATCGCCGCGGGGGGCCTCGGTGTGCCTCTCAATGCCGTGCATGACCTGCGCGAGCTTTCGCTCGGGGAATGGGAGGGGCTGACGGTCGAGGAGGTCAGCGCGCAGCCGGGCGACCCGTACGCGCGGTGGGTGCGCGATCCGGTGGCCTGCGTGCCGCCGGGCGGGGAACCTTTGTCCGAAGTCCAGGCGCGCGTGGTGCGGGCGATGGCGGAAATCGCCGACGCCCATCCGAACGGCCAGGACGTGCTGGTCGTCTGCCATGGCGGCGTCATCAGCGCCTACCTGGCCCACTGCCTCGGCCTGCCGCTGTCCTCCATCTGGCGCCTGACCCTGTCGAACGGATCGATCACGGAAGTCGTCCCGCCGCGCGTGCGCATGGTCAACAGCACGCGGCATCTCCTCGGCCTGAGCGCGGGCGGGCCGCTCTCGCCCTCGAGGCTCGCCTAGCCATGGTGCTGCTGGCGCTCTTCGGAGGCCTGGCGCTGCTGCTCTACGGCATGCAGCTGTGCGGCGAGGGGCTGCAGCGCGCCGCTGGCGGCCACCTGAGGCACCTCCTCACGAGCATGACGCGCACTCGGCTGTCCGCCGTGTTCTCTGGCGCGCTCGCGACGATGCTCATCCAGTCCTCTTCGGCGACCACACTTATGCTGATCGGCTTCGTGTCGGCGGGGCTCGTCACCTTCCGCCAGTCGCTCGGGGTGATCCTCGGCGCGGACATCGGGACGACCTTCACCGTGCAGCTCCTGGCCTTCAAGGTCCAGGACCTGGCGATGCTCATGGTCGGCGTCGGCTTCGCGCTCGTTTTTTTCGGCCGGCGGGGGCTCGTCAAGAGTCTCGGACAGGCCGTGCTGGGCTTCGGCCTCGTTTTTCTCGGCATGCGCGTCATGGCCGAGGCGATGGCGCCGGTGGCGGAGAGCGCGCTGGCGCGCCAGGTGCTGGTGGCGCTCTCGGGCAATGCCGGCCTGGGCCTCCTCCTGGGCGCCGTCTTCAGCGCGGGCATGACCTCCTCGGTCGCGACGATCGGCCTCGTGCTCTCGCTCGTCCAGCAGGGGCTCCTGCCGCTCGACGGCGCGATCCCCGTCGTGCTGGGCGCCAACATCGGCACGTGCGCCACCGCGCTGGCGGCGAGCATGCGCGCCTCGGCCGACGCGCGGCGTGTCGCCGTCGCGCACATCGGCTTCAAGGTGCTGGGCGTCGCCCTCGTATTCCCGTTCATCCACCCGCTGGCCAGCCTGGTGGCCGGCACGGCGGGCGATGCCGCGAGGCAGATCGCGAACACGCACACGCTCTTCAACGTGGCGATCAGCGCGCTCTTCCTGCCTTTCGCCCCCTGGGCCGCGCGGGTGATCACGATGATCGTCCCGGACGACATGACGCCCGCCGACAATCCTTTCAAGACCCGCTACCTCGACGACCGGTATCTCGACCAGCCCGCCCTCGCCTTAGGTCAGGCGACGCGCGAAGCGCTGCGCATGGGCGACGTGGCTCAGGGCATGCTGCGCGACGCCATGAGCGTGCTCCAGACCGACAACCAGGAGCTGCTCGAGGACGTGGAGCGCCGTGACGACCAGCTCGACTACCTCGAGCGCCAGATCAAGCTCTTCCTGTCGCGCCTGGGGCAGGAGACCATGTCGCCCGATCTTCTGCGAAAGGAGATCGGGCTGGTCTCGTTCATCGGCAACCTCGAGAACATCGGCGACATTGTGGACAAGAACCTGATGGAGCTCGCCCGCAAGAAGCTGTACCAGGCGCGGCGCTTCTCCGAGGCGGGCGAGGTGGAGCTGCTGGAGTTCCACGGCATGATCTCGAAGAACCTCGAGCGCGCCATCGCCGGCTTCGCCGCCAATGACCGGACGCTGGCGCAGGAGGTGCTGGACCAGCGCCCGATGATCCGCCAGCGCGAGCGCGAGCTCCGCGCCTCGCACCTGGCGCGGCTGCGACAGGGCCTCGCCGAATCGCTCGAGACGTCCGAGATCCACCTGGACGTCCTGACCAACCTCAAGCGCATCTCCTCGCACATCTCGCAGCTGGTTTTCCCGATCCTCGAAGAAGACGACTGAGGAGAGACGAGCGTGGCGCAGCGACTCCGCGTGCTGCTGGTGGCCTCCGAGGCTTCGCCCTTCGCCAAGACCGGCGGGCTCGGGGACGTCGCGGGCGCGCTGCCCCGCGCGCTCCGGGCCTTGGGGCACGACGTGCGCGTCCTCATTCCGCGCTACCGCGGGGTGGAGCGCCACGCCGCCGCGATCAGGACCATCGTTCCGCGCCTCGAGGTGCCGGTGGGCGACCGCCGCGTCGGCGCGGCGCTCCTCGGTACCGAGACGAGCGGCGGGGTGCCCGTCTACTTCCTCGAGCAGGACCAGTACTTCGACAGGGAAGGGCTCTACGGCGAAGGCGACGCCGATTACGCCGACAACTGCGAGCGCTTCGTCTTCTTCTGCCGGGGCGCACTCGAGGCGCTGATCGCGCTCGACGGCATCGAGCGCGACGGCTGGCGCCCGCAGGTCGTCCACGCCAACGACTGGCAGACCGGGCTCCTGCCCGTCTACCTCCGCACCCTGTATCGCGATCATCCGGCGCTCGCATCCATCGCGACGGCGTTCACGATCCATAACCTGGCCTACCAGGGCGTGTTCTGGCATCACGACATGCCGCTGACCGGCCTCGGGTGGGACGTCTTCACGCCCGCCGGGATCGAGTTCTACGGCAAGATCAACTTCCTCAAGGGCGGGCTCGTCTTCTCAGATCTGCTGACCACGGTCAGCCGGACCTATGCGGCCGAGATCCGGACACCGGAGTTCGGCAATGGGCTCGACGGCGTGCTCGAGGAGCGAAGCGCCGACCTCTACGGCGTGGTCAACGGCATCGACTACGAGCAGTGGAACCCCGCCAAGGATCACGCGCTCGCGCGGCCTTATTCCGCGGGCGAGCCCGAAGGCAAGGCGGTCTGTCGCGAGGCGCTGCGGCGCGAGCTGGGTCTCGACGAGGGTCCGGGACCGCTCATCACCATCGTCACCCGGCTCGCCTGGCAGAAGGGGCTCGATCTCGCCCTCGAAGCCCTCCCCGGCATCCTGGAGGCCGGATGCCGGGTCGCGCTGCTGGGCTCGGGCGAGACGCCGCTCGAGGAAGGGTGGAGGCAGGCGCCCGCGGAGCATCCGGGTCAGGTCGCGGTCCGGATCGGCTATGACACGGAGCTCGCCTCACGGATGTACGCCGGCGGCGACTGCACCCTCATGCCGTCCCGCTACGAGCCGTGCGGGCTGTCGCAGCTGATCGCATTGCGCTACGGAGCAGTGCCGGTGGTGCGACGCACCGGAGGCCTCGCGGACACGGTGACGGAGCTCGACGCCGGCCGTCGCACCGGGACGGGCTTCCTCTTCGACGCGCTCTCGGTGGACGCGCTGGTCGACGCGGTCCGCCGCGCGGCGACCGCCTGGGAGAGGCCGGAGCTCTGGGCCGCGCTCGTCAAGAACGCCATGACGGAAGACTTTTCGTGGGACGCGTCGGCCCGCGAATACGCCACGCTGTACAGGAAGATCCTTCGCCCGCAGGCGGCCAGGCCGTCACGGAGGTCGCGATGAAGAAGATCGAAGCGATCATCAAGCCGTTCAAGCTCGATGACGTCAAGGAGGCGCTGACCGAGCTGGGCGTCATCGGGATGACCGTGACCGAGGTGCGCGGCTTCGGGAGGCAGAAGGGCCACACCGAGCTGTACCGCGGCTCCGAGTACACGATCGACTTCCTGCCCAAGGTCAAGATCGAGCTCGTGGTTCCGGACGCGATCGTGGAAAAGGTCGTTTCGGCCGTTGCCGCCGCGGCCCGCACGGGCTCCATCGGCGACGGCAAGGTCTTCGTCATGCCCATGGGCGAGGCCATCCGCATCCGCACCGGAGAAAAGGGCGAATCTGCCATTTGAAGATTTTCCGTGATCACGCCGAGCGGGGGCGGGGGCACTCCCCGCGGACCACACTGACTCGCATCCCGTTGTCCGCTCTCAACGCCGCCACGAGATGGTGGCTGGCGGCTTCGGGAAAGCTCCGCAGAAGATATGGGTCCGCGGGGAGTGCCCCCACCCCCGCCCGTCTCCCCGCGTGGCAAAGTGCCGAGCAAGAGAGAAGGCCGTTGACGGAGAGGGGAGGGCGGGGCTGGGGGGTGTCCTCCCGGGACCCATATCTTCTGCGGAGATTCTCGAAGGCGAAAGCGGAAATCTCGTGGCCCCATCGAGACAGCGCGGAGCGCCCGCGACTCAGTGTGGTCCCGGGAGGACACCCCCCAGCCCCGCCCGGTAGCGATGCTGACCGCGATGACTAGCATCCTCGCCGCAGCGGCCCATGACAGGAAGGCGCTCGGCGAGCTCAAGCGGCTGGGGTTCGCGGAGCCGCGCGCGGCGCTGGCGAACCTGCACGCGCTGACGCCCGAGCCGGCCGACGCCCGGCTTCTGGAGCCGTTCCTGTCGCGGCTCCTCCAGGCGCTGTCCGAGGCGCCCGATCCCGACATGGCGCTCAACAACCTCGAGCGCCTGGCCTCGCAGGGCGAGCGCGCCGCCTTGTTCCGGCTGCTGGAGTCCCACCCGGGCGCGCTGCACCTCCTGGCGAAGCTCGGCGGCACGAGCCAGTTCCTGGCCGACACGCTGAGGCGCCGTCCGACCCTCCTGTCCTGGCTGCTCGAGCCCGGGACCATGCGGCAGTGGTACGCCGACGACCTCGAGGCCGAGCTCGAGCAGAGCGCGCGCGCCTTCGACCGTCCGGAGGCGCGTTGGAACGCGCTCCGGCGCTTCAAGTACCGGCAGCTGCTCCGGATCGGCTGCCGGGACATCTTGGGTGACGCCGATCTCACCGTCACGACCGAAGAGCTCTCCCGCATGGCCGACGTGTGCCTGGCCGCCGCGTGGCGATGGACCGAGGAGGGACTCCGGGAGCGCTACGGTATCCCAATGGGCGCCGACGGGACGTCGACCGGCCTCTGCGTCATCGGCATGGGCAAGCTCGGCGGCGACGAGCTCAACTACTCCTCCGACATCGACCTCGTCTTCGTCTACGGCGACGATGGCGAGACGTCGGGCGGCTCCGAAGGAAGCATCCCGAACGGCGATTACTTCGCCCGCGGCGCGCGGGCCATCGTGGAAGCGCTCGAAATCGTGAGCGAGGAGGGCTACGCCTTTCGCGTCGACCTGCGCCTGCGCCCCGAGGGCCGCTCGGGCGGCGTGATCCTCTCGCTCGAAGGCTACCGGACGTACCTCGAGGAGCGCGCGGAGCTCTGGGAGCGCCAGGCGCTGATCAAGGCGCGCTTTTGCGCGGGAGACGCGGCCGTGGCCGCGCGCTTCTTCGACCTCGTCCGCCCTTTCGTCTTCCGCCCCGGCGTGGAGCCGGAGATCGTCGCCGGCGTTCGCCGCATGAAGGCCCAGATCGACGCGTCGCTCCGCGCCAAGGGCGTGGCGCGGCGCCAGGTCAAGCTGGGCGTGGGCGGCATCCGCGAGGTCGAGTTCCTCGTCCAGGCGCTCCAACTCCTCTACTCGGGCGACGACCCGTGGCTGCGCGAGCGCAACAGCCTGCGCGCCATCTTTCGCCTGACGGAGCGCGGCTACTTGCCGCAGTCGCTCGGGCGGTTCCTGGGCGACGCGCTCCGCTTTCTGAGGGCCGTCGAGCACCGCCTCCAGATCGTCGACGAGTTCCAGACCCACACGCTGCCGGAGGAGCCGGCGGCGCTGGCGCGTCTCGCCCGCCGTCTCGGCAGCACTGCCGCGCCCATCGCCGCGCGGCGCTCCTTCGAGGCCGAGTACCGCCGCGTGACCCGCGGTGTGCACGAGGCCTTCAGCGAATTCTTCGCGGCGCCGCCCAAGGCGCGCACGCCGGCGCCGCGCATCCCGACCTATACCGCGCTCAAGGCGACGGGCTTCGCCGACCCGGACCGCGCCCGGGAGAACCTGCGACTGGTGGTCGAAGGCCGGCCGCTCGTCCCGTACACCGAGCCGCTCCGCCGCTCCCTTCACGCGATCTTTCCGGTTCTGCTGGATGCCCTCTGGCAGAGCCCCGACCCCGACGAGGCGCTCAACCAGTTCGAGCGCTTCGTCGCCGCCGCGGGTCCGCGCACGGCCTACCTCGAGCTGCTGGCGGAGCGCCAGGATCTTCTCACCAATTTCGTCAAGCTCTGCGCCCGCGGCGAGCTCGTCACGCAGCTCCTGCTGACGCAGCCGGAGCTGCTGGCGGGCCTGGCCGACCCGGCCACGTTCGCGGCCCCCCGTGGCCGCGCGGATTTCAGGCGAGCCCTGGCCCCGGCGCTGGCGAGCCGCCTCGCCCTGCCGGAGCGAATGGACCGGCTCCGCCGGCTCAAGCAGGCGGAGGAGCTGGGCGTCACGTGGCGGATGCTCCTCGGCGTCACCGACGCCGAGGGCTTCTCGCGCGAGATGACCGCGCTTGCGGAAGCCGCGCTCGCCGCCGCCTGGCTGATGGCGCTCGGCGAGACGGCCGAGGCCTTCGGGGTGCCGCGGGACGCGGCGGGCAGCGTCATCGCCGCCTGCATCATCGGGCTGGGCAAGTTCGGCGGGCGCGAGCTGTCGACGGGCTCCGACCTCGATCTCTTCGTCGTCTACGGAG
>WNFE01002213.1_pt1 | contig 19118 bp, 19 predicted proteins | sample 5400451 | NCBI WGS metagenome assembly WNFE01 (sample SAMN13153344, study PRJNA577476) | soil metagenome | isolation source: 200 cm saprolite under Douglas fir tree site 2 hole 2 | place: USA:California | collected 2015-04-18
CTGGCGGACTCGCGCCCCGATTCTACCCCAGCCCGGATCCACCGATCGGACGACGCAGATTGGGATGCGGGGCGTGCCGAGCGAAGCCCGGATCTACCGGTCCGGCGACGCAGATCGGGATGCGGGGCGTGCCGAGCCGAAGGAGGCGACGAGCACGTGAGGGAGCGCATCCGTCGATGCGTGACCGAACGCGCGCAGGAGACGACGCCCGGATCGGCCGCATCCGCGCCCGAGATGCGAGCCTGAGCCGGTAGATTCGGGCTTGAGGAGGCGACGAGCACGGGAGGGAGCGCCCCCGTCGGTGCGTGGCCGACCGCGCGCAGGAGACGACGCCCGGAGCCCGGGGCCGTCGGACGAACGAAGCAGATTGGGATGCGGGGCGGGCCGAGCCGCAGGAGGCGACGAGCACGCGAGGGAGCGCACCCGTCGGTGCGTGACCGAGCGCGCGCAGGAGACGACGCCCGGATCGGCCGCATCCGCGCCCAAGATGCGAGTCTGTTCCGGCGGCCTCGGGCTCAGGCCGCAGCCGCGCCCAAGATGCAAGCCCGACTCGGTGGATTCGGGCTGGGATCAAGGCGGCGTAACCTAAGGCGCCAGGACCTTGTTCATGGTCTTGAAAGAGGTCTTGGCGTACTCGTTCAGGCTCTCGAGCCCGCTCCGCTGGACAAGGAGTTTGGCGGTTTCGATCACCTGAAGCGATGCGCCCTTCGGCAGCGTCACCCCTAGAGCCTTGCCGGTCCGTTCCAGCCATCCCAGGAAGGCATCCCGGGCCAGGATGGAGGCCGCCGCCACCGCCACATCAGCCTCCGCGCGCGGCATCTGGATCAGCGGAATGCCACTCTGCCGGGTTTCGGCCAGCAGCCGCTGTTCGATGTAGCGCTTGTCGCCGAACTGGTCGCTGAGGATGAACTCTGGCCGTACGCCGGCCTTGATCAAATCCTCGATCACCCGGGTGTGGGTCCAGGCTAGCAGCGTATTGAGATTCTTGCCCTCGCTGCGCATCTGTTTGTAGAGCTCGTTGTAGCGCCGGGGCGTGACCACCGTTATCGCGGCCCTGGCCGCTGACACCTGACGAATCTCGCCCGCCAGAGCGCGGAGCGCACGGTCCTGGATCGTTTTGCTGTCCCGAACCCCAAGGACGCGCAGAATCTCCGCGGACCTGGCATCAACGTATACGCCGGCGGTCACCAGCGGACCAAAGAAGTCGCCTTTGCCGGCCTCATCCGTCCCGATGTGCGGCTCCTGTTCGGGCACGCTCGTCCCAGGCGGGGGACTCGGGTTGGGTTTGGCTGGACTCTTCGTCCGCACAGCGACCCCGGGCACCGACTCGACGATCGCCCGCAGGTCCTCGAAGGCGGGCGCAGGTCCCGAGATCACGAGCTTGCCCGACTCATAGAGGATCGCCGTCGCCTGTCGCCAGCGCGCGCGCCAGGCCTCGTAGGGGCCCGCCGGCAACTCGGCCGCCGACGCCTTGGTCAGGTCGTCGCGCAGTCGCTGGCGCTCCGCGGCCGGCACGAAATACGTGACCGTGGCCCGGCTATCCTGTGGTTCGGTCACGTCGTCGGCGTCTGGCCCAGGATGCGGTGCTCCCCGGTGACCAGGAAGCGGGCGGCGCGGCCCAGGTCCCGGATGATGTCCCGCCAGAACCGGTCCGCCGCGTAATACAGGCCGAGCAGAGCGAAGATCACGATCGCCAGGTCGACGCTGGAGCGACCCTCCTTGGCCCAGTAGACATCTTTGAGGTTGAGCCACAAGGCGAACTCATCGATCACAAGGGCGGCGCCGAACCCGAAGCCAATGGCCAGCCAGGGGTGCCAGCGCGGCTGTTCCAGCATGAGGGCCAGGAAGCCAATCACGAGCAGGATGAGGATGCCCCACACGAAATGATGGATGTGGAGCCCGCTGGAGGTGACCACATTCTTCACCGGCAGTAAGTGGTGACGGATGCCATAGGTCAGACCTCGTAGGAATACGAACATCGCGATGAAGGCCACCCAGGCGCGGAGGGCGGCCTCGCGCTTGTAGTCGATGTGATAGCGGTAGGACTCCACGACGCGATGCGACAGATGGAGCCGAATGTGCCGGAGACGGTCCCAGATGGCCGCAGTATACGATGGAGCTCGCAGCATGCCGCAGCCTTCCCAGGCGGAACGGGCGCGCCCGTCGCTCATGGCGCAGCTGAACCCAGAGGGGACGTTGCCGCCGGCCGTCGCGATTGAAGAGGCTGGCCTGGATCGGGCACGACTGGTGGACCTCTATCGCTGGATGGTGGTCATCCGCCGGGCCGACGCCGAGGCCCTCAACCTGCAGCGGCAGGGCGAACTGGGGCTCTGGGGCCAGTTCCTGGGCCAGGAGGCCGCCCAGGTGGGTGCCACCCTGGCGCTCCACCCGGACGATTGGATCTTCCCCAGCTACCGCGAGTTCGGCATGGGGATGTGTCGCGGGATCGATCCAGCCGCCATGCTTTACCTGTTCCGGGGGCTCACCCACGGTGGCTGGGATCCGGCCAGTCACCATTTCGCGCCGCTGGCCATCCCGGTGGCCAGCCAGGTCCTGCACGCGGTCGGCTATGCGCTCGGTTGCAAGTTCGATCACAGCTCCCAGGTGGTCCTGGCCTGCTTCGGCGACGGCGCCACCTCCGAAGGGGACTGGCACGAAGGCATGAACTTCGCCGGCGTCTTCAAGTGCCCGGTCGTCTTTCTGTGTCAAAACAATCACTGGGCCATCTCGGTGCCGCTCGAAAAGCAAACGGCCGGACGAATCGCCGAGCGAGCCGCCGGATACGGCTTCCCGGGCGTGCGCATCGACGGCAATGACGTGCTCACCGTCTATGCGGTCGTGCGCGCCGCCGCCGAACGGGCCCGGCGGGGCGACGGTCCGACCCTGATCGAAGCCGTCACCTATCGCATGGGGGCTCACTCGAGTGCGGACGACCCCACCCGCTACCGAAGCGACGACCAGCTCGCCGCTTGGTCGCCGCGCGACCCGATCGTCTGCTACGAAGCCTGGCTGCGCGCCGAGGGCCACCTGGACGATGCCCGCGCCGGCGCCATCCGAGCCGAGGCGGACGCCGTCGCCCAGACGATGCGGACCAAGCTGGTCAATGCGCCGGTCCCGCCACCCAGCGAAGTCCTCTTCGATGGCGTCTACACTTCCCCCTCGCGGACGTTTCAGGCCGAGCGCGATGAGTTTGCGGCCACCCTGGAGCCGTCGGAATGAGCACCGTCACGCTGGCCAAAGCCCTGAATGCCGGACTGCGGGACGCGCTGGCGGCAAACCCGCGGGTGCTGCTCTTTGGGGAAGACGTAGGCCGCCTGGGTGGCGTCTTCCGGGTGACGGATGGGTTGCAAAAGGAGTTCGGGGAGGAGCGGGTCTTCGACACGCCACTGGCCGAGTCGGCCATCATCGGCACGGCCATCGGGCTGGCGCTGCGCGGCTTTCGGCCGGTTCCCGAAATCCAGTTCGACGGGTTCGTCTACCCCGCCTTCAACCAGATCGTGAGCCACGTGGCCAAGTACCACAACCGCTCCGGGATGGCGCTCCCGCTTACCATCCGGATTCCCTACGGGGGCAACATCGGTGCGGTCGAGCACCATTCGGAGAGTCCGGAGGCCTATTTCACTCACACGCCCGGCCTGAAAGTCGTGACCCCGGCCACTCCCGCGGACGCCTACGGACTGCTCCGTTCCGCTATCGACGATGAGGACCCGGTCATCTTCTTTGAACCAAAGGCGCGCTACTGGCAGAAAGCCGAGCTCGAGCTGCCCGTGCCCCACGTGCCCATCGGGCAGGCGCGGATAGCCCACGAGGGCGAGTCGGTGACGGTGATTGCCTACGGCCCCACGGTCGAAACCGCGCTGCGGGCCGCCAAGGCGGGCGAGGCCGAAGGCCTTTCCCTGGAAGTCATCGATCTGCGCAGCCTGGTCCCGCTCGACACCGAAACGCTGCTGGCCTCGCTGCACAAGACCCACCGGGCGGTCGTGGTCCACGAGGCACCGGTCTTTGGGGGTTTCGGCGCCGAGATTGCGGCGCGCCTCAGCCACGACGCGTTCGATTTCCTGGAGGCGCCGGTGGAGCGGGTGGCGGGGCTGAACATCCCCTACCCGCCCTCCCGTTTCGAAAAGCTGTACCTCCCGGACGTGGACCGCATCCTGGAAGCAGCCGACCGGGTCGTCGCGTATGCCTGACCACGTTTTCCGCCTGCCCGACCTGGGCGAGGGTCTGACCGAGGCGCAGCTGATCACCTGGCGGGTCACCGAAGGCCAGCAGGTCGAGATCAACGCCCCGCTGTGCGAGGTCGAAACCGCCAAGGCCGTGGTGGTGGTGCCTTCCCCCTGGGCAGGGACCATCGCCCATCTCCACGCCCAACCCGGCCAGAGCGTGCCGGTGGGCAACCCGCTGGTGACCATTCGCTCCACGACGGCGGCCGGCACCGAGGAGGCGCCCCGCCGGGGCGTGCTGGTTGGCTACGGCCCCGAAGCCACTCCGGAGAGCGGCATCCGCCGCCGATCCCGGTCGGTCCCGGCTCCGGCTGCGCCGGGCCCGGAGGATGTGCGCGCGGCGCCATTCGTCCGCCAGCGGGCGCGCGAGCTGGGCGTCGACCTGGCTCGGGTGACCGGCACCGGCCCCGGCGGCCGGGTCACCCGCTCCGACGTGGAAGGCGCCGCCCAGGCGCCACCGGTCGACGCCGACGGGGATCGGCGGATCAGCGTGGTCGGCATCCGGAAGGCCATTGCCCGGCAGATGCTCCGGTCCGTCACCACCATCCCGCAGTTCACCGAGTTCGCCGTCTTCGATGCCACGCAGCTGCTGGCCGACCGCGAGCGCCGCAAGCAGGCCGGCCAATCCGTCACGCCCCTCCCCTACTTCGTGCGGGCCGGTGATCAAGCGCGCGATTCACGTGGGGTTGGCGGTGAACACGCCTCAGGGGCTGCTGGTCCCGGTCCTGCGGGACGCCGACCAGTTGGACCTGGAGCAGATCGCCGCGCGGGCCAGCGAGTTAATCGCGGGCGCCCGCGCCGGGTCGCTGCCGCCGCGCGACATGACGGGCAGCACCATCACGGTGACCAACGTGGGAGCCAGCGGTCCGGTCGAAACCGGGACGCCTATCATCAATCCGCCCGAGTGCTGCGTGGTCGGCTTCGGCGCCATTCGCCCGCGGCCGATGGTGATCGACGGCCAGGTGGTGGCCAGGCCGGGCGCCTGGATCTCGATCTCGGTCGACCACCGCATCGTCGATGGGGCCCTGGCTACCGAGTTCCTGACGACCCTGGTCCGGTACCTGGAAGAGCCGGATGCCTGAGGAGCGCGACCTCATCTACGACTGGAACGTGGTGGGCGAGACCGAGCGACCCGATCACCCGGTCACCCTGCACGACGAAACGCTACGCGACGGGATTCAGGGACCGTCTGTGCGCGACCCGGAGATCGACGTCAAGCTGCGATTTCTCCACCTGGCCGACGCCCTGGGCATCGGGTCCATTGACCTCGGGCTCCCCGGCGCTGGCCCACGGATGGTGGCCCACGTCGAGCGGCTGGCCCACGAGATCCGCGACCAGCGGCTCCGGATCAAGCCCCTCTGCGCCGCTCGCACCCTGGAGGTGGACATCCGTCCTGTGGTCGAGATCTCGCAGCGGGTGGGGATCCCGATCGAGGTGGCCGCCTTCATCGGCTCCAGCCCCATCCGGCAGTACGCCGAGGGCTGGACGCTAGATCAGATGGTCGAGAACACGCGGACGGCCGTCCGCTTCGCCCGCCAGCAGCAGCTCCCGGTGCTCTACGTCACCGAAGACACCACGCGCGCCAATCCGGAAACGCTTCGCCGGCTGTACGGCACGGCGATCGAAGAAGGCGCGGCGCGCATCTGCGTATGTGACACGGTCGGCCACTCGACCCCCGACGGGGTGCGGGCGCTGGTGAGCCACGTACGCCGCCTGGTCGACGAGCTCAACCCAATGGTTGGCGTCGACTGGCACGGCCACAGCGACCGCGGATTGGGGCTGGTCAACGCCATGGTGGCGGCCGTGGCCGGAGCAGACCGCCTGCACGGGTGTGCCCTCGGCCTGGGCGAACGGGTCGGCAACACCCAAATCGACCTGCTGCTGGTCAACCTCCGCCTGCTCGGCTGGATCGATACGGATCTGAGTCACCTGCGCGAGTTCGGCGAGGTGATCGCCGAAGGAACCGGGATGCCGATCCCGCCGAACTACCCCGTGCTTGGCGCCGACGCCTTTCGCACAGCCACCGGCGTGCATGCCGCCGCCGTAATCAAGGCCAAGCGCAAGGGGGACGACTGGCTGGCCAATCGCGTCTACTCCGGTGTCCCGGCCGAGCTGGTCGGCTGCCAGCAGGTGATCGAGATCGGACCCATGAGCGGCGAGTCCAACGTCATCTTCTGGCTGGAACAGCATGGCATTGCGCCGCAGCCCGCCCTGGTCAAGAGCATCTTCGAGGAAGCCAAGCGGGGCAACCGGCTGCTGACCGAGCCCGAGATCCTGGAGATTGTCCGCGCGGATACGCCTCGGCGGACCGTTTCAGCCTAAGCCCGGATCCACCGATCGGACGACGCAGATTGGGATGCGGGGCGAGATGAGCGGAAGGAGGCGACGAGCACGCGAAGGCGCGCACCCGTCGGTGCGTAACTGAGCGCGCGCAGGAGACGACAGACCGATCGTTCGCCCCGCGCCCAAGATGCGAGTTCGACTCGGTGGATTCGGGCTAAGCCTCGATTCGGCGATTCGGACTAGGTGTTACTGATCGCGTAGACGATGCCGGGACCGGTGTCCGGCTCGGGCAGCGGAACTTCCGCCGCGGCCGACAGGCTCGGTCGCTGCGGGAAAAGCGGGGCAGGACGCCCAGACGCCTCGAGTCCCCCACCGAGGTCCGGCCACCAGTTTTTCGCGGACCCCACCTTCGGCCGGAGGATGCGGGCAAGCCGGCGGAATAGCTTTCGCATCGCATTGTCGCGCCGGCATGTGCGCCTCATCTGGGTCGAATTATCCGCACCAGAAAGGACTGGTCAAGGGGCCGTGATCTGCCCAACCGGCGCCTGATCAGGCGGAGGTGTCGAAGTGCTCCGGCTCCCACTCGATGCCGAGCGCGCGGGGTCCGGCCATGTAGCCCAGTAGGGCCGAGGCCGCGACCACGGCTGGGCTGGCGAGATAGCCGAGGCCGCCAACTCCCATCCGGTTCTGCCAGTTGCGATTGAAAGACGTGATCGCGACCTCGCCCTTCTTGAGCGCATCTGGTCCCTGGCCGAAGCACGGCCCGCACCAGGACTCGCGAATCTGGCCGCCCACCGAGCGAAACACGGACGCGATCGACTCGCCGCCAAGGCGCGGCTCGGAGTTCTCGATGTCATGCTTGACGCCGCCGGAACCCGGGAAGATCACGAACGGTTTCGGTGCCCGCTCGAATCCTTTCTCGCGGCCGGCGTTGATGATCAGGGCGGCCTCCAGCAGGTCGTCATAGCCACCGTTGGTGCAGGATCCGATCATGGCTTTGTCGAAGGCGAGCTTCTCCTGGGCCACCTCGTCCGCCGGGAAGGCGTTGCCCGGGGCGAACGGCTTGGCGATGAAGGGCACCAGCTCGGAAAGGTCCAGCGTTTCATCCACGGCGTAGGCCGTCGCCTCGCCCGGAACGATCGGCGGATACGGAAGGTCGCGCAGGCCCTTGCGCCGGTACCAGTCCAGGGTGACCTCGTCCGCGGCGAAGATGCCGTTCTGCGCCTCGGCCTCGGCCATCATGTTGGCGACCGTGTTCCGATATGGGATGGGCAGCTGCCGCTGCGCGTCGACGAACTCGACACTCATCCCCTGGGCCTGGGCCTTCCCCCACCGCCGCAGCAGGGCCAGGACCACGTCCTTGCCGCTCACCCACGGACGAAGGCGTCCGGTAAAGACGACGCGGCGGCGCGCCGCGGGCGTGAAATAGATGTAGCCGGTGGACCAGCCGAAGCCCAGCTGGGTGCTGCCCACTCCGATGCCGATGGCACCATAGGCGCCGTAGGCGCGACTGTGGGAATCGGCGCCAGGAATGAAGGCGCCAGGGACCACCAGGCCCTGCTCGGGAAAATAGAAGTGGAAGATGCCATCGCCCGGGGTCGCGTAGTACGGCTTGCTGATCTCGTGCAGGAGTGCGAAGTCGCGCCCGATCGACGTCTGCCGGTCATCAGCGTTGCGCCCCGAGAAGACAAAGTGATCGTTGGCGATGGCGGCCTGACGTGGGAAGATCGTGTCGCCACCGGTGATCTGGTTGAACGTGTGGATGGCGAAGGGCGCCGTGCCGTCGGAGGCGGGGAGCAGGTCGCACCAGACGCGGAGGGTGGCCCCGGGCCGCACCTCGGCGTCGCGGTCCACTCGGTGGGCCCACACGATCTGTTCGGAGGTACTGAGCGTGCGCGCGGTGCGCGGATCCGGCCACTCGATGCGCGACTCCCGCTGCATGGAATCCGCAAATTCGCGCCGCCCGATCGTGATGATGCCGCCCGAGCGCCGGATTTCCTCTTCCTTGGGCGTCAGCGGCACAGGGTCGTAGGTCTTTCGGCGGGTCTCGTTCGTCAACCGCCGGGGGACCGGGTCGAAGGAGAAGACATCGCCCTCCTGCGCGTCCTCCACGGCTTCGCGGCTCTGCACCACGTGCAATCCGAGATTCAGCGCGTTGCGCCGGAAGATGTCCCCAATGCCATCGCCGCAGACGATCAGCAGCTCGAGACCGACTTCTTCGGCGACCGCCTTCAGCCCCGCTGGGCTCATCTCACGGGAGGACCCGATGCCGAAGCGCTCGCCGGCAATCAGGACCGTCTGCCCGGCATGGACGCGCGCGCGGAAGTCTGGCATCAGATACCGGAACGCGCCCGCCTTCCAGCGCTCGTCGAGGCGATCGAGGCTCTCCGAGATGCAGTCGTCGGCCGGCGTGATCTGGTCGGTATCGATGGCATCCAGCTTCTGGCCGGGGATCTTCGGATCCCAGAAGATCAGCGCCTTGCCTCGCAGCAAGCGGTCGCCGGGTACCGAAATACCGCCGGGCTGGACGGACGGTTGGCTCGGGAGCCGCGCTCCCGGCTTGCGGCGGGCCGGCTGAATCGTGTTTACGAGCGCTCGGATGGTTCGAGTGTACCGAGGCGCCGCAAAACGGCGTCGCCGGCGGCCGCGGTGGTGAGGTCTCCCCCAAGATCTCGGGTGGTGTGCCCTTCCCGGATCGCCGCCGCCGCCGCGTACTCCACCTGCCCGGCGGCTTCCTCGGCGCCGAGGTGCCGGAGGAGCAACGCACCCGACAGGATGGCGCCCAGCGGGTTGGCCACCCCCTTGCCGGCGTGCTTGGGCGCCGACCCGTGCACCGGCTCGAAGAGACCCCGCCGGGTTTGGGGATTGAGATTGGCGGAGGGCGCGATTCCGAGGCCGCCCACCAGTTGGGAGGCCAGGTCGCTCAGGATGTCGCCGAACATGTTGGAGGTCACGATCACGTCGAACCGGGCAGGGTTCTTCACCAGCTGCATCGCGGCCACGTCGACGTAGAGGTGCTCGGCCTCCATGTCGGCATACTGTCCGCGCGCCGCGACAAAGGCGCGCTGCCAGAGGTCATGGGCGTAATAGAGGGCGTTGCTTTTGTCCACCATGGTGACCCGGCCTGGACGCCGGGCCGACCGGCGCGCGACCGCCAGCTCAAAGGCGTACCGCAGGATCCGGTCCACCCCCTTGCGGGTGTTGATGTCTTCATTGATGGCCACCTCCTCCGGCGTGTCGCGCTTGAACTGGCCGCCAATGCCCGCGTAGGCGCCCTCGGTGTTCTCGCGCACCACCACCAGGTCGATCTCGCCGGCGTCGCGCAGCGGGGTCAGCGCCGGAGCCAGCAGCCGCGAGGGCCGCAGATTGACGAACAGGTCCAGCTCGAAGCGGAGCCGCAGCAACAGGCCGGCCGCGTATTTCGGATCCGTAACCCGGGGGTCGCCGATGGCCCCCAGGTAGATGGCATCCACCTGCTGCAGCTCGGCAAACACGTCGTTCGGCAGGCTTTCTCCGGTTCGCAGGAACCGGTCCGCACCCAGGTCGTAGGGGATGAAGTCGAGCTCCAGCCGGTGCTGGGCGTCGACGGCTTTGAGAACGCGGAGCCCTTCCGCGATCACCTCGGGCCCGATCCCGTCCCCCGGGATGACGGCGATGCGGGGCACTAAACCGGCTCCTTCACGGCGGTTGAGGTCCGCACGAGACGGTCGAGGGCTCGGCCGGCGGCGCCGCCGTCGATCGACCTGGCAGCCAGTGCCAGGCCCTCCCGGAAATCCTTCGCCGCCCCGGCGGCCACCGCGGCGGCCGCCGCGTTCAGCAGCACCACCTCGCGGCGGGCGCCCTTCTCCCCCTCGAAGACCCGGAGGATGATGGCGGCGTTGTCCGTTGGGGTTCCTCCAAGCAGGTCGGAGGGGGCACGGCGAGGAAGTCCGATCTCCTGCGGGTCGAGCCGGTACTCGCGCACCGAGCCCCCCTCCAGCTCGAAGACGTGCGAGGCGGCCGTGGTGGTCAGCTCATCGAGGCCGTCCTCTCCATAGAAGACCAACGCCCGCTCGTGGCCCAGCTCCTGGAGCACGCGGACCATCAGCGGTGCCAGCGCGGGCGCACCCACCCCCAGTGCCTGGCGCCGGACCCGAGCGGGGTTGGCCAGCGGACCGAGGACATTGAAAATGGTTCGCACGCCCAGCTCCTTTCGGGCGGTGGCCACATGGCGCATCGCCGGATGGAACGCGGGGGCGAAGCAGAAGCCAATGCCGGCTTCGTCGATGCAGGTGCGCACCCCAGCCGGGCCGAGGCTGATGGCCACGCCCAGCGCCTCCAGCACGTCGGCACTGCCGCAACGGCTGGACGCCGCCCGGTTGCCGTGCTTGGCCACCTTGATGCCGGCCCCGGCGGCGACCAGCGCGGCCGCGGTCGAGATATTGAAGGTATTGGCTCGGTCGCCGCCGGTGCCGCAGGTATCGATGGCGGCTACGGTCAACACCAGGGGCGTGGCGTGGGCTCGCATCGAGTCGACAAAGCCCGCCATCTCCTCCACCGTTTCGCCCCGGGCGCGCAGGGCGACCAGTAATCCGGCGACCTGCACCGGGGTCGCCTCGCCAGCCATGACCACGTCCATGACGCCCTGCGCCTGCGCCCGGTCCAGGGGCTTACCCGAAAGCAGGTGCTCGATGGCCTCCGAGAGGGTCATGGCCGCGGGTACTGAAAGGCGGCCGGATTGGCCAGCGCCAGCAAACCCAGCAGCATTCGGTAGGCGGCGCGGTAGTCATCCGTCTGGTAGCGAATGGTTCGCCCGCTCACCCGCTCGACGCCGGGGACGTCCAGGCAGTTGTCGGCCATCTGGGTGTTGTTCCAGTCGATCTCCAGGACGAACGGAGCTTTGGGCTGGAAGAGCGGCCGGCTGGCGAGCTGCCCCAGGGCGCGGGCGGCGCCCTCTTCGATCCGGCGGCAGGCTTCGCCCGGGTGGAGCGACCGGGCCGCCATCCGGGTCAGCGCCTCCTTGACGATGACCCCCTCGATCCCGGGCAGGTCGCGCTGGGCTTCCTCGATGCAGGCCCGGTCGCCGGTGATCAACGCCGTCCTGACGCCGTGGGTGCCGGCCAGGGCCGCGTTGAGGGTGGCTTCGCTCTGATGCGTGCCGTTGACCCGGATGTCATAGATGGTGCGCCCGCCGTAGGTGTGGTCCTGGATGGCGCGGGGCGTGCCGATGGAGGCGTGGTAGCCAATGAAGAAGGCGGCCGTAAAGGTGGAATCCAGGCCAGCGCCCATGGAGTAGGGCTTGTCGCCCCCGGTGATCACCTCGGCTGCCGGGTCCAGCTCATCCAGCAGGAGGTTGCGAATGTCGCCGTGCGAATCGTTGACCACGAAGCGGGTGGCGCCGGCGGTCCGGGCTCCGGCGATGGCGGCGTTCGTCTCCGCGGTCATCCAGCGGCAGGACCGGTCGAACTCGGGGGTCCCGCGCATGACCTGGAGGAGGTGGGCCACGCCTGCGACCCCCTCCATGTCGACCGAGATGAAGACGCCGTTTCTCTTGGGGGACTCTCCCTCACCAGGCAAGGCGGTACCAATTGTAGGGGTGAGGGGAAATGGGGTCCTGGTTCCGGGGGGCTTGGAACAAGGAACCCCGCCGAAGAGTATAAGGCGGCGACCACCGGCGAGCCAACTGGGAGTTAGTACTCGGCCAGCCGGCGGAGAGCGGCGGCGACCTTGTCGGTGTTGAGCATGAACGCATGTTCGAGGGCGGCGCTGAAGGGCATGGCGGGCACGTCGGGGCTGGCCACCCGGGTGACCGGCGCGTCCAGGTGGGCGAACCCCCGCTCGGCCAGGTCGGCGGCCACCTCGGCGCCAAATCCTCCCGTCCGGTTGGCCTCGTAGATGACGGCCACTCGGCCCGTCTTCTCCAACGATTGCAGGCAGGCGCTCAGGTCCCACGGCCGCAGCGTCCGGAGGTCGATCACCTCGACGCTGATGCCTTCCGCCTCCAGCCGGACGGCGGCCTCCTGGGTCACCGCGCGGAGGTAGCCGTAGGTGATGGCCGAGACCGTTGCCCCCTTCTTGACTACGGCCGCCTTGCCCAACGGGAGTAGGGCCCCCTCACCGTCCGCCACCGGCCCGCGGGCCGCCCGATAGAGCTTTTTCGGCTCCAGGAAAATGACCGGATCCGGGTCGCGGATGGCCGCCTTGAGCAACCCCTTGGCGTCGGCGGGGGTCGACGGGAGGACCACCTTCAACCCCGGAACGTGGCAGAAATAGGCCTCCACCGACTGGGAGTGATAGAGCGCGCCGCGCACCCCACCGCCGGTCGGAGCCCGGATTACCAGCGGGCAGGAGAAGTCGCCGTTGGAACGGTAGCGGACCTTGGCGATCTCGTTCACGATCTGATTGAAGGCCGGGAAAATGTAGTCCGCAAACTGCATTTCGGCGACCGGGCGGTAGCCTTCCAGTGCCAGTCCCTGGGCCACGGCCGCGATGCTCGATTCAGCCAGCGGCGTGTCCAGCACCCGGTCCGGACCGAACCGCGGCTGCAGGCCCTCGGTGGCTTTGAACACACCGCCCTTCAATCCCACGTCCTGGCCCAGCACGCACACCCGCGCATCCCGGTCCATTTCCTCGAGAAGCGCGTCGCGGATTGCCTGGACGAGGGTTCGGTCAGCCATCGGCGTACACGTGCCGGGTGAGGGTGGACGGATCGGGCTCGGGCGCGGCCTCCGCGGCGACGGTGGCCGCCTCGACCTCGCGCGCCACCTCCTCCTGGAACCGCGCATCGTCCGGTTCGGTGAGCCACCCCACCGCCAGCAGCCAGGCGCGCATCCGCGGCACGGGATCCAGGGCGGCCTCGGCCTCCAGCTCCGCGGGATCCCGATAGGCTCGCTGGTCGTCATCGGTGGAATGAGATTGGAGGCGCAAGACGCGGGCTTCGATCAGGGTCGGGCCCTCACCGCGCCGGGCCCGCTCGGCGGCCGCGCGCACCGCGGCGTGGACGGCGAGGAAATCGTCGCCCGGCACCGCCACCCCGGGAATCCCGTACGCGGCGGCCCGCGCCGCCACGCCCGGACCCGCTACCTGTCGCGCTTCGGGCACCGAAATGGCCCAGTGATTGTTTTCACAGAGAAAGATCACCGGACAGTGATGGAGGGCGGCGAAGTTCAATCCTTCGTGGAAATCGCCCTGGCTGGTGGCGCCCTCGCCAAAGCTGACGTAGCAGAGGGCGCCCTCAGCGCGCCACTTCAAGGCCAGGCCGATGCCGGCCGCCTTCGGGATCTGGGTGCCCACCGCGCTGGAGCCGATGATGATCCCGCGCCGCCGGCTGCCAAAATTGCCCGGCGTCTGGCGGCCGCCGCTGGACGGATCCGCGGCTCGGGCGAACGCCGACAGCATGAGCTCTTCCGGAGTGAAGCCACAGGCGAGAGCTGCCGCGAAGTCCCGGTAGTACAGGCAGAAGCGATCGCGGCCGGGTTGGAGGGCGGTGATGGCCGCCACCTGGGCCACCTCGTGCCCACGGGGAGAGATGATGAAGGCCAGCTTGCCGGCCCGGTTGAGAATGAAACGCCGGTCATCGAGGTACCGCGCCCGGAGCACCATGCCGTAGGCCCACAGCACGCGCTCCCGGGTGAGCCCGTCGAGCTCGGCCGGGGTCGACACGCGGGTTATTTAATCACGGCAAATCCAAGCCCATCGCCGACCGGCAGGATGGTGCCGTCGAGCCGGGCGTGGTGCAGGAAGGTTTCATTGAAGGCGCGCAGGGCATCCGTGTCGGCGTCATGGTCTCCGGCGGCAATCCGTCCGCTCCAGAGCAGGTTATCGGCCAGGATGATGCCGCCCGGCCGCATCCTGGGCAGCAGGGCCTCCAGGTAGGGGGAGTATTCGGTCTTCACCGCGTCGATGAAGGCGAGGTCGATGCCGGGCGCCAGCCGGGGGAGCACGCGCAGGGCCGGCTCGTTGACGACCCGTATGCGATCGCCGACCTGGGCGCGGATCCAGTAGCGCCGGGCCCGGTCGGTGCGGCTGCGGTCGGGATCGATGGTATCGATCCGCCCGTTCGGCGGCAGCGCAGTGGCCATCCAGAGGGTGCTGAACCCGATGGCGGTCCCGATCTCCACCACCCGCGCCGGCCGCACGGCCGCCACCACCACATGAAGAAAACGGGCCACCGGCAGCTGCACGATCGGAATGCTCTCGGCTCGCCCGGCGGCCAGCATCTCGGTGGCCACGGCGTCGAGCGCTGGATGCACGTTCTCCAGGTAGTCGAGGTCGCGGTCACCGAACGGCATGCGCCACTAAGCCCACGGGAAAGTGGTTGAGCGGTCCGTGCCCATGGCCGAGGCCGGGGGCCTGTGCCAGCGCCGCGGAGAGATAGGTGCGCGCCTCGTCGACGGCGGCCGCCACGCTCAGGCCGCGGGCCAGTCCGGCGGCGATGGCAGCTGAGAAGGTACAGCCGGTGCCGTGGGTACTGGTCCCGCGGACCCTGGGCGCTCGGAATTCGCGGACACCCTCCGCGTCCACGAGGAGGTCCAGGACCGGGTCCTCCTCGCCGTGTCCACCCTTGATGACGACAGTGCGCGCCCCCAGGGCCAGGATGGCGCGGGCCGCCGCGACGCGGTCGGGAACCGTGACCACCGGCAGGCCGCTCAGCGTTTGCGCTTCCGGCAGGTTCGGGGTCACCACCTCCGCCATCGGCAACAGGTGCCGGCGCAACGCGTCTACCGCATCCTTCCTGAGCAACCGGTCGCCGCTCTTGGCCACCATCACCGGGTCTACCACCAGGTGCGGCAGCCGATTGGCGCGGATGCCTGCGATGACCACTTCGATGATCTTCGGACTGGACAGCATGCCGGTCTTGACCGCCCCGATGGCAAAGTCTTCGCTCACGGCATCCAGCTGGGCTCGGATCACCTCGGGATCGACGTCCTGCACGGCCCGGACGCCCAGGGTGTTCTGGGCGGTGATGGCGGTGATCACGCTCAGGCCGTAGACGCCGTTGGCGGCGAAGCTCTTCAGGTCGGCCTGGATGCCTGCCCCGGCACCGGAGTCCGAGCCGGCAATCGTGAGCGCGACCGGGGTGCTCATGCTCGTCGTCCCAGCACCAGGTAGACGACGCCGCCCACCAGTGCCCCGACGTATCCGGAGATATCCGTGTTGTGCAGGACGTTCACGGCCAGGGGGCTCTGCCAGAGCGTGGAGTCCACGAATGGGACGGCCACGGCGACGCCAACCAGCCAGGCCGCCACCGCCCGCCAGCTGACCAGGCCGGGGGCGGCTTGACGCCGCCGAAGGATGAAGAGATCGACCAGCACCACGGCCGCCCAGGACGGCACCCACAGATAGGTGACCAGCAGGAAGTTGGTGTACTGGTCCTTGAAGTTCGAGATGAACATGGCGAAGTAGGCGAGCACGCCGCCCAGACCGCCGAGCAGGAGGGCCGCGGTCCAGCGCCGCATTCGCAAGTTGAGGGCCAGACCGGAGAGACCGGCCGTGTAGACATCGAGGTAGTTGGCCCAGATCTCTCCTAGGGCCACGAAGAGCAGGAACGGCACCACGATCAGCGCCGGTGCCTGGCCGCCGATCAGGCCGAGCAGATCGCCGGCCTGTTTGGGCTCGATGCTGGCCACCAGCACCCCCAGCGCGCCGAAGAGGAACATGGAAACAGCGGTGCCGCCTCCGACCCATCCGGTGACCGAGCGCACCGAGGTGCGGACCGGCAGGTAGCGCGAGTAGTCCGAGGCGAAGCTGAACCAGGAGGCGACCAGGGCGAAGATCACGCTGGTGCCCAGCACCCAGGCGGCGACGTGATCCGTGCCGGCGACGGTCGCGCCCAGGGTCCATCGCATCCTGGGCAGGAGCGCCACAAAGAGCAGCGCGCAGAAGGCGATGAAAACGAGCGCCCCATATTTTTCAAAGACCTGAATGGTCTGATGGCCATACACGGCGACCAGTACGGAAATCGCGACCACGACCAGCAGGGCGCTGGCGCTGAGCAGGCTCCCCGAGGGCAGGCCTGCCAGCCGGCCGAGCTGCAGCAATGCCTGGGCCGCGATCACGCAATCGACGGCAAACCAGCCGACCGCCAGGAAGAGCGTAAAGAAGGCCCCTGGGTAGGCGCCCCGCACCCCAAAGGTCCGCCGCGCCGCGACCACCTGGGTGGTGCCGAAGCGCGGGCCTGCCGTGCTCAGCAAGCCATGCACCACCGCCGAGGCGACCGCGCCCACCGCCACCGCCAGGATCGACTCCAGCGTGCCCAGCCCAAAGCTGATGAGCAGCCCGCCCGTAATCAGCGACGCGAAATTGGCGAACGCCGCCACCCACAGCAGCCCCACGTCACGGGCGGTGCCCTTGCGTTCCGCCCCCGGGATCGGGGCAATCCCGTGGGATTCGACCTTCAGAAAGGCGTCCGATTGAACGTCGCTGACGACCTGCGCAGTCATCGGCATCCCTCCGCTGGCATTACCCAGATCAGGTTCTATGGGTTGGCGACCACTGCCGCCTCTCAGCGCTCGCGCGCGCACCCCGTGATGGACTTACTTTACCAGTAGCGCTCTTCTTTCCAGGGGTCAGCCCCGTTGTTGTAGCCGTTCACTTCCCAGAAGCCCAGGCGGTCGTGCTCCACCCACTCCAGGCGCTCCAGCCATTTGGCGCTCTTCCACGCGTACTTCTTGGGAACCACCAATCGAAGTGGCCCGCCGTGGTCCGGCGGCAGCTCCACGCCGTCGTGCCTGTAGGCGATCAGGACGTCGCTATCGGCGAGGACTTCCACCGGGACGCTGGTCGTGTAGTTCTGGGCGCAGTGGGCGATTACAAAGCGGGCGCTGGCACGGGGCTGCACCAGGCGGGCGAGGTCGGCAAAGCTGACCCCTTCCCAGGTGTTGTCCAGCCGGCTCCAGGTGGTGACGCAATGCATGTCCGCGGTCACGATGCTGGCCGGCAGCTGGCGAGCCTGCTCCCAGGTCAGGACGGTGGGCTTCTCCACCTCGCCGTCGAGGCGCAACCGCCATTTCGCCATGTCGTATCGGGGCGTGCTGCCGTAACTCAGGACCGGCCACTTGTCCGTCAGTACCTGGCCGGGCGGCAGCCGGTGAGGGTCGGCGACCACCCGGGGATCCTGCACCCGATCGCGACGGAAGATTCCCACTACGTCTACCTATCCCGTCCCGGGCGCGTCTATTCCGTCAGGTCGGGGGCCGGGAGGACGGTCCGCAGTTCCTTCCGGAACTGGTCGAAGGCGTCCACCACCACGTCGCTCACGCCGTACACGCTCATCACCCGATCGATGGCGCCCTCGACCTCGCCCACCGGGATCAGGTCGGTCTCCACCTCAAACCACGGAGCCTCGACCCCGCTTGCGGTCCGCCACACGCCGTCCCGCAGCTCCACCGGCACGTATCCTCGCTCGTCCGCCATGGCCTCACACTACTATGGCCAGCGGGTATGCATGAGTCCCTGCTGACTGCCTCGGGCGTTCCGGTGGCGCTGCTCAGCGTGCCGCTGGCGCTGTTCGTGGTGCTGGCGGAGACGACGATTGGCACCGTTTTCACCGTCTTGCTCCTGCAAACCCGCGGCGACCTGACCCGTGGCTTCCTCAAGTTCATGGCGCTGGCTGAGACGGGACTGGCGGTGGTGGCGCTCCTGGCGGCCCTGGGTGCGCCGCCCGCGTCATACATCCGGCTGCTGCGCATCAACGGGGCCGCGGCGGGGGTCTTGCCCGGTCTGCTGGTGCTGGTGGTGGTGGCCCTCGCCGCTGCTGCCTGGGCGACCTGGACCGGGCGGTCCGGCCTGCTCACCTGGCTTCCACCGGCCCTGACCTGCGGCGCGCTGCTGGCCGCCGTGGCCCTGACTTTCGTAACGCTGGGCGGGTCAGTGGTCGACGGCCTGGCCATCGCCGGTCTGGCCGTCGTCTCCAGCCTGGTCCTGGGCGCGGCCACCACGGGCATGCTGCTCGGCCACTGGTACCTGGTCACCCCGGCGCTGACCAACCGACCGCTGTTGCGCGCCATCGCCATCCTGCTGGTGGCGCTGGTGGTGCAGCCGCTGCTCTTCCTGCCGGGCTTGCTGGGGCTGGCCAGGTCGCCGGGATCGGTCTCGGCCATCCTGGCCCAGAACCCGACCCTGGCAGTGCTGTGGGCCCTGGGGGCAGTCGGCTTACCCTTGCTGGCCGCCGGGCTCGCGTTTCCCACGTGCCGGATGCGCTCGTTCATGTCAACCACCGGTCTGCTTTATCTGGCCATGATCGCGTTACTGCCGGGACAACTGCTGGGTCATTTATTGCTCTTTGTGACGGCGGCCTGATACTCATCGGCTCAGCTTTGGCTGAACCATTCTGACCGGCATTCTTGCCCTACACGGCTTAGAATCCCGCCAGGTTTCGGTCAGCCGTTTACGGGGGGAAAAGACCAGATGCCTCGAACCATTGTTTGGACCGTGCTCGCGCGCATTCCGCCGGTGCTGATCCTGGGGCTGGCCGTCGCCACCGTCATGGGAAGTGTTTCGCCGGTTAGGGGAGCGACTCACCACCCACACACCGTGACCGCCGCCGTGATCGCAACCATCCGGAGCGCGGAGTTGGCTGGTCCTGACCGGCTGGCGGCCGCCGCGGTGGCCGAGGCCAGGTTCCACGAAGTCCCT
>WNFE01001150.1_pt1 | contig 19116 bp, 16 predicted proteins | sample 5400451 | NCBI WGS metagenome assembly WNFE01 (sample SAMN13153344, study PRJNA577476) | soil metagenome | isolation source: 200 cm saprolite under Douglas fir tree site 2 hole 2 | place: USA:California | collected 2015-04-18
CACAATCGGGAAGTGCTCTGGCCCTGAAGTGGGGTTCACAGTCTTTAGATATTCTACCAGTCTTCTTTTGCATAGCTCAAACCGTTCCTTAGGTATCCTTCCGAACGGTCCTTGGAGGCTGTCGCGGAAGCTCTTGGATTGAACATCCCTACTAATCGAACGGCCCCTCTTCCCCATCAGCTCCCGGCTACATTTCGCCGATAGCACCTCGGATATGAGGTCCCAGTTCAGATCCGCGCCTGCGAGCATGAACATGTCGCGAACGTCCTGCCTCCTCCCCGAGACGAATTTCATCGCAAACAATAGCTCCGGGTCCGCTATTCTCATCCGGATCCTCGTCGGCACCGACCTCCCCACAGTTGTTCTCTCAGCCGAGTATTTCCTGAAGAGCTCAGCCTCGAATACTATCTTCGTGTCTCTGTCGACCACCGAGCTCTTGAGAAGGTCGAATGAGACCTTGACCTTTTCCATCTCGTAGCGTACGTAGCCACCGTAGGAGACATCTCCTTCACCAACCTTCCTGAACCCGTCCTCTTTCAGCAGGGACTCGATTTTGGATGAGCTGCCAAGTACGACAAGGTCGCAGTCTATGGAGAATCTCGGCGGCACGTAAGCATTGACCGCGTATCCACCTATCAGTACAACGTCTTCCCGTGGCAGTCTTTGCAGAGTCTTGATGATGATACTTTCCCTTGCATCCAGCATCAGACAACCGCCTTCGCCGCCTCGCTCAATACACGCCTATCGATCTCGACCCTCGACTTGATCTTGAATTTCGCCTGCAAATATGCCAATGGATACTCGAAGGCGTGGATATGCTCCTCCGAGTATGACACGGTTGACTCCAACGGGTCAACTGGCAAGCCATTATGCGTCGCGTTTGCAAACCCTCTCTCAGGCTTCAAGACCACAAACTCTCCCATCGCCAATTCCGGCTTATGGGTGAACACCTTCACCTTGTGCTTCCTGAAGTACCTGACCCACCTGCCCAAATCGCCGCTCAAGACTCTGACAAAATAGGGTGAGTGCTCCCAGCTCCGCTGAATGTAGCTATAGTCCGTCCACACCTCAACCGCACTCGCCTCCGTGTAAGCATACCTCATTCCAGCATCACTTAACAACGTCGGAACCCTGAATTCGACCATCGACCTGAAAATCTCATCAACATTCTTGCAGACATAACTCCCCCTCTCCACCCTCCTGATCCATCCCGCGTGCTCCAAGGTGTGCAACGTCTTCTTCACCATACTCCTGGAAACAAACCATGACAAGTAATCCGCTGGAAAGCTGTCGCTGGCAAAACGGCTTCTCAATATGGCGTAAGCCTCCTGCGCATATGCAGGCACAGATTCTGACATGGTTACCTATCTGGTAACCTGGAAAATATAAGGATGATGAACATTCTGATTGAACGGCAAACGAGGCGGAAAACGTTCCCTGAGGGACGAGTCTTAAGTACTGAGTTCTCTGTCGACAGCGAACGTTTCTAGCGGGGCTTCCAATAGTGGGATTGTCTGATAGCTTCTACGATGAGGACTCGAAGTGCCCAAAGTGCCAAGGAAGGATAGTGCAAGACTGGCAAACCAAAAGCTTGGAGTCTCTTATGCAGTCATGGCACAGGGGAGATTTCTTCCAGTATTCCAGATGGGAGGCCATCCCTGAAGACGAGAGGCGAAGGAAATACGGAAACAAACCGCTCACGCCTTTCCTCCGAACGACCAAGGACTATTTCAGCAAAGATCCCTTGATACTCAACGGCATGGTTCCAGTCCATACGAGCTGTGGCAACTGCAACTCATGGCTAGAGGCATATGCGAAAATCGTCAACGGAAAATTCGATAGAATAGTCGAAGCCGAAGCTACTAGAGAAGAGAAGCAGCTTGTCATTATCCCAGTAACCGCGAAGAAGCTGAGGGAGGAATTCGAGAAAAAACTCTCTCATCTACAGGAATCATGTAACCACGAGAAAACCAGGTGGACAAGAAACGAACGTACACCGGACCAACCCAACCTACAAACCCTGGTATGCCGAAGATGCGACAAGATACTGGGAACGAGAAACCCGAAGTCAGGTGTCCTAGAGGGCAGGCCGAAACACTGGAAGGAAGAAGAAAACAGAGCCGACAAATCCCTAGCGGACATTGCGACCAAGCTAGACACTTCCGCTCAGGCTAAGCGTACTAGCCATGATTGACGAAACTGGCCGTCAAAAACTACTCTGCTGCTCGCTTGCCTTGTCGCAGCAGACCCGTTCAGTTTAGGCGCGAAAGATCTTATCCTCTAGATTGAACTTGTAGGCTTGCGCGTTCCCGATCTTCCGGGTTGGCTGGGCTATGCCGAGCCTTGTCAGCCGCAGTATAGCGGATTGGACTGTTTCGATGTCGAGTTTCGTGGCCTCGGAGAGCATAGGCACTGTCTGTTCCATACCTCCAACCATCCTCGCTTGGTCCAGGACCCGCCGGGTCGGACTCTTCAATGCGGCGAGCAAGGCGTTCTGAGAGAAGTCGATGGGTGTAATCCTCATGGTTCTCACCTGTACTAGGTCATCGTCGGGCTATTAGGTATATCTCCTAGACTTCCTATGAGATTGGAAGGGCATCCAAACTGATCAGATTTGAATGCTGCTGCCCTTGAGCTCTAGGTATATTCCTCTCTGAACCTCGACCTGGCTCCAAGTATAGGCTTCAGTGTACGTTTGGGTAGCCGATACGGGATGGTCAAACAGCTCTGTTCTTTCAGTCGTGGCGGTGAAACAATTCCTCGACGTCTGGCCAGTATCAGGCTGTGGAGCATCTATTCCACAGCTGCTGTATGCACCATGACTCAGTAGCTCGACAAGCGTCGAGTTAGCCTGGGTCGGGGTTACGTTCACGGACTGAGACGTGGACGAGGCACTCGGAGCTATGCTAGTCGAGAATCCAACGCCCGTGACCCCTCGATACCGGCAAATCGTCATCGCGATAATTATCGACGCGACACATGGCTTCTGACAGGCCAACCAGTCAGGGCTCACGGTTATGTTCGTGGACCTTGTGGTCGAAGAAGCTCTGCCGGTCCAGACTTGCTCCCAGAAATTCTCCGCAATCCCCGGAGACGCGCTAGCTACTCTTGTAAAAACGCTGGATTGAGTGTCTGTGACCTTGGCAATGTCAGGCAGATTCCCCGCAGTTCCCTGGGAGTAAGCGATCTGTACGACGATGAAGTCATCCGGGTTGGTCTCGACCATCCCCGTGTAATTATCGTTGCTTGAAACCATGCCCTCTGCTAGGTTGGAGACGGAGTAGAAACTGGGCGTTATCGTTCTGAAAGATGGCGTTTTGACCGGCGGACCCGTACCGGAACCACTTGTACCAAGGTCTGTGTGATGAAGCCCCCGGTTGATATCGCTGAATCCCGCCAACGTCGTCAACATGATCACTGCCAGAACCACAACCACAGCAATCTTGGAGAACCGGAACGATGACCCATTTCTGTGTCTTTTCGGGAGATTCGGTGATTTTGAGAATGCACGATCTAGATCACGACTTGGTTCGACCTCGTCTTCGAACTCATAGGACGCAAACCTAGCAGGAGGCTTACCTCTTCCATGGCTCCCCTCAGAAAAGATGGCTTGCACCCCGTTCTGCGTGAGCCTTCTCTTCCTTCTAGCAATCCTAGTCAAAGACTATTCTTCTCCACTCACACCGGAGGAAACGATTCTTGGTAATCGTCCAAGCCGAGGCTGGAGGGGTCTCTGTCATTCCTGTTCTGCTTTTTCCGCCGACAGAGATCACCATCGTAAAACAAAACTCTCGGTGTCTTACTCATCGACTTGTAAGAGAGTCATTCGCAGAGAACCTACAATGAGGAGATTCTGGCCTCGCCAGAATTGGCATGAAATTGCTTGAAACCACTATCCTTTGACAGATCACGTTTCGACGCATTATATTGGCCGTCACGTTTGAAACCCCGGCTCCTTATTAGCGGCTCAAGTCGAGCCCTCCAAAATCCATCGGTAAGATATCTCTAGAAATCTTTGCAATTCCACGGGTGTATTTCGGTTCTAGGCCAGATGATGAGATCCGCATCTAACGACAACCGATCCCTGACCCCTGCAGAAGAGAAGGTTCATTCAAACCGAGTTCCGAGAGCGGAATCTGACGGGTTCCAAGAGAGAGTCCCCGCAAGAGCAAGTTACTGGGAACAATGTGAACCAGTTACGTTACGCCCATAGTCACAAGCGCCAGTCCAAGTCCTCAAATTGAAAGATGATGAAATCCGCCACTTGGCTCTGAGGTTCATCAGATCCAGCTTCATAGACAGCGGCGAGATCAAGGCCAATTCCCCGGTCGAACCTGAGGACTGGACAGGACAAGTATCGTCCCCTGTCAGCCTTCATGAGGTTCTTGATGATCTTGAGCTAAAGACGACCAGCCTACTCCGGTCAGAAAGAGGGTGGCGCGTCAAGAAGCTGCTGCTCAAAGAGGGCAGTGAAGTCCCAAGAGAACTGGCCCACGCACAACCCTACTACATACGACCAAGAAAACAGGCGCTTGAAGTGTACTATCTGACTAACGAGCCCTTACGACGAACCAAATAACCCTCCAGTCCTGTGATATCCATATAGGCTACGAAGTAGCGGATTTGATGGAGCTTGATGCTTGTCCTATCCTCGGCCCACCAAGCCTAGTGAGCCTCGCGCTCTGCTTTCATTGCTAGGTTCCCTGATCGTCATAATCGGCTAAGCTATAATCCAGCCATCGTGCCGCTTCCAGATAATCGGTCCCTGCGACTCATCCGCACAAAGCTTCGCCTTGGACTGATCATAATGTGTCTCGGCGCAATTCTCTTGGCGGGAATCTGGACTATCCGAATCCGAGTCTGGCGCGGACAGTCGCGTTCTCGTGACCCATAGAAGCTTACAAAGCACTCCCCATCACGATGCTAGAACCATCGTTTTAGATTGAAACTCGCCGAGGTTTAGAGGCCAAAAACGATGAGCTAGGGCAGTGCAACAAATCGCTCTAGCGCCTAGTCGAAGGGAATCCTCTCAGAGAGTCAGTTATGTCAGGTTATTCCCCGCAAGCCAAGGGAATCAGTAACGGAGGCTTAGAAAGGCTCCTCGCATCTAATCTGTCACCGGAAGGGAAGTCCTTCCACTGGATCTCGAAAAATAGTTGCGATCTGACATTTTTATTCTCGGAATAATAATGGTCGTTCTCGGCCCCGTTTTGACAGCCGCCGCGGCTAGCTCGTGCCTCCTGACAATCTTCTCGGGTAACGTGTTCGCCTGCGCCAACGTCCTGCCTGTGTTCATCGGCGGCGGAGCCCTCTTCGTTACAGGAATAATCACATGTCTGGTCGGTGTAATAATGCCCGAGCCCTACACTCGGCCTCCGCCTCCTTTGAGTGCAACCGCCGCAACCCCGACGGGCCAGGTAACGTGCAAGAAATGCGGCCGCGTCAACGCCTTCGGCCTATTCGCCTGCCCGTTCTGCGGCGAGAGAGCAAGCTGAGACAAACGCGGAGACCGACCTCGAAAACCGCAAAGCGCAGATAGCTGCGCCGACGACCACTAAGCCTGATAAGACCCGACTGCTAACTACTGCTAAGAGTTCTGGTTTCTATCCTGATCAGGACTTGCTCTCTTCAGAACCGGCATGTTTCCCGTGATGATAGTCGTGGGAACGACGGCCAAGGTCTTGGTAGGGGGCGGACCAGGCGGAGCTTGCACCGGCATGGGCGACGACGCCTCCTTGAACTCTACCGGCGGAAGCGGCTCCATGGATGCTCGGTGGGCCATGTCGGCCTTGAGAGCGGCCACCATCGGATGGAGATCCAAAGCAGGCTTCGAACCCGTCCCGACCAGACCCGACGACGGGGTTTGCGGCTGATTAACGAGGGCTCCGATCTGCCTATGAGTTGATTTTAGAACCTTGAAGAGCCCTAGAGCGACGCCCAGCCCGGAGACGATAACGAGGATTGCGATTAGCGAGCCGTTAGTTTGAACGACGTCGTTCACATACGCTTGCAGGTAGATGTTGTTGAGGTACTCCTCGTAGACCCAAGAGGAGAGGAGAACAATCACAAGCATCTGCAATAACATGATTATCTTGGCGAAACCTGGAACACTTCTTCCCTGACCAAAATCAGTACTCTGAGACGTATGCAAACCTCTGACTGAGTTCTCTTTGTACCCGAAAGGGGTCGGGGCTATGTCAAAGTGGTGAAACAGAGACCCCCTAAGCTCGGTACTTGTTTTCTGTGAACAAGCGAGTTCGGAAGTCTTCAGCGTCGACGGATTCCCCGGAGGATTCCCAGAGTCCTGCTTGTGGGCCGAATCTCCAAGTTGAACCCTAAAGTCTGCATCCTCGTCTTGAGCCTTTCAAGGCGTTCTCGGGGGTAGTCGTCGAGATGGTATTCCAACGAGATAGCTGATACATTCCTTAGCAGCTTATCAGGCGCGTTTTCAAGGATCTCCATCTCCGCACCTTCGCAGTCCATCTTCAGCAGTGAACACTCTGAGATGTTTGAGGCCTTGAACAATTCTGTGAGGCTAACCGTCCACACCGCTATCGAGGAGACACCTCGGGCGTAAAGGCTGTGACCGCCAGTATTCGACGAAGTATTGTAAATCCGTTTTTCGCCAGACTCACCTGCAATCGCAGCCTTGACCAAAGATGCGTTTTCGACGTGGTTGGCAGAGATGTTCTTGGAGAGAAGCTCGAAGTTAGCAGAATCAGGCTCCACGCTAATTATCCGATTTGCCTGAAGTACTTTCGAAGCGAACAACGAGAACAGCCCAATGTGAGCGCCAATATCCACGATCGTTCCATGACGGGCAACCACGCTAATGGAGCCTGCTGTATACCGTTCGTGATCCCAGATCTCGTGAAATATTCCCAGATCCATTGAATAGGGCCGAAGCAGCAAGACAGTCGAATCTCTCATCCGAAACCTTCCAGTGTAGCGGGCCAAGGGCCGACCGAGAGATCTCGAGATTCGAGTTCCCCGGACCAGCTCGGGAAGCAAGAGTTGACAGGTTTGGATGAGCCCGAACCTTCTAACTATCAGGGGAGCCTTCCGAAGCTTCCTGGAAACAGAAGACCCAATCACTTGAAACGTCTCCGGGCAACAACTCATTGGGTTAAATATGAAAGTGCAACACGGAGCCTTTCAGTTGCCCCGATATGCCGACTCCTAAGAGGCTGAAGGACCTTCAAGGAACAATAAACGAGGAGCTGCTGAAATCAAGTCTCCCAGAGATCAGAATTGACGGGTTTAGGCATCCAGACCAGGCGCTAGAGATCACTTTCGAGCGGGAGACGTTGATAGGGGAAAACCGGGAGAAACTCTGGGAGATAATTAACACACACTACAAGAAGCTCCTCAGAGAGTTGGAACTCAAGGAGTAGCTTTCCGGTTCTTCCCGTGCTGCTCGTTCCATCTGCGTAGAGAACGATGCAAGCGGCCGACCTCGTCCACTGGCTCGGCCTCCGCTATTTTTAGAACGGGCATAGGCGTTGGCATTTCTGGACCGGACTTGCGCGCATCCATTCGATCTGTGGCCTCTTCTGAGAGGTGTTCGATTTCTCCGAGAATATTGCCAGCTTTAAGAAGAATTCCGCCGAGGGCTGTTATGAGGAGCCCTCCGAGCCCTAGAAACGCGATGATCGACCCTTTTCCTTGAAATAGGCTGATCAGGTATGTCTGAAGGTACTGGTTGTTCGCATACTCGTTGTACATCCAGGCAGACAAGCCCACAATGACCACTGCCTGTACTAACAAGATGACCTTCACAAACCCAGGAGTACCCTTCAAAAAACGCCCGAAAGCCCGAACCACGGTTGCCCCTCTAGTCTAGTCAGGGGCCACACGCCTTATCTCAAAATCGTGGAACGCCAGCGCTCAACGCTTGGTACCTGTGATAAGGACCTGCCCAATCTCATTCTGGTCATCTCCTCGGTTACAATGACAAGGGAAGTTTGCTTTGTTGGGCTACGAAAAGCTTGGCAGGATCTTAGCAAAGGATTCCTGCTAAAGTCGGTGGCGGACTTGAGTCACGACATTGCTCTCTGATTAGAGAACCCTGACGGCTATTTTGCAGCCCTGGCAGTACTGGTAGATAGCCAACAGATCTCCGGGCACGTGCTTAACCGCGTCAGTCTGGACGAGGATGTTAGCTAGCGCCTTTCCGCAGGCCAAGTGAGGAACCCCCTCTATCGTAAGAACGTCGATTCCCTGACCAGTTTTCTCTAGCTGTATTACTAGTTCATCCAAGGTCGCAACTGGAAATTCCTGAAAGAGCTGGTGACTTGAAAGATGATCCGGCGCCGGCTTCGATTTCGGCAGAACAGGCACGCCTGAACGAGTTGCGATCTGAGGCAAGGGCCCTTCGATCTGGGCAACGTGATGCGGCTCTCGCTTAAGGGTAAAGTAACCGGACGCATATCCATGTAAGTTAATCATTCAGGCTTCTGTTCAGAGTCAGAAAGTAGGATCAGGAGGGGCCTGTCTGGAACTCGTATTGGCTAGTGTAGGTGTTTAGCCCATGATAGGAGTACGGTTGCAATTGGCTGTTCAATGTCAACGGAGAGCCAGTGCACTGAGCGTAGACCAAGGAGTTTTGGTTTGGAGGCACGTACTCGCCGATGCAAATCCAAGCTTTGGATATCTGGATGTTGGGCTCTGAATATGTGACTTGTTTCATCGATGTTTCAGATGGGCTTGGATGGTACCACTCTGTCATCAAACTCGTAGGCGTACGAGTGCTGGAGGCGCTTGACGAGCCTCTGAACAAAGTCCCGCCCCAAGCCTTGTCGCTGTGAGAAGAGTTAGCGCCGGTGTTGTAATCCACTGCGTACATCGTGACCATATCGGTAACACCAGAAAACGATAGACTGAGCCCCACAGTGTCACCCGGGTTGACGTTGTCCGGGATTCTCGAGAGGACTGGGTTGTTTGTCGTACCGTTCGGCGCGAAAACCTCCCAGATGAAGTGGAAGCCTGAATCGTAGCTATTCCCGGAAGCCAAGGGCCAGTTGTAAGCTAGCCCAACTTGGTACCAATAACCCATGTCGGACAAACCGTTGAGCAGGTAAGCTGGACCGTAACCGGACGAGTCAGTTTGGGCCATGGCAGTAACGTTGTAGTCCAGCGCGTTGAAGTCTCGAGCGAAGATCAAGGAGACCTGCTGGTCATACGTGGCCTTCCCTGGAGTTGTTGGGAATGTGGAGTTTGCGCACAGTGATGGGGTAAGGCAGGTCAGGTTCCGCAGAACACTCCTCGCATCATCGTAGAGTCGCGTCGCCACTGGGACCAAGATCCCTGTGGCAAATAGGCTTCCGGCCACAACGAGAACGATTAGGCCTACGGCAGCTCCAATATGTTTCGAAGGAGCTGAACCTGTTCGGGCAGAGTTGGACCAGTCAAGCCTTGTCCCGCAGTACGGGCAGAAACTACTAGAAGCCTGAAGCTCCCCGTGGCATACCGGACACTTCATACGCTATCAGATTTGGAGCCGCGTGCCTTAGCTTTTCTGTTCCCTTACAATCTGTTAGATTCCGAAATTGATAAAGCCTTTTTCAAACGGGAAAAACATCTGATCTGGCGATCCCAAGTTGAAAGCAGACAGCCTAGTTACTGCCTTGAAGAAGGGTAAGGAGATCGAGTTGACTGTTAAGGGCCGAAAGAGCGGGAAACAGATTCCGCGTCCCGTTTGGTTTGTCCTCAAAGGGACGGAACTATTGCTGTTGCCCGTCACAGGCAAAGATTCTCAGTGGTACAAGAACATCCTTCGAGACCCCCAAGTGAAGATCAGCTCGAATGGACAAAGCTTCAACGGCAAACTTCGAGCGATAACCGAGAAGAGGCAAGTTGAGGAAGTTATCGAGTTGTTCAGGGGAAAATACGGCACTGCAGATATCAAAAGGTACTACCCAAAGCCGAACGTGGCCGCGAGCTTACTCCTCAAGTGAGAACAGAAAATTTCATAACGACTTTCACAGGGGCACAATGATGGTCCTTCAGACATCCAGATTTGCCAAGAATCATGATCTCGACTAAGCAATGAATGGAATCTCAAGCCCCGAACCGTAGCCCAAGCATCGGGCCAAATAGTAGAACTATCAACATGAAAATCGCTGGGAAGACTCCTAGTACTAGGAGGAGTACGATCTTGCCCGATGTGCCTTCTTCGCGCTCTCGACGAGCCATCGTTGAGAGACCCGCCTTGGAAGAGCGCTAAAAACAGTTACCCTAGACAGTCGTGTAAGAAAAACAATCCGACCCTGGCTGGGAGTAGCTACTGCTACTGCTCCTAGAGCCTAAAGGATTTGAAAGGCCCCGATTCGCTGGCAGTAGAGCATTTTGAGCTTGACCGACACGATATTCACGATTGCAGTAAATCTACTGTCTCAATGGGGCTACACTGGACTCTTCCTGTTGATGACCCTTGAGGGCGCCACGCTCCCAGTTCCAAGCGAAATCATTCTCCCGGTAACTGGGTTCTTGGTTTACAACCACACTCTGGATTTTTGGCCTGCCGTCGCAGTGGCGTCGCTCGGAGGACTCTTTGGAACAATCATCGACTTCAGCATAGGCTTCTATCTGGGAAGACCTGCCGTGATCAGATACGGACGAAAAATCGGACTCAGCGAGCAACATCTGATGATTGCTGAGAGATGGTTTGCAAGACGTGGCAGCTCAGCCGTCTTGCTTGCAAGATTCGTCCCCCTCCTCCGAACAGTGATCGCCTTTCCTGCGGGCCTGGCCAAGATGAAAATTGGCAAGTTCTTAGCCTTCTCCGCAATTGGCATAATCATCTGGGACATCATACTCATCTACCTGGGCGTTCTCGCCGGTCAGAACTACACGGCAATTGTCAACAGCCTTGATGCAACCCTGCCACTCATCGGTTACGCAGCGTTGGGAGGAATCATACTTGCCTTGTTGCTTCTCACAAGAAAAAGTCGAAAGAAGAGAAACCCGAATTAGGGCGTGGCAGATTGACCACAATTTGGGATTAACAGGAATCAGACAGATTTCTCGCATTTAGACGTTCCCGGAAACCGTGCACCGTAGCCGAAGGAATGATTCCCTGTCTCGTCAACCCGGAAAAGCATGAGCATTTCTCAGCGGATAGACCTAACTACGACATCCGGCTAGATGCGACCGGTTGGATCCAACAATGGAGAAAAGCAGAACTGCGGAAGAGATGCTCCAATGCGAGTCCATCTGCCCAAAGCACGATGCCCAATGTGAGCTCAAAGGATACCAACAGACATCTTTCCGGTTCCATGGCCACAAAGACTCCTCAGGCAAGATGTGTATCTGGCCGAAGACAATAACGATGTGAGGGCCCGAACGTGAGCGCAAGGCCCACGTGAGAGCCGTGTCTAGACGCAGCGCCTCTTGGGCCCGGTTACAGGACCCGTAAGGTGGTGAACCGACAAAGAATACTCCAAGGGTTGAGTTCGGAGGAATGCATCATGACTATATCCAGGAAGCGGGTTCCTCTCAAAGCCCTACTTCTACTTCTCACGTTCGCATTAGGCTCTTTCACCGTTAGCGGAACGGTTCTTCCGCTCGCGATTAGCGACGCCCATAAGGTCACAGGCAGCTTCCTGCTGACAATCAGTCCGTCTGTAATCAGCGTCCCACAAGGTATGAACACCAATTCGACTGTCACCATTCTTAGTACTCAAGGCTTCACTGGAAGTGTGACGCTAACCGCACAGGTCCCTAGTGGGATCGCCGTGATCTTCAATCCAATAACAGTCAATGTCCCAGCTGGAGGAACCGCTACCTCGATAACTACCATACAAGCGGCTAAGAACGCCTCGATGGGAACGTACAGTATCATTGTAACTGGGACTGCGGTGGCTGGAAGGAAGGTCCTTAGCAGTTCAGCTCTGTTGATAGCCACAGTTAACCCGCAGGCGGATTTTGGAGTGTACGCCTATCCCTACTCGATTACGGTTGTCGCTGGGTTCGCAAACTCCACGAGCATTATCATAGTCGGCAAGAATGGTTTTGATGGCTCTGTAACTCTCTCTGCAACCGTGCCCTTCGGATTTCTGGGAGTAATGGGAGGCCAAAACCCGGTAACACTAGCTTCAGGATCCACGGGCAATACCAGTCTTCAAGTATCAACTACCATATCCACTCTTCCGGGCCAATACAAGATCATGATAACCGGTTCTAGTGGAAGTGTCAGTCACTCGTGTATCCTAGCCGTCAACGTCGTGGACCCGGCTCCCGAATCATTGACCATGTCAACATTCTCTCTTACCTCTCCCACCAGTCTGACGCTATCTCTGGGCAATAACGGTAATACTCCGATAACTCTCCAGTCGTACAGCGTATCTGACCTCTCGAGCGACGTATGGATCCTTTCCAATTGGACAGGTCCTACGGTTTCACCGGGAAACATCAGTCCAGCAGTGATATTAATCGGTACCAGTTGCAACGCGTGCATTTACAATGGAGTACCCTTGCTCTTCCAACAATTCCTCATTAGTCACACTTACTTGATTACCGTCACAACGGAACTGAACAACCAGTTCACATTCACGGTCGCATTCTAGTTGAGCCAAGGCCCTTCGCCTCGAGGGCGGGGGATCTCAACTCGGGCTGATCGGACTCGAACCCAGAATCCAAGGGTTGCGGAATCCCACTTTCAATCCAGAAAATGAAATATCCCAAAACCAGATTGATGGTGACTGCGTTCTAATTGGTTCCGCTCGTTCTTGCCACTCGCGAAAGGGAGGCCGGCGAGTGTTGCCGGAGATACAAAAGTTGGGATCGTGCACCGGTCAAGAGTAGTTTTCGGATGAAATCTGCCTTTGAGATAACTCCTTCACGATTGCGATGGTCCTCGTATAGTGCGTCAACGATGGCCCAATCGCTTTCATCTAGTTTGATGTGTTTGGAGAAGGGTGCCCAATCTTTGCTCGCCTTCGTGTCCGACATTGCCAACAAGGTTCCCAGTCAGAATATCCTCTTTAGCGTATAGTTACCCAACACCACAGGTTGAGATACCTACTGAATGTTGTAATGTAGAAATCAATGAGACGCATCTTGACCCTCTTTGACGATGGTCTGCGCCATCATGAATTGGCTGGAATAGTACAGATGAATCCAGCCCCCGGCTCGACATACTGGCCGCGTCGCGGTCGGACCGTAGTCGCCCGGTTTCAGGAAGTGTTCGGCGCGAATTGGTTATTGTTTCTTCTTCGGTTTTGGCATCGCCGCTACGGAAAGCGTTTGTGCTCGGGGTCTAGCCCTTGAAATCCGTTTCCGACGTCTCTCAGAGAGACTGTCTCCTCCATTGTGTTTCTCATCCATCTTCAACCAGTCAGGTATGACTATCGCTCGAATCAATTCCTGCACCGTGATGTCCCTGTCGTCAGCGATTTTTCGCAGCTTCGTGTAGGCGGAGTCTCCCAGAGACTGCATGAACTTAGACGAATCGGTAACCTCCTACGAACGCCGCCGTTATTATCTGCCTGAACCTCAAGTCCGCCTGATCAGTCGGGCGCCATATAAGGTCGAGCACCCACGTCATACACCGACTAACCTTTTACGATATTACGATACCTCTAGATATACAATTCAAGCTCAGGCCTTAGGTCAAGAATGTCTGCTGAGAACTTCTTCTAGCGAGGAGCGACAATCGAGGTCACACCGATTTGCGAGAATCTTGTTAGGAATGTCAGGGTTGCGCCGGGTCGGAGCATGATCGCTCGCAAGGATCCCACCGAGCTGTCTTTCTTCTACCGCGTGTCCCAGACAATCCAGCGCGTTCCCAACGAACCCGAGCCAGTGGAATAGAACTCCCAAAGACTCGCCGGCCAAGCAGTCGACCCAAGTCACTTGTCACTCAAGATTTTCCGGATCGTCCAGAGAGCGAGGCTCCTGAGACTAGTCTTGGCGCTAAAGAGAATCCAGAGACCATTTGCTTTGTGGCCTCTGATTGCCGCCTTGCTCAAGCCAGGCAGAGCATTGGTCAGCTTGAGCAAGACAAGCACTGTCAAGGTTGATCAGCTTAGGAGGCCTCTTCCAGTCTACTCTTTGCTTCTGGTGCTTCTCATAGGAGTAGCCGGGGGAGCATACGCTTCTTCAGCATTAATTCACGGAACTCTGAACACTGGTTGGAACGCTCCAGACTTCAGTGTCGGCCTATCTCCGCCTTCTTTGACTCTGACCCCGGGGGTCCGTCGCAACTTTTACCATTAGACTCTCCAGCATCTACTCCTTCGCTGGAAGCGTAAACTTGAACGCCACACCACCTACTGCTTCAAGCATGACAGTAACCGCGAACCCGAACTCTGTCTCTCTGCTCACAGGAACTGGTACCTCTACACTGACAGTATCGGCCCCATCATTTACGCCCACTGGAATATTCACGATGAACCTCACGGGATATAGTGGAAGACTATCGCACTTGGCACAATCGTTCTTGCTGATAGCATCCCCGCCACCCCGAGACTTCGCAATTGCCGCGAATTCGACTTCAATGGCTCTTTCGCAAGGTTCCTCCGGGACCGCGAGCCTAACGATCTCAAGTGTGAGCGGTTTCTCAGGAATGGTAAACCTCACCGCAACGACCTCGCCGATTATCGGAAACGGACCGACTGCGATACTGAATCCGACGAAGGTAACTGTGACATCCGGAGGAACTGCAAACTCCCTACTGTCTGTGTCGACCTCAGGATCAAGCCTCGGAGAGGCTATACAATATTTGTCCTAGCGACCAGCGGGACCTTTTCCCACTCTCTGTCAATTAGCTTGACTGTCCAGTGACTGCGATATTACTCCAACTGCCTCCTAAGTCGAGGTCGAATGAAGGAACAAAGTTGGTGGGCGTCTACAAACTTACTTGGCCGGAGACAGGGTAAGCTATGTCTCGGATGTTTGCCGAGTAGAGACCTATGCTGCTGGCTTGTAGAAAGATCGTGAAGGTCACCTGGCTAGGAACTGCCCAGCCTTGAGAAAGCCAGGCTTGGTTAGCATCAATGGACACGGTAGTCCAGGCAGAAGCAGCGATAGGAACCATACTTGTGAAGTTGTAGCTAGAAGTCAAGAAAGCTGGCTTCGCAGTGGTGTTGGAGAAGAGATAGGATAGCACGTGAGCGCCATCAGTTACCGTCACCCCGAGGACAGCTCGGCTTCCAGTGCTTGTTCCTGCAGGATCGAACAAGCTGAAGTTCACGGTTGTAGCGTTGAGGAGAATCTTCTGGGATATCATTATTTTTTCAATATTGATCGCCGGGGTCGAATAGTTGAGATGTAGGCTCATCCCTGTTGTCTGGTTCTGGTCCAGTCCTTGAATTACTGGCGTTAGCTGGTCTACGTTGGTCTTGGTCAGCTTCCAACCGAATGGTACCTTTGTTCCCGCACCAACATCCAAGGTCCACCATCTGAAGTGTGGGTTTGCAATAGCTGGAAGGGGAATGTTTGGAGTGAGAGAGAGAGACTCGCCTACAAGGTTTCCAGTGTTTGCATCGAATACGTAGACCCGGAAACTGGTCGATCGCGGGACTGCTCCCACGCCGTCGGTAGCAGTTATGATGTAGGAAGAACTGGACCAAGGTCCAAGGGTCCTGCTTGAGTTTGATGACCAGAGAAATGGGAGATATAACCAATAGACAAAGAATGACGGGGTGATCGGTTTGGGGGTCTGGTTCTCAAGTGTTAGGTTCAGGAGGGTTGCAGCACCAATTCCGTCAGGATCTGACACTGAGTTGATCTGCACATCAACTTTCGAGGGCGGTGAGCTGGAAACGTAGACTCCATAGGCACCGACAAAGATCGTGGTAAGGAGCAAGCTTGCAAGGAGAGGAACTCTTAGCCTCACGCGTAGCGAGTGCAAGCCGACAGCTATTGTCGGGCGCAACGCAATGCCCCTGAATGGCGAAAAGTGCCAGATCGATAAAGCGGGCCTATTTCTGAAGAATTCTAGGGCCAGTGGAAGCGACCAGTAGAAGATGTAGTTTGGAAATGATCGGTAGTAGAAGAACAGGATCATGACGGGAAAGATCCAGACGTAGTATCTTGATTTCGAGTAACGCGTGGCGTATAGATAAAGAGAGCCGATGCCAACCAGTCCCATTAGGACTACGAAGAAGAGAGGCGGAGGGGATATCCCTACACGTAGAAGAATCCCGGACAGCCCGATTCCCCCGGGAACCTCCACTACGCCACCTGGGAGGTAGGGAGAGATTGTCGCTACCCACCACTGAGACGGCGAGGACAACATAAAAGGAATGTTTGGGCCGAGAAAGCCTGCCACTAGTGAAGCTGTGCCAACTAGAGTATTTCTCAGCTTTGAACCGGAGGATTCTTGCCAAAGACGAATTACGAGAAATGGGGCTGCGACAAGGGCGATCTGTTTCGTGGCGCCCGCCAGCCCTACCATTAAGAGTCCCATGTTCCGGTTTCGATACCAGAGAACGGTCCCCGCGAGCAGGAAGAACGCCCAGACGCTATCGGTCCAGCTTGATGCGACGAATGCGGGAAAGAAGACGAAGGGAGCGAGGCTGAGTGCTTTCTGACGGGAGGGAACAAGCCCGAAGATCACAAGGACTGAGAGTATGTGAAATACGAAGACACCATCACGCAGGTCATGCAGTCCCACGACGTAAAGAGGAAGAAGCGAGAGGAAATTCAAGGCGGGGTAGTTGAGGTGAAACTCGAATGACCCATCAACTCTAGGTGTGTAGAAAGACGGGGAAAAACTGAACTGGTCGAGGAAGGGCTTGATGGAGTAGCCGTACGGGTTCTGAAAGGCTAGAACTTTCAAGACGCCCATGTAGGAACCGACGATGCTGTCGGTCATGTAGGTGACCCAAAGGATTCTCGTGAATAGTAAGTAGAGGACCACGGTGGCGCAGAGGTGTCCTGAAAGCGAGAGAAGGTTTGATCGGCTAAGCGACAACTGTTTCCGTCTTGAGTTCAAGAGGTTGAACGCTCCGAACAGGAGCAGAGGAATCGCGAGAACGACGAGAAGGCTGGAGATGAGAACAATCAAAAGCCCAACGGCTACGAGGAAGGCCCCTGAGACGAACAGCCCGATCCTCGTCCCACTTCCCGCCTGGGTGGAAGGGTCCTTGTTTAGACCTAAGAATCGACCTGCACGTGTCCTGAGAAGGTGAGAAATGCGGCGGACTGGAATAATCATCTATTAGACCCTAGAAGTACTTGCGACCCAAGACCCGCTCTGATTTCCGCAAAATGACCCTTTAAGAGTTATGCGAGAAATCAAAACGGCCAGTTTGGGCCCTCGTGTGAACATCGGCAGACTCTCATCACCGAGCGGCAAACCCTGCCTGCCTATTTTATTGTGGTGTTACACGAACCATGCGGAGGCATCTACATAGGTAGAGAGAGGTGTTCCAGGCGGCAGAACCCTGAGCAGACGTTTGGAAAGGGAATTTTGAATACTCAGTCAGAACCCAACGGACAAAGGCTTCCGAAACTAAGCATTTAGTATCTCTTGCTGAGAGTGCGCTTGCAAGTGGCTTACGGATACGGAGCACAGTGAGTCGTGTTTCTTCTCGGACATAGTTGTTGGAGCTATCTCTTCTCCAAACTCACGGGCAGACAAGTCAGGGTCAACCTCCCCGCTTACATGGCTCTTGTGGCGGGAGTTCTACCGGACTTTGATATCTACTTCAAGCCGTTTATTCAACACCACACATACTCCCACTCTCTAGTTGTTCTGCTGCCGATCTGCGCGGTTCTCATCGTTCGATTCAAAGGCCTTGGACTAGCATTCTCGACGGGGATTCTCTCCCATCTTGTGGCAGACTCTTTTGTTGGGACTATTCCCCCTCTTTACCCACTGTCCGATTTCCAGCTAGGAATCAGTCTGGGGCTGCCTAGTCCCGCGGATACGGCTCTCGAGATCGGCGCCTTTGGACTCGTTCTAGCCCTAGCTTCTCTCAACGGAGACCAAAAGCTTGTGACCAAGCCCCACCGAGAAAGTGTGTACCTTGCGATACCAATGGTTTCCATTGTCACACTTACCCTTCTGTTCGCGGGCGACAACAACATTCCGCTTGCTGCGTTCGCTTTCTCAAGGAAAGCCCTGACACTGATAACCCTAGGCCATGCAGCTCTAATCGGGATCCTTGGTTTAGGTGTCTTTCAAGGCATTAGAGCCTTCATAGCCGATAACCGACGACCTCTCAAAGACTCAAGCGGCCCGCCTGCCCAACAATAACCGTCAGAGTCGCTACTACCAAGTAACATCTCGCCTTAATTCCAGCTTACACGGGTCTCTCATGAGACTGCTAAGGAGGTCTCAAAGATAAGCTACTTCACGTGGTGGAACTTCCCGAAGAAAGCTTGGCTCATCATCATAGCAGAGCTCGGTGTAATTACGTCCCTATCGGTCACGCTCTACATAACATACCTGAGCAACATCTACTTCCAGACATACGTAAACAGTCTTTCTCCCATACTGGTTCCGATTCTTAGCGTCGCCTTCGGAGTCTCTTCAGCATCAGTAGCCACGTATCTCTATCTGGGAATGAGGAGGATCAGGGCACCGCTAGAGAACGAAGCCTTCTCGACTTCGGTGAAAAAGAAGACCTCTGTTAAGCGAGCTCCCAAACGAGTTTCTCAAACGAACCCCGTGCCACCACTAGCTGGAGACACAGTATCGTCAGCCCCTCCGAAGCCCAAGCCGGGCACTTCTGCTCAAAATCACGCCCAGAACCAAAAGCCTCAAGCAAGAAAGGAGGGAAGAAATAGTCCCGGGCCTTGAGCCGCGCAAACCAGCCAAGTCTCCGAACTAAGCAAGTACCAAACCATCCTTTCCCGACGGACACAATTCGCCAATATTCCACCCAAGGGGTTCTGAAGATACAAAGCAGAGGGGAATCTGCTTCAGTCCAAGTGTGATAGGACGAGTCATGAAGAAGCTGAGAAGTCTGTCTGGAGAGCCATTCCGGGCTTCGCAAAGAGAATCATGATCAACCAGACGATCGCTATTGCCTTTCTGTCGTTTTGGACCTATGAAAACTACGAATGATTTCTACTTCCAAGCATACGTGAACGGCTATCTCTAAGGAAACACGATCGTACTTCAGCCTTAGGGGACGCGTGCCTTGCCTAGGAGCGCCCTATGTC
>WNFE01001152.1_pt1 | contig 19103 bp, 19 predicted proteins | sample 5400451 | NCBI WGS metagenome assembly WNFE01 (sample SAMN13153344, study PRJNA577476) | soil metagenome | isolation source: 200 cm saprolite under Douglas fir tree site 2 hole 2 | place: USA:California | collected 2015-04-18
ATGGGCCCTTATCGGCGGCCTGATCGGAAGCGAGCGGCTAGGAGCGGATCGACTAGGGCTGCCGTTGCGACCATGGCCGCGTTGGCGCCGAGGGCGAGGGCTTCTTGGGCGCGCTCGACGGTGGTGATCCCGCCGACGGCGAGGATGACCTTGCTCCATGCGCCGGCTTTGCGCCACGCGTAGAGCTCTTCGACCTGGATGCGGCAGGTGTCCCACACGGCGGCTCCCGAGACGCCCGCCAGCTCGCGTCCCGGGCCCGGCAGCCCCGGCGTCCCGTCGGACTTGACGACCCGGCGCTGGAGTCCGTTGACCAGCACGAAGCCGTCCACCCAGCGTGCGATGGCCGTCGCCAGGTCGTGCAGCGCGCGCGGGCTCCGGGAGGCGCCGAGCTTGGCCAGGACCGGCTTCGCTCCTACGGCGCGGCGCACTCGCGCGAGGACATGCGCCGACAGGGCCGGGTCGTCGACGACCATCTGCGGCTGCTCGGCGGCGGTGTCGGGCGAGGAGAGGAGGACCTCGACGACGTCGGCGCCCGCTTCGGCTGCCCAGGCCGCGGCCCGCGCGTAGTCATCGGCGAGTTGCTCGCCGTCGCCGCCGGGCGAGGGGGTGCCGACCACGCTGACGATGAGCGCCTGGCCGGGGCCGAGCTTGGCCCTCGCGCGCTTGACGTCGGCGCGCCAGAGTTCAGGCTTGGCTGACGGCAGGCCGAAGGACACGCTCCACGTGACGGCCGCGGGGTCGAGGCGCCGCGGCGCGGGCTCGATCACCGCCGGATCGCCGGCGCGACAAAACGCCAGGTTGGGCGCCGTGTAGGCGGCGCGCGCGACCGTGCGGACGGTCGAGTACGTCAGGAGACCGTAGCCGAGTCGCGCGTACGCCTCGATCCATCTGGAGCTGGGCAGCGGGCCGGACGCGATGCCGACAGCGCATTCGAGCGCGCGGTCGAAGAGCCGGACGGGCGGGCCCTCGGGCAGGCGGCGCGGGCGCGCGGGCAGCTTGGGCGGATGCGCCGCGTTCCAGGCGAACGAGCGGTTGAGGCGCCAGGCGATCAGGTCTCCGCCTCCAGGGATTCGAAGCTCCAGTCCTCGAGCGGCGTCATCGACGCGAGGTCGGGCTCGAAGGCGCCGCCGTAGCCCGGCGTCCCGAGCGAGGCCACCCGCACGAGCCCGTCCTCGATGCGCAGGTGCGCCTTGTCCTCGCCGCCGCGGTAGAGATCGCGGTGCAGGCGCGTCGCCTGCTGGCGCTCCCGTCGCGAGCAGTGACTCAGGCCCTTGACGTAGTGGTGGCCGTTGCGCTCGACGTGCGTGATGCCGAGCGCCCGGACCGTCGCCAGATCCTGCTGGAGCGGGAGGACCGGCAAGGTCGTCAGGTCCTCGGCGGTCATGAAGAGCGCGGCCTGCGGCTTCTGCCGCGCCTTCCAGCGCTCGATCAGCGAGCGGTTCAGGAAGGACTTGATGATGCCCTTGCAATTCTTCGTGCTGACGCCCAGGTAGCCGAGCTTGACGGCCGCCTTGAACGAGCCCAGCTCGCCGTCGCTCTCGTCGATGATGACCGGGACCCCCAGGGCCCCCAGTGCCTTGGTTACTGCCGGGTCGAGCGCGACCGCGCGGTCGAGCGGCTGCTCGACGAAGGCAATGGACTTGCGGAAGCGCCGGAGCGCCGACCCCTTCCCCATCGCCTTGAGGAGGCGGGCAAAGTCGTCGAGCGTCTTGTACTGCTCGTTGCCGTCGAGCGAGACGACGTAGGGCTCCGTGACGAGACGGTCGAGCGTGGCGGCCACGGCTCTCAATCGGGCGAGATCCTCGTCGTGCCGCCCGCCCACCTTGACCTTGAAATACCGGAGGCCGTAGGTGGCGACGCACTCTTCCAGCGTCTGCGGCAGCCCGTCGTCCAGCCAGCCGTCGTCAGGAACGTCGGCGGCCGTGATCGGGTCGAGCAGTCCGACGGTGTGGCGCACGAAGAGCGTCGAGGGCGGCGTCTCGCGCGCCCAGCGCGCGAGGTCGTCCATTTCGAGCTCGCGATGCACGGCGCCCGGCCTGATCTCGAGCAGGTCCTGGCGCAGGAGGGCGACCAGGTCCGCGCCGGCCAGCCGTGCGGCGGCGTCGGCGAGCGCCCGCTCGAAGAACGAGGAGCCGAACGAGACCGTCAGCTCGTTCAGTTTTCTCTCGGGGCCGCGGCTGCGGCACTCGGCGAAGGCGTCGAGCCAGATCTGGAAGACGGAGCGCGGCACCCTGGCGGCCTCCATGTAGGCCTGGTGGGCGACGCGGATCGAGATCAGCTGGTCCTTGACGTTGTCCCGGAAGCTTCGTCCCGGATCCTTGTCGAACCACTTCGGCAGGAGATTGTCCGCGGCGTAGCCGTGCGCCCGGCGACCGTCAGCCGCCTCGACCTCGACCGCCACGTGCAGCAGGGGGAAGCGGGTGAGCGTGACGATGCCATACCGGAAGGGCAGCCTCGTCTCGAGGTTCCGGACATGAAAGGAAGCGGATTTGACCGAGAGCCTTACTGGAATGCTGGCATGACCTCTTTGGCGATCAGCGTGAGCTCGCGCATGATGTGCCGGTGCGGCATGCCGGGGAAGAAGAGCCGGCAGATGAGGTGCGTCAGGCCGTACTCGGTCACGAACGGCTCGAGCGACTTGCGGACCTGGTCGGGGCCGCCGATGAGGAACCGGTGCTTCATGAGCCCGTCGAGATCCGTGGCGATCGAGGCGTCGATGAACGGGTGCTTCCAGCCGCCGGCGTACTCCTTGCGATACGACACCATGATGTGACGCTCGGCGAGCTCGCGGGCTTCCCTGTCGGTCTCGGCGATGATGACGTCGCGGGTGAGCGGCCACTCCGTGATGGGCGCCGTGAGGCCCGCGTCCGCGCGGTTCTTCAAGAACTGCTTCTTGCCGTTGAGCAGGCGCGGAAGATCGGCGGTGGGGCCCGGGATCCAGTTGTCGGCGAGCGTCGCGGCCCGGCGGAGGGTGATGTCGCCCCAGCCCCCGATCCAGATCGGCGGGTGGGGCTTCGTCACGGGCTTCGGCTCGAGCGAGCCCTCGACCTGGAAGTAGCGCCCCTTGAAAGAGACCTTGTCCTGCGTCCACAGTCCCTTGATGATCGCGAGCTGCTCCTCGAAGCGGGCACCGCGCTTCTCGAGATCGGCGCCGTAGAGGGCGAACTCGTCGGGCTTGTAGCCGATGGCCGCGCCCAGGACGAAGCGGCCGCCCGACATGACGTCGATCAGCGCCGCGTCCTCGGCGAGCCGCGCAGGGTGATAGAAGGGCGCCACGAGAATGTCGGTGCCGAGGATCACGCGCGAGGTGCGCGTCGCGAATCCCGCCAGCACCGGCAGGGGAGAAGGCCAGTAGTGGTTGACGACCGAGTGGTGCTCCTCCATCCACACGGAGGCGAAGCCGAGATCCTCGCCGCGGACGACTTCCTCCAGGGCATCCGTGTAGTAGTGGCCGCCCTCGATCGGGATGAAGCCGACCTTGAGCCTTGCCACTAGTCGGAGGCCAATTTCCCGTTCACACCCCAGTTCGACTTCTCGACGTCCTGGAAGACGATGTGGACCTGGTCGGCCGTGGTCTTGCCGATCTTGACCATGGCGTCGGTGATGGCGGCCGTGATCTCGCGCTTCTGCTGCGGGGTGCGGCCGGCGTACCACTGGACGGTGATGTTGGGCATGGGGTCTCCTTTACTTGAGTCGCGTCATGTCGTCGGGAAAGTTGGACGTGAAGGAATAGGTCTTGACCCTGCCGTCGCCGTTGAAGCGGACCGAGAGATCCTTGGTCTGCTCCGTGCCCCAGCTGCGCTGGCCGTAGAACCAGCGCCAGGTCGCGTCGCCGCTGTCAATGCCGACCTGGTAGGGCTCGCCAAAAATGCGCCGGAGCTCCGTCTTGTCGGTCTTGCCCACGGTGATGCCGCCCGCCTTGGGGGAGGGGAACTCGCGGCCGAAATTCGTCGACAGGCAACCGGCGCTGATCATCGCCATCAGAAGGGGAATCACCGCGAGCGCCGGACGCATAAATTGGATTATCCCACGCGGAGTTCCACGGGGTCAACGCGGCCTCGCGCGCAGGACGCCCGGCGCGCGGGACGCATGCTAGGATGTCGGCGTGGACACGTTCAGCGCCGACGAACGGGCCGCGCTCTCCCCGTACTTCACGAACCTCGATGGTCCCGTCTTCGCGCTGGTCAACCTCCCCGAGGTCGTCAAGGGCGCGCTCTTCGCGCGCTACTCGCGCTCGGCCAAGTCGCTGCGCCGGCTCTTCCTCGACGAGTTCGTAGAGCAGTCGGCCGGCGCCGCGGCGACGGGCGCCGTGGGCACCGCGCGCGCCGAGAAGCTGTACGAGCGCGTCTTCTCCGACTACGGCGACGACTCCGTGGCCCAGCTGGGCGGCGTGCACCTCGCGTGCGAAGGCGCGTCGAACATTCTGACCAAGGTGCTCGAGTGGGGCCGCCTCATGGCCTACCTCGAACAGTCCACACGCTACATCCCGTACACCGACAGGCCGGACGGCCGCTGGAAGTACCATGTCCCCGCCGAGCTCGACGGCCACCCGCTACGGCAGCGCTACGTCGAGACGCTCGACCGCGCCTTCGAGACCTACGCGCGCTGGATCGACCCGATGCTCGCCCACTGGGGCGCCCGTCTCGCCAGGCCCGCGGGCGACAGCGACGCCGCCTGGCGCGCGACGATCCGCGCCAAGGCGCTCGACAGCGTGCGCGGTCTCCTGCCCTCGGCCACCCGCTCGAGCGTGGGAATCTTCGGGACCGGACAGGGCTACGAGGCGCTGCTGCTGCGCATGCGCACGCATCCGCTCGCCGAGGTGCGCGACTACGCCTCGCTGATGCTGGAGGAGCTCCGCAAGGTCATTCCCGCCTTCCTCACGCGCCTCGACCGTCCCGAGCGCGGCGGAGCGTGGAGCCGTTACCTCGAGACCACGCGGCGGGAGACGGGCGAGCTGGCCGGGAGGCTTCTCGCCGGGCTCGAGCCCGAGCCGCGCGGGGAAGTGACGCTGACCGACTTCGACCCCGACGGCGAGATCAAGGTCGTGGCGGCCGCGCTCTACGCCTCGTCGCGGCTGCCGGATGACCAGCTGCTGGCCGTGGCGCGCAAGCTCGGGCCCGAGGAGCGCCGGCAGGTGCTCGAGGCCTACGTGGGGCCGCGCACGAATCGCCGCCACAAGCCCGGCCGGGCCTTCGAGAGGACGGCGTACCGCTTCGACGTGCTCGGCGACTACGGCGCCTTCCGCGACCTCCAGCGCCATCGCCTGCTGACGCTCGAGTGGCAGCCGCTCTCCACGCGCCACGGCTGGGTCGCCTCGGAGGAGATCGAGACGGTCGGGGCGCTGCCCGACTGGCGAAGGGTGATGGACGGCGCCGCGGAGCTCTACGAGGCCCTCGTGGCGGCGAGGCTCCCCGACGTGGCGCCCTACGCGGTCGCCATGGCCTATCGCGTGCGCTTCTACATGGAGCTGAACGCGCGCGAGGCGATGCACATGATCGAGCTGCGCACCACGCCGCAAGGTCATCCGGCGTACCGGCGGATCTGCCAGGCCATGCACCGGCTGATCGCCGAACAGGCGGGTCACCCTGCCATCGCGGCGGCCATGTCTTTCACCGACCTCTCGGACTCGGAAGAGGGACGCCTGGCGTCCGAGCGCGCCACCGAACGGAGACGCGCCGGACGCTAGTTGCCGCTGATGGTGAGCTTGCTGTTGGCCCCGTTGACCTGGATCAGAGCCTTGTTCGGCGTGATCACGCCGAGCAACGGATTCTTGATGGCCACGCCCGTGATGCTGACATTCGAAGCCACGGCCCCGCCCGTGAGCGCCACCGGGATTCCGCCGATGTTGATGAAGGGCAGCACGTTCGAGACGTTGACCACGTTGCCTCCGCCGCTGAAGGCGATGAGGGCGCCGCTGATGTTGACGATGGAGCCCCCGCTGACGGAGAGCAGCACGCCGTTGTTGATCGTCAGCGTGCTCCCGTTGGCCAGGTTGATCAAGTTGCCGCCGGTCTGGAGGAAGCTGCCGCCCGCCACGTTGACCAGCGCCCCGGCGTTGACGAGGATGCGGCTTCCGTCGAGGGCGACGTAGGGACCCGAGTTGGTGATCTTCGCCTTCGACGTGAGATCGATCGCGTTGCCGTTCGTCGTGAGCTGAGCGCCCCCGCGGAGATTCAGGAGCGGGGCGGTGGCCTGGAGCAGCGCCACGTCGACGGTCACCGCACGCTGAGTCGTGACGGTGGCGCCGTCCATGTCGAGAAAGCCGCCGCCGGTCTGGATGGGCTCATCGGTGCCGACCCAGAGGCCGCTCACGGGATCGACCGACGTGCCCGACCCGACGAGGTGGAAGATCGAGCCGGCCGAAGCGATCTGCGACACGCCGCCTGTCAGCGAGAGGAGCGGCGCCGATCCCGCCACGATGAAGCGCCCATTGTTGGTGGCGAGGACGAAGTCCGCCGTCGACGTGACGGCGGTGCCGGTAGCCGCGAGCAGGCCGCCCGCGAGGCTCGCCGTGCCGTTGTTGCTCGCCGAGAAGCCGTCCGCCGCGCCGCTGAGCTGGAACGTACCGCCCGTGAGGTTGACGAGCGCGGAGGTGGTCGTGTCGGTGAGAGTGGCCGACTTGATCGCCACGAAGTCGCTCGATCCGGCGATCGCGGTGCCGTTGGCGGCGAAGAACGGGCCCGACAGGGTCGCGGCAGAATTCGAGTCGAGGCTCAGGCCGCTCGTCCGGGCGCCCAGCGCGAGCGATCCGCCGGTCAGGCTCACGAGAGGCGAAAGGCCGGTGGCCGTCAGCTGACTGTTCGCCTGGGCCTCCAGGAGCGCCGGCCCCGTGAGAGCGAGCGAAGCGTTGACGGCGTTCAGGAGCGGGCCAGTGAGCCCGAGGGTGCCGTTCCGCAGCAGGGCGGCGGTCTGCGCGGCCAAAGTGCCGCCGCTCACGCTGATGAATGGCAGCGCCGTGCTGCTGCCCAGGCTGCCCTTGACCTGGAGCACGTCGCCCCCGATGGTCAGCGTGCTGTTGGTGGAGCGGAGCAGGTCCGTCGAGAGGTTGCTGCTCGAGGCGGCGGGGACCTGGTAGAGGTCGCCGGGGATGTTGACGACCTGGTTGCTGTAGATGAACGGCAGCCCCGAGCCTACGCTCGCAGCGCCGACTCCGGCGCTCGAAACGAACGGCGTGATCGGGGCCTGGCCGACGGGATTGGTCGCGTCCGCGGGATTCGCCGACTGGTCCTGGGGATCGACCGTCTCGCTGCCTCCGCTGCCGTCACCCGTGATGACCTGGCCGAGCGCGCCCGCGCGGGTCTGCTCTCCAGGGGCGAGCGCGGCCAGGACATCGATGTGCGGCGGCTGGTTCGGTCGCAGATCGCTCAACAGAGCCGCTCGCGCAATCACGTCGAGCCTGACGGGCACGCCGATGGAGTCCCCGGTGACCGTGACGCTCGACGGCGCGACGAGCCTCACAGGTGGCGCGCCGGGATTTGCCGGCGTCGTGACGTCGATGTAGCCGGACAGGACATGGACGCGCGAGACGGGGATGGCGGCGCCGGGCGGCGTGAGCGTCTCCGCGATGACGACGGTGCCGCGGATGGCCGCGATGGCATTCTCGGTGCGGATCTCGACGATCTCGCCGGGGCGCATGCGCTGCCGGGCGACGCCGATGGCGACCTTGCCCCAGAGGAGCTGGACGATCGAGTTGTCGGCCTGGTCGGTCAGCTGGAGCTCCGAGAGCTCTCGGACGGTGAGGAGAGCCTTCTTGCCGAGAAGCAGGCGCGCCAGCGATTGCGAGGCCGTGCTGATGCGGTCGCGGAGGAAAACCTCATCCTTGAACCGCAGGGGCTGAGGCGCGGGCGACGCCGCGTGGGCGACGGTGACCTGGCCCATGACCGCGGTGGCAACCCCCGCGCCCGCGGAAGCCCTGGCCGTAGCCGGGGAAGTGGCGAGGACGGCCAATACCAGAGCGCCGGTCGCCTGCCATCCCCGCACGGTCCATCCCACGATTCGGTCTCCGATGCAGACTGCGAAGTTAGAGTTGGACCGGCTCTTCAAGGCCAGCCGCCCAGCCGCGTAAAAGCTATGCACCTGTCGTACCATCCCTGGCCTCGACCTGATGAGGCGTAAGTAGCTGAAATGCCTGGGGCCAGTTTCACAATCCAAGTCCTGGAAAATGCGCGGTGCCGGATTCAGTCAACGGAAAATGTCGCAGAGTGGCAAGCGTCGGTAGCGTGACGGAGGGCCGGAGTGGCCGGGTGGGGTCCGCGGACTTATAGTAGGCGCCATGACATTGAGACCCGAGCAGGTCAAAGCGAAGGAATACCTTCACGCCAAGGGCACGCGTCTCACGGCGTCCCAGGTCCACGAGCGGGTCACGGCGGGCTTCGCGGCCCTCGAAGCATTCCTGGACGGCGTGACGGAGGCCGAAGCCAGGACCCGGGCGCTCCCGGGCGAGTGGACCGTGCACGAGGTGGTCGACCACCTCGTCGAGACCCACCGGCCGAGCCTCGAGGAGCTCCGCGACTTGCTCGCGGGGAGGCGGCCCCCGGGCGCGCCCATTCCGGCGGGGCTTCAGTCGAGCGATCCGATGGCGCGTCCGTGGCCGGAGCTCGTCGCCGAGCTCAGGCGCATCCAGGCCCTCGTCGTCGCGACGCTCGAATTAGCGCCGGACACGCTGACAGACGCGCGCGCGCCGGTCGTCATGGTCATCAACGTCAAAGACGCGGACGGGCGCGAAACTCCGCTGCACTGGATTGAAGAGCTCGACTGGAAGGCCTACGCCGTCATCTTCAGGCTCCACGTGCTGGACCACTTGGGCCAAGCCCGCAAGGTCGTCCACGCAGCGCGCGGCGCCTGACCCGCGTCACGCGCTCTTCGCGAATTCTTCCTTGGCTTTCTGTAGCTCGCCCGGATTGGCGAGCAGGTCGAGCGCCGTCAGGGCGAGGGCCTTCGCCCCGGCGATCATGCCGGTGCGGGCCAGCGGCGACTTCGCCCACTCCGCGAACTCGCGCGAGTGCCCCGGAATGCCGTCGGGCGAGATTCGGATGTACGGGTGGATGGTCGGGATGGCCTGGCTGACATTGCCGCAGTCCGTCGAGCCGTAGCCCGCCTCGCCGTCGTCGGGATCGACAGGGAAATCGATCCGCTCAAGGTTCTTGCCGAAGAGCCCCGCCATCGTGAAGTTCGCCTTCAGCGGCTCGTGGACGGTCGCATCCGCCGTGACCTTGACCGTGCAGCCGGTGGCGGTCGCGGCGCCCTGGGCGCACCCTTCGAAGCGCCGCAAGAGCTCCCGGCAGTAGTCCTTCGTCGGCGCGCGGAGGTAGAACTCGGCGGTCGTGTGCTCGGGAATGATATTGGCCTGGTCGCCGCCCTTGGTGATGATGCCGTGCACGCGCGCGTCCGGCTTGATCTGCTGCCGCATGAGGTCGAGCGAGACGAAGAGCTGGATCATGGCGTTGAGCGCGTTGACCCCTCGCCAGGGCCAGGAGGAGGCGTGCGAGGCCTTGCCGAAGTACTCGCACTTGACCTTGATGATCCCGAGGCTCGGCCGCCACACCTGCGTCCCGCAGCGGCCGTGGATCATCATGGCGGCGTCCACGTCCTTGAACACGCCGGCTTCCATCAGCCTGACCTTCCCGGCACCGCCTTCCTCGGCCGGAGTGCCGATCACCTGGATGCGCCCCGCGAAGGGCAGCGTGCCGAGGGAGGCCGCGATGGCCGCGCCCGCGCCGGCGCCCGCGGTAGCGATCACGTTGTGCCCGCAGGCGTGACCGATATTGGGCAGCGCGTCGTACTCGGCCATGATGGCCACCGTTGGTCCGGGTTTCGCGCCCTCTATGGTCGCGCGGAACGCGGTAGGCAGCCCGCCCACCCCCCGCTCGACGCGCGCGCCCTGCTTCTCGAGGAAATCGCTGAGCCATCCCGACGCCTTTTCTTCCTTGAAGCAGAGCTCGGGGTTGCCGTGGATCTGGAGAGAAATCTTCTCGAGATCGTCCGCGAGGCGGTCGACCGCCTCCGTGACCTTGGTCTTGGCCTGGTCGAGCGTCTCAGACGCCATCCGCGAACTCCTTCTTGGCGGCCTTGACCCGCGCGGGCTCGGCGAGCAGGTCGAACGTCGTCATTGCCATGGTCTTGGCCGCGGCGACCATGCCCTGCCGGGCCAACGGCTTGACCGCCGCGTCGGCGAAATCGCGCGTATGGATGGCCATCCCCACGGGCGCGATGCCGATCATCGGCTGGATGGTCGGCAGCACCTGGCTGACGTTGCCCACGTCGGATGAGCCCTTGCGGTCGGGGATGGGCTCGCCCTCGCTGAGTCCAACGGCGGTCATGTTGGCCTTGAAGAGATCGAGCAGGACGCGGCTCGACTTCATCGGCTCGTAGACGCTGTCGTGCTGGGTGACCTTGAGCTCGCAGCCCGCCGCCTTGGCCGCGCCTTCCGCGCACGCGATGACCCGGCGGTACAGCTCCCACATCGTGTCGATGCGCGGGGCGCGCATGTAGAAGGTGGCCGACGCGTACTCGGGGATGATGTTGGCAGCCGCGCCGCCGCTCGTGATGATGCCGTGGATGCGGCAATCGGGGCGCACCTGCTGCCGCATCATGGCGACCGCATTGTAGGTCTGCACGCAGGCATCCAGCGCGTTGACGCCCTCCCACGGATCGGCCGAGGCGTGCGAAGCCTTGCCGCGGAACTCGAGCGTCGCGCGGGCGATGCCGAGCAGGTCCTGGTGGAGGAGCGTGCGATCGAATCCGTGGATCATCATCGCGGCGTCCACCTCTTTGAAGATGCCCGCCTGGATGAGCTTGATCTTGCCGCCGCCGCCCTCTTCCGCCGGGGTCCCGATGACCTGGACGCGCCCCTTGGGCAGCTGCGCCTTGACCGCGGCGAGCGCCGCACCTGCGCCGGCGCCCGAGGTCGCGATGATGTTGTGGCCGCACGCGTGCCCGATGCCCGGGAGCGCGTCGTACTCGCAGAGGATGGCGATGGTCGGGCCTTCGCCGGTCTCGATGGTGGCTCGAAAGGCGGTCTCGACGCCGCCCACGCCCTGTTCGACCTTGAAACCCTGTTTGCCGAGGAACTCCGAGAGCCACGCGCAGGCCTTGACTTCCTGGTACGCGAGCTCGGGGTTGTCGTGGATCTTCGTCGACAGCGCGTGCAGCTCGTCGGCGAGGCGGTCGACTGCCTGCGAGATGGCGTCCTTGACGGTGCTCATGCGGCCTCCGGGGGTGAGAGGGTTCGCGCTGCGGCGACGAACCGTCACTCTACAGCCCGACAGTCAGCTTGTCGAGCCCCGGCGGGATGCTACAGGCGGCGGGATTCGAAGCGAAGGGACTCGCGGGCTGGTTCGGGCTCGCCGATCGGGAGGTCGATGTTGAAGACCGCGCCGCCCTCCGGACGATTCTCGGCCCAGATGCGGCCGCCGTGCTCGGTGACGATGCTGTGCGCGACGGAGAGGCCCAGGCCGCGCCCGTCACCCGGCTGCTTGGTGGTGAAGAAAGGGTTGAAGATGCGGGGCAGGTGTTCCGGCGGGATGCCGGGCCCGTCGTCGGCCACCTGGATGCGCACGCCCTCGGCCCACGGCTTGACGGTGATCGTGAGCACGCCGCCACCGTGTGCCTCGCGGACGGCATGCTGGGCGTTCTGCAGCACGTGCAGCAGGACTTCCTGAAGGTGGTTGTGGTCGGCCCAGATGTCGGGCACGGGCTCGAGGTGGACGCTCACCGAGATGCCCTCGGCCTCGAGGCGGTTTTCCTCGAAGGCCACCACTTCGTTGACCTGTTCCCCCACCTGGCAGCGCGCGCGCCTCGGCGGGCGATGCTCGGCGAAGAGGATGAGGTCGCGGACGATGGAGGCGGCGCGCTTGGACGCGGCGTCGATCACGCCCATCGCTTCCTGGATCAGCGGATCCAGATCGCCCTGGGCCAGCAGGTGCAGCTGGGCCATGATGATGGTCAGCGGGTTGTTGATCTCGTGCGCCACGCCCGCGGCCAGGCCGTTGACGGCGGAGAGCCGCTCCGCCCTGACCACTTCGACCTGTGCGCGGCGGAGGTCGTCGAGCTGCCGGTTGATCTCGCCGTAAAGCCGCGCGTTGTCGAGCGCCAGGCCGATCTGGTCCGCGACGCACTCGAGCAGCGCGACCTCCTCGTCGGTGAAGCGGTCGTCCGTCTGGCGGCCCAGGGAGAGCGTGCCCAGGATGCGGTAGCGGGCCCGGATCGGCACGCAGACGAAGCCACGAATGCCATCCGAGCTGACCGCCGCGAGGGCCGCCGGCAGCAGGTCTTCCGCGGTGCTCGCGTCGTCCACTCGGCGCGCGGTTCCCGACAGCGCCACCCGGCCGATGAGACCTTCGCCCAGGGGGAGCTCGAGGTTGACCCGGCGCAGCTCGTCGCTGAGGCCACGGTCACCGCGCAGGAGCATGGTGTTCCCGTCGACCGAGATCAGGTGAAGGCTCGCGATCTCGTGTCCCGTCACGTGCGTCAGCGCCGACAGGGACCGCTGCACGACCTCGTTGAGGTCGAGAGAACGGCTCACCGCCTCCGTGACCGCGCGGAGCACTTCGAGATGCCGGATCAGGGACGTGGGCTCATGTTTGCGCATGACGCCTCAAGGGTAGCAAGACTGGTGCCACAAGGATAGGGTCGGCATCACCGTTTCCCCATTGAGGCCTGGACCGCCTGATGAGAATGTGGACCATTTGTGTCAGGCCGTGAAATCGTACAGTGTCAGCCCCATGACCACACCCCGGTTCTCGCGCGGGCTATGCGTCTGCCCACTGACGGGTGGGAATGCAGGACCAGCTCCTTCAAAAAGTGGGGGTCACGCTCCGAAAGATTGAGGTCCGCCAGCCGCTCCATGGCTCCGATGAATGGGCCGGGGGCCCCTGTTAGCCTGAGCGCGAAATCGTCGGCTCGCATTTCGGCCCGCCGGGACCAGCCATTAATGACAGGCAGCGCGACAAGGCTGACAGCCATCGTCACGAGACCGAACAGCGGCAATCCGGCGATATCCGACGGGCCGGAGAGTCCGAGGGCTTCCGACGCCGAAGTGAGAACCCGGTCTGCGACCCACAGGGTTGCGAGCGTGACCGCGCTCTGAACGGCGAGTCCGCGCCACACATCGCCCGCGACGTGGTGACCGAGCTCATGGGCGAGCACCGCTTCGACCTCGTCCGGCTCGAAGCGATTGACGAGCGTGTCGAAGACCAGGATGCGCCGCGTTCGGCCTAGGCCGGTCACGGCGGCGTTGGCGGTGCGGCTCCGGCGGGACTGGTCGGCTATCCACACGCCTATCGCGGGCACGCGGGCCCTCGCGGCCAGCCGGAGGAGCCGCGAGCGGAGAGCACCATCGGCGAGCGGCGTCAGCCGGTAGAAGAGCGGCACGAGCCATATCGGCATCACGAAGGCCAGGAGCGCCCCGCCGATGGCGAAGGCGGCCCCGGCCCAGAGCCACCACCAGGGCGTCGCGCGCAGAAGCCCGTACACGACGAGGGCGCTCGCTATCGTGAGGACGGTCCCGATGAGGCCGCCCTTGATCCTGTCGCGCAGCCATTGGCCGAGGCTCTCGTGACTCAGCCCGAAGCGTCTCGGAAGCTCGAAGCCGCCCAACCAGCCGAGCGGCAGTGTCAGGAGCTGGTAGCCCGCCGCCAGCACCAGCACCGCGGCCGGCACGGCGAGCCACCAATGCGATGTCCATGCGGAGAGAAGATCGCGAAGCCGCGCGGAAACGCCGGTTGCAAGGACCGCGGCGAGATAGCCCACGGTGAGGAGCATGCGCAATATGCCCAGGCGGAACTGCCAGCGGTGGTAGGCACGGGCCTCGCTCATGCTTCGAGTATCGCCCCGGGAAGCGATTGCGCCAAGCAGTCGGCGCGGAGGTTACAGGACGCGCAAGTGTGCTACACTTCTCGCCAATTCACTCACACAGGAGCCCAAATGTTCCAGTCCCCGGAGGACGTCCAGCAACACTTCAAGAACGCCCGCTACATCGCCAACCGCCGCATCTGCACGGTGGTGTTCCTGGCTGAGCGCATGGGCCGCCCCGTGCTCATCGAGGGCCCGGCGGGCGTCGGCAAGACCGAGCTGGCCAAGACGCTGGCCGAGATCACCAACCGTCGGCTCATTCGTCTTCAGTGCTACGAAGGGCTCGACGAGGGCAAGGCCCTGTACGAGTGGAAATACGCCAAGCAGCTCCTCTACACCCAGCTCCTGCGCGAGCGCATCGGCGAGCTGATCGCCGACGCGCCGTCGCTGCCGGACGCGGTCGCCAGGATCTCCGGCCAGGACGACGCCTTCTTCTCGCATCGCTTTTTAGCACCTCGGCCGCTGCTGCAGGCGATCGAGTCCGTGGATCCCGTCGTCCTGCTGGTCGACGAGATCGACAAGGCCGAGCCGGAGTTCGAAGCGTTCCTGCTCGAAGTGCTCTCCGATTTCCAGGTGTCGGTGCCCGAGCTGGGCACCATCAAGGCGACGAACATCCCGATCGTGGTGCTCACGTCGAACAACGCCCGCGAGCTCTCCGACGGGCTCAAGCGCCGCTGCCTGCACCTGTTCATCGACTTCCCGCCGCCGGATGAGGAGCTGGCGATCATCCGGCTGAAGGTGCCGGAGATCTCCGAGCGCCTGGCCCAGACCGTCGTGACGACCGTGCAGCGCATCCGCGGGCTCGACCTCCGCAAGGCGCCCTCCGTGTCGGAGAGCCTCGACTGGGCGCGCTCGCTCGTCATCCTCAACGCCGACAACCTGGACCGCGAGCTGGTCGAATCGACGCTGACGATGCTGGTCAAGCACGAGAAAGACCTCGAGCGCGTCAAGGGCGCGCTCGACAAGGTGCTGGCCGACTTGGACTAGGCGGGGACTAGGCGCTCAATGGGCCTTTCCGAATTCCGCGAGCTCTGGTTTCCGTGCCCACGCATCCGCCTGCCGGAGCTCGGGCCGGGCGGGCCCGTGTTCATCGAAGGCGGGCGCTGCATCTCCTCCGCGCTCGGCGAGTACACCAAGCTCTGGATCCACGCCGCGGGACGGTGGCACTTCTACTACACGCATCCGGCCCCCCGCGAGTTCTTCCGGGTCGCCATGCCCGAGGCCGTGCCGCATCTGCTCCAGCCCGGGGAGATGACCGTGGAGACCTCCCGGCAGGACCCGGCCTACAAGGTCGTGCTGGGGCTCCGTTGCTCGGAGGGACCCGTGCGCGTGCTGCACCTGGTGGGCGACGCGCCCGACGTCACCCGGGTGGCGGAGCGCGAGGAAGAGGCTCCGAGCGAAGGACTGGGCTGGAAGCTCAAGATGACCCACTTCATCGCCCCGGGGTCGTTTCACGGCCTCCTGCGCCTCGAGGACGGGCGGCTCTGTCCCATCACCCGCGACGGCGGGGAAGATGTCTTCAAGTCCTCCTGGGTCACCTTCTCCCGATAGGGTAAAGAGATTCACACTTAAGGCAGGGAAATGGACCAAAGAATACTCGAATTCATAGGCGACCTTCGGCGCGCGGAGCTGCGCATTTCGCCCAGCGAAGCCATGGACGCGTTGTCGGCCTCTTCTGAAATCGGCCTCGAGCACCGGGATACGTTCAAGTCCGCGCTCGCTGCCACGCTCGTGAAAGAGTCGCGCGACCTGCCGACCTTCGACCGCATCTTCGATCTCTACTTCCTTGATCTGGAGGCGCTCGGCGCCGGGCTCAAGAAGGCGCTCGGGCCCGAGGACCCGCGCATCCAGCAGCTGCTCGACCAGCTCATGGCGCAGGAAAACATGGAGATGGACGAGCTGACCGAGCTGATGCTGCAGGGCGAGGGCTCCGACATGGAGATGGCCATTCGCGGCCAGGGGCAGGGGGCCGGCCTCGAGCGGTTGATGTATTTCCTCCAGATCGGCTACTTCTCGCGGCGCATCTACGACAAGTTCGACTGGGAGGCGATCGAGCGCGATCTCTCCCGCATCATGCAGCTGCTCGAGGCCCAGGGCATGGATCCCGGCATGCTGGCGCGGATCCGCAACTACCTCGATCTGCGCCTCGAAGCCTTCCGTCGCATGATCCGCCAGCACGTCGAGCGCGAGCTGGAGCGGCGCGCCTACCGGCAGGGCGAGAAGCTCACGCGCGAGGTGCTGACCGACAAGCCGCTCTTCGCGCTCTCTCCCGACGAGGTGGCGCAGATGAAGGCGGTGGTCGCACGCCTCGCGCGCAAGATCAAGGACGCGCTCGCGATGCGGCAGCGACAGGAGGAGAAGGGGCGGCTCGACTCGCGCCGGACGATCCGGAAGAGCCTGCAATACGGCGGCGTGCCCATGGACCTGCGCTTCCGGCGGCGCCACCGCGAGAAGCCCAAGCTGGTCACGCTGTGCGACGTGTCGGACTCCGTGCGCAATGCCTCGCGCTTCATGCTCCAGCTCGTGTGGAGCCTGCAGGAGTGCTTCTCGCGGGTGCGCTCGTACGTCTTCGTGTCCGAGATCGCCGAGGTCACCCAGGCCTTCAACACGTTCCCTGTGGACCACGCCATCGAGTGGGCGCTCAAGTCGTCGTCCGTGGACTACCACTGCCGCTCGGACTTCGGCTACGCCTTCAGCCGCTTCGTCCGCACGGAGATCGAGTCGCTCGATCGCAAGACGACGGTGCTCGTCCTCGGCGACGCGCGCAACAACTACAACGATCCGCAGGCGTGGGCGATCCGCGAGATGCGCGAGCGGGTCAAGGGCATCATCTGGCTCAATCCGGAAGGCCAGTGGGGCTGGGGCATCGGCGACAGCGTGATGCCGCTCTACGCTCCCGCGTGCGACATCGTCAAGGAGTGCCGCACCGTGGGCCAGCTGGTCGAGGTCGTGGACCATCTCGTCCACTCGTGGTGGCGCCGCGGTCGCTAGCGTCATGCGGGTACCTCTCCTCGCCGCCGTCTTCGCCGTCCTGATCCTGGCCGCTCCGGCGGCTGCCGAGGACTGCGTCACGATCGACAACTTCTCCAAGGGCAAGGTGGGCGAGTTCCCGCCCGACTGGAAGCCGCGAAAGGACTCCGGGCGCGAGGCCTACTCGATCCAGGAGGCCGACGGCCTGCGCTTCCTCCACGCGGTCGCCAAGAACCTCGGCATCCAGGCCGCCAAGCAGTACGAGTGGGATCCCCAAGCGTACCCGATGCTGGCCTGGTCCTGGCGCCCCATCGAGTTTCCCAAAGGCTCCGACGAGCGGCAGTCGAAGACCAACGACAGCGCGGTCTCCGTCTATGCCGTGTTCCCGCATTCGCCGTGGTCGGTGAAGGCGCTCAAGTACATCTGGAGCGCCGTGGTTCCGGTCGGCACGCGGCTCACCTCGAGCGCGGGACTGACGCAGGTGCTGGTGCTGCGGAGCGGAACGGAGAAGAAGGGCGTATGGACGGAGGAGCGGGTCAACGTCTTCGAGAACTACAAGAAGCTCTTCGACGAGACCGAGACGCCCAAGGCTTCAGGCATAGCCGTCCTGACGGATTCCGACGACACCAAGTCGACCGCCCAGGGCGACTACGCCAACTTCCGCGTCTGCAAGCCCTGAGGCGGAGTTCGTGAGCGGGCCCGAGCCGGATCCCTTCGAGACACTCTTCGACCGCGGGGTGACGGACGGCCTGCCGGTCGTCCCCCCCACCCGCGAGCGCGTCACCAAGATGATCGCGGGCTCAGGCCGCGACGGCGCCGAGCTGATCGCGCTGGTGCCCCCGAATTTCGGCCGCGCCACCGTCGAGAAGATCGCCGTGAACGCGGTCATGGCGGGCTGCCGCCCCGACTATCTCCCCGTGATCATCGCCGGTGTCGAGGCCATGTGCGAAGATGCCTTCGATCTCCACGGCGTCTCCGCCACGACCAACTTCCACTCGCCGCTCTTCATCGTCAACGGCCCCGCACGCAAGACGCTCGACATCAACTGCGCCGCGGGCGTGTTCGGGCCGGGCTGGCGCGCCAATGCCACGATCGGCCGCGCGCTGCGGCTCATCGTCGCCAACGTGGGCGGGGCCTCGGCGCGGACCATGAGCATGTCTACCATGGCGCACCCGGGGCGCTACACCTACTGCATCGGCGAGCACGAGGAGGAGAGCCCCTGGGACTCGCTGGCCGTCGAGCACGGATTCGCCTCCGACGACAGTACCGTGGCCGCCTTCGCCGGCGAGGCGCCCCACGGCGTCTACGACCACCGGAGCACGCGGGCGGAAGACCTGCTCATCACCATCTCGCACTCGCTCGAAGTCATCTCGCACCACAAGTCCACCCATCACGGCGACACGCTTCTGGTGTTCTCGCCCGAGCACGCGCGCATGATCGCCGGCGACGGCTGGACGAAGGCCGACATGCGCGAGTTCCTCTGGCATCGCCTCCGCAAGCCGGTGAGCGCGCTCATCCCGGGGCAGGACGGCGGCGACGGGCTGCCGGCTCACGTGATGAAGAAGTTCCCGCATCCTGAGACCGACACGACGCTCATCCCGAAGTTCCGCGAGCCCGCCAATCTCAAGTTCCTCGTGGCGGGCGGCACGGCGGGCCGCTTCACCGCCGTCATCCCCGGCTGGACCTTTCCCAAGATGTCCAGACTCGTCATTAAGAAGGTACAATCCACGCGGGAGGGCCTATGAGCACAGAAGAGTTCCTGGATCCGACCGATTCCGTCGCAGTGCCCCGCAAGACCGCCGCGCGCCTTGCCACGCTGGACGGCAAGACGATCACGCTCCTCGACATCTCCAAGGCCAAAGGCGACCACCTGCTGGATCGCGTCGAGGAGCTCTTGCGCGAGCGCGCCAACCCCAAGGCCATCGTCCGCAAGAAGAAGCCGACGTTCGCGCGGCCGGCGCCCGAGGACCTGCGGGCGGAGATCCTCAAGACGAGCGACGCCGTCATCGAGGCGCTTGCCGACTGAGGGTCTTGCACAACGTGCAGTGTGCACGACGGCGTGTTCTTCGAAGACAACGGAATGCCGACGGCGACGGTGATCTCCACCGAGTTCGCCAAGGCCGCACGCGCCCAGGCTTCCGCCCTGGGCGCCATGAGCTACAAGACCATCATGGTCCAGCACCCCATCCAGCCGCTCACCCGCGACGAGGTCAGAGCGCTCGCCGACAAGGTGTTCGACGAGATCGTTTCCCGCCTCGTCCAAGCCTGACGAGGTTGCCATG
>WNFE01001153.1_pt1 | contig 19087 bp, 15 predicted proteins | sample 5400451 | NCBI WGS metagenome assembly WNFE01 (sample SAMN13153344, study PRJNA577476) | soil metagenome | isolation source: 200 cm saprolite under Douglas fir tree site 2 hole 2 | place: USA:California | collected 2015-04-18
CACCAGGCCACTCGTCGCTTGTGATCACCTCGTCCGGGAGGAAAGTCGTGCTTCTGGGAGATATCTTTCATAATGAGATCGGTATTGACCATCCAGAGTGGATCGATGTCTTGGACGAAAACGCGAACCAGGCGGTGCAGACGCGCCAGCGGATGCTTCAGGAACTGGCGCAACCAGCCACCAGAGGGAGTGGTATTCATTTGTGGCCTTCAGCATTTGGTCGCCTTGTTCCAGGAGCAAATGGTGCGTGGGCCTGGCGGGCAAATGGTGACGAGGCGAGCGCATGAAGCAAGGGAAGAAGGAAAAGAACATGTATGATTATATTATTGTTGGTGTGGGTTCTGCAGGGTGTGTGCTCGCGAACCGTTTGACCGAAGATCCTGAAACCTCTGTCCTCGTACTCGAAGCAGGTGGTAATGATGATGATGTTCCCGAGATCCATAATCCGGCCGATGCCCCCAAATTGCTTCAATCTGCTGTTGATTGGGCCTATTTCACCGAGGAAGAACCGTATCTCAACCATCGTAAAATTTACTGGCCGCGTGGGAAAGTGCTCGGTGGCTCCAGTTCGACCAACTTCATGGCGTATGTTCGCGGTCACCGCCATGACTATGATCATTGGCAAGAACTAGGAAACGAAGGCTGGAGCTACAATGAGATACTGCCCTATTTCAAGAAGGCCGAGCACTATGAAGGGGGTGCCTCGGAATATCGTGGAAGGGAAGGCCCACTTACTGTCATAGATTTGCCCGCCATCAATCAAGCCATAGGTTTGCCCGCCATCAATCCGCTGACTTCTGCTTTTCTCGAAGCTGGCGGAGAACTGGGTTGGTCACGCAATGACGATTACAATGGAGCGTCACAAGAGGGATTCGGCACTTTGCAGTTCACGATACGCCAGGGGCAACGGCAGAGCACAGCCGTTGCTTATCTGCATCCAGTGATGAGTCGTCCCAATCTGACCGTATGGACTCAAACCCTGGTGACACGCATCCTCTTCGAGGGCACACATGCCGTTGGCGTCGCCTATCTTAAAGATGGCGTAGAGCAACAGGAACGGGTAAAGAAAGAGGTGATCCTCTCTAGTGGAGCCATCAATTCCCCACAGACACTCTTGCTCTCGGGAGTTGGACCGGCTGATCAATTGCGAGAACTGGGTATTAAGGTGGTAGCTGATCTTGCTGGTGTGGGTAGCAACTTACAAGATCATCCAAATGTCCCTGTCTACGACACGACGAAACCATCTTTCTCGCAATTTGGGCATGCAGTGGCGGCGGAAGGCAACGCCTTTGTTAAGACGCAACAGAATCTACTAGAGCCCAATATTCAGATTCTATTTCTCCCTTACTTTTACCCACCAGAAACAGGCAATGGCTACACTCATCTCATAATACTGGGTACTCTGCAAAGCCGAGGTCATGTGACACTCCGCTCGACAGACCCGACACAGCATCCTGCCATCTACGCGAACTACCTGAGCAGTGAGACAGATCTCCAGGCACTCGTCGAGGGAGTGAAACTGGCACGGCGTCTGGGTCACGCAAAAGCTTTTGCTCCCTTTTATGAAGGGGATGCATATGCGGGTCCACAAATACAGAGTGAGAAAGAGATTATCGAATACATACGCAGTCATGTTCAACCCATGTATCATCCGGGTGGCACCTGTAAGATGGGTCATGATGATCTGGCTGTGGTCGATGAGCAATTACATGTACGTGGCGTAGAAGGTTTGCGTGTCGTTGATGCTTCTATCATGCCCACACTTCCCAATGGGAACATCAATGCGGCCGTCATTATGATTGCCGAGAAGGCCGCCGATCTGCTCTCTGGTCATAAGTCATAATGGCGCAGCGTGTCAAAGCTTCTTGATCAAGCAAGTTATTCGACAAACAACAGCTTTTTCCTTTTGAACAGGAGATCGCTTAATCTGGCTGAACCGACCTGCGCACGGATGCCTGGCGCGGATGCGTCATCTGTCCCGCTATGCGGGCAACGAGTCGGTGGGGAAAGAAACGGGACAGATGTGCCAGCAGGGCATTGGAATAGCCATCAATGACGACGCTGCGCCCCCGTTCCAGCGCGCGCAATCCCGTGGCCACGACGTGTTCTGGCGTGCGCCGGCGCCCAATCGATGCCGCTTCCCCGGCGATGTCGAAAAAAGGCGTTTCTGTCGCACCGGGACAGAGGGCTAGCACGCGGAGACGGCGTGTTCGATACTCCTCCGCTAAGGCCTGCGAGAAAGACAAGACAAAGGCTTTGCTCGCACCGTACACCGCCATATAGGGTACGGGCTGAAATCCTGCGGTGGACGCAATATTGATGATGGCCGCCCCCTCCGAACGTTCAAGCATGGACGGAACAAAAGCGTGAGTAAGATCGACGACCGCGGCCACGTCCACCATGACCTGCTGATGGTCGCGCTCGGGGGAAAGCGTCTCGAAGAAGCCATTGAGGCCAAATCCCGCGTTGTTGACCAGCAGATCAAGCGCGAGATCCCGTCGTTCGACCTCCTGTTGGATCTGACGCGCAGCTCCCGCCAGGCTCAGATCAGCGGGGATGACCTCGGCTCGAATCCCGTATCGCTGGGATAGCTCTGTTGCAAGTGCGCGCAGACGCTCCTCAGAGCGTGCGACCAGCACCACGGACATGCCGCGTTCGGCCAGCGCGCGGGCAAATGCGCGGCCGATCCCCGATGAGGCCCCCGTAATGAGGGCGGTTTTTCCTTGATAGACAAACATGGTATCTTTCTCCCTCTGTATTTGTTCAAAGGTGACTTTTTGTCGCTCACCTCTCTTGAGTTACGTTTCTCTCCTTTACCTGGCATATATTCCGTGAAACCCAAAGGGAATCGTGTGCGGTACCTCCGCCCGGGCCAGTTCTGTGAAAGAGGCCGCATCCAGCACGAGCAAGAACGAGCGGCCTCGCTCCCCGTCGAGCACAACCGAGAGGATCACCCCTTCATCCTCTCCTGTTGCATCCGGCGCGGCCACAAACACAGGCTCGCCAGGGTAAGAGTCCTCCTCAAACCATGTCCTGGCACTGCGCTGGATGACGTCGACCTTGACCAGCTGGTTTAAAAAGTCGTCAGGGTGAGCTTTCTGCTGGCTCACCCCATAGGCAAAGCGATACTCGTGGCCGTTGTTCTGCTCATAATTGATGCGCGGCAGCTCGATCGACTCTTCAGACAACCGTTCATAGCGAGCAGTGGCGCCACCTGCAGGCAAACGATAGCGCCGGTACTCACTTTCTGTGAGCACTCCACCCTTTGGTCCCAGCAGGTTACCCAGGTACAACTGGTGGATAATGGAGGCATCGGGAAACGCGGCAACGTCAACAAGAAGGTCGCCATCTTGCTCAAATGCATTGATGTGATGGAACGCGAAGAAGGCTTCACTCTCATAGGTCCCTACTATGTTGCCATCCTGCTTGCTCATCACCAGAAAACGAGCGCCTCGTTCCGGTTTCCAGACAAAATTTTCGATGAACGGCTTCCCGCTGAGCAGGATACTGAGCGGATTGACGACCAGGGGAAACTCCACCAGAATGACATAGTGCTCCGTCATCCCAAAGCTATGCATATATGCTGGCTCCTGGGCAGCATGCGAACCAATGAGACGACGGCCATGCGCATAAAATGCATAGACGTTATAGCTACTCCTAGCAGAGAGGTGGGTCAGGTAGTTGATCCCAGCTTGTAACGCAGGATCATAGTGTGGATGCGCGGTTGTTAGTTCTCCAGGAAGCTTACCATGATAATCGAATACCCCAACCGTTTCCAGTGTTTGAGGATCAAACTGGACCGGTATAGGCGTTTCCGTCAGCGCAATGAAGGTACCTGCCAACCTGATGATATTCACGTTGGCATTCGCAATCGGAGCCTGGTCCGGTGGCGCAAACACAGTGGCCAGACGCTTGAACAGCGAACGGCAGGGATCAGTGGCAAACGCACTATAGCGGATCTTCCCTTTCTCTACTCCCTCAGTATAGGATGAACTGCGCAAAAATCTGTTCGCGTAGGATACTTCGCCATTCCGAAACGAGAAGCGGTGCAGCATTGCCAGTCCATCAAACCAGTGATGATAGTTCTGCTTTCCTATCTCGAACTTGCCTGGTCCGTTGCGCAGCAATGTCCCAGCCAGCCAGCCAGGCACTGTTCCTTTTACTGGCAAGCGGTCACAGGTAATTTCTTGTTCCAATGTGGAAAATCCACGAGTGAATTGATCTGTCATACTACACACTCCTGTGTTCTGGATGGTATACGCCATCTCTGGCCGTTAAATGAATGGACGCCACTAAATGAACTGCGTTAAGTTACGATCAAAAAAAGAAGATCATTCTGGGGAGAAGGCTTTGAAGGCCATCTCGCGCGCGACGCCGGTCAATTGTTGAATGCGTTGTGCATCGAACATAGGCATACTGATCGCCAGCGAGACGATGCCGTGCATCATCGCCCAGAGCGCATCACTGATGCTCCCGGCATCGCTGTGCAGCATCGCTCCGGTATCCATGGCATACTCGACCGCATCTCGCAAGATGCCAAAAGCCTCCAGACGCGGCTCCTGCGAGCCTGTGCGGGTCTGGGTCAGAAAATCGACGCGCCACATGAACATCAGTTGATAATAGGCCGGGTTGCGCAAGCCAAAGGTGATGTATGCCTGGCTCAGCCGGGTCAGCCGTTCCCAGGGCTCGTTACTGCTCGCAGCCGCCTCGGCAAGCTGCCGGGCAAACCGTGTATAGCCCTCATCGACGACTGTAAACAACAGATCATCTTTATCGCGAAAGTAGAGGTAGAGCGTAGCGGCGGAGTAGCCAATCCGCTCGGCTAATTGCCTCATTGAGAAGCCATGGTATCCTTGCTCCACAAACAGAGCGCTGGCGGCCTCGAGAATAGCCTGCCGCAGTTCTTCCTTCTGTTGTTCGCGCCTGTGGCGGCTGGCCTTCTGGATGCGCGCTCCCCGGGTTGCACTGTCTTGTTTCATGACTCCCTCTCATAAATGAACATTGTTAATTATATAACATATAATAAGTTAGTTGTCAAGGGTGGTAAGGACGCAAAGACATTCTACGCTTAGGCAAGGTTCAAATGAACTTGACAGTTCCTACCCAACAGCAAGGTCCAGCCCTAATGAATGTTGATGACCGAATCGGGTAATCATAGCCATTGAGGTGCTTGCGTCCCAGGGTCCTGTAGGGACAAGGGGCGGGGTGGAGTGGATGAGGGGGCCTTGTGCTTGTCCTCGTTGGGGTGCGACCTTTGTGCTCCACGCAGTCCCCACTGGATCGCGTTGCCGCCAGGACAAGCACAAGGCCCCCACCCTGCCCCACATCTGTATGAGTTACTCACCTCGTGACCGCTCCTGCTTCCGCACATCGTAGCCGCTAAGGAGAGGAGGAAGTGCCATGGCGAAGGCGTCGTGCTTGGCTGGTACGCAAGCGCTGTTCGGCGCGTGCTTGCTGCATCATCAGCTCGACAAACTGCTCAAAAGGCAGCGCCGCTCCATAGAGCCCTTTGAGCGGAATGGTTTTGAGCAGCTTCGTACCCTGGATGACGTGCCACGCGCACGTCTTGGCCGACAAGTGCAAGGCCACGCGTTGGCCAGCCAAGGCTTGCCCCACATAGTAGTCTTTCAGATCGATGCTCACGCTGCCATGGCGGTTGACCGTCCGCACCACATGCAAGCCATCACTGACCTGCAGCCAGCGATCAGGATTGACGATGTCAGGCACCGGTGGCAACTCCGGCAAGCGGGGAAAGACGGTGCGCGGCGGACGATTGCCACAACTGAGCCGCCTTTAGCGGACGCTCAAAGTTGTAGTGCTGCTGGAACTGTGCAGTCACAGCTCGCACCTCCTCCAAGGTCGCCGGACGCTGCCGTGCCAGGCATTCTTCTTGATAGCTGCGATGCTAACGCTCCACAAAGCCGTTTTGCTGCGGCTGGTGTGGGTCGCAGATAGGGACGGCCACGCCCAAGCAGTGACAGAAGCGCACCAACGCCGACGGATAATCGCTGCCTTGCGGACTGCTGACAAAGCGCACATCGCGGTCGAAGGTGACTTGCTGGGGAAGGCCATGGGTGCGCAACAAGCTGGCGATCTCCTGCAAGGTGGTCTCGGCGTTGAAGTCCGCTCGCACCTGCGCCTCGACCAAGATGGAGGTGCCCTTATCAACGGTGTTGAGCACTTCGACCACATGCTGCCGCTTGCCGTCGCGCTCGGCGGGCACGGTAGAGGCATCTTTCTGCGTCCAGTTGCCACTGGCTCATGGGCGCCGGACGCTCCATCGGCTCTCCCAGGTGTGGCAGGGGCCGACGGATACGTCCAGCCTCACGCAAGAGGCGATAGATGGTGCGGCTGGAACGTGGCAACCGCTCCCCACTGGCCGCCAACTCGGCATCGCGCGGCAGATAGTACAACAAGGCTTTGGGTCCCGGTGTACGCCCCAAGCCTTCGGGTGGCTGATCGCGCAGCTCGAGGATGCGCTCGACCACCCGTTGGCTGATGCGCTCACTGGGGTGCTTGCGCGCCCGCGACTGCCCCTGCAAGACGGCCTCATCCTCTGGGGGGGCTTCACGCAAGCGTTTGCTCCATTTCTTGACCCAGCCCAGCGACATGCCCACGGCTTGGGCATACTGCTGGCGCGTCCAGCTGGGGTACTGGCTCAACAGACGACGCAGATTGGCGCGGGCGGCGTAGTATACTACTTCCATGCAGGCACCCTCCTTGGTAGACAACAACACTTCTACCACGAGTGTACCTGCTTGCTGCCCTCGCTGTCTACGATGTGGGTAACCACCCGGGGTCACGAGGTGAGTAACTCATACACCACATCCGCCCCTTGTCCCTACAGGACCCCATGCGGTTGTCAACATTCATCAGGAGAGGGGCAGACACATTCCCGGTTTTGGTCGTCAACATTCATCAGGGTGACCGTTCAAACGGTCAAGGACTTTTCTTCACATTGAACCTTGCCTTAGTACGTCAGATAGATTTTTTGTTGGACACCATCAATCCTCACCCGCCCTCCATTGGGTAGGATACACTGTGGATCAGTGTGGCCGATATCCAGGTTGAAGACAACCAGCACGCCTGGATGATATTCATTGAGCGCCCTGGTGATTGCTTCGGCTTGTTCGCTGGTAAATTGCGCTTTCTCCTCTGCTGTATAGGGACGCGCAAAAGACCAGGCTTTGGGGCGACCAACGAGGATGGCGGCGAATTGTTGCAGGAGGCCCCGCTCACCCATACACATCAGGATGCGGTACACCTCGGTGGCTGAGGGCATCTCCTCTGAGGTTTCAAAGTAGAAGATGGTACCTGCGTAGGTTTCAACGGGTTGGATATACCTGCTGGCCCGCAGGTTCCAGTCCACAATCTCCAGGTTGCCTCCCCAGAGCGTGCCTTCCACGACTGTCTCTGCATTCTGCCAGGTCCAACCGGAACTGGAGAAGAGTTCGGGTTGACTGCTCAGGTTGGCGGGATCGTTCCAGTCCTTGTCTTCATCTGTATAGGTAGGTGAGGGATACATCTCGAACTCACCCCGCTCAAACAGCGCGCGCTTGAGCGACTCCAGCGTATAGGAATGCATCGCGCCACTGCGTCCAAACCGATCCATAATGGAGCCTCCGTGGTACGAAACGATCCCCAGGTTCCAAAGGAAGTTGAGCAGGTTGGTGTTATCGCTGTAGCCGAAAAACGCCTTGGGGTGTGTTTTGAGCAGTTCCGGGTCCAGATATTTCAGCACTTTTAGCTGATCATCGCCGCCGATTGAACTGATAACCGCCTTGATCTCGGGGTCAGCAAAGGCCGTGTGAATATCGCGTGCCCTGTCCTGTGGTGATGAGTGCATCTTGCGCGTGGTTGGATATTCGACCGGTTCTAAGTGAAAGATCTCCCGCAAGCGCTGGAGTCCTTGTTCATAGACTGCCGGATACATCTCTGGCAGCCCGCTTGAGGGCGAGAGCACGGCCACTTTGTCGCCTGGACGTACCTTTGGCGGATAAACGAACGAAGTGGAGGATAGATCAGCCATGCACGTTCCTTTCTTCATTCATTAAAAATAGGTACACAGGTCTGCAAAGACTGACAACGTTAACAAGTGTCCTTCTCTGGTGTTCTGAACCTCTTCATGCTCCAAATGCCAGGTATGAGGATGCGGGATGTAGACCGCATTGAGTCCGGCAGTCAGAGCCGGGTTAATGTCAGAGCGGGGAGAGTTGCCAATCATCCAGGTATCTTTCGGGTCAAGTTGCAGTTCCCTGGCGACACGATGATAGGTAGCAACATCTTTTTCTTGAACAATGATGACCTGCTTGAAACACTCCTCGATCCCCGACCGTTCGACTTTAAGCTTCTGTTCTTCGATATCTCCTTTCGTCAGCAGGATAAGGTCATGTCGAGGCGACAAATAGTTGAGCGTCTCTTTGACCCCATCAAGTAACTGCAAGGGATGCGAACGAATCTGCTCGCCGAACTGGCGAATCTGCTGGATATCCTCATCCTGAAGGTCTTTTTCTGCCAGGCGATGATAGGTTTCGACCAGGCTCCTGGTAAAATTCGTCGAACCATAGCCCATGAGCTTTTCAACCTCATCAAGCACTGCTCGCACCTCAGCTGGGGTGAGGCTAGAATGATCAAGAAACTCGATAAAGGCATGAATGGCTTGCTCGAAGTAGATATTATTCTCCCAAAGAGTATCGTCTGCATCGATCAAGAGATGGTAGTGCATTTTTTTCCTTTCTTTCTACTGAACGGATGTGCTTTTAAGCGGCGGTGAGATGACCAGGAAACCACCCGCCAGGATGATGCAGCCGCCGATGAGCTGCAGGAGAGCCAGCGACTCGTGGAGCAGGAGAACAGCAAAGGCGGTTGAGAACAGTGGCATGGACTGCAAGATCGCGGAGGCCTCCCAGGCTTGCAAAAGGCCAAGGCTGGCTTGCAGAAGAATATACCCGATGCCAAAGTTTGCCACGATATAAAGGACCAGTACGCCAATCAGAGACCATGAGAGAGGCGCCAACAGCACGTTTGCCTGGAAAGCGAGCAATGGGAAGAGAAAGCATGAGCCAACGAACAGGCGGAGCAGGTTAATCTGCAAAGCATCACCGTGCCCGCTGAGACGTTTGCCAGGGATGTAGGAGAAGCCTATCCCCACTGCTGCGATCAGCACAAACAAATCGCCCTGGTCACCTCTGAGCTGCGGCGGGCTGTGCAGGTCGCGCAGAATGACCAGCAGGCTGCCCACAAGCAGAAGCGCGATGCCAGCCAGTTGTTTCCAGACGATTTTCTCCTTGAGAAAGAACAAGGCAAACAGGAGAGCCGCAGGTGCCTGTAATTGCAGTAGAAAGCTGCCCGTAATGGCGCCAGTCTGGGGCAGGCCCACAATGATACAGACCAGCGGGAGGGCCGTCCCGATGCTGGCAAACAGGAGCAGATCGCCCCAACTGGCGCGCGTCATCCGTGGCAGCAGCGGCTTGCGCCGAAGCACCTGGCAGGCGCAGACGCACAGGCCACCGCCCAACAAGGCAAGCCAGGAGACAAAAAATGGCTGAAATGTCTCACCGAGCGGTTTGGCCAGAACAGCACCCAGGCCAAACAGGCAGGAGGCCGTCAACGTAAAGAGCAATCCGCGCAGACGCACAGCGATATCCTTTCTTTAGCGAAGCAGCGGGTCCTCTCGCGGAGGAGCCGTCGATTCGCGCACCACAAAGTCCAGGGGGACGGTCTCTACGAAAGGCGGAAGTTCCATTTCCAGACCTGAGAGCAAAAGCTCCATGGCTCGCCGACCAAGTTCCTGCATCGGAATTGTAACCGTTGTCAAGGGCGGATCTAAAAGTTGCGCTACCAGGCCATCGCAGAAACCCACGATGGAGAGATCGGCTGGCACGCGCACATGCAATTTCCTGGCAGCTTTGTAGACGCCGGCCGCCATCAGATCGTCATCGCAAAAGATGGCGGTCGGCGGCTCTGGGCTGCGCAGCAGGTCAAAGGCAGCGCTACAGGACTCTTCAAGATCGACGCCAGCAGTCGCCTGATGGTCAGAGCGCAGGGGGATACCTGCCTCGCTGAGCATCCGTTCATAGACGCGCTGGCGCACGCGGAATGTTTCCACGTCGATATGCGCCGCCAGGTGGGCGATCCTGCGATGCCCCAGGCCCAGCAGATGCCGTAGGGCTGCGGAGGCGCCATATTCGATATCCAGGAGCAGCGACGGAAACGCTGGCGAGGATCCATCGACGATCACAGCGTTGCCGCGTAGCAGATCCAGATGAACGCTTTCCGGAAGATCCAGCGAACAAAGAATAAAGCCATCGATCGAGCGGGTAGCCAGGGCATGCACAATCCGTTGTTGCCAGTCGGCGTCGTTGCCTGTGCTCACCTGGACAACGGTATAGTCGCGCAGCCGCGCAGCCTGTTCAGCGCCCTGGAGCACGGCAGCGAAAACCGGATTACTGACATCAGGAATAATCAGTGCGGCGACATGGGTACGTCCAAGACGCAGCGTGCGCGCCGCCATAGATGGTTGATATCCAAGCTCATGCGCTACCCTCAGGACAGTTTCCTGCGTGCGTGGAGAGACACGCCCCGCTGTCTTTCCGTTCAGGACCAACGAGACCGTAGATTGTGAGACCCCGGCGCGTTTGGCCACATCAAAACTGGTCGGCGGCTGTGCACCTACTCGGCTTTCGTGCCTGTTGCTCATCAGACATCCTTCCCTCTGCCTCTTTTTGCGTTTTATGCAAGCAAAAGCTATGATCACGTAAGTCATACGTATGACTTCTTTATACACAACAGGGGCCCTCGATGTCAAGATGAGGATGTGGTCTTCAATATTGCTATGGCGGGTGCTGGGCAGCCCGATTTTGCATGGTCTCCAATCAGGTCGATTCACGTTGAATCAGTTGTGGAACGAGGGGGCGGGTGAGTTCTTCCGGCAATGGCAGTCCTTGATGCAGGGTGTGGAGCATATCGATGGCGCGCTTTCCCATGTCGAGCGCGTCAAAGCACATCGAGGTGAGGGATGGCCAGACAAATTCGCCGATGGGGAGATTATCGGTGCCAACGATGGCCACCTCTTGTGGCACCCGTATACCGAGGCGAGTCAGCGCACCGAGTAGGACCACCGCGTACTCATCGCTAAAGGCGTAAATCCCCGTGGGACGATCAGTACCCACGAAGGAGGTCTCGACCAGAGAAAGAGCGGCAGAGGATGAGAGGTATAGTGGCAAGGTATCCAGGCTCACCCCCGGTTCTTCAGCGATAGCAGCATGCATCCCTTCCAGCCGTTGCAAGAACGCTTCTTCTTGTATCGCATCATCTGGATGCACGAGGGCAAGATGGCGATGACCGCGCGCGATGAGGTGTTGGGCCGCAAGATATCCCAACGTCTGGCTGGGAAAGACGATGGAATAGGTCTGTTCAAGCGGTTCGGTATGGAACCCGAGAAAGATGATATGCTTGATCCCCATCTCTCGTGCCAGAGCGACATCTTCATCCGTGAAGTCGAAGGGATTGGAGATGATACCGATCGGGCGACGAGTAAAGATCCTCTGATGCAGGTCCCTTCTTTGCGCAACTGAGAAGCCCTGACTGAGGTACATCACAGGAGTATACCCATAGATGAGGGCTTGCTGCTGGAGCGAGGTGATGAACTGCGATGTAAAGGGGGTGAGGGCCGTGCCCGTGATCAAGACAATCTCCTCGCTCTGCCCCTTGCTGAGCGCACGCGCAAGAGCATCTGGGTGAAAATGCAGCTCTTGCACGGCTTGTAACACTTTCGCACGGGCTTCGTCACTCACGTGCTTATTGCGTTGTCCATTGTCATTGAGGACATAGGAAACCGCCGTCCGCGACACACCTGCCTTGCGCGCCACATCCGTGATGGTGGGGGGGGTGTGAGAAGCTGATTTGCGTTTTCTTTCTGCCATGAGTCCTTTCCTACGAGACGAGAAACGAATTTTCTCCGACTTTGAAAAATGTGAACCGATTCACTTGACAAAAGTATCGCATGTCAGGTATACTTTTGTCAAGTTATGTGAAGCGGTTCACATACAGAGTATGTTGGTATATGGCGCAAGCCTACAGCAAGGAGGGGCTTCCATTGGCGGAGGTGGCAACTATACGGCACTCTTCATCGCGGCTGCCGTATTCGCTCTCTTCGGTGCCCTGTCCATTCAGCCAGTGAAAGGAGTGCGATGATGGCTTCTACCCTTGGTCCTACTTTCATAGAAGACCTGCTCAGCCAGATGACCCTGCGGGAAAAAGTATCGCTGCTTGCTGGCACGAACATGTGGCACACCGTTCCGGTTGAGCGACTCGGTGTCCCTTCCTTAAAGATGACGGACGGTCCCAATGGGGCACGCGGAGCCGGAAGTTTCACCGATGGTGTGAAGACGACCTGTTTCCCGGCAGAGATCTCGCTGGCCTCGACCTGGAACACGGACCTGGTGGAGCGTGTTGGGCAGGCCCTGGCAGACGAGACCAAAATGAAGGGGGCTCAGGTGCTCCTGGGTCCCACCGTCAACATCCAGCGCTCGCCGCTGGGTGGGCGCAACTTTGAAGGCTTCTCCGAGGACCCCTATCTCTCCGCTCGCCTGGCGGTGGCCTACATCACGGGGCTGCAGCGGGAAGGAGTGGGGGCCTCGATCAAGCACTATGTCTGTAACGATGAAGAGTTCGAGCGCTTCAGTATCAGTTCAGAGGTGAGCGAACGGGCGCTGCGCGAGATCTATCTGCCGCCCTTCGAGGCTGCCGTGCGGGAGGCAAAGCCATGGACCATCATGGCCGCCTATAACCTGGTGAACGGCATTGCCGCCTCGGAAAGCCCGTATCTGTTGACCGAGATTCTACGCGACGAGTGGGGCTTTGATGGAGTGGTAGTGTCTGACTGGTTTGAATCCGTCAAGAGTACCGCCGCTTCCGTCAATGCCGGGCTTGATCTGGAGATGCCTGGTCCACGCTGGCGCGGCGAGAAGCTACTCGCAGCCGTCGAGCGGGGTGAGGTTGCGGAAGCGACGATTGAAACGAGCGTGCGTCGCCTGTTGCTGCTGCTGGACAAAGCGGGCCTCTTTGAACACCCGGAAGCTGTCGCAGAGCAAGCCATTGATCTGCCGGAGCGTCGCGCTCTAGCGCGTGAAGCGGCGGCCGAGGGCATCGTCTTGCTCAAGAACGAACAGCATGCCCTGCCACTTCAACATGAGCAACTCACGTCGATAGCGGTGATTGGCCCCAACGCCCAGGTCGCGCAGATCACGGGTGGAGGCAGCGCCCAGGTCAACGCGCATTATGCGGTGACCCCCTTTGAGGGCATTGTGGCCAGGGCCGGAGACCACGTGAGCGTGGGCTACGAGCAGGGCTGCACCAACTACCGGTTGCTGCCCTTACTCGACATCAGCCTGGTGCTGGCGGGCACGCAGGGAAGCGAGCGTGGATTGGCCGTCGAGTACTTCAATAGCGGCAATCTCAGCGGTGCTCCCGTCAACCGGGAGACGCAGTCGACAGCAGATCTCATGTGGTTCGGTCAGCTTCCTGAAGGGGTCGATCCGCAGCAGTTTTCGGCTCGTGTGAGCGGTCGCTTCACGCCTCAAGAGACAGGCCCCTACACCTTCGGACTGGTCAGCGCGGGACTCAGCCGCTTGTCCATCGACGGGCGTGAGGTGATCGAGAACTGGACGCAGCAGACCCCTGGTGGAGAATACTTTGGTTTCGGGAGTACAGAGGTCCAGGCGGTCGTTCCCTTGGAGGCCAGGCACGAGTATCTCCTCACGCTCGAATTTGCCAGGTCCGAGGCAGCTCTGCTGGCTGCCGTCCGCCTGGGGGTCCTGCCACCGGTTCCCGCTGACGCCATCGAGCGTGCGGCACGGCTGGCGGCGACCTCAGATGTAGCCATCGTTTGTGTAGGTTTTGGTGGTGAGTGGCAGAGTGAAGGCTTCGACCGGCCAGATATGGAGCTGCCTGGGAAGCAGAATGCGCTGGTCGAGCAGGTGGCAGCGGCCAACCCGCGCACGATCGTCGTGCTCAACACCGGCTCGCCCATCACCATGCCCTGGCTCGACAAGGTAGCAGCGGTCGTGCAGGCCTGGTATCCCGGCCAGGAGTGTGGCAATGCCATTGCCGACGTGCTCTTTGGAGATGTCACTCCCTCTGGTAAACTGCCCCAGACCTTCCCGGTGCGCCTGGAGGATAACCCCGCCTACCTCAACTTTCCGGGCGAAAACGGCAAGGTCTACTATGGGGAAGGGCTTTTCGTCGGCTATCGCTACTACGACAAGAAACGCATCGCGCCGCTGTTCCCCTTTGGCTTCGGGCTTTCCTACACGACCTTCGACTATGATGCATTGCGACTGAGCGCCCGGGAGATAAGCCCGGACGACACGTTGGAGGTATCGATTGACGTGACCAACACGGGGCAGCGTGCAGGGAAGGAAGTGGTGCAAGTGTACGTGCGGGACATCACATCACGCTTGCACCGTCCTCATAAAGAACTCAAAGCCTTCGCCAAGGTGCATCTTGAGCCTGGCGAGTGTAAGACGGTGACGCTGGCGCTCGACCGTGACGCACTCGCTTACTACGATGACCTGGCGCACACGTGGGTGGCTGAAGCCGGGGAGTTTGAGGTCCTGGTTGGTTCGTCGTCACAAGAGATCCGGGCCACGGCTGCGTTCACTCTGACGGCAACGAGCTGCTTTGGTGGCTCTCTCGAAAAAGAACGAGAAGGAGTCAGCCGGTGAGCGGCGCCGGTTCGTAGGGGAATGAACCGGTAACGGAGGGTATCGCTCCGTTGACGACCCAGTATCACGCGAGCTATTATGGGAGGCTATTGTTGAATGGTCTCCCATCTTGCTTAGTATTAGCCTGGCACCCGGTTTTAATACGAATATGCAGTCAAAGCTACAATATTTACCGGCAAGGGGCGATGCAAGCGGCTTATCGAACGGTTCGCAAATCGGTATAATGGCCTCCCCAAGCTCATTGACAAATGTCATTACAATTTGCAAGCGAAAAATATTGAAATATTTGAATTTTGATGTTATATTACTAATAGACCATCGTCAAATCAAATATCTATAAACCGAGAGATTTAATGAGTAGGAATGGAAGTGCGAATCAAATGAGAACTTTGTGAAGCCGAGCCATTTTTAATAAATCGAGCTAATTGAAGTCAATATAACAGAAGTGTCATATCCTTAGCTATTTCTGTCTTGATTAGCCGAGAGATTTTTTGCGTTCGGGTTCTCTTTATAATACATCGACTAGAAATAAATTACTTAGATTAGATAGATTTGCAGATAGTTCTCGAGAAAGGAGGGCACAATATGGTACCATCCCAGGTAGGTCCCGATGATGATGGGGACGAAAAAGACAGGAGCAATGATCCTCCCACTCCTGGTCCAGGCCCCGATGACGGGGACGAGGACGATGATGAAGAGAGGGATGTTGGTCCTGATGACGACGACGAGGAAGACAAGTAGTGTATAGATAGTGCTATGCAGTTTTCGCTGCTTCCGCCGCCTGTGTTCTCACGGCAAAGTAGATTGCTTGTGGGTGGTGTACCACAATCGCAGCAGTTGATTGCTCTGGCACCAACTGGTATGCCTGGGTCAGTTCAATGCCAATTGTGCTGCTGGCCGGCAATAACTGGAAGACCTTTGCGTGATCCTCAAGATCAGGAATGGCCGGGTAGCCCCAGCTATAGCGCCTGCCACGCTGCCCTTCCAGTCCGAGTTCCTGGCGCACCAACCGGTTCGTGTATTCAGCGAGTCCCTCGGCCATCTCGACTCCCAGCCCGTGCGTAAAGTATGCTTCGGCATAATCGCCCGCTTGTTGGAGGCGCTGTACCGCATCGCTAGCGGATTGACCCATCGTCACGACCTGAAATGCTACAACATCTACCTTGCCGCTCTCTACGGATGCAAAGTAGTCGGCGAGGCACAGGCGCTCGTGTTCGAGTTGCCTGGGGCAGTGGAAACGGGTAATCTCGCGTTTACCATGTCCTTCTGAGTATTGCTGCGGATCATAGATAATCAGTTCGTTAGCACTCGATTGGCATGGGAAGTAGCCGTAGATCACTTTAGGCTGGAGGTAGCGCTGCTGGCGGGCCTCGCGCAGCATACGTTCCAGGCGGGGGCGAAATTCCTGTTCCACCAGGCGTGTAAATTCCTGGCCGTGAGCCTTGCCGCCCCAATGCAGGCGGAAGAGTGTATTCAGGTCCATACAGGCTGCAATATCTTCAATGCCGATGCGTTCGAGCACGCGCGGCCCCCAGAATGGTGGTTTGGGTATAGGGGTATCCCGTTGGATGCTGGACGATGGGATATCAATGCCTTTAATAGAGCCATTAGAGCTAACGTCTACCCCTGTCACAGCTTTTTTGAATCGTTCCTTGAGTGCTTCTTCTATAATTTGTTCAACAAACCTGGTATGCCCTTCGGCAGTACTTGTCAGCTTATCGATAATTTCTAAACCCTCGAATGCATCGCGGGCATAAAATACTCCGGGTTTATAGGGAATCGGTGTTGATTCCGGAGCCTGTTCGTCAACAAAGAGTATGCGCCGACCGTAAGAGCGATTGATGGCCGCTCCGCCGACGATTACGGGGAAGTCCAGGCCGCGCTTGTGCAATTCTTTGACACACAGCGGCATCTGCTTGGAGGTGCTGACCAGCAGCGCGGAGAGGCCGATGGCGTCGGCGTTGACCTCGATGGCCTTATCCAGGATGGTGTTGAGCGGTACCTGTTTGCCAAGGTCGTAAACGGTATAGCCGTTGTTGCTCAGGATCGTATTGACCAGGTTTTTGCCGATATCGTGGACATCGCCAAAGACGGTTGCCAGCACGACCTTCCCTTTCGTATAGCCTTCCTTTTTCTCCAGGAAGCGTTCCAGGCAGGCCACGGCGCGTTTCATCACCTCGGCTGATTGCAGTACGAAGGGTAGGATGAGTTCGCCAGCGCCGAAGCGGTCGCCGACATCCTTCATTGCCGGCAATAGCACGGTGTTGAGCAGGTTGACCGCCGCCTCGCTCCGTGGAATTCCCAGTTCCGTAGCACGCTCTTCAATCGCCTGCTCGATCAATGGCTCGATGCCCTCTTTGCGGCGGTGCAGAATTTGCCAGTGAATGCGCTCTGCCGTATTCATACCCTCAGTGGGATCAACTTTGGTATTGCTCGCGTCCGCCTGCGGTTCGTGCTCCTCGAAGTAAGCGATGTAGCGCGGCAGGGCATCAGGACGGTTGTAAATCAGGTCCTCAGCAAGCTGGCGCTGCTCGGCATCTGTTTCGGCATAGGGGGTGATATGCGTCGGGTTGACGATGGCCAGGTCGAGTCCCGCTTTGACGGCATGATACAGGAAAACGCTGTTGAGCACTGCGCGGGCGTGCGGCTTCAGGCCAAAGGAGATATTGCTCACGCCCAGGATCGTCAACACGCCAGGAAGCTCTGCCTTAATACGCTTGATGGCTTCGAGTGTTTCGATGCCTGCCGTCTGTAGCTCTTCCTGCCCCGTGGTAATGGGGAATGTGAGCGCATCAAAGATCAGGGCATTGGGTGCCAGGCCGTATTCTTGCACGCAGATATCGTAGATGTTATGCGCTATCTCGACCTTGCGCATGGTGGTTTTGCCCATGCCGATCTCGTCGATGGTGAGGGCGACAACCGCCGCTCCGTGTTCAATCACCATTGGCATCACGCTCTCGATGCGCTGGCGACCATTCTCCATGTTGATAGAGTTGACGATGGCTCGCCCTGGAGAGATTTCCAGCGCGGCCTTAATCACATCCAGCTCGGTCGAGTCGATCACCAGGGGAGCCTCGATACCCATAGAAAGCTTCTTGATCGTCTTTGCCATCTGTTCGGGTTCGTCGGTGCGCTCGGTAAGTGCGACACACACGTCGAGTATGTGCGCGCCTCCCTCGACTTGTTCGCGTGCAATACCGAGCAGCGTATCGTAGTCCTCGTTGAGCAGCGCCTGTTTCGCCTTACGGCTGCCCTGGCTGTTGACGCGCTCACCAACCAGCAGTGGTGGAGGGTCTTGCTGTAAGGCCGTGGCGCGGATGCCGCTGGAGACGAACGGCAGCGAGATACTGGCGAAATTTTTGTTGTTCAGGTTATGATCCACAGTTGGGCGCGGTTTGGGCGGCGCGTTGCGACAGGCGTTGACGATAGCCCGCAGGTGCTCGTGGCTGTTTCCACAACAACCGCCAACGATGTTGACGCCAAATTCTGTAATGAAGTCGCGCAGTGCTGTGGCCATCGGCTCCGGTTCCATAGGATAGACCGCCAGGCCATTGACGTTGAGCGGAATGCCCGCGTTGGGAACGGTCGAGATGGGCAGCGGGCAGTTTTCTGCCAGGAAACGCACCGGCTCGCGCATATGTTCCGGCCCGGTCGAGCAGTTCAGCCCGATCACATCGACTCTCAACCCGACAAGTGTCGTCATTACCGCGGCGATGTCGGTGCCGAGCAGCATGCGCCCGCTGGTGTCGAGCGAAACCTGCGCCTGTATGGGGACGGTACGTCCTGCCTGCTGCATCGCGTGCCGGAAGCCGGTGATTGCTGCCCGCACCTCCAGGATGTCCTGGCTGGTTTCGATCAGCAGCACATCGACTCCGCCTTCGAGAAGAGCGCAGGCCTGTTCCCGGAAAATCTCGGCGAGCTGCTGGTAGGTGATGTTGCTCAGCAGGGGATCGCTGGATGAGGGCAGCATACCTGTCGGGCCAACCGAGCCTGCGACGAAACGAGGCTGTTCCGGGGTGCTGTAACGGTCGGCCAGGCTGCGCGCGAGCTGTGCTGCTTTTAAATTTATTTCGCGGGTGAGCGCGCCCAGGCCGTATTCATCGAGCTTGAGACGACTGCCCATGAACGAATCGGTCTCTACGACATCACAGCCAGCTTCAAGGAATCCCGCGTGGATTTCTTCAATGACGGAGGGTTTTGTGAGCAAGAGATATTCGTTGCAGCCCTCGGTAGCCTGTCCGCCGTAGTCTTGCGCGGTAAGCTGGTAGCGTTGTATGTTTGTCCCCATGGCCCCGTCAAAGATTAAGACGCGCTGTGCCAGGGCTTCGAGAAAATTGCTCATGGACCCTCCAATCCTCCTA